>Ga0209417_1001007_pt1 | contig 55962 bp, 64 predicted proteins | sample RifGroF2_FD_184002 | JGI IMG/M metagenome (GOLD analysis project Ga0209417, IMG submission 184002) | Groundwater microbial communities from Rifle, Colorado, USA - Groundwater F2 (SPAdes) (version 2) | ecosystem: Environmental > Aquatic > Deep subsurface > Groundwater | place: Rifle, Colorado... | reverse complement strand
TTCTTTATTTGTCATAGTGATTATGGATTGTTCCATTGTATTGGGTCTTAATAATTAACCCAATATTTTAGCAGGTATGACATTTTAATAAAACGCTACTATGACATTACTACTTATTTATGACACACCAAAATTATCCCCAGCTTTATCCCCCACCACTTTTTTTATTATTATTCAATTAAATTCAGTTGGCTAATTGAAAAATTTAAGTTTATAATTTTCATATAAACATCCGCAAACAAAAAGTGGTGGGGGATAAATTTGATAATCTGGCGATAATCTTGTAGATTAGATGATATGGAAGCGTGCCAGAGTGGCCGAATGGGGCGGTTTCGAAAACCGCTGTCGCCTCACCGGCGACCAGAGGTTCGAATCCTCTCGCTTCCGCCGCCTTTACATTGACCCTATTAAATGCTAGCCTAAAAGAAGTTAGTTTTATAAAATCATGCTTACTATCGAAAATTTTATCCAAAATAATTTATTTGTCATAACCTCCGTTTTTTCCGGTCTTTTTTTGGTTTTTCTTTTTTGGCTAATTTTTCTTCAAATCCAGCTTGCTAAAATAAAGAAAAAGGCTAAAACTTTTTTCGCAGAAAGTTCCATAAAAAACATCGAGGAACTTATTATCGGCCATTCCAAAAGTCTAAAAATTCTCGACAAGGATATTCAGGAACTTTATACCATCTCCAATCAAATCAATAATTTGGCTTTTCGCGGATTCCACAAATTCGGTCTTATCCGTTTCAACCCTTTCAAAGATGTCGGGGGCGATCAAAGTTTTTCCTTAGCTTTGCTCAATGGAAAAAATGACGGTATTGTCCTTTCTTCTCTTTTTACTCGCGAAGGAACTAGGATTTATTCCAAAACAATAGTTTCCGGCCTTTCAGAAAAATATCCTCTCACCGATGAAGAAAAAGAAGCGATAAAAAAAGCTCTCCTGCCACCAAAAATTAAAAAAAATGATAAATCTTAATAAAATTTACATCTCTCAAACTAAATGATCAATGAAACTTCCAAAAAAATATCTCTCCCGCAAGCCATCACTGTTAAAAAATTCAGTGAGGTTTTGAAAATGCCTCTCAACGCAATTATCACTGAACTGATGAAAAACGGAATTTTAGCCACTATTAATGAAAAAATTGATTTTGAAACAGCATCAATCATTGCTCAAGATTTAGGTTTTGAAGTTTCTGAAGAAGCAGTAGATCTTGGAGAAAAAATGACTTTAGAAAAACTTAATGAAGAAATAAAAAAAGAAAAAGAATCCACCGATGTTTTGAAAAGTCGTCCGCCGATAGTTACAATTTTGGGTCATGTTGATCACGGAAAAACTACCCTTCTGGACACTATCCGAAAAACTAATGTTGCCGCCAAAGAATCTGGCGGAATCACCCAACATATAAGTGCATACCAAGTCAAGAAAAAAGGTCAACTCATTACTTTTGTTGACACTCCAGGGCACGAAGCTTTCAGCGCTATGCGCGAACGAGGCGTGAGCATTGCTGATATCGCTGTCCTTGTTGTGGCCGCTGATGACGGAGTACGCCCGCAAACCAGAGAAGTTATTGAATATCTTTTAGCCAAAAAAATTCCCACTGTTGTCGCGATAAATAAAATTGATAAACCGGAAATAAATATTCAAAGAGTAAAACAAGAATTGGCTGATGCCGGAATAGTTCTGGAAGAATGGGGCGGACAAGTGCTCTCGGCCAAAATCAGTGCCAAACAAAATATTGGCATCGATGATCTTTTGGATAATATTCTCCTCATCGCTGAAGTGGAAGATTTTCGTGCTAATTATAAACGCGATCCACTCGGTATTGTTTTGGAATCACATCTTGATCCGCAAAAAGGACCTGTGGCAACTGTTCTTATTAAAACCGGCACCCTCAAAGAAGGTCAGGATATCATTGCCGGTTCCGACCGTGGCCGGATAAAAAGAATTGAAGATTTTCGAGGAAACCGGATTTCTGAAGCCACTCCAGGAATGCCCATAAGTATCATTGGACTCCATCACACTCCCAACTCTAATGATATTTTGCAAACAGCTCCAGAAAAAACCCAGAGCAAATCTCATTCTCAAGGGGGGCTTTTACAACAATCGCCGGAAGAATCTTTTAGCTCGCAAAAAATGATGCGTTCAATCGCTTCAGAAAAAATAAAAAGATTGAATATTATTTTAAAATCGGATGTCCAAGGTTCACTGGAAGCTATCGGTCAAATTTTAGGCGAGATAAAATCCGAAGAAGTAGCCATTGATTATATAAAAACCGGTGTCGGAAACATCACCGAATCCGATGTCCGTTTGGCAGGAAGTTCCAATGCAATTATCTACGGATTCAATGTGGAAACTACGCCTGTTGCCAAAAGAATGTCCGAGACATCTAAAACAGAAGTCAAGAATTATAAAATTATTTACGAGCTCGTGGAAGATATTAAAAATAAACTTATCGCAATGCTTCCGCCAATTATCGAACGAACTGACTTTGGAAAAATGAAAGTCTTGGCGCTTTTCAAAACCGGCCGTGGCGATATGATTATCGGCGGAAAAATATTAAGCGGAAAAATGTCCAACAAATCTCTTATCGAAGTAATGCGCGGTGAAGCTGTCATCGGCCAAGGAAAACTCAATAATCTTCAAGAAAATAAAGTTGATGTGGATGAAGTTACTAGCGGAAAAGAATGTGGCATTACCTTTTTAGGCAATACCAAAATAAAAGAAGGTGATGTGCTTTTAAGTTATAAGGAAGAGGTGAAGAAAAGAACACTCTAAAAAAATTTCCAATTCACAATTTTCAATTTTCAGTGAATGATCAATTTTCAATTTTTAATATCTTTGGTTTGAAAATTTTTAACTTGAAAATTTATTGAAAATTGAAACTTGAAAATTATGAATAATCGAATTGTTAAAATAAACGAACTCATAAAAAAACATACCAACGACATTATCCTCAAAGACCTCTCTCTAAAAGACGGGGTTTTTATTACTATCGCCAAAGTTGACACAACTCCCGATCTTCGCTATACTCGGGTGTTTGTTAGTATTTTCCCAGAAAAAGAAATTTCTTATGCTATGAAAACTTTAGAAAAAGAAATTTTCCAAATTCAAGGAATACTCAACAAAAAATTATCTATGCGACCACTGCCCAAAATCGAATTCCGACTTGATCTAACAGAATCTAAGGCGGATGAGATAGAGAAATTGCTAAAAAATATAGAGAGCAATTAGAAAGTAGTTTTTAGAAATTGGAAAATAGTTCAGGAAAACAGAAATTAGAGATTGGATTATTTCAATTTTCTATTTTCTAATTTCTTGAACTAATATCTTTTTTCTTTATCACTTTTTTCTACTTTCGATTTTATTTATATATATGTCCAAATACACCCAAGAATTCAACACTCTCAATTATGTTATAAATGAATCTAGTGAGATTCTTCTTTTCGCTCATTCCCGTCCTGACTCCGACACAATCGGATCGGTTTTAGCTTTACGAGAATATATTTTGGCTTTAGGAAAAAATGTTGCCATAGCTTGCGCCGATCCATATCCAGATTATCTTAAAGATTTAGCGCCGGATTATTTTGAATTTCCCGATCATTTAGATTTAGAAAAATATAATCTAATAATCGCCACCGACAGCGTGGAAAGAGGTTTTCAAAAATTTTACCCTGTCTTCAAAGAAAATCAAATCGTCGCTCTTCTCGATCATCACCCCGACATCACGCTAAAAGGCGACATCAATATTATTGATCCAAAATATTCCTCTGTCTGCGAAATTATTTATGATTTTTTTGAATTTAATAAAATCAAACTCTCTCGATCCATCGCTACCTTTCTTATGTTAGGAATTTTAGGCGATACCGGAAATTTTCAACATTCCAACACTACTTCCAGAGTGTTAGAAATAGCTTCTGTTCTTATGAAAAAAGGTGCCCCGATAACTAAAATCATTAGCATTGCTTTTTCTAATAAAAATATTTCCGCTCTCAAACTTTGGGGCAAAGCTTTTGAAAAAGCTCGCATCAATCCAGAAAATGGGATGATCGCTTCCTTTATTTCCGAAAAAGAACTGGCGGAATGCGGAGGAAATTTGGAAGATATCGCTCAAGTCTCAACTATCCTAAATTCCGTCCCCGGCACAAAATTTGCATTAGTTTTATCCGAAAGAGGCGACGGAATTATCAAGGGAAGTTTGCGTTCCGAAGAATATAAAGGCGTCGATGTCTCCCGCATCGCCGCCCAGTTCGGTGGTGGCGGCCACCGCCTCGCCTCCGGCTTTGAAATCAAAGGCAAAGTTGTCGAGACAGCCGAAGGCTGGCAAGTGGTATAAAATTTTCAATTTTCAATATTTTTTTAAAATTATATTAACTTTGTATTGAAATTTAGTCTTGCGAAACGCTCTCCTGAAAAATTTTTGCATTTTTAATCCACCCTATAAAATAAAGAATTATAAATTAAGATTTTTGAGCGTTAAAAATTTACTCATCAGTTCCCAAGGGGAGTTAGTAAATTTAGCGAGAAAATCGAAAATTTATTTCTTTATTTTATTAGGGTGGCCACTTTCTTTTGTTACTTTTCTTTGAGGCAAAGAAAAGTAAAGGGAGAATATTTTCTTGGCTCGAAAGAAAAAGTAAGGCAAAGTATGCTAAAATAATCTCATGAATATCGGTTGTCATGTCTCAATCGCCGGAGGAATTTTTGAAGCTCCTAAGAGAGCTTCTGATTTAGGCTGCGAATGTATGCAAATTTTCACCCGCTCCCCGCAAGGTGGCAAGGCCCCCGAACTAACTCCAGAAGTTGTGAAAAAATTCAAAGCAGAAATGAAAAAATATTCGCTTGAAAATTTTTACATTCATACACCATATTATATCAACTTTGCTTCGGAAAATAATCGCATTCGTTACGGGTCCGTGAGTGTGGTGCGAGATGAATTGGAACGAGGAAATCTCATTGGCGCAAAATATGTCATGACCCATCTTGGCACTGCCAAAGATTTGGGGCAAAAAGAAGCCATTGCCAAAACCATCGAGATGCTTCAAAAAACTTTAGAAGATTACTCTGGAAAAACTAAATTAATTTTAGAAAACAGTGCTGGCGCCGGAGAAATTATCGGCGATGATTTGTCAGAATTAGCAGAAATTATCAAAGGCGTCAATTCAAAATCTATTGCTGGCATTTGTCTCGACACCCAACATTCTTTTGCCTCCGGTTATGATTGGCGAGATTTTGAAAAAACCCTAGCCAGAATTGACAGTGAAATTGGTCTTAAAAATATAAAACTATTCCACGTCAACGACAGCCTCACTGAATGCGGATCTAATAAAGACCGCCACGCCCACATCGGCGAAGGCTTGATTGGAAATGAGGCTTTCAAAAACATTGTCGCCTTTGCCAAAAAAAATAACATTGATATGATTCTCGAGACCGAACATGATCGCGTTTCAGATGACATAAATCTTCTAAAAAAATTCCGTGATAAATAATCTTTCCACGACCGCATCATCCGAAACGAAACCGAATTAAACAAAATCAGAGAATATATTTTATCTAATCCACGAATGTGGGAACGCGATAGAAATAATTCAGAAAATATTTTGATGTAAAATAAAAACCGGCAGGCACCACGATGGGCGCCTGCCGAATTTGCAAAATTAAATATAATGAGCGGGAAATGTCCATAAATTTTTCTTTGCTGATACGCAAAGAACATCTTCCAAAGTTAGTGTTTTTGAACATAAAATATCCACACTTCAGGATATGTTCCGCAATAAATAACCTGCCGATGGGTAATAACGATTTTATCTCTCTGTTTCCGTAGCCACTCATTAGCCTCTTTAATCACAAAATCCTCCGCTGTTTGTCCCGCTTTTAAATATATACTTGAAGTAAAATATTTTATTCGCTCCATTGCTCACCTCTCTTTTGTTAAGTTGTTAAGTTTCATTCATCTTTTTATCATAACAACCAATTATACGCCAAAATCAACAAAGTGTCAATAATTCTAGATTTCAAATTGATATTTTGTTATATTTGGCTAATATAAAGCAATATAATTTAATTAGTGTTGACATTTCTACCGTCATTTGATATAATTGAGATAATATGAGCCTAGAAAATAACCTAAAATCAATTGGATTAGAAGAAAAAGAAGCGCAAGTCTATCTCGCTACTCTTGAACTTGGACCAACAAACATTCAAAATCTAGCCAAGAAAGCTGGGATCAAGCGTAGCACTGTCTATGAGATACTACGAAATCTCAAAAACCAAGGCCTTATTTCCGAAGCTATGCAAGGAAAAAGAAAACTAATCATCGCTTCTTCACCTGACAAACTCAAAAGGAATATCAAAGAAAAAGAAAATTTACTAAATCAAATTTTGCCAGAGCTAAAATCACTCGACAACGCCGGACCGATCAAACCAAAAATCACTTATTATGAAGGCAGAGAAGGACTTCGCGAAATTTACATGATTGCGCTGGAAGCGAAAAACAAAAGAGCGGATTGGGTTTCACCTATTCAATCCGTCGTAGAAACAGTTGGAGAAGATTTTTTGGAAAAATATGTCGAAACAAAAAAAAGAATGGGTTATTGGATTCGTTCCCTTCACATCACTAGTCGCCAAGTATCCACCTACAAATATCTTGATCCAATAACTTTCAAAAAAACTTTGCGTGATGTTAGATTTTCACCGCAAGACATAGACATTCCAAACACAATTGCAATGTGGGATAATAAGGTAGCTATCATCAGCACTCAAAAAGAAGGTTTTGGATTTATAATCGAAAGCAAAGATTTTTCAATCTCAATGAAAATGTTTTACGAATTACTTTGGAACATCAGTAAACCCTATGGCGATATGAATTTTGAGAACAAAAATAAAAACGAGGAGAATAAATCCAGCACTATTAACAAAGTGCTGGGCAAGGACGACGACCTAGATTATTGGGCGAAGCAATAAAAAAATATTTCAAATAAAATTCAACAGGAATAATAATTAATTCCTGTTTTTTTATTCCGACTACTATTTCTTATTTATATCTTCTCCTTTTTTTATTCATACCTCCTTCTTATATAATCCATCCTAAGATAATCTCATTGTTTATCGCTACACATCACTCTCACATTTGTGCATATGCACATTTTTGAGAATAGTGCTATAATATACTCATCAAACAAATCTATTAAAATTTAATATAACTTTATACAATTTAATATAAACTAGCTCTCATTTTTGTGCATATGCATAATTTTGAGACAATAACACAAATAATATGGTTAATAATAAACAAAGCTTAAAAGAATTATTTGAAAATAAATTTTTGTATAATGATAGTATGAGCGCTACTGCTTCTAAATTTCTATTGGCTTTTTTAGCAGTTGGACCGCTCCTAGTTGTTGGGGCCGTGCTTCCCGGAATTATCTCTGCTACAAATTCGATAAAACAATCAAAAAAATATTCCGAGCCAAAATTCCAGAATGCCTACAGAAATCTTCGCCACCGAAAACTAATTGAAATTATCCACGAGAAGAATGGCAAAATCAGAGTTCAGCTTACCAACAAAGGTCAAAAGCGCATTAAAGATTTTTATTTTGAAAATTTGCAACTGTCAAAACCAAAAAGGTGGGACGGCAAATGGCGAGTTTTGATTTTTGATATTCCAACCAAACCCCAAATATATAATCAGGCGCGAAATGCTTTGCGAAACAAAATCAAAGATCTCGGATTCTACCAAATGCAAAAAAGCGCTTGGATTTGTCCTTATGAATGCGAAGATGAAATCCTTTTTGTAGCGGAAATTTTCCAAGTACAAAAACACATCGAAATTCTCACCGTCGAAAAACTTCTACACGAAGAAAAAATCAGAAAGTATTTTAGATTATAATCACTTTCTATGCATATGCACAATATTGATTATTGCGAATTATTTTAGTGATGCGTAGTTGTTAATATTTTTGTTAATAATATCGCATCATAAAAACTTTCTCAAAATAAAAATCGGCAGGCACCACGATGGGCACCAATTATTTTGAATTCTTTGATTGTTTTTTCCTCCAAAGATATTCAAAAATTTCTTTCATAGCCAAAGATATCTTTTTGTTTTTAATCAACACTCCAGTTGGTTTTTTTTCATCAAAAGCAACTATCGAAACTTTGTCACCATAAATATTTATTTCGATATTTAAATCACGAAAAAGATTAATGAATTTCATTTCTCGAAGCATTTTTTTGACACTTTTAATTTCTCGCTCGCCATCTTCGCTTTTTGGCAAAAGGCTTTTCACTTTAATCTGATGCTTGATCCTTTGTGGAAAATATTCATTTCTGAAAAAATCTCCCAATGTGCTATAGGCGCTGGCATAATCACAAATAGAATATATAATTTTTTCTTTATTGTCTCTCCAAGAATCATGATATAAATTTTTTACACTTTCTGAACCATTAAAATATTTCATTTCTGAAATAAGAGATTCAGAATTAGTATTCTTTTGATTACCAATCCAACCCGCCAATTCTTGATTCTCTTTTTGCATATCACTTTCTCTTCTTTTAGCCCAAAGTAAAAAATCTTGTTTCGAGATTGGCTGATAAACAGTTTTATTCTCGCTCTTAATCCCAGAAACTAATCCTTTTTCAATTAATTTCTCAATAATTGGATAAAGCGTTGTTCGATTTATCAATGTCTCTCGGGATAATTCATGCACTGAGCCATTTTGCATTTTGTACAACCCCGCTAAAACTTTCTTTTCTTTTTCGGAAATAAAATTATTCATACCTTCAATATACTCTTTTGTCAAAATTAGTCAACACTTTGACATATTATCAATCTTAAGTTATATTTAACTGTTCCTTAATGTGGGAGTTAGAGATGTTCTTTAAAAATTTATTACCAAGGAGGGCGTTATGATTATAATAAAAAAAGTAACCTATGCATTTTTTTATCTTGGATTTTTTTTTGTAGTATTTCATGGAGATCCAGCACCCAAATATTGGTATATGTTAATAAGTGCCACATTTGTGATTCAAATATTTCTTTTCGACTGTACCGGACAACCCATCCCCTTAGAAAATATGCGTCCATTTTGTATTTATGAGGTGATTGGAACTATTGCAAATATTATCATTGTTAAAAGTAAGCGTAGCTCTTCCGCAGTACTTAACGATACAACACACAATTTTCAAGAAGGTGAACGATTTAAGATTTCACTTTGGGGAAAATTTATTCTACTTAGTCCTGAAAAATAGGGCTTACATCCCAACTATCAAAAAACAGGATGCAAGAAAATTCTTGCCCCTGTTTTTATTTTTTACAATATTTTCATTAATATGTTATATTTTATATACTTTCTAATATATTAATTCTTTTATGCCAAAAATCGCAATCACATCCGACATCCACAACAATGAAGTCAATCTCCAAAAGGTTTTGGATTTTTGCGCTGACAAAAAAATTGAGACGATTATTTGTTGCGGGGATTTAGCATCAAAAGAAACTTTGGATTTTATGAATGATAATTTTTCGGGAAATATTCTTTATACTTATGGCAATGCTGATTATGACGATCTACGCGACCTCGAAAATGAGAAAAAATATCGCAACACCTACATTTTCAAAAAATTCGGCGAAGCAATTATTGAGAAAAAAAATATTGCCTTTATACATTATCCGCAGGAAGCCAAAGGATTGGCGCAAACTGGAAAATATGATTTTGTTTTCTATGGCCACACCCACAAACCCTGGGTTGAAAAAATCAAAGCCGACGCCAATCAGAGAGAATGTACTTTGCTAAACCCCGGTACAACCGCTGGCGAAATATATCCCCCAACTTTTGCTGTTTGGGAAACAGATATGGATAAATTTGAACTAATCAGAATACATAATTTAAAATAAGTCAAAAGGAAAATAGATAATAGCTCAAGAAAAAAGATAATAGAAAGAAGATTTAGTTATTCTAATTTCTATTTTCCAATTTCCTAAACTATTTTCCAATTTCTAATTAACAATTTTCTACAATTATGTCCAAACAAACCCTTCTTGAAAAATTAAATAAAAAAATGCTCGCTTGCCAAAAGTGTACTTTACGCGTAACTTGTCATCAAGTCGTCCCAGGCGAAGGATCGGCTAACGCTAAAATTATGTTTATCGGCGAAGGCCCAGGGAAAAAAGAAGATGAACTCGGTCGTCCTTTTGTCGGTTCGGCCGGAAAATTTCTGGACGAAATGCTAGAAATAATAAATCTCAAACGCGAAGACATATACATCGCCAATGTGGTCAAATGTCGCCCGCCCGAAAATCGTGATCCACTTCCACAAGAAGCAATCGCTTGCTGGCCCTGGCTACTCGAACAAATAAAAATAATTCAACCAAAATTGATCGTCACACTTGGTCGCCATTCCATGGAAAGATTCCTTCCTAACCAGAAGATTTCCCAAATGCACGGAACACTTGTGATAAAAACCGTTCCAGAAATTGGGCGTCAGAATTTCTATACACTCTACCACCCTGCCGCCGCGCTCTACAATGGCTCCATGCGCGAAACTTTGATTGCCGACTTCAAAAAAATTCCAAAGGTTTTGGAAAAAATTGAAAATATAAAATAGAAAAAGCGCCTAGTCGAAACTAAACGCTTTTCGAAAATATAGTCCGTTGACTATTTTTTTTCTTTTAAATTCATTTTTATAAAGTCCAATATTTTAATAAAATCTGAAAGCATATCTTTTCGCAACGCTGGCAATCTCATTAAGAATTGCTGGAGATTTACTCCTTCCTCCAACAATCTATTAAGAAAAATAATTGCTCTCTCCTCAGATCTTTTCACCATGCAATCAAAAAAATACCAAGGAGCCTTTTCTTTTACATACTCTTCGCTTTCCAGCTCGTCGGCAGTAAAAAATTCCGAATTGTTAACGATAAACCGGAGAATTTCTGCCCGTCTCTTAATTGATTCAGGATTATTCTGTAAAAAATTAACTTCCAGCTTGCTTTTGAGAACAACAAACAATTCGTCAGTTTTTATTTTTGTTGAATACAAAAAAAAGAAGAAACTTTGAATTTGTCCAAGATTGAGTTCTTCGATATTTTCAGCAATCTCAATCATCCAGCATTTTATTTCATCGATCTCTGCCCCTTCCGAAAGTTCTTTTCTAATTTTATAGGCAAATAAAATTGCTGGTGTTTGCCCCTCCCTATCTTCTGATTGATCTTCGGTTAATACCCTATAAAGTTCGTTATTTTCATTAATCATGCTGTCCTCCTTATATTTTCCTGTATTATTAAGTTTTTAAATTGCAATCCTTAGAATTCTCCTTAAAAATAGCCTACACCTAGAAAAATAAATTAGCAAGTAATCAAAATCGCCTCATCGGCGATTTTGTTACTATATAGTCTTCAAAAATTCCTCAACATTTTCATATCTCTCTTTAAATATTAAATACAAACTTTCTGGTTTTTCTAGTTTGCCAATTAAAATTAACGGCTTTCCTAATCCATAAGCAATTCCTGCTTCAATATGCACTGAATTTCCAGCGGGTAAAAGTACGATAACCCTATCAGCATTTTTTAGTCCTTCCAAATCAGTTTCAAAAACTTCTCTAAAATATTCGTCTTCCAAAAAATTTTCCACTTTCTCAAAGGCTTTCATTTGTTCTTCTGGATGCGCTTCAGGGTTTTTGGGATCAGCTGGTTTTTCGCAAAAATTATAGCAAGTCTTACCTCTTTTTTCTAATTCTTCCACTAAATATTCTACCGCGTCTTTATTCCTAAATTTTGATAGGATAGTATAATCTGTTTTCATATATTTAATCACTGTGGGCAAGGAGGGACTCGAACCCTCAATCCGCGAACGGAGCGACATTTTAAGTGTCGTGCGTATACCAATTCCGCCACTCGCCCAAAAATTATTTTCTTTTTATATTCCTGCCTCTATGTGTTGGTTTCAAGCTATGACAATTGGGACAAAGTACCCGTAAATTTTTTATTCTATTATCCTTGCTATCCCCATTGATATGATCAAGCTCCAATGGCAATCTGCCATCTTTTGAAACTTTATGCCAACCACATTCTTCGCAAAATTTAGATTTTAGTTTTGCTTCAAATAATCTTTTCTTTAATTTATAACTTTGAAAATAACTATTCTTAACTAAAATATCTTTTAACTCTATCCTAGGCTTTCCAACTATATGCAACCCCTTGCTCCAACCCATACCTCTGAAATGTGCCGTATTTATTTTATAAAATTCAATATATTTTTTTGTTTGCGAATAATTTCCACCCGCCTCTCTCAATCCCAATTTAGATAATACCTGCCTTATACTTGTACTATTTTTAGCAGCTTCCCTTAGTTGATTCTCCGTCCATGTTCTTTTTTTGTTTGTTTTCATATTTATGGTAGGCTCGTTTTATATATCATACTTCAAGTATACCATAAATAATACAAACAACAATTCTTTGAGGTCGCGTCCGGAATTTTTATCTGGCATAGTCAGAGAACCGGAGTAAAGGGTTTTGTCTCGCTACGCGAGATCTGGCATAGCCAGACAGACCTACCTTCTTTCCCCTTGAGGTCCGAGGCGGAATTGAACCGCCGTACAGGGTTTTGCAGACCCTTGCCTAACCGCTCGGCCATCGGACCAAATATTATTTTTCTAAAGAATATTTTAATCTTTCTTTCAATAAATCTCTTTGTTGATGAGTTTTTAAAAAATATTCTCTTTCTGTAGCATCTTTCTTGTCTTTATAGGCCTCGTAATAAACTAGAATAAAAGGCACTCGAGATTTAGTTGATTTTACCGTCCCCTTATTATGATCTTCAAATCTTTTCCTTAAATCCGTCGAGTATCCTATATAAATATTTTTGTCTTTTTTACTCTGCAAAACATAAACATAATACATAAGATAAACATTAAATTATATGAGGATTCGGTCTGGCTACGCCAGATCTGGCGTAGCCAGACCACACGACCATTACTATATTATATAGTATCAAAGGCTATATTTACAGTCAACTCAATTGACTCCTCTAAAAACAAATTTTGTATTTTAATTCGGCCCCTAAGGAAAATCATAACAAAAACCCTTCTCTTACGAAAAGGGTTTTTGTCTTCTATTAAAAATCTTTATTTTTTAGAGGATTACTTCCGCTTCAAGATTTCGTCTGCCGAAAGCGAAAGCTTCTTTTTTGGTTTTCATATAGATGTCAACGTGATTTCCTTTGATGGCGCCTCCGCGGTCCTGGCAAACATAAGTTCCCATTCCAGAAATTTTAATTTTAGTTCCCATTGGAAATTGAGGCGGACAAGCAATGGTTTCGTTTTCCTTGACCATAAGTCCGGAAGCAGTGATCCCATCTGACTTTCCACATTCATCAGCTGCAGCCGTATAAGCCGAAGCATTGATAGTGAATTTTCCTTTAGGATACACAGCTAATTTTCTTTTCTCGGCATATCTTTCCAAGGCTTTTTCTCTTTCAGGAGAAATTTTATTTTCTTTTTCAATAAATCCTTCGAATGCTTCGTCCTTTTCGGCATAAGCCAGAAGGGTATTTTTATTTGAAAAAATATCTAAATTTGTTTTTGTTTCATTAGATTCTACCGCTTCCACTGCCATTGCCGTATTTGAAAAAAATATGGTCAAGGCAATCAAAAGCGCAAAAGATACACTAATGATACGCATAATAATATGTTAATTTACTCTAGGCTAACTAAAAAAGCTTTCAAACGCTTATTTTAATTAACTTGAGAGTATAGCAGATTTTTTCCATCTCGTCAATAGTCAAAAGAGATTATTTGGCTTATTTAAGCCATTTATATTTTCAGCTAAACTTTTTTAGGCTTATATAAAACAAAATAAGCCTTTTGGGCTTATTTTTGCTTTTTGGCTTATTTAAAGTCTATTTATTTCCAGACAACAAAGAATTTATAATCCCCTCGTCTTGGCAAGTATATTTATTACTAGCACTATAAGATCTTCTTTTGGAGCCATAACAGCCTCCGTTGTCCTTATTTAAGGTTGCCATCATCGGCATCAAAAATCCCATATCCTTAGAAACAAAATAATTATACAAATATTTGAGCGTTTCGGTTCTTTTGGTTTTATTCATTCGAGCATATACACTCATATCGTCAAAAAGCAGTCCACTCCAATCTAAATGAAGTAGTACATTATTGGCTTTAGAAGCATACTTTTCATGCCAAAGAAGCGCCCAGCAACTTTGCAAATGACTCCAACACGGGCCATTTTCAATTACCCCATCTTCACCAATTCCCACTCCGCCTTCAATATAATCAAACATTTTAAGATATTTTTCGTCTGTAATATTGCCGGTTTGTGCCCCAATCACAATTTCAATCCCTTTTTCCTTGGCATAACTACGCATTTCATCCAACACCTTTTTCATTTTGGATTTATCTAAATCAGAGGAATCTTGAAAATAAACCTGCCCAAAAAGAAAACTTTGAATACCAATATCCATCGCTTCATGCGTAATGTGCTTTAGATATTCGCGATATTCTTTCTCTCCGACATTGGGCTTACAAGTATGTTCCCCCCAAACATTTTCCGAATTATCTCGACACATCTCGGAAAAATCAAATTCTTTTCCGCCTTCTTCAAAAGATTTTTCTCCTCTCTTGATTGCCTCCGCGATAAACATACCATAAATTATTCCGGGTTTTTTTATTTTTGCCATAATTTCTGTGGCTTTTTGAAAATCCGGCGTATCCAGCCAAGTTTCCAGCGCCCGATGAAGATATTGACAATTGGATCGATTGATCATTGCCACCGCTTCTTTGGTATCCCCACCATACTCGGAAAGAATTCCGTCCGCCACACAACCTTGTTTTTTTATTTTCTCCATTGAAATTGGTCCGGGTTTATAAACATATTCGTATTTGGGCTTGGGCGGTTCTTCCTTTGGAATGCTTTTGATAATTCTTTTTGGAATATCCACTAAAACAGGCTCGATCCTAGAAAGCTGATCAGATTTTTTTAAAATTAAACCAACTAAAAATACTGCCGGAATAAGAAAAATAATCACGCCAAAAAACAACCCCACTTTTTTAGTTTTCAAAAAAATCCAAACTCGCCCCCAAAAAGGTTGGTAATATTCTATTTTTTTAATTTTATTTTCCGGAATAAACATACCTCTTATATTATACATCCAAATTGAAATTGTGGCATTTAGGACTTACGCGTTTGCTGTTTTAGACACTGGATGTCTCGCGACCGTAACAGCCGAAAGACATCCAGTGTCTACAAACGCGCAAGTCCTAGTATTGCCGAAAAATAACCCTTGTGCTAAGATTAACTTTGTTGCTTAAGTAATTAATAATTTTAAAAATAAAAACCAATGCGAGACATTCAAGAAATTTGGAGTGAAATTGAAAAACTAAAAATTGAACAAAAGGAAATTAGGAAAGATTACAAAGAAACGCTAGAAGGCACAGATAATTATGAAAAAACAGTCGAGGAAGCTAAAATTCTTCGCGAAAAGAAAAAACAAATCGAATCAATTGTTCAAGAAAGAATGGGCCTGCGATACAATCGCTTTGAAGAGATAAAGAATAAAATTTCCGAACTGCAAGAAATGCTCACTGATGTAGCCATGACCAATCTTATGGACGGCAAAACGATTTCAATAAAAGATCAGAATCAAAATGAATATGAACCAATTTATAGAATAACTTTCAAAAAACGAACCTAGTTGTTCTCTTTAAAAAAACCGCTAGCTATCCAGTAGTCTAGCGGTTTTGTATTTTCGAAATTTATTTTTATTATTTTTTATCGGATAACTTTTGAAAAATTCTTTTTCCAATCAGATAAAAAATCCAAATTATTAGCAAGAATACCGCTAGCGACGGAAGAGTAACAATCACAAAGCGAATCAGTCCATCAACAAGATCCTGCAAACTTTCGATCAATTCACTGAAAGATTTTTTGATCACTTGAATTGGACGCCAATCATTGCTCACAGGCGCAATCTCGATATCCTCGCTTACATCAATGGTAATGGTGGACATATTTGTTTGCGAATTCATAAGGCGGATTCGCCCTTCCAGTCTTTCAATTTCTCCCCGCACCCTAGCAATTTGTTGCGTGACTTTCAAAACATCTTCAATTTCGCCGGCTCTTTCCAAAATTTTCACAAAACTTTCTTCTTCCGCTTTCTTATTTTTCACTTGAATTTGGAGATCAGAATATTGTTCCGTCACATCCTGCCCGCTAGTTGATTCTGAAATAACTTGGGTAGCGGTTTCTTTTATTTTTACAATAGTATCTTCAAATTTTTCAACCGGCACCTTGACCGTGAGGCTTCCGCTTTTTTGTCCTTTCACTCTTTCAAAAAAATCCGTAGAAAAAACTTCCCCTCCTTGTTTTTTCACAATTTCAGAAATCTTTTGCACCGCCGTTTCTGTTTTTTCCACTTTCAAACTAAGATTTCCATTTTTAATTATTTTTTTATCCGTCGGAATTGGACTTTCCACAGCACTCTCGGAAAAATTTTCTTCCATCATCATTTGGGGCGAATCAGGAGTGAAATCATCCGCCATTGGGTTTGCCAAACCCATCGAACCGTCAAAACCTTTACTAGAAATACCCGCTGTATTGAAATTTGACGAAGATTTTCTCAAAACATTATTCGTTTTTCCCGTAAACAAATTAAACACTCCCCACAAAAAAACCACTGCAATAATTATCCCAATAATTGTTAAAACTTTTTTCGCTTTTTCATTTAATGTAATCATTTTATTTTTTTAATTTTTACAACTCCATAATAGCATCTTTTTATGGAAAATAAAATCCCCACAACCATTACAGGGATTTTTTATATTCTAGAGCGGGTAACGGGAATCGAACCCGTATCGCTAGATTGGCAACCTAGTGTAATAGCCACTATACGATACCCGCTAATTAGTTTGTAAAGTTGAAAGTTATAAAGTTTGTAAAGTAAATTTCCGCATTATAAGCTTTATGAACTTTATAACTTTATAAACTTTCAACTCATTGTGGTGCCGAGTCCCGGGATTGAACCGGGGACACAAGGATTTTCAGTCCTCTGCTCTACCACTGAGCTAACTCGGCTAAAAATTCTAATATGAACTAAAAACTCCTTTTGCCCAACCAGATATTTTCAAAAATAATTCCGTATCACAAATATAAATATCGAACACTCCAAATGGCAATGTGTCTTTTTTATTCTTGCTAGATATATTTGTTTTTCTGTAAGTTTTAAAGAATTTTTTCAGTGGTATGTCCGCTATAGACGACCAATACTTTTCAGCTTTTTTATGATCCAGATGTGGATGAATATGAATATATCCTCTAAATTTTTCTTCTGACACATTGCAAACTCTTCGGAAAAAAGCCATCATTATTTTTATCATTTCAGGATCACCATTGGAAAATCTTACCAATCCGCGTTGCGTTTTTCCACCCTCCGCCCAATACAGCATTATCCCCATTAGCCACAATTCTTTTTGTGATATTTTTCCAATCTGTTTTTCTGCTTTATCTAAAATAATTTGTCGCTTACCTTTTTCATTTTTCAATCTAGTCTGTCTTCTTTTTTCAACAACTTTTATACTAGATACTTTTTTTGATAAAGCCTCAATTTGATCTAAATTTAATTCAATATTACGAACCCATATACTAACACTGCTCTTAGCAACACCGATCTTTTTGGCAATTTCCTTTATCGACAATCCCTTCTTTCGCAATCTTATCGAATCTTCCTTTTCTTTTTTTAACATAATCGAACTATTAAACTATTTACATAGTAATTATAAATCACTAGTTCGATTTTAACAAGTGGATCCTGCAGGGCTCGAACCTGCGACATCTTCGATGTAAGCGAAGCGCTCTACCAACTGAGCTAAGGATCCAAAATTCGTGCGAACGAGAGGACTCGAACCTCCAAGAAGTTGCCTTCATTAGCACCTCAAGCTAACGCGTATACCAAATTCCGCCACGTTCGCTTTTTCTTTATCTATTAATTCCTCGCCTTAATTTGACGAAATATTTCATCGAGTTGAAGCGGGCACTATACAAGCACAGAAATTATTTCTTTTCTTCTTTCTTAATTTCTTCTTTATCTTCTGTGTCATTCTGTTTTACTTCAGTGTTCTTCTGTGTATCTTCCTCTTTGATAAATTCCTTAATTTCCTTATATTTCATCCGGCTCTGTTTAGTGGTCAGCTCTCGAATATAATATAATTTTGCTCGGCGAACTTTCGCTTGCTTGATTAGTTTTATCTTTTCAACATTTTTAGAAAGAATTGGAATAATCATTTCCACGCCAACTTCATGGGAAACTTTTCGCACTGTAAGCGTCGGAGAAGAACTTTGTTTTCCCTTCACAGCCAACACCAGACCCTTAAATATCTGGACTCTTTCTTTTCCACCTTCTTTGATTTTGAGATAAACTTCCACCACATCTCCCGCCTTAAAATCAATCTTTTTGTTGCTTCTTAGATTTTTGTTGAATTCGATTGTTTTCTTATCCATATCTTTAAATATGTATTATTCGCATGAGCAATTCGCATGAGCCGATTCGTAGCCGGCTATTCGCATACTGCCATTCGCATACTTATTATAACAAATTATATCTTAAATAAAAAATTATCCCAATAAATTGAGAATTTAGGCTAATTTTAAAACTATTTTAGCTTTTTTATCTTAGCTTTTTATTGATGTTTAGTCAAGCCTCGCTATAAAATATGAGCCTTGAAATCATCTGGCAACTCAATTTCGAATTTAAAATTCTGACCGTTTAAATTAAATTCGATCTTTTTAGCGCAAAGCAAATGTCGAACAATATTTTCTTTTGCTTTCATATTTTTTAGCCGATATTTTTCATCTCCTAAAATTGAATGACCAATCGAAGAAAGATGAATTCTAATTTGATGCATTCGACCAGTTTTCGGTTTTACTTCTACTAATGAATAGTTTTCAAATTCTTGCAATACTTTATATTCTGTCACGGCTTCACGAATTTTAGTTTTCGTTTTTGCTCTGGCTATTGTTTGTTTTTTATAATCTGCTGATCGCGCCAATGGCGCATCAATCAAACCTTTTTTATTTTCCAATTTTCCATACACTAAAGCCCAATATGTTTTTTGAATTTCTCGATTTTTAAATTTACTTTTAAGCACTTCAAATGTTTTTTGATTTCTCGCGACAAGCATTATCCCGCTAGTATCCTTGTCCAACCGATGCACTATCCCGGGACGATTTTCTGGTTCATCTCCGACTTTTTTTATTTCCGGAAATTTATAAATTAAACCATTAACCAAAGTGTCTTGTTCTTTTTTTGCACTCGGATGAACTTGCAACCCCGCCGGTTTATTTATCACAATAATATTTTCATCTTTGTAGATTATTTCAAATTTAATTTTAGAGCTTGAAATTATTTCTTTTTGTTTCATGCTATATGTTTCATGTTTCATGACTTCAATCGCATCATTCTCTTTTAAAATATAGCTCGGTTTAACTGTTTTATTATTCACGGTGATATTCCCCGATTTAATATTTCTAATAATTTCCCCGCGGGTAATTTTTTCATCATTCAAAAAAAATCCCTGCATTAGGAATCTATCAACTCTTTGACCTGAATTTTCTTTTGTTATAATTATTTTTTTCATTTGTGCCCAGAAGAGGACTCGAACCTCCAATCCCTTGCGAGAACCAGTTCCTAAGACTGGCGCGTATACCAATTCCGCCATCTGGGCAAATTTATTCAATTTTTTCTCAATCCCTTGCGGGAATCCCGCCTTGGCGGGACGCGTATACCAATTCCGCCACCAAGGCAAATATTTTAAACCCAGTGCCGATGGTGGGACTTGAACCCACAAACCTTGCGGCACACGAACCTGAATCGTGCGTGTTTGCCAATTTCACCACATCGGCTAATTTTTATTCCAATATTACTTTTAATCTTTTCACTTCTTCCGCTAGCACTCCTTCATTTTCATATTCACCATGATGGCGCGTGTCATCGCCATAAGTTTCCTTTTTGGCATCTAAATGAATGCTGATTGTCATATTCGCTCCATTTACCTTAACATACATATGAAATCGCGGATAGCCTGAAGCTGAAAATGGACGCACGAAACTCATTTCCTCGCCGGCTTGTCTTTGAAAAATATATCCCGCTCGACGAAGCAGATTAGCTGGGCTACTGGAAATGTTTTTAATTTCTAATATCATATTTTTACTAATTACTAATCAAATACTAATATACTAATCTACAAATTATTCGTATATTCGTACAAGATTAGTAATTAGTAAAGATTAACTTAATTTATCAGCAAAATCTTTTGCCGACTTCACAGTATTTTTAAGTAATTCAACAACCGTCATCGGCCCTACTCCACCGGGCACAGGCGTAATTGCGCTGGCAATTTTGGAAACTTCCGAAAAATCCACATCGCCCACCAATTTTCCCTCGTTGTTTCGATTCATTCCAACATCCACAACAGCTGCTCCTTGTTTTACCATATCCGCCGTAATTAGTCCAGCATGCCCCACTGCCGAAATCAAGATATCCGCCCCTAAGCATTTTTCTTTCAAATTTTTTGTTTTGGAATTACAAACGGTCACTGTCGCGCCAGCGTTTATCATCATTAATGCCAAGGGTTTTCCTACAATATTACTTCGCCCAACAATCACCACATCTTTGCCAATTATTTCAATTTCAGATCTTTTTAAAATTTCCAAAATTCCTGCCGGCGTGCAAGGTAAAAAAAATTCTTGGCCTAAACCTAAAAATATTTTCCCGATATTTTCCGGATGGAAACAGTCTACATCTTTTTTGAGATCGATCGCCAAAATTATTTTTTCTTTGTCAATATGTTTTGGCAATGGCAATTGAACCAAAATTCCACTAATTGTTTCATCTTTATTTAATTTTGTGATTAATTTTATTATTTCTTCTTGGGATATTTTTTCTTCCAACTCATACACTTCCGAACTAATTCCAACTTCTTCACAAGCTCGTTTTTTATTTTTTACATAAATTTTAGAAGCACTGTCTTCCCCCACAATTATCACTGCGAGCCCTGGCACGATTCCTTTTTCTTTTAACCTTAAAACTTCAGATTTGATTTCTGTTTTCAGTTCTTGGGCTATTTTTTTCCCATCCAATATTTTAGTATCCATATGCAGTTTATTAATTTTAATTTCGTACTTTCGTATTTCGTTTATTTCGTATTTCGTAAAACTAAATTATTTCATCCTTAACTTTTTTTAATATTTGCACCGCTTTTTCATCTTCGCGAAGTTCTTGAATTAATTTTATTATTTCTTCTAATTTGTTTGATATTTTTTGTTTGCTTAAAAATATTTTTATCGTTTTATCATTTGGCTTTACTTCAATATACTTAGCTACTATTGCATACCATAAATTAAATGTTTCTGGCAAAATATCTGTATTAACCTTAGCAAATGGAGCATGATTGAAATAGCTCACTATTTTTTCCCAATTATTATATTCCTCATAAACAAGCTCGTCTTCTAACAATTTTGCCGCTAAACCTCTAGTATAGCCTACCTCATTTAAAGAATAAAAGCTATATTTATTCAAAATTTCCTCTCTCTTCATATCACAATATAAATGAAACTTCCAGCCGGCCTCAAAAGAAGTTAGCCCAGAAAAATTCAAATCCAAAACAGGAAAATAAAGGTGAGTATCTTTTCTTTTTATATTTTTATCAATCCGCCGAATATCCGGAAAAACACAACCCAAAATAAACTCGTCCCGATTGATTTTACTCGTCGGCACCAAAAGCGTTTTCTCATCTTCCAAATCATTAAGACCCTCCGAATCCAATCGGTCAAAATATTTCTTTGCATAAACAATGTGCGCAATTTGTGAAGCCATGTTTTTATTATAGCTTTTCTGGTAAAATATTCCAGAGCAAATTAAAGGTTAGTTTTTGAAGCTCAACCAATTCTTTGGATTCTATGATAATCGCCATTTTTTCTTCCCAAGAAACAATCAGCATTTTGTTGTTATAAATATTTACTTCCGGCGAAAAAGTCATTTCACTTTCTGGCAAAAATCGCGTTTCTCTCATTTCTTCTTGATTATGCTTTGAGCGTTCAATTGACAATTCATTCTGGGGAATAATAGCCCTGATAAAAATTTTATTTTTTGTTCTTCTAGCATAGTATTCCGGAAAAAAATTCGGCAGTCCCTTGTGCATTGTTTCAACATTAGCATAAGCAAAAATAATTCCTTTTGAATTCAAAGTGTCTTCATAGGCTTCTCGCATGCCCTTTTCTCCTTCAAAAAATTGGATTTTTGGCTTGGCAGTATAGATATTTTGAAGAGAAATAAGTTGTGGTAAAAGTTCGGTGACTTTTTGTTTTTGTTTTTCGATTTCCTTGTCTTTTTCTTCTTTTTCTCGATCTAAATATGTTAAAAGATGTTTTGGCTCAAGCGCATTGAAAAAAGTCGAGGCGCCTTTTTTATATTTACTAATCAACCCTTTTTGAAGCAAAACATCACAAATATCATAAATAGTCGTCCGATTAAGACCTGTTTTCCGAGATATTTCTTTGGCTTTCGCCGAACCCAACTCGACAAGAGCCAAATATATCACTGTCTCTTTTTCAGAGAAGTTTAGTTGATTTAGGAGATTTTTTATCATTTGTTGTGGAAAATATTTCGACACTTTTAGTATATCAAACAAAGACTAGATTGTCAATTTCATAAAATAACCAGTCCACCAATAAACATCCTATCGCAACCTAATATATACTATTTTATTATGATAAAAATAAGTTTATCATAATAAAAAATAAATCATTTGAAAAAGAGGAGGAGGAAAATGAAAAAAATATTTCCAAAAATAAGGGCCCTTTTGCCTTGCAGAAGAACGGTGAAATATTTTATCTTTGTCTTATTTATGACAATGACAATATTTCTCGGTCCAATATTTATTCCCGAGGGCTTAGTGTTTTTCGCAATTATATTCCCCGTAGTTAGCCCTTTTCTCTTACTATTTGGTTGGCCATGTGTTATAGCCAACTGGAAAGACCCGTCTGGCTGGGATAAGGAGGCCAGCCCTGGAAAATCAGTTGTTAAATAAAATAGTAACAAGGCAGATCGCCCACGCGCGCTCTGCCTTTTAAAATAATTAAGAAAGCCACAAAAAAATTTAATTTTGTGGCTTTTCTCACGATCTTCTTACTCTTTTTTTTCTTTTTCTTCTTTTTCAAAAAATCCTGTTTTCGTACGGTGCACATAGACAAATGCTAAGTAAGACAACGAGAACATCAATAAAGAAACTGTTTCTGCTAGTAAAAGCAAATCTGCCTTTAAAAACATACACCCTGAAATTAATGCTAAAATCGTTCCAGTCAAGAAGGAGAATCTAACACCCCTAAACGACTTTTTAGCACAGAAGAAAATAACACTGGCAACTACTAACGAATAAATAATAACAATCACAATCTGAATGATTATTGTTCCACTAGTAATTTGCATCATCTGCCTCCTTTAAATTGATATGTTTTTAAAAAACCTTCTTCAAAAAAAGTCTAGCGCACTTCTTATTTATTGTCAAGTTTTTTCGTCTGTTTTTTGTTTAATATAAGCCTACATTTACTATTTTGTGGAATTATATTGACACAATTAAAATTTTATATTAAACTAGGAGTATAAATAACTCTCATAAATATGAATAACAAATTAGAAGAATTGGGTTTTAATAAAAAAGAAGCCCGAGTGTATATGGCTCTCTTAGAATCAGGACCGGCTCCTGTTTCTAAAATTGCACGCTTAGCAAAAATAAACAGAACGACTGGTTATGATATCTTAGAAAGATTAGTAGGGAAAAAACTAGTTAGACCCTCAAAGAAATCGGGAAAAATTGTTTATATAGCTGAAAATCCAGAAAATATTCAAAAACTCTTAGAAGAAGAGGCAAATAATTATTTAAGAATGTCAAAAAAAGCTTGTGAATTATTGCCGAATTTAAAATCTTTGTATCTTGAGATTGAAAACAAGCCGATTGTCAAATTTTATGAAGGATTAGAAGGCTTAAAATCACTTTATGAAGATAGTTTAACTAGTAGCGAAGAAATTCGTTCCTATACTTCAACTACTGACTTAAATGAAGTTCTGGGAAAATATGCGGAAGACTATTTTAGTAGAAGATCCTCGAAAAATATTTCTATTCGATCCATTGTACCAGTAGCTGAATACGGAATTAAGTTAAAACGTAATGGTCCAAAATTAAAGCGCTATGTTAAGCTTGTTCCTTCAGACCGCTTTGGCTTTTCGCCAGAAATCTATATTTATGATAACAAACTAACCGTTATGTCTTTACGAGAACGTTTTGGAGTTTATATTGAGAGCAAGGAAATATCTGAAGCGCTAAAAAAATCTTATGAACTTGCATGGGAACAAGCTGATAAATATGATAGAAAAATTGAAGAAGATATAAAAGCTGGCAAAGAAATTACCTTAACAAAAAACGGTAAGCTTTATAAAAAATCCTTACAGTAACATTTCACTCCACCCAATATTTCTTCATTAATTCTTTTTCAAGATTTTTTTAGCTTCTTTCAAAAAATCCCCTGCACTTTCCAACATACTTTCAGTTCCGGTTTTGTCAAAATCGCCATAATAATCAGCATTTTCGCGAAGAGATTTTCCCAGTTGAAGTGCTTCTAAGAATTTATAACTCAAAATATTTTCTGAAATATACAAAGACTTTAAGGCCTCCATCAAACAAAAATGACTTTTCTCGCGATAACCTTTTTTATAAATCAAAGCTCTGGCCGTATGAAACATTGAATAATAAGTTTGGATTGTGCTCCATTTATAATTCTTTTGCACAAAACTATCTTGGGCTATTTTCAAATCTTCCTTGGCTAAATCCAATTCTTTCGAAACTAACTGTCTGGCTTTGGAAAATGTTTTTATTTTTCCTCTCTCTAAACATTTTTCAAATTCCCTAGTCTTCATTTTTTTCCCAAAGCACTCTGCCTTTTTCAATCTCTTGAAAAAGCAAGGGCTTATTTTTATTAATTTTTATCATTTCAATAGGAGTTTTTGCAATTAGTTGAATTTTTTCCACAAAAAAAGAATTATTTATTATTTTTCTGACATTTTTCAAATTGTTTGTGAGAATAAAAAGATCAATATCACTGTCTTTCTTGTTGGTTCCGCTGGCAAATGATCCAAATAAAATAATTTTTATACTTTCCAGTCTTAATTTTTCCACCAAAGGCTCAAGCGCCAAAATATTCAAAAGAATTTTCATCTCCCGAATTAAATTGTTTTTAACATCAGCCCTGTAAAGAGAGCTTCTGCCAATTTTTCTGTGACTTATCAATTTATTTCTAACTAAAAGATGCAACGCTAAATTAACCGCCGATTTCTTGACACCTGTTTTTTTGGAAATTTCTTTTTCTTGAAATTCTTCTCCGACATTTTCGCATATAAAAGCTAATATCTTTTGTTGAGAAGTAGTAAAAAATAGCTCTTTCATGGTTTTATATTATATTCCATTATTTTGGATATATTTCCATTATAATGGAACATAGCAAATATGTCAACTATTCCGCGCGCTCTGCCTTTTTTATTTTGCATTTTTATTTTATACCCTAGTTTTCAACAACATCCCTTGTCTCACTTTTATGCATATGCACAAAGCTGATTATTCTAATTTTTTTGGAAATACTTCAATTATCTCGGAAAGAATATCGTACACTCTTACTCTCTCATTAAAGTTGAGCTTTTTGAAAAGCTTAGGCTCCACCCTAAAGCTCAACTTTTTTACTTATCTACTCACATGACTATTGCACAGCATATTATAGAAAAGTCAGGACTATTTGATATTATAGTAAAGAATAGTCTTTTTTTGTTTTTTGTTTTATGCTATATGCTTCATGCTACATGTTTTTTATATCGCCACACTATTCCAAATCATATCAAAAATTGCCTTTTGCGCTTCGGCAAATTCGTGCGATTGGATAATAAAGCCTAATTTTTCCTCTTTCGTCGAAATCATCGCTACCTTGTCATCATAAATACAAACATATGGCTTGATAATAATTTCTTCTGGTACAAACCGCACCTCGCGAAGTTCTTTGGCATGAATGATACCAGCTTCTCTTTCGGGTTTATATTTAAAAGAACGCAACGCTTGACTCTTGATTCCAGTCTTAATTCTTCTTTCTACAAAATCATCCACAAATTCCTTGCCCATCAACTCTTCCAAGTTAAAATCTGAAAGATAATATCTTTCTTTTTTCTCTTTATTGGTAAGAGCGTCTTCAAAAAGTTTTTTCATCCCACTGATATTTCGATAAATTTTAATTTCTGGTTGATAAATACCTGCGCCAAAAATATTTTTTAATTCAGGAATTGAATATTGAATGATTTTTTTTCTTTCTTCTAGCAAATTATTCAGGCTAATTTCAGGATCTTCTGCTACGTAGAACTTTTTATTATCCAAAATAATTTGAACTACCAAATTTTTTCCAAGCAAAGAATCCAAGCAATGATAAACGGTTGTTCTTTTGACTTCTGCCAATCTAGCAATCTGAGCCACAGTCGCTTTTTTGAGCTTTAAAAGAGCCAAATAAATGTCTTTTTCTTTGCCCAAAATACCTAAATATTCAAAATTTTTATCTAAATTTTCCATTACATTTTACTTTTTGTCGACATTTATGGTTGTTATTTATATTCTATATTATCCCTTAAATAAAGTCAATATGCCTTATTTTTATATCAAGATAACCCTATTCATTGACAATTTTGCAATTTTAGAGTATACTACACTGTTACGATGAAATTGGTTCATCAGTAACAATAAAAAAAACGAGTTCGTTGAAAATTGAATAATAAAGGAGAGGGGAAATGACAAATAAAACATGTTTGAGTGTTTTAGTTTTAACGGACAACATTCACGCCAATAATTTAAAAGAGGAATTAGAGTTCCTCATTAATAGAAACAATGGGGCTACTTGTACGAGTAACGCAGAAAATCCTCCGGAGGTCGTGGTAATAATAAATTACATGGGAGGCTATAAATATTACGTAGAAGATTTCCATCCTAAAGAAAAGATTATCGTATTTGATTTATGTGCCAGAGGACCCTTTCGAGTAAAAAATATTCCATCGAATGTTGTTGTAAACTATTGCATTGAAGAAGTAATGACCACGCTATACAATATTTATCTAAAAAAGATAGTTATAAAAAGGGGTGAGTGAATAAGGAGTATTAACCAAAGGCAGTTGATCAAACCTGATCACTGCCTTTTTTCTTTTTTATTGTATTAAATTTCAAATCTTTAACTGAACACAGTTTCCGCCTCTTTTTATTTTCAAAAACTTATTACATTTTTTCTGCAACTATTATTTGAAAAAATGGTGTTTTATATTCATCCGGATATTCGTTTTTTAATTCTTCTGGGGCAGTAATTTCCCTAAACTCAACAATCCTTAATCCTGCTTTTGCAAAAGCATTTATATATTCACCCAGTGTTCGATGTTTGTGTTGAATAATCGTTTTTGATCCATCTTGTGAATTCAAAGTTATTTTTATTTGAAAATGTTCTTTATACCCTCCCTCTTTTACCGCTTCCCTAGTTGTGTCTTTTGTGTGATGCATATATTCAGTTACCGCATGAGGGTCAAGTGCAATAATTTGTCCTCCTTTTATTATTTTTTCACTAGCTTTTTTCAAAATTTCTGACATATTTTCAACTGGATCAATGTTATGAAGCACGAAAGAAAAAATCCCTTTTTCAAATAGTTCCTCTTTTATTTCTGAAATTTCATCTATCTTCATTAGATCACTTTGAAAATATCTAATCCCTTGAGACAATGCCTCCTCTTCTTTTTTTGCTCTGTTCAACATGCCTTCCGATCTTTCTATTCCAGTTACCGAAGCTCCATTTTTTGCTAAAATTCTTGCCATATTCCCAGGACCTGAACCTAAATCTAAAATTTTCTTATTTTGCACTTCGCCAATAGTTTTAACGAATTCTTTTTCTACTACTTCTTTTTCAAAACCAGACCATTCATAAGATGAAGCCATTTTGTCCCATTGTTTTTCAATTTGTTCAGAAACCATTTCACTTTTTTGAGGAACACTATTTGTATCGATAAAACTTTTTTCACTAGGCATATTTATAATGTTAATTTGTTAATAATAATTATGTGTTTTATTCCACCCAATATTTTTTCTTCCTCAAAAAATTATTTTTCAACAATAAATTTTCCTTGGCTAATATCTTTGAGAAGATCCAATGTTGCTTTAACGGAAGAATTCTCTGTGTTTTTCATGGTCAGCCTATCGCCGAATTTATTTTGTAGTGGAGTCAAAAATTCATCTCCCCAAGAAGGCGTGAAAGTGTTGACTCCTTCAAAGTCAATTTCAATTTTTTCATTTTCACCAACTGAATTCAAGACAGGCTGAAAAGCCGCCAAAGCTTCCTTGCCGGCTTGGCGCGAAATCAAAGTAGTTCCAAATTTTTTTAGTTGTATAATCATAAAGTTAGCTTAAAAAATTTATCAAAACCAAACATCCATTCAAAACCTCCGCCTGTTTTTCAATTGGCAAATCGACATCTCCTTTTTTAAGTTCCAATTTTGCCGAACCAGTTTGAAATGAAATTCGCATATCATTAGCCACGATAACTTTTCTCACAAACTTCAATCCATTTCCCCTGGCTTCAGGCGCTCGCCCAGAAATAATTTCAGAAAAAGCAACCTCTAAAGCTTGTTCATCTGAAACTAAATCAGGCTTCACTCTTTTTAGAGTTTTAAAAATTCCCTGTCCGCGATCTGCCAAAACGACTTCTCTTTTCTTTATATCATAACCAAAAAACACTCCAGGAACATCTCGCCAATTTCCTAAATTATGATCAAAAGAATTATTGCCAATTTCCCCAACAATAGCAGATAATAAGGGATATAATTCACTTAATCCATCGATTTGGCGCAAATTATTTTCAAATCTCATCAATCGTGTTTGAAAAATCAAACTATTAGTACAATAAAATAATGCTTCCGGTTCTTTTGAATCAGGATTTGAGACCCATTCTTTTGCATCCCTGAAAAGATTTGAAGCTGAAATTATAGATTGATTGATAAAACTTTCGACATCGCTTTCCCTATAAAAGCGCTTTCCACTTTTTCTAATTGCTAAAAAACGCCCTTTTTTATCCCAACGGCGCAAAGTATCAATAGAAACTCCTATTTTTTTGGCTGTTTCGCCAATAGATATCAATTTTAGGCTCATTTTAGGTATTTTTTTACTATAACACTATTTTAGCACATATTCTACACCTATGCAAGTAGTTATTATACCTATGCATACCTATGCAGATAGTGGCCTAACCTGGCTATTCTACCCAATACTTCTTCTTCATTAATTCTTCCTCCTCTTTTTTTTCTTCTTCAATTTTTTTCTTAGCCATCACGCGAAGATCGTTAAGATCTTTTTTATTTAAAGCTTTCGCCAAATTTAATAAATCTTTTTTATTATTCAGTTTTTGATCATCAATCACCTCGGCTAGCATCACATCCAAGATTGCCCCGATTTTTGGTCCGGGTTGGATTTTTAAATCTTGAATTAGATCATTGCCATTAATTGCAAGCTGTTTAACTGAAATGGCATCATGCGAAACTTTTTCTACCATGAATTTGAAATGGCGCAGTTTGTATGGCACGGCTTTGGCCACGCCTGAACCCAACCGATCAGCAATTCGTACATCGATTAAATCATTGATATTTTCCACGCCAACTTTTTGCACTACCCGACGCACACCTGATTCACCCACTTCATCTATGTTGTAGTAGAACATATGATTTTTCACAAGCATCACAGTTTTCTCAATAATTTTCCGAGGATATTTCATCCGTTCCAAAATTTTCTCCACCATTTTTGCCCCAACATATTCGTGCGAATAGAAAGTTGCCATTTCTCCCTCGCCTCTTTTTGATTTCGGTTTTCCAATGTCATGCAAAAATGAAGCCAAGCGCACTTCCAATTTTTCTGACGGACATTTTTCCAAACTTGCAAGAAGATGGGCATAAACCGTATTGTATGGTCCAAAATAATGATGACGGTTTTGTTTCACGCCAATAGTTCCCAAAATTTCAGGAATAAAATAATCGATCAATTTTGTTTCCATTAAAAGTTCCACGCCCTTGCTTGGATTTTTTGAAAGAATTATTTTATCAAATTCATCTCTAATTCTTTCGATTGAAACATATTTTAGATTTTTAGCATTTTTCTTAATCGCCTCGAAAGTTTTTTCTTCAATCTCCCATTCGCCTTCCCCCTTCTCCTTTATAAGGAGAGGGTTGCCCGCCTGCCGGCGAGGCAGGAGGTGAGGTGTATTTCTTCCGAGCTGAACAGCGAAACGGATCGCTCTCATCATCCGAAGCGCATCCTCATCAAATCTTTCCCCCGCCTCCCCCACCGCGCGAATTATTTTATTCTTAAGATCTTTTTGCCCGCTGAACAAATCGATAATTTCATATTTGTTTTTTGTTTCATATTTCATGTTATATGTTACATGAATTGCCATAGCATTCACCGTAAAATCTCTTCTCGAAAGATCTTCTTCCAAAGTTTTGGCAAATTTCACCTCGTCTGGATGACGCTTGTCAGAATATTTTGATTCAATGCGATATGTCGTTATTTCCACATTCGGCCCATCCCAATCTTTTTCTTCTACGCCCTCAATATATTTCAAAGGCAACATCACTGTCCCAAAATCATTTTCATATTTCCCATCCGGAAAAATTTTCAAAATCTCTTTCGGCTTCGCATTAGTCGCCACATCCCAATCCTTCGGATCCGCTCCCAATAATAAATCCCTCACACATCCACCCACCACAAACGCCTCAAAACCAGCCCCTTCGAGCTTTCCAATAACTTCTATTATATAATGTGGAAATTCTATTTTTTTAGTCATAAATTTCTACCTTTATAATATCTTCTATATCATATTTTCGCAAATATTTAAGAAAATATAAAAAGAGCCAAGTTTGTGTGATAACAAACTTGGCTCAAACTTTAGTGGTTAGCGAGTTTTCTAGGCCGACTCGCTTTCGGCCTTACTTCGTTTTTTAAACACCTCCTTTAATTTCTGAGTAAAAAGAACTTCGTCCCCAACATAAACAATTTCACTTCCAACAGGAACACAACGCTGCTTAATTTTTCTTATTAAATCCTCCAATTCTTTTCTTAGAGAAAAGTCGTCAAAAAATTTTTCTACTCCTCCTGGATAATATTGGAGATCTTCCATCATATAAAATTCCTCTTTTTCCAAAAGAGCTTCGAGGATTTCTTTATCGAAAACTCGTTTTTGTTCCAATCTGCAGAAATCAAACACTACCACTGGGAGATATTTAATCGTCAACAAAACATCTTCCTTCGTTACCTCTTTTTCAGGCCAAAGAATTGGTAAATCCCCAACACCAATAAGAGATCTGCCCATATCAGGAGCTCCATTGGGGTAATATCCGACTTTTTTAAAAAACCCCTGAATTTCGTTCCAAGGAACCGGGAGTTCCTTATAGGATTTTATGGCCTCTATAATTCTTTCTCTTGTTTTATCATCCATTTTCATCTCTCCTTTTTTATTAAATTTTCAAAGATCTCTGTTAAGCCTCCAATTGACCTATTCAATTTTTTAGCTTAACAAAAGAGTATAGCATACTATTTTTATTTTGTCAACCCTTTTTGATGATAATCTTGTATTATTTTGATATTTTGCTTTATATTAGCCTAAATATTAAATAATTAAGCAAAGATTTATTTGCTATTTTTCTTCCCTTGTGCTATAATTGAGCCATGATAAAAAACATTTTCAAAAAACAGCTGATTAGTCTTGGTTTTAGTGATCACGAGGCGGATATCTATCTAGTTCTACTAGAAAATGGACATTCTTCGACTGGACCAATTATCAAAAAAACTAATTTGCATCGAAATATCGTCTATGAAACACTAAATAAGTTAGTTAACAAGAAATTTGTTTCTGAATCTAATCAACGAGGCATAAAACACTACAAAGCTCTCAATCCAGAAAAAATATTGCATCATAAAGAAGAACAATTCAATCTTGCTCAAAATCTAATCCCCCAACTTAAGGATTTACAAACTAAAGAAAAAGTTGAGGTAGTTTTATATGAAGGTTTAAGCGGTTTTCAGACAGCTCTTAAAAACGCAATTGATAGAATTGCTCCCAATCAAAATATATTGGTTTTAGCAACTGGAGGAGAATTTTTTTACAAAAATATTGGCAATGCTCTTAAATATTACGACAAAAAAAGAAAAGAGAAAAAAATCAATATCAAAATGATTTATCAATCTTCCAAAAACGAAAGCCTGGCAAAAACTACACGCCTTAGACCACTTATGGAAGTTAAATATATTGAATCTCCTTTTTTGCCAATTTCTGAAATTGAAATTATGGAAAATACAATTTTAATGCAAATTTATTCTGATCCTCCCGTGGTAATTGAAATATCCAGCAAAGAAGTCGCTGATAGTTATAGAAATCACTTTACTGATCTTTGGGAGAAAGCTAAAAAATAATTCCTTTTAAAATCACAAAAAAAATCACTACTTAGTGATTTTTTTTATTTGTTTTGTGTCCCCAGTATGAATCGAACATACATCTATCCCTTAGGACGGGACTGTTCTATCCGTTGAACTATGGGGACAATTCATTAACTAAAATTAAAATTTTTCAACCAAATCGGGATACTTTTCCAAAGCTTCTTGTTTCAGAAATTTAGCCTGCTTATAATATTCATATCTTTTACCATATATCCCTTTCATCAATTCTTCTTTTGAATTTTGGTATTCTTCATATTTTTTTGCAGTGTTTTGTTGCTTGATTTCATCTAAAAAATATTGGATGTCCCCTTCGAAAGAAAAAGGCTCTGGATATTTATTAAGAAAATTTTCCGCATCTCTCGCATTAAGCTTCTCATAATCATTTGCATTCTTTAAAACAAGATAGGCTACCATTTTTTCCATTTGTTTGTTTCCTAAAATTTTAGTAAATATTTCAGCTGGTTCATCCGGATTTACAGGCGCCTTGATACAGAGTAATAATTCTCTAAAATCATCTTCCATAATCTCTCCTTTAGCAATTTTTTCAATAATCTCATTTCTGATTTCATCTTTTACACGAAATATTTTTTCTTCTAAAATTTCTGGTTTTCTTTCTTTAAGGTAAGCAATTATTTTATTTTGTTGTCTAATATTAGGTCTTTCGCTTTTTTTATCTTCTTCGCTTTTGTGAGTAGTTGTTATCGCCTCAAAACCTGGGTTATTAAGCATAGTTTTAAATTTAATAATTATTATTAAAAAATTATTTTCTACTTTTTCCAAAACCGGATTTCATCGCTACAAATGTTCCCACAGCAATTCCTAGTGAATATACTGTTATCGCTAAAAAACTTCTTTCGGTGTCTAGTCTTGTGAGTATATCATAAAAGACTCCCAAGCTTATCATAGAAGTAAAAAAAGAAAAAGCTGAAGCTAAAAACGGCCGATCAGTCGCGACATACTTGACATTGAGCGTCCAAAAAAGATCCTGTGCCACTCCGATTAGAAAATAAATTACAAAATAGATGTTCATTTACCCTGTTAAATAAAATTTAAATCTCTTTTAAAGAAATTAGTTTTATTTTTATAAATAATTATATTTTTCTAAAAACATTCATCCCTATTTATTTAAATTTAAAAATTATTTAACAGGGTGAATTTTTTTAGTGGACCTATGGAGAATTGAACTCCAGATTGATCCATGCCATGGATCCGTAATACCACTTTACTATAGGCCCAACATATTTCACACTAAGCTAATCATATTTTATTTACTTCACTTGGTCAATGGTTTTTTTTCAAATTTACGCTATAATCAACATATATGATGAGTTTAATTTCTAAATTTTGGAATAATTTCAAAAATCAACCAGACATTTGGTTCTTTTTTGGGTTTTTATTAACTTTTACGCTAAGTATTAGGAAAGTAGTGTTATACTTTCTAATCCAAGGAACTTTCAATGAATATTCCGGAGTATTTATCTACCTTTCAGATGTTTTTCTAATTTTAACTCTAGTTTTCTGGTTTATATCTATATTATGCAATGATTTTACTGTTTTGTCAAGGTATAGGTTGTGGATAAGTAGTGCTTTCCACAAGTTATACATATTTTTACCCCTATTTTTAGTTTTTCTTTCTTTTATATCAATATTATGGTCACCCAATCAGTCAATAGCACTTTTTCGATCATTCAAGCTTTTGGAGTTTTATTTACTATATATTTATATTATTTTTAGATTTGCTCCACAATTGTTCCACCCGCCTCATCGGCGGACAAACGTGGAACAAAATACACCTCATCCTAACCTTCTCCTTATTAAGGAGAAGGAACTTGCCCCCCTCTCCTTTATAAGGAGAGGGGCTGGGGGTGAGGTAGAAATTGTTCCACGTGGAACATTTAATGCTTTCTCTTGGATTATAATACTATCCGGTCTCTTTCAAGCCACAATTGGCATAATTCAATTTTTCCTGCAAACATCTGTTGGTCTTTTTTTCCTTAAAGAAAGCCTAATTTCACCAAACATCCTCGGGGTCGCCAAAATAATCTTAAATGGAGAAATATATATCCGCGCCTATGGCCTTATGCCACATCCTAATGTTTTGGGTGGATTATTGCTATTTTCTATTATTATCACATTATTATATAAAAAAATGTTCCACGTGGAACATCAACTGCCCCCCTCTCCTTTACAAGGAGAGGGGCAGGGGGTGAGGTTAAGCGATGTTCCACGCCCGTCTGCCGGCGAGGCAGATGGAACAATTAAAGAAAAATATTATTCTATGCTAAATTGTTCCACGTGGAACAATTGGATAATTGAAAATAATTGGTTTTTTAGGCTCATATTAGCTATTCAAATTTTAGCGCTAATTTTAACATTCTCAAAATCAGCCATAATTGGGCTATTAATTGCTTTAGCTTATATAATTGTTCCATGTGGAACATTCAATATTCCCTTCTTCTTTATAAGGAGAAGGGCTGGGGATGAGGTATGCGATTGTTCCATGTGGAACATTTTTGGGCGGGTGGAACATTTGAAATTAATAATACTCTCGATCTTAATTATTTTAGTATCTATATTTATCATAATCAAACCCAATTTGAACTCTTTATTTTTTAACTCCTTCGATGAGCGCGTATTTTATCTAAATGTTCCACGTGGAACATTTGGGAGTGATCCAGTCTTAGGAATTGGCGCAGGACAATCAGTTATAATGATGCAAAAATTTTATTCTCAAACTTTAGAATTCTGGCAATATCAGCCTATTCATAATGTTTTTCTGCTAATATTTAGCGAACTAGGATTGCTTGGGTTGGGATTATTTGTTTGGTGGTTATGGAAATTGTTCCACCCGCCTCATCGGCGGACAAGCGTGGAACAATTTAAAAATTCACCTCATCCTAACCTTCTCCTTATTAAGGAGAAGGAACTTGCCCCCCTCTCCTTTATAAGGAGAGGGGCAGGGGGTGAGGTTAAAATTGTTCCACGTGGAACAATAGAAAATAATGACTACATATTACACAATAATAATACATATTTGTCAAGTGCTATATTTTCTCGATATTTTACCGGAATTCTTTTAGGCCTCATTTTTATTATGCTTTTTGACCATTATATCTGGGATATCCAACAGGGAAGCCTCCTATTTTGGCTAACTGCCAGCTTTGTTGCTGGGATATGCAAAAAATATTCCCTTCATAATTAATGATTTGCTATCGACAGTAAACAGTAAACCACAAAATTATCCAATTGTTAAAAATCATAAAAAATGCTATCCTAAAATTAGAATAAAACGACATATTCATATATAAACGATATGTAAAATAAAATTATTCTACTAAGCTATAATTATTAAACTAAAAAATATGGAAAAACCACCAATCGAAAGTGTAGAAGACGCTTTTAAAAAATATCATGCTAAAGTCAAAGCGTTACTTGACAATAAATATGATGAGCAAAAAGTAAATGGATGCATGTCACTTCAGGCGCCTGGAGAACTTGAAAAAATATATAATGAGTTAAAGATGTCTTTGGAAAATGCGCAAAATGAAAAAGAAAAGGATGATGCAAGAAATACATGGCTTGAAAAGTATGATGTGATGAAAGACATTACTTACTAAATCGTAAAAAAAATACATCTCTTGGTATGGCATATTCGGCTCAGAAAATTGACACAACTATATTTCAAAGAAGTGTCAATTTTCTTTGCCCAAAATCTCGCACCAAAAGTCAGTTAATCAAAGTTTAAAATATTTTATAACAAATAAAACCAACCAACAATTAATATGATGCACTATTTACCTTTTATTATTCTATTCGTTGGTGGCTCAATTCTTACTATAGGCGATATACTCATGAAAAAATGGGTCGTCAATAACAGTATTCCATTGTTCATAACCGGGCTTGGAATCTATTTGGTCGGCTTAATTTTTCTTGCTATTAGCTTCAAATATAAAAATATTGCTGTCGCTTCTACCATTTTCGTTATTTTTAATATTATCACATTATCAATTGTCAGTTGGTTTTATTTTAAGGAAACATTAACGCCATTCCAGCTTATTGGCATTGCTCTCGGTATTAGTTCAATTTTATTCCTAGAACTTGCCTGACATTTATCATCGTGCTTTTCTTAAAATTCAACAGCAAGGCATATTTGGTTCAAGAACTTTGCACCTTGTGATAAAAATATGAAAGGATTAATGACTTACGAAGATTATCAATTACTTCTCAAAGGAGAATTGGGCAAATATTATGAGGGTCGGTGGGAATATTTTAAAGAAGTCATAGAGATCATTAAAAATGAAGAAATTAAATCTGTCTTGGAAATTGGTCCTGCTCAAGAACCAATTGTCAAAAATTGTGATGTAATGGTAAAGCCAGAAGATGATATGTGGGGAAGGCCGAAAAATGTTTTTTTTCAAAAAGAATATTTGCACGATGCGACTGAAAAACCTTGGCCGATAAAAGATAAACGATATGACTTACTCATAGCTCTTCAGGTTTGGGAACATTTGGACAATAAACAAAGCAGGGCTTTCCGAGAAGTAATGCGAGTGTCAAAAATGGCCATACTTAGTTTTCCATATTTATGGGATTGTCCAAAAGATAGTAGGAATTATCCAGCCCATCATCTGCTAGACGAAGAGCTTATTAATGATTGGACATTGAATATTAAACCAGAAAAGATTATTAGAATCCCAAGAACTGGTCCGGAAGTGAGTAAGGGCTCAAGAATAATATATTTTTGGAAGTTTTAAAAAAAAAGAAAACTTGAGTATAAATCATAACGAATATTTAAAAAGGAGGTCGCCATGTTCCAAGTACCCGAGTATGTAGCAACTTGCAAAAAGTGTAAGAATGAATTTCCGGCATATGATGAAAATGCCATCAAGTGTCCTGGTTGCGGGGCATTACTTACACCCAAACCTTTAAAAAAAGACTGGCCGGAACTGCGGCCGGAGGATGATTTTAAACTTTATTAGTTTTTTCTTTTTCCTCACAAAAAAATCCTACGCCTTGGAAACTTCAGGTGTAGGATTTTTGATTTGTGAAAAATATTTTTACAGAACTGTTGAAGCCGAAACTTTGTCACCAGTTTGCGGGCGCATAACGCGCACGCCTTGGGTGGCTCGGCCGAGAACGGAAACGGAAGAAAGGGGAATGCGGATGATTTGGCCTTTTTCGGAAGTGAGAATTAGATCAGTATCAAGCGCATCCATATTGATGATAGTGGCACCGATAATTTTTCCGGTTTTGGAAGTGACCGAGGCAGTTTTTATTCCGGAACCACCGCGCTTTTGGACTTTGTAATATTTCAAATCTGATCTTTTTCCAAAACCATTTTCCGAAATTGTGAGAAGTTGGTTGCCTTTTTGATTTTTGAAAACTACATCCATTCCCACAACAGCGTCATCTTTTTTGAGTTTGATTCCACGCACTCCGGCTGCGTTTCGTCCCATTGAACGAACATCCGATTCGCGAAAACGGATCGCTTGACCATTTCTTGTGGTGATAACTATTTCATCTGTTCCCGTAGTCGCATCCACCCAACCAAGCGTATCACCTTTTTCCAATTTTATCGCAATGAGTCCTGAACGACGAACATTTTCAAATTCATCCAAAGTAGTTTTCTTGACCGTGCCCATTGCTGTCGTCATTAGAAGATATTTATAAGCATCATCTTTATTGAAAGCGATGATAGCTGTGACAGATTCTTCTTGAGAAAGAGAAAGGAAATTGACAATCGATTGACCCTTGGCAATGCGAGTCGATTCCGGAATTTCATAGGCTTTAGTTTGAAAAACTTTTCCAGAATTTGTGAAAAATAAAAGATTGTCGTGCGTCATCACGCCTAACATTTTTTGAATTTCATCGCCTTCGCGCGTTGTCGCCCCAATCACTCCTTTGCCTCCGCGTTTTTGAACTTTGTAGGCACTCGGATTCATTCTTTTGACATAACCATCTTTGGAAAGAGTGATGATGGCTTCTTCATTAGGCACTAAATCTTCTTGCCGAAATTCTCCCACACCAGATTTTATCACTTTGGTTCTTCTTTCATCACCATATTTTTCTTTAACACGAGCTAATTCATCTTTGATAATAGAAAATATTTTTTTCTCGCTTTTTAGAATGGCTTCAAGCTGGGCAATCAGTTTTATTTTTTCTGCTAATTCGTCTTCAATTTTCTTTCGTTCCAATCCGGCCAAAGTTTGCAATTTCATTTCCAAAATAGCCGTGGCTTGCTTTTCTGACAGTTTGAATTTTTTCATCAAATTCTTATGCGCCTCTTCTTTAGTAGGAGATTTTTTGATTGTTTCAATTACCGCGTCAATATGATCTAGCGCAATTTTCAATCCTTCCAAAATATGCGCTCGATCCCGCGCTTTTTCTAAATCAAATTTAGTTCTACGAATTATTACAATTTTTCGATGTGCCACATATTCTTCCAAGATTGTTTTTAGATTCAAAACTTTTGGCTCAATACCATTGACTAATGCCAGCATATTGACCCCGAAATTTTTCTGCAGATCAGTGAGAGAATAAAGTTTATTCAAAACTTTTTGCGGATAGGCATCCTTTTTCAAATCCACCACGATTCGCACACCTTCCTTGTCTGATTCATCGCGTAAATCTTTTATGCCAACAATTTTTCCATCGCGAACTAAATTGGCCATAGTTTCAATTAGCGTGGCCTTGTTGGTAGCATAAGTTATTTCGCTAATTACTATTTGAAAAGTTCCAGTTTTGCTTTCTACAATATCCGCTTTGCCCCGCGTCAAAATTTTTCCGCGACCGGTTTTATACGCTTCGACAATATCCTTTTTATTGTAAATTATTCCACCCGTTGGAAAATCCGGTCCTTTGATAAATTCTGAAAGTTCTTCAATAGAAATTTCCGGATTATCAATCAAACCATTTATGCCGTCTACCAATTCAGAAAGATTGTGTGGAGGAATGTTAGTTGCCATTCCCACGGCAATTCCCATTGAACCGTTTAATAATAATTGCGGAAGTCCAGCGGGAAGCACTGTTGGTTCTTTGTGTTGGCCGTCAAAATTAGGCACAAAATCCACTGTATTTTTTTCAATGTCAATTAGCATTTCTTCTGCCATTTGGGAAAGTTTAGCTTCCGTATAACGATAAGCCGCCGCGCCGTCGCCGTCCATTGAACCAAAGTTTCCTTGACCTTTGACCATTGGATAGCGCAAAGAAAAATCTTGCGCCATACGCACCATCGAATCATAAACGGCCACATCGCCATGTGGATGATATTTCCCGAGTACTTCTCCCACCACAGTGGCTGATTTTCGAAATTTGGCGCTGGCACGAAGACCTGACTGCCACATTGAATAGAGAATTCGACGATGCACCGGTTTCAATCCATCGCGAACATCAGGCAAAGCTCGCGAAACAATCACGCTCATCGCATAATCCAAATAGGATTGCTGAATTTCTAAAGTAATCTCTCTTGATTGAATATTTTTATCTATATTATTTATTTCTTCTGGCATATTATTTTTATAAGGCACTAAAAAATTAAACTTATTTTTCTAATAAACTTTTCATTTGCTTGGTTGCGTCTTGAATAGATTCCTTTTGAACGCTCAAATCTTCTATCACTTGGCTATTTAAAATATTTTCTTTTTCCAAATCATCCGTATTTTCAAATTGAGCAGAAAAAGAAATCATCCAAATTATCAAAATAAAAACCATTCCAAAAGCCGTGAGTCCCCATGCCCAACGCAAGCGGACATGTTCCGGCTGTCTTCTAATTTCTTCTATTTTATCAAATATATTCATCATTTACGAACTACGAAATGAGCGAAATACGAAAATTAATCTAAATTTACTACTCTTTTGTATCTCACGCCTTCGCTAGTAAAAGTAATTATTATACCTAATCTTAGATTTGTAGCTTTGAGATATTTATACAATTGATTAATATCCTTACTAGAAATAAAATTTCTTTGTTTTATTTCTAAAATAATTTTATTAAATATTAGAAAATCAAAAATATAAATTCCTAAATCTTCTTCTTTATATTTAACTTTATACCTTAATTGTTCTTTAAATTCAAAACCATTATCCGTGAACTCTTTAGCTAGAGCTTTTTGAAAAAAATTCTCTTTATGCCCAAATCCTAATTTCTTAAATACTCTAAAAACCACTCCCATTATTCGATAACATTCTTCGGCATATATTAAATTCTTTTTTGTTTTCATTTTTTATTTTTCGTAATTTCGTATTTTTTCGTAGTTCGTAAATTTTAAATTTTATTCGATGTCCATAATCACAACTGACATTTCTTTTTCTTCTAGGTCTTTCTTTTTTATGTTAATTTTAGAAACTTTTTCTTTGGGACAACTGCCAATTTCACTACAAAATTTCTTTTCGTCATCAACCTCAACTGTTGAGCCTTTTATCTTATAATGCATTGGAATAATCATTTTTGGTTCAATTTTTTTGATTATATCCACTGCCTTTTCTCCGTCAATCGTATAATTTCTTCCGCCAATCGGTACCATTAAAATATCAATGCCGTTTATTTTTTCCAATTGTTTTTCTGATAAATCAGTTCCCAAATCGCCCAAATGGCAAACTCGCAAATCTTCCGATTCTAAAACAAAAATAGTATTCGTTCCGCGTTCCGTGCCTTCTTTGTTATCATGAAAAGAAGTAATTCCAATAACATTGACGCCCTTGGCGCTATATTCCCCTGGGATATCAATCACATACGGCTCGCCTTTAAGCGCAGAAACATTATTATGATCAGCGTGATTGTGACTTACCAAAACTAAATCCGCTTGTCCTTGCGGAGGACGAAGACCGACTGACTTGTCAAACGGATCAAAAAAAACCACCACATCTTCCCGCCCGCGCCCCGCTGGCTTGGTAGTGATCTTAAAGCAAGAATGGCCATAATATTGAATAAGCATAGGTGAGTTGAAAGTTTGTAAAGTATAAAGTCTATAAAGCTACTTGAATAACTTTATGAACTTTATTAACTTTATAAACTTTATAAACTTTTTTAACTATTCTAGTCTAGCATCTAAAAAGACACTTGTCGAGGTTGCTTTTTGTAAAATTATGCGCTAGGATTTCGAGAAAGGAGAAAATAGGGAGAATTGAACATTAACAGCTTAATACTACTGATTAACATAAGGGAGAATTAAATGGAAAAACAACAAAAGAAAACCACTAGGCAGGAACAATTAGGAATAATGCTTGCTGATAGCATTATTGAAGTTGCTCATCAAACTTATAATGCTTCTAGAGGAAAAGCAATAATAGAAGCATGCATAAAAAGACTCCAAGAAAGAATGCCAGAAATCCAACCAAAAAAAGCTACTCTGCAATACAAGAAAGCGCGCTATGGCTAAAATTACCTCATAACTTTAAAGGAGACGAATCATGAAAAAACCGGCAATCATGGTAAGATTGGGAGTAACCACCCACAAAAAACTGGTCGAATTGATTAAAAAAAATGCAGGAGGAGGACGGGAAATCAGTATACTTAAACATACTAATGATACCACCCTCATTATCATCACAAACTATTATCATAAACCGGCGCTTCGAGAGACCATCTGCGTAAAAGATACTATTATTTACGCATCAGAGATGATTGGCTTTCTTACTAATCTCTTGCTCAAAGCTAATCTGGCATTCGTTTATGAGCCAGAGCTTGAGATGCAGGATTATCTTCAAGAACTGATCCGGAATTTCACTTTAAATCGTCAGCCTTAAATCATCAACAATACATTGCCCTTTTCAAGCTCGGAATGCTACACAGCGTTTCGGGCTTTTTTATTTCCCAAATTATTTGACTAATAAGCTAATTAACGCTAATTTAATCTTAGGTAGTTTCCAAGGAGGAAATCAACGATTTGGGGATTTTTTAAGTAGTTCGTTAACAATTAGAACTTCATACTAAAGGAGGTGCGTTATGAAGTATTGGTGTAAAAAACATAAGAGATCAGTTTCAGCCAAAAAAGCTAGCACTAAATGTTTATTACACAATGCCCATACTAGGTGCAAGCATCTTGTCAAAAAAAGAGCTTGCAAAAAAAATCTTAGAGATGAAAGGATAAAATCATGAAACCTGTAATTATTTTGCCGTATGATGGTTATGAAAGTGCTGAAAAACTCGTGATCAGCTGTGCGAATTTCTTCAAAACAGCTTTTGCCACGCAACTCGTAGCCTTTATTAAATTAAATGATGCTCTTCATTTCCGAAAAGTGGGGCCGGAAATATTGGCAATGCTTTCCGAAGTCAAACCTACCAGTGTTCGATATTTCATTGACCTCAAGATTCCGGATGTTTTACAGACAGACAAAAATATCCTACGTCATTATGTAGAATTCAAGCCGGCAATTGTGACTGTATCATCTATTGTCGCCTCCAAATCTCTGATGGCAGTAAAGGAAATTCTTCCGGAAACAAAGATTGCTCTCGTTGACACATTAACTGACATACCAGAAGATGAATGCCTAAAGCGATACGGTATACCACCGCTCGAAAAAATTTCAAAAGCCCTATCCGATTTCGATGAGCTTCTCAAGAACGATAACCCCATTGAAATGGTGGTCTGCAGTCCACGGGAAACCAAAGAACTTAAAAGGCGTTTCTCACAATATGAATTTGTTAACGCCGGAATACGAAGTCGTCATATGGCCAAAGATCATCAGGAAAGAATAACCAGTGCATACGATGCATTAAAAAACGGCGCCGATTGGCTTGTGATGGGAACCCAAATCGAAAAAGGCAATCCCAAGGGTGGCATTTCTCCGGAAGAAAGCCAAAAAATTACACTGGAAGAAATTGAACAGTACTTTAAGGAAAAATTATAAACCATATCATACAACGATTATATCCAACCAGCGCCCTCACAAAAGGAGGAGAAATGCGCTGGTTTTTTTATACCCCAAAATTTGACACAATCCTAATTCTAAACTACAATGACTTTACGGTTAATTATTAAGAAAAATGAATAGGGGATGGTTTAATCCCTGTTTATACCCAGCTTAGGCTGTGGATAAAGTCTTAATAATTTCCTTTAATTGAGGGAATTTTTATTTTTTTAATCTTTACGAACTACGAAATGACCGAAATACGAAACATTTAAAATACCTTTCGTACTTTCGTATTTAGTATTTATTTCGTAGTTCGTAAACAAAATATTATGTCAGACATTTTAGACAATCTTGCCAAAGAAGTTGATAAAATTTCGCAAGAAGAAGTAAATTTAAACAAAAAAAACTCTAATAAAGAAACTCTACCGGCTGATTTGCCGGAAGATGATTCTTTGATGAGCCAGTTAATGGCGAAAAGTTCTCTAAAATTTCCAGAAGTAGGCGACACAACCTCTGGAAAAGTTATTTTTGTTTCTTCTAATGAAATATATCTCGATCTTAACCCTTTTGGAACAGGCGTAGTGCTTGGAAAAGAGATAAAAGACGGACTGGGAACAGGTAAACTTAAAATCGGAGATACTGTAAATGCTACTATCATTGATACAGAAAATGAAGATGGCTATATTGAACTTTCTATTCGAGAAGCTTCTTGTGAAAAAGCTTGGGATGATTTGGAAAGCAAACGCGACACCCAAGAAAAAGTTTTCGTTAAGGTTCTTAGCGCTAACAAAGGTGGTCTTTTAGCTGAAGTCAATGGCATTTCTGGTTTTTTGCCAGTTTCACAATTATCCAGCAAAAATTATCCGCGAGTGGAAGATGGCGATAAAAATAAAATTCTCAATTTACTCAAAAAATTAATTGGCCAAGAATTGGAAGTGCGCATAATTGATGCCAACCGAGAATCAGAAAAACTTATCGTGAGCGAAAAAGCGGCTCAAAGTGAACGCGATATGGAAGTTATTTCCGCTTTAAATGTCGGCGACACAGTGAGTGGAGAAATTAGTGGGGTAGTTGATTTTGGTGCTTTTCTTAAATTTTCTCTCAAAGAAAATGAAGGAGAAAGAAAGTTGGAAGGTTTAGTACATATTTCAGAATTAGCTTGGCAGTTGATTGAAGATCCACGAACAATTGTAAAAGTTGGCGATAAAGTCAAAGCAAAAATAATTGCTATCGATGGAGACAAGATTTCCCTTTCCATCCGCGCTCTGCAAGAAGATCCTTGGTCTGAAATTTCCGCTAAATATAAAAAAGGTGATCTAGTTATAGGAACAGTCAACAAAATAAATCACTTTGGAGCATTTGTCTATCTAGACAAAGACATTCATGGCTTGGCGCATATTAGCGAGATGTCAGAAATGTATCCTGGCAAAAGTTTGAATGAATTAATAAAAGTTGGAGAAAAATATAATTGGGAAATTCTTTCTATCGAACCAAAAGAACATCGGATGGGACTTGTGCTAGCGAAGGATAAAAAGAAACAGAAAAATACAGAAGAAAAACAGAATGACACAGAGGTTAAGGAAGTGAAAGAAAAAAAGGAGAAAGTAGAAAAGTCCGCCTCTGCTAAAGCTACGGCGGATAAGAAAGAAGTTAAGAGTAAAGCTAAAAAGAAACCAGCCTCCGCAAAAGCTACGGCTGGCAAGGAAGAAAAATAAAAACATTTTTATGTCTAATATTTTTATTATTTCCGGACCATCAGGCGCCGGAGAAGATAGCGTGATTGAAGGATTGAAAAAATATTTTGAAATTGAAAGAATAATCACAACAACAACTAGACAAATGCGTTCGGGAGAATCTCAAGGACATCCTTATTATTTCATTTCGAAAGAAGAATTTATTACTAAACGCGACAAAGGAGAATTTGTTGAATGGGCCGAGCAGTATAATGGAAATTTTTATGGCGTTTCAAAAGAAGAAATTGAAAGGGTTAAAAATTCAGGGAAAATCGGAACTTGGAAGATTGAATGGAAAGGAGTTATCACCGCTAAAAAAATATATCCAGAAATAAAAGCAATTTTTATTACCGTTCCAGACTTAAAAATTCTTGAAGACAGGATTCGCCGACGCGATGGAGTTTCGGATGAATATATAAAAGAAAGAATGGAATATACGAAAGAATGGATGAAGCACGAAGATATTTATGATTATAAGGTCGTAAACGAAGAAGGCAAACTCGACGAAACGGTTCAAAAAGTGGCGGAAATTATAAAAGAAAATTTACATATCTAGACTCTAAGTGTCTAGAAAAGTTTAAGCGCCGTTAGACACTTAGAGTCTAAGCGACAAAATTTAGATGTCTAACTTAATCAAAAAAGTTCAGAATATAATCTTTCAAAATAATCTCTTTGACCGCGGAGCAAAAATAATTTTGGCGGTTTCTGGCGGACCAGACAGTGTTTGCATGCTTGATATTTTTTCGCGTCTACAAAAAAAATATTCACTAGAACTTATTATCGCGCATGTGAATTATAATTTGCGTGGAAATGATAGTAAAAAAGATGCCGAATTCGTGCAGAAATTAGCGGAAAAATATAATCTAGAAATTTTTGCTTTGGATTTGGTAGAGACGAGGCATGCCTCGTCTCTACGCGACGGGAAAAATATTTCGGAAAATTATCTGCGCGAAATTCGTTATGATTTTTTTGAAAAACTTCGCATGGAAAATAATTTTGATGCTATCGCTGTCGCACATAACGCCGATGATCAAGTAGAAACATTTTTAATGCGCATTATTCGTGGCAGTGGAATGTCAGGACTTTCTGCGATGAAATTTAAGAATGAAAAAATAATTCGACCGTTGCTTTCAATTAGTCGCCAAGAAATTTTGCAGTATTTGAAAATCAACAAGCTGAAATATCGCACAGATAAAACGAATGCACAGAATTTATTTCTTAGAAACAAGATTCGAAACAACCTTATTCCGCTTTTGGAAAAAAATTTCAATTCTAAAATCAAAGAAACTATTTTTGATTCTTTGATTTCAATTTCGCAGGATTCCGATTATCTTGAAAAGACTGCTCTAAAAAATTCAAATAGTTTAGAAATCAAAAAACTAGAAAAACTACATCCGGCAATTCTTCGAAGAGTCTTACGCAATAATTTAAAAAACATAAAAGGAGATTTGAAAAATATCAGTGCTAATAGCATTGAAGAAATCATAAAAATCATAAAAAGCACGAAAAACAAAACCCAAACTGTAATAATGTTAGGGTTGAAAATTATTCGAAAGAATGATAAAATCGTAATTAGTAAATTGTAAATCGTAATTTGGAATAATTCGAACTTTCGTATTTTCGTAATTTCGTTTTATTCGTAGTTCGTAATTATGCAGAAGCTATTCAAAAACATCGGCATTGTCATCTTAATCTTCCTTTTTATTTCCGGAATTTTCGTTCTTTACGGCAGTCCAACTGTTAAACCTGATGTTATTTCTCTTTCCACGCTAGCTCAACAAGTAAACGAAGGAAAGGTTAAAGAGATAAAAGTTGACACAAATAATCTTGATATCACGCTTAGCGACGGAAAAAAGGAAAAATCCACCAAGGAAACTAGCGCTGGAATAGTAGAAACACTCAAAAATTATGGAGTTGACAGCGCAAAAATTCAAAATGTAAGCATCGATATCCAAAGCGAATCAGGTATGACTTTTTGGCTAGGAACAATTCTGCCTTTTCTTTTGCCATTTCTTTTGGTCGGCGCTTTTATTTGGTTTATGTTCCGCCAAGCCCAACGAGGAAATAATCAGGCGTTATCATTTGGCTCTTCCCGCGCTCGCATGACTGATCCAAAAAATAAAAATCAAAAAATTACCTTCAAAGATGTGGCTGGATCCAAAGAAGCTAAGGAAGAATTATGTGAAATTGTAGAATTTCTAAAAAATCCGAAAAAATTCTTGAATCTTGGGGCTAAAATTCCTAAAGGTGTTCTTTTACTTGGTTCTCCTGGAACTGGAAAAACTTTGATTGCCAAAGCAGTAGCCGGTGAAGCTAATGTACCATTTTTCAATATTAGTGGTTCAGAATTTGTAGAAATGTTTGTAGGCCTCGGAGCTTCACGAGTGCGCGATCTCTTCAAACAAGCCAAGAAAAACTCACCCGCGATCATTTTCATTGATGAAATTGACGCGGTCGGAAGACATCGTGGTGCGGGGCTAGGTGGAGGACACGACGAAAGAGAACAAACCCTAAATCAAATTCTGGTAGAAATGGATGGCTTTGACACCAACACCAATGTAATTATTATTGCTGCCACCAACCGTCCTGATGTACTTGATCCGGCGCTTCTTCGCCCTGGAAGATTTGACCGCCGAGTAACGATGGATTTGCCAGACATTGCTGAACGAGAAGAAATTTTAAAATTACATTCTAAAAATAAACCCTTGGCCAAAGAAGCTGATTTGAAAAAAATCGCTCAAAGAACTCCTGGTTTTTCCGGCGCCGATCTTTCTAATCTTCTCAATGAAAGCGCTATTTTGACTGCTCGAAGAAATAAAAAAATAATTTCTATGGACGAGCTCACCGAATCGATTGAAAAAGTTATCCTTGGCCCAGAACGAAGAAGTCGAAGAATTGATGAAGAAGAAAAGAAAATTATTGCTTACCATGAAGCGGGACATGCACTTTTGGCCGCCACTCTCAAAAACGCTGATCCCGTCCAAAAAATTTCTATCATTTCTCGTGGGTCAGCCGGTGGATATACTTTCAGCACCCCAGAAAAAGATAAGACTTTACATTCGAGAAATTATTTTATCGATGAACTTTCCGTTTTGCTTGGAGGATATGTGAGTGAAAAATTGACTTTTGGCGATGTGACTACTGGAGCTTCTAATGATTTAGAAAGAGCCACAAATATGTCGCGAAGCTTGGTCACTCGCTATGGAATGAGCGAGCTTGGACCACGTACTTTTGGGCACAAAGAAGAATTAGTTTTCCTTGGCAAGGAAATGCATGAAGAAAAAAATTATTCCGAAAAAACTGCCCAGGATATTGACCGCCAAGTTTCTCTTTTTATCGAAAATGCTTATCAAGTTGCTAAAAATATTTTGCAAGACAAAAAAGAATTGCTGGAAAAACTTTCCGCCACTCTTTTAGAAAAAGAAACAATTGAACAAGAAGAATTTAATGAAATTGTGGGGATAATTAAGAAAGAAGCAATAAGTGAAAAAGAAAATGGAAATTAGCTCAAGAGAATAGATGATAGAAAAAAGAAAATTATTTATTCTTTTTTCTAATCTCAAATTTCTTGAACCATTTTCTAATTTCCAATAACTATTTTCTAAAAATATGCTTAAAATAAATTACCTAGACATTATCAAAAAAGCTTGGGCAATCACTTGGAAAAATCGCTATTTATGGTGGTTTGGATTTTTTGTGGCCTTAGGTGGCGGAGGAAGCGCCAATTATTTTTTCAATTCAGATGATGAGAAAAAATTAAATCCGGCGCAAAATGAAAAAATTCTAGAATTTTTTTCTCAAAATATGTCTTGGATTATAACTTTTATAATCATCGCTTTTTTACTCTTGATTATTTTTTCTATTCTAAACATTATCGGCCGAGGCGCGCTTATCACTTCGATTGAAAAAAATTCCCAAGGGCAAATCGCTAATTTCAAATCCGGTTGGAACTCTGGCAAGAAAAACTTTTGGAAAATATTTTATATCAATATTTTCTTGAGTCTTTTTATTTTTTTCACTCTCATTGTTCTTGTCGCTCCTTTGGCAGTTTTATTTCTGAATAAAAATTATATTATTGGCGGAGTTTTGTCTTTTTTGGCGGTTATTATTTTTATTCCTCTGGTAATTTTAGTTTCCTATCTAAGAATTTATAGCTATCTTTATGCTGTTTTAGGAAAATTAAATTTCTGGCCAGCCTTAGAAAACGCTTACAAACTTTTTGCCAAAAATATTTGGCCCAGTATTATCTTAAGTTTGATTTTTATCCCACTAAGTTTTGTTTTTATGCTGGTTATTTTTACTGTTTTACTTATATTATTTTTCATTTTTCTCCTTCTTAGCGGAATTGTTTTTTGGCTATTTGGAAAAATTACCGCCATTATTATCGGCGCCATTGGAATAACAATCTTTCTATTAATCTTACTTTTTCTTCAAAGTATCTACGCTGTTTTTTCCCAAAGCATTTGGATTCTTTTTTTCCATGAAATCGCAACGCCTAAAATTCCCGAAGAAATTGTTGCTACCGAAACCACAACTGAACCACTCCAAAAACCAATGCCAGTAATTGAAGTGAGGAAAGAGAATTAAATTTTAATTGTCATCCTGAATTCATTTCAGGATCTACTAAACAAGATGCTGAAATAAATTCAGCATGACAAAACTATATTATTCTAGAAGCCTAAAACCGCCCCGATTCAATCGAGGCGGTTTTTTTTGTGGGACTGACAGGATTCGAACCTGTGACCAGGCGATTATGAGTCGCTCGCTCTACCACTGAGCTACAGTCCCTATATTTGTTGTGGGTATTACTGGACTCGAACCAGTGACCTTCACAATGTCAATGTGACGCTCTAACCAGCTGAGCTAAACACCCGGCATAACATCTCTCATACTATTTCAAAAAAAACAATTGGTCAATCTTTTTTCCTTCTTCTGGCGTGAAATGCTTTATGCACTTCTTTGAGATGTGGGTTAGTAACATGGGTATAAATTTGGGTGGTGTTGATTGAAGCGTGGCCAAGCATCGCTTGTACTGAACGAATATCCGCTCCGTTCATCAAAAGATCGGTAGCAAAAGAATGGCGAAGAGTGTGCGGATGGACATCTTTTACAATCCCAGCCTTCAGCGCATAATATTTAACAATTCGTTGAATAGAACGGGGAGTAAGACGCAAATTATCATCGTCTTTTGTATTTTTATTTTTCTTCTTAAATTTCGCCAAACCCTTCACATCCCGCACAAACAACGCCGGATCAATATCTTCTCTTTTTTTGAGATATTCTTCTAATGATTTTTTGGCTGTATCAGAGATAAAAACTACCCGAATTTTGTTGCCCTTGCCTCGCACACTCAATTCTCCACTTTTGAGATTAAGTTTATCCCGATTGATATTAGTTAGCTCTGAAACTCGGAGTCCTGCCGAGAAAAGCAATTCCATAATTGCCCGGTCACGCAAAGATTTGAAATTTACTCCGCCAGCCGATTCCAAAATCCTCTCCACTTCGCTGTTTTCCAAAAAATCTACCTCTCGCTCCGGAGTTTTGCCAATCTCCACTTTTTCTGCCTGAAGAGTTTTCACATCCCTCTTGGCTAAATACTTTAAAAAACATCTTAACGCAATAATATAATAATTTTGAGTTATTTTCTTTAGATTTTGACCTTTTTCATCGGAAAATCGATTGAGATACAATCTAAAATTTCTGACCAAATCATCATTAATATCCTTGGGATTGCTAATTTTTGCCCAAAGCAAAAATTTATCCAAATAACGACCATAATTTTCAATGGTTTTGGGCGAGCGCTGTTTTTCCACTTCCAAATATTCCAAAAATTGAGTTTTTAGCTCTTCGAGCTTCATACTAATTATTGCAAATGTTAAAACAAATTCATTCGAATTCTTATTTGTTTTGCCATTCGCGACTTATTTGCATCAATTATACCCTAAAAACTCCGTTTGACAAAAAGACCTTGGCAAGCTATACTGTTTTGGAAGTAAATATTAGGGTTTTGAAAGATAAATTGCCTTATAATAAGGCTTTTTAAAATCAAAACCACAAGAAAGACTAATCCTATTAGTAAACTAATAGCATTATTTAGAAGATTATTCAGCCGAAAAAATATAGGAAATATAAGAAGCCTCGTTCGCAACAAACAGAGAATTGTCGCCAATTTTATCAAAGAGCGTCGCACGATCAAAATTCTCCATCTGTTTCGAAATTACTCTGCTTTTGCTGTTGTCGTATCCAGCGCCTTCTTAGTTTCTGCTACTAATCTAGCCGCAGGACGAGAGTCCAGTGGTTTTTTATTTGGCTATTTTGGAGAAAATGAAAACTACGAAAACCCCTTGAAAGATATGATGTTTTTAAAAACAGCGGAAAAAACCAGCGTTGCTGTGGGCGATTTGATTCAAGCCAAAAATCTTCCGCGCTCCAAAGATATCGCCTTTGAAAAAAATGACACTTCTTTCATAATCCAGGGACGAGCCTTGGTGGCTGGGAATAGCCCCGTCAAAAAAGATCCTCAAGAAGACGGTGGGGTTATTATCTATGAAGTAAAACAAGGTGATACGATTAGCGCCATTGCCGATGCCAATAATATTTCTATTAATACCATTTTATGGTCTAATGAATTGGATAATGTCGACTCCATTCGACCAGGAGATAAAATATTTATTCTGCCAGTATCCGGCCTTGAATATAAAGTTAAATCGGGAGATACTATTGAAAAAATTGCCTCTGAATATAAGGCGGATAAAAATAAAATCATTGCTTTCAATAATTTGCCAGCTAATGGCGAGTTAGAAACTGACCAAAAAATTATTATTCCTGACGGAAAAAAAGAAGTGCCAATTCCACCTTCCAGTTCATTTAATATCGCCCAAAGACCTTATGAATCCTTCTCGAGTGGAAAAGTTTTAGACGGCAAAGCCAGTACGGGACACCGCTTTCCTTATGGTTACTGCACTTGGTATGTGGCGCAAAAAAGATATGTGCCTTGGGGTGGAAACGCTGGTACCTGGCTCTATCATGCCAAGGCCGCTGGATATTCTACTGGCAAAACTCCGCGTGTTGGAGCCATTATGGTTTCTTCCGAATCTTGGTGGGGTCATGTCGCTATCGTAGAAAAAGTTTCTGGCGGAAATATTACTGTTTCCGAAATGAATTATGTTAAGTTTGCCAAAAAAAGCACCCGCACACTAAGTTCAAAATCACGCGTAATCAAAGGCTTCATTTATTAAGTCTTATATTTTCTTAATTGGTGCAATTGAAGCGGAAAGTTTTTTAAGTCCTGATTTAGAAAATGCTACAGTGATTATATCCCCCGCGCTGGCGACAATCAAGCCATCACCAAAAACCTCGTGTCGCACTCTATCGCCATCCTTAAAACATGAGACATGAAGCATGAAGCATGAAACATCTTTTTCTAAAACTTGTTTATTTTCACTACTTTTATTCTTGCTACATGTTTCATGCCTGCCTGTCCGGTAGGCAGGTTTCATGTTATATGACTTCAGTAAGTGCGGTGGTATATCGTCCAGAAATCGACTTGGCGCATTAATTTGAGTAGAACCAAAAATATTTCTCATACGAGTAAAAAGCAAATAAACTTTTTCCATTGCCCGAGTTACCCCGACATACATCAGCCGTCTTTCTTCTTCCATTTCACCGTCATCTAACATACTTCGGGAATGGGGCAAAATTCCTTCTTCCAACCCCGCGATAAAAACAATCTTAAATTCCAAACCTTTCGCGCTATGAAGCGTCATAAGATGTACTGCATCTTTCGCTTGGTCAATATTATCCGTATCAGAAACCAAAGCTACTTCTTCTAGAAATAATCTTAAACCCTCATTACTTTCATACTCGCTATATTTTTTGGCGACCGTCAAAAGTTCGCGTACATTTTCATTTCTCATTTCTCCTTCCTCCGTTCCATCCATCAGAAATTTTTCATATCCTGATTCGCTATAAACTTTTTGAATGAAATCCGTAAGAATCAATTTTTCTTTAAGTTCACTCATTCTCTTAATAAATTCTGAAAACTTAACTATCGCATCAATTTTAGAAATTTGTATTTTATTTTTTGGAACCTGCCTGCCGGTAGGCAAAGTTTGATCATTAGAATTTGAAAATTCATTGGAAATTGCGAGGCCACAAGATATTAAATCTAAATTATTACTCCTAGCTATATTAATCCATTTTCCCAAAGTAATATCCCCGACGCCTCGCCTCGGTTCATTAATTATTCTTTCCAACGAAGTTTCGTCATTGAAATTGTTAATCAAACGCAAATAAGCAATTATATCTTTAATTTCTTTTCTTTGATAAAATTTCACTCCACCAATAATTCGGTAGGGAATAGAATTTCTAAGCATTGCTTCCTCAATCATCCGTGATTGCGCATTGGTGCGATACAGCACCACAAAATCGGAAAACTTTAGTTTTCCGTCCTGAGCGCTTGCCTGCCGATGAGGCAGGAAAGCGAAGGACCCCATCCTATTACCGCATAACTTCTTTATTTCACTTACGATAAACTGCGCTTCTTCTTTTTCATCTTCCGCTTCAAAGCTAAATAGCAAATGTCCGCTCTTATTATCCGTCCAAATTTTTTTGTCTTTGCGATTGATATTTTTAGAAATCACGCCATAAGCCGCGTCCAAAATGTTCTGCGTGGAACGATAATTTTGTTCGAGTTTTATTATTTTTGCCTCGGGATAATCTTTTTCAAAATCTAAAATATTTTGAATGTTGGCTCCGCGCCATGAATAAATTCCTTGCCAGTCATCGCCCACCACGCACAGATTTTTATATTTTTGCGATAATAATTTTACCAAAAGATATTGCGCATAATTAGTATCTTGATATTCATCCACCATAATATATTGGAAAAAGTTTTGATATTTTTCCAAAACTTCTGGAAATTTTTGAAAAATCTTAACTGTGATCATCAAAATATCATCAAAGTCCAAAGCGTCTTGTTCCTTCAATTTTTTCTGGTAATTTAAATATATTTTTGCCACCATTTCTTCAAAATATCCGCCCACTCCCGCTAAAAAATCTTCTGGCCCAATTAGTTCATTTTTTGCTTTGGAAATTGCACCTAAGATTGTTTTAGGTTTAAATTGATCAATATTTATTTCCATTTCTTTCATCACTTTTTTTATCAGCGCTAATTGATCTTGATCATCAAAAATATTAAAGGAACTTTCGTATCCCACCTTCTCAATTTCCCGCCTTAAAATTTTCACACAAATAGAATGAAAAGTCCCAACCGTCGGCATGTCGGGATGGCTACCCTCTCCTTTATAAGGAGAGGGGCTGGGGGTGAGGTCATTCGCATCGTTACTTAATAACTCTCTGATTCTTTCTTTCATCTCTCCCGCTGCTTTGTTGGTAAAAGTCACCGCCAAAATTCTTCTCGGATTAATCTTTTTTTCACAAATCAAATACGCCACTCGATGCGTAAGCGCCCGCGTTTTCCCTGATCCTGCTCCCGCGATAATGAGTACTGGCCCTTCGGTCGTTGTCACCGCCTCTCTTTGCGGAGTATTAAGTTTTTCCAAAATTTCATGCATAATTAAATAAAATCAAAACAATCTGCTATGCGTATTAAAATATTTATCCGCTTCTTTGAAAATATTTTCCGTCCATTGTAAATAATCTTTCGCTTCTTTTTCAGAGATTAGAATGCCACCGCCATAAAGATCCCAATTTCTTTTAGCTCTCATTTCTTGCCCAATAATATTGATGTCTTTGTCTTTCAATATTTCCGCCATTTTTTCAATTAGTTTTATATGATGACCTTGTCGTGATTTTATGCGCAAATTATTTTTAGCGCAAACAGTAATAGATAATTTCAAAAGCGCATCATAACAAAATCTAAATCGCACTTCATTTTCCAAAGAATTCTTAGCGATTTTGAAATCGCGCAAAGCAGAAGAATGATATTTGGAAATTTGATTTTTGGTAAAAACAAACCTTTCAAACATTTTATATTATTTTAATAATTTTATTTTTAAAAATATTCTCAACAAATTCATCTTTGTTTTTTTTGCGTTCAAATAATTCCTTTTCGCTAAGATCAATAATATTAAACTCTCTTTTGGTATCATTCCCCATCTTAGCAACAATCCTTTTAGCAGATAAAGAAGAGTGGCTTCCGATGAGCAATATATCAATGTCGCTTTCTGGACCGAAATTTCCCTTGGCGTATGATCCAAAAATATAAGCTTCTTTGAGACCAGTCAATTTTTCCAATGATTCTTTCAATCTTTTTTCCAAGCCATATTTCATTTTGTACCATTTCCTGACTTCTTCCAACAGGGGATAGCTTTTATTAAGCTGAAAAAATTTCAAATTACCTTGTTTTTCAGAAACAAACAAACCTTCTTTTTCTAACTCCCTAAGTTTGCGATCCAGATTTCCTGGGTCAACTTCCAACATTCTCGCTAGTTCATTCACATAATGAGAAGCGCTTAAATTGGCGAAATAGTAAGTTAGTAATTTTTGGGTTATTTTTGATTTTATATCCAGCATAAATTTATTGTATATAATTACAATGATTATTGTATAATATTACAATAACAAAGTCAAGGGCATATTTTTTCCAAAATTTCATGCATAACTAAGTCATTTTAACATATTAATTATTATAGAACCAACTAGTGTCATAAATAAGTAGTAATGTCATAGTAGCGTTTTATTAAAATGTCATACCTGCTAAAATATTGGGTTAATTATTAAGACCCAATACAATGGAACAATCCATAATCACTATGACAAATAAAG
>Ga0209417_1001005_pt1 | contig 56012 bp, 46 predicted proteins | sample RifGroF2_FD_184002 | JGI IMG/M metagenome (GOLD analysis project Ga0209417, IMG submission 184002) | Groundwater microbial communities from Rifle, Colorado, USA - Groundwater F2 (SPAdes) (version 2) | ecosystem: Environmental > Aquatic > Deep subsurface > Groundwater | place: Rifle, Colorado... | reverse complement strand
GAAAAGCATTTGTTGCAATCACTGCCTGATCAGCCCTTCGAGTTAAAATATTACCGGGAGTTGAAAGTGGCCAAGAACAATCACATCTACCTGGCACAGGATAAGCATTATTACAGCGTTCCGTACACTTATATCGGTCAGCCTGCAAAGGTAGCCTATACCCGGACAATGGTTCGTATTTATGCCAAAGGGGAGCAAATAGCCGTTCATGTACGCGATTACAAACCCGGTGGATATACCACAGACAAAGAGCATTTGTGTTCCGCTCACCAGCATTACATGGATCGCAGTCCTGATTATTACCTCAACAAAGCCAAATTAAAATCAGAAGAACTTTACCAGCTTATCGGGCTAATGTTTGCACAAAACAGGCATCCTGAACAGTTGTACCGCACTTGCGACGGACTGCTTAACCTGCAACGAAAGACCGATCAGAAAGACTTCCGGAAAGCTTGCATGATGGCCATCGAGCACCAGAACTACTCATACCGGTTTATCCTGAACATCCTGACAAACAAGATGACTAATCAGCCTGAAGCAAAGCCGGACAAACCACTTCCCAATCATGAGAATCTCAGAAAAAGAGAATATTACGCACAAACAACAATTAGTTTTTAATCCTTTAATTTAAAACTGTTTATGATGCAAATTGAATCACAATTAAGCCAACTGCGGTTGCACGGAATGAGCCGAAGCTGGCAAGCCTTGACCGAAACCAGAAGGCAACACGAACTGACATTGAGCGAAGGACTGGAACTTCTTTTACAAGCTGAAGAGCAGGAACGGACAAACAACCGTTTTGAACGCCTGAGAAAGAATGCCCGGTTCCGTTATCAGGCTTCTGTTGAAGAACTCTATCTGGATGCTTCCCGTGGAATGGATAAAGGATTGATTACGGCACTGGCAACGGGGGAATATCTTTCTAAAGGAGAATCTATCCTTATCACTGGCGCCACCGGTTGCGGGAAAAGCTTTTTGGCTTCGGCGCTTGGTCACCAGGCTTGCGCTCAAGGTTACAAAGTGGCATGGTACAATCTTCAGAAGCTTCTGTTGAAAACAAAGATCTCGCGGATCGAAGGAACCATTTTCAAGTTCTTTGAAAGCCTGGCAAAAACTGATTTGCTGATCCTTGATGATTTTGGACTGACCCATCTGGAACAGCAACAACAGCTTGATTTGATGGAAATGATCGAAGACCGGCATGGTAAATCATCAACCATTATTGCCAGTCAGTTGCCTGTTGCCAACTGGTACGATGTAATCGGTGAAGAAACCATTGCCGATGCAATTCTGGACCGAATAGTACACACCTCGTACAGAATTGAGTTAAAAGGTGAAAGTTTAAGAAAAAAACGGTAAAATTGTCAGTCATTCAAGTTCTCTGAACCATAATCCTTATGGGGGGTCAACATCACCGGACAAGGGGGGTCAGTATCACCGGAATATCCAACTACCGTATGAAAAGGCCAATTCTTTGTTCAATTCCATGAAGTCAAAAGGTTTTTCAAACTGTTGTCGGTATCGTTGTTCGGTAAATTGTCCATATCTTTCGAGCTGGTAAAAGTTGATGCGGCCTTTGATGCTAAGAAAAAGAACAAAGATCTCGGCCATAAAATCTTTTCGCCACCTGTTTAAATTCTTATTGTCATCTAACACGCTATATATAAGCTGTTTATATAAATCGTAGCCCTTGAGAGTCATACTTGAAATGGATCTGGTAAATTCTCTTAAGATACTGATTCTCAGGGGTTTTACCAAATAAAAATCAAGCTATTTTGTTGATTATCAAATATTTATATTAACTTTTAACGGTGTATTGTAAAGTGTAATAGAATAATTATTTACAACTATATTAGTAATACTATTTTTTAGAAATAGCAATCGAAGAATCTGCGACACATCTAAATCCAAGCCATTCAGCTCCATTTATTTCATCATCCATTGCCCACCGGAACATTGTTCTTGTATAAGCACCGGAATTAAGAAAACTTCCTCCTCTCATGGCTTTTCTTGTACCCCAAATACCCGTTGTCATTTCATATACATTTCCGGCCATATCTTGAACTCCAAATGGACTTTTTCCTAGAGGGAAAGAACCTACGCTTTTAGAAACATAATTTCCTTGTGACTTTCCATTGTACATATCTCCCGAGGATCCATTTCCCCATGGCCAGAAAAAACCTTTGGTACCTCTAGCAGCTTTTTCCCATTCTTCTTCTGTCGGTAATCTTTTCCCTGCCCATTTGGCATATTCAGTAGCGTCTTGCCATCCAATCCCAACAACTGGCTGATCCGGATGATTGTATAATTTGTTAGATAAAAAAAGCGGCTTGCGATGCCCTGTTTCTTTAATGAACATTTGGTATTGCTTATTCGTAATTTCATACTTATCAATATAGTACGATGGCAAATATTGTTTGGAGCGAGGAAATTCTTCTTCAAATATTTCAAAATGAGGATTTGAAAGAACATCTAAAAGACTATCCCTGATAACTTTATCAATTCCATAGATAAAGTAACCATGAGGAATTAATACTAATGTAGAACTATCTTTTTCAAGAATAAATTCTGATGGCAATGTCTGACTATTTGAAATGGGAGGCTGATTCGATGAGGAAATATTTTCCAATGTATCTTTTGATACTTTCTCAACCTTGTGGTTTTTACTTTGTTGACAATTTACATTAAATGCAATTATCAATATTATGTAATAATGCCAATTTTTCATTAATCCGTTTTTTTTGAAAGTATAACAGAGTAAACTAAGTCATTAAAATCATAAACAACTTTACTAACTGCATAATTATCTTTTCTCCATAAAATTGTAATTCTTTCACCTTTTTTGATGTCAAGTTTCAAATCATACCATCCATTCTGATCTGTAATTGCTTTAACAAATGTAGTATCGGGCTTTGTATTTTGATCATTCTCTATTTTTTCCCTTATAACATCTATTTTCACACCTTCGGCAATTTGTTTATTTTCATATACAACAGAACCGCGGATGCCAACCTGTAGATGATCTAAAGAAAGGTATGCTTTGCTTAGATCAGGATTAGCGAAAAGAAGATATAATGGAGCTAATGTAAAGCATATCATTATAATTGTCAATGTAATTAGTGAGCTAGTATTAAGCTCAATTTTATCACCAATTTTAATTTTCTCCTTCCCAGTATCTTTGTCTCCCACTTTTTTCCCTAAGAAAATTAGGATAAAACAAAAAATCACAAAGATTAAACCACAAGAAGTTATTAGATAGGCGATTAGATCAAAATTCATGGAGACATTATTTAAATTTAATAAAAATCAATATGAAAGTTTTTTTAAACTGGAACAAAACTTTTTGAAATATAATATAGCTAAAATAAAAAACATCATATTGTATTGATAATTAAGTTAATATCATCAATATTTTGCAAATGTGTAGGTATATATAATTTTTGACTATACGTATAGGAACTAAAAAGTTACATTCAAGGTTCTGGATGATTGATATTATTTGCATGAATGACCAATCTGATTCTTTTTCTAAATCTTAAACACCCTTTTTCTCAATTTAAAGCAGATAGCAAAAGGAAACGGAATAAATAGCGTAGCGGCTTTATGCCGTAGTCTTTTACTACCCGAAGGGTTTGTCTGGTTTAAATTGGGAATACCTTTGTTTATGATTTGGGAATAACACAAAAGAATAGGAATTCAACACCAAAAAGATATTAACACCAGATTTGACACCATTGAAAAACAAAAACGCTATAATCATTTCGATTACAGCGTTTTATATTTATTGACAGTGATCCTACCGGGATTCGAACCCAGATCATAAGAACCGGAATCTTACATTCTATCCATTGAACTATAGGACCGACATTTTTGAGCGAGGACAAAAATAGTAAATCTTGAATTGAATCAGCTTTTTTAAGCAAAAAACATAAAAATGGAACATTCTTTTTATTAACACTCAAAAATTGGCATTTTTGACAGACAAACAACCTGACGGCTGCTGTTAATAATTTTATTTTGCATTCCATATCTTAAGATTAGAAATGTACTACTTTTGAAAGACTTAAATACACCATATGATTACTGAAGGACTACTGAAAGAATGCTACATTGAATTTGAAGAATTTTTCCAATCGCTTATTATCGATTTAGCCGAAAATCATCAAAGAGTTCACGATGTACGGGCACACTCGTTGCGTGTAGTCAGCCATTCTAACTTATTGGCAAAAAGTGTTTTGCAGAATGAAGACGATATGCGTATTGCGGAGACTGTTGCTTTATTCCACGATTTGGGAAGGGCTTCTTTAATTGCCAAAGGTACTGCGTCACCAACGAATATTCAGCGCGATCACTCCAATTTGTCAGTGCAAATCATGCAAAAGATGGATTTCTTTGCGAAGTTACCTGTTGATACCCAGTTAATTATTCAGAAGTCGGTTGAAAATCACAATAAACTTAAACTCCCAAAGCTTGATAATGAACAACAAACGCTTTTTGCCCGTTTGCTTCGTGATGCCGATAAGTTGGATATTTTTGAATCATCATATCGTTTTTTTAAGGAAAAATCCGGAGTTCAGCCAATAATGACCTTCGATTTGGTAAATTCTCCTGATGTGTCGGAAAAAATTATTAAAAGCATTATGTCAGGAAAAACGGCAGCCATTGAAGACATGAAAACCATGAACGATTACAAATTACTGTTGATTTCTATGGCTTTTGATGTCAATTTCAAATTTACTTTCCGTTTAATCAGTGAAAAGCAATACGTTCAGAAAATTTATGAAACCTTACCCAAACGCGATCAGATTATCGATGCATTTCGGGGCATCAAGTTGTTTGTTGAGAATAAATTTGTATCCTGAAAACAATGTAATTGCAGCTATTTTGTGATGAGTCGACGGTTGGTTTGCATTTGCAATATGGTTACAGAGAAGGAAATCCACGCAGCGCTGTTAAAAGGTGCGCGATCAACTCCTGATATTCAAAGAATGACGCGGGCAGGTACCAGTTGTGGTCGGTGTTTACCATGGATTGATTCAATTGTGGCAGAGTTTCTGGACAACCTGCCGGATGATCCTCAGCAGCGACTTGAATTTGATAAATAACCTTTATTTCAAAGTCAATCATACACACTGATTACTGCGACTGACCACTTTTTCTCTTCCTAGCTCACCCGCTTTATTCCTGAAAAGTTTTCCCGATAGGTTCCTGGAGTACATCCTTTCCTTTTTCTAAAAATCCGGTTAAAGTTCGAGATGTTATAAAATCCGCACCGAAAAGCTATTTCAGCAATGGATTGATTCGTTTCGGTAAGCCATCTTGAGGCAAAGCCAATGCGATAGTCATTTACAAAATTAACAAACGATCTTCCTGTTCGCTTTTTCATTAATCGGGTAAGGGTCGTTTCAGTCAGATTCAACCATGTGGCCACTTCTTTTACCTGTATTTTATCCTGATAATTCAGTTCGATGTATTCACATACTTTTTTAATCCGGTCGCTATTGGCAAAATCGTTGGTATTCATGGTCCCAGAACACAGGATGCGTTGATTTTCAGATAAGGAAAGGAGGTGAAGTATCGAAATCAACCCAATAAAGGCATCCATGCCGTTTTTATGCGATAATTCCTTTAACTGACTGGCAAGTTGTTGGGTGGTAACTTCAGAAAACAAGATTCCCCGGGATGCATTTCCAAGCAAATCCCGGATTGGTTTCATCATATTTCGTGAAAGCAAATTTTCATGAATCAGATCACGGTGAAATTGTATCGTAATTTCGTGGATTTGCCTGCTTTTACATTTCCCATTATTCCAGCCGTGATATACATTTGGCCCGACAAGTACCAACTCGTACTCCCCAATCAGGCCTTTATGATCACCAACAATTCGTTCAGCACCAGTTGCATATTGAATAAAGTTTAACTCATATTCAGGATGAAAATGTACCGGAAAATCGAACTTGTTTTTTAAACGATCGAAAACCAGAAGGCAATCACCCTGTGCCAGAGGAGTAATTTCACGTTGTATGTTTCGGGTCAATTGGTTCACACTTTGATTGATAAACTTTAGTGAACGAAGATAATAACGTAACCAATCCAAAAACACATCAATTAGTTCGTTCGTATATTTTTATTTTAAAACGATAATCCATAACTTTAAGCAAACATTTTAAAGTCGATTACGTTCATAGTTGCAGATAAACCCTTAAAACAAAGTAAAATGAAAAAACTACATGGATTGGCCGTTGTACTTTTGGTAGGATTGATTATTGCCGGATGCTCGCGAAAAGAAGATCAACTGCAGGTTCAGGATGATTCTTTAACTCTGAAAAGCGCTTCAGCTCAGGCAGAATATGACATGGTTCCCAATGAATTATTAGTCAAGTTCAAAGAAGGAACAGATGTTTCGAAAAAATCGTTAGTCTTTGAAAAACTGGGAGGAAAACTGAAAGAAAAAATCCTTACCAAAATGATGGAGAAAAATGGGGATAAGGAAGGCGTTGAATTGATTTCCATTTCAGGTACTGTTGCCGATGCCCTGGCAAAAGCGAAAAATCTTCCTGAAATTGACTATGCCGAACCCAATTACATTTATCAGCACTTTGCAACCTCCAACGATACTTATTATACGAATGGTTCATTGTGGGGTATGTATGGAGACGCATCACCTCTTAAAACAAATGCTTTCGGAAGTCAGGCCGGGGAAGCATGGGCTGTAGGCCACACTGGATTAAATACTGTTTATGTTGGCATTATTGATGAAGGTTATATGTATACCCATGTAGACCTGGCAGCTAATGCTGGTGTTAATCCTGGAGAAATAGCTGGTAATGGTATTGATGATGATGGCAATGGCTATAAGGATGATGTCTATGGCTGGGACTTTGATGGCAATAATAACTCGGTATTCGATGGAACCGGAGATGACCATGGTACGCATGTAGCTGGTACAATAGGAGGAGTAGGTGGAAATGGTATTGGTGTCGCAGGTGTTTGCTGGTCAGTAAAATTATTGGATGCAAAATTTTTGGGTCGAAATGGTGGAACTACGGCTAACGCCATTAAAGCAGTAGATTACTTTACCGGACTAAAAGTTAAAGGATTAAACATTGTTGCAACAAATAATTCATGGGGTGGGGGTGGCTTCTCTCAGGCATTGCAGGATGCTATTGAAAGGGCAAATGCTGCTGGTATATTATTTATTGCTGCTGCAGGAAATAGTGGCACCAACAATGATGTGACAGCAAGTTATCCTTCCAATTATACAAATTCGAATATTATTGCAGTTGCCGCAACAACTTCTACGGGTGGATTGGCAAGTTTTTCTCAGTATGGTGCTACAACTGTTGATCTAGGCGCCCCAGGCTCAGGAATTTATTCTACTGTTCCGGTAAAGGCAGGAAAAAGCGCTGGCTCTGGTTATGCCAGTTATAGCGGAACTTCGATGGCTACTCCACATGTAACAGGGGCTGTAGCATTATATGCTTCAACTCATGGGGATGCAACTGCTGCTCAGATTAAAGCTGCAATTCTTAACTCAGCTACACCAACTGCTTCCCTTGCTGGCAAATGTGTTTCCGGAGGAAGATTAAATGTGAGCGGATTCTAAATCAAATAATTTTGACACAAAAGAGGCTGTTCCAGCAATGGAACAGCCTCTTTTGTGTTTGAACACTGAGACTGAATACTAAATTCTTTTTGCTACCCAATCAACCGCACAGCCAATATGTTCTTTCACTTTCGGATCCATGAAAGCTTCGGGAGTGTGGCCGAAAACAGTGTAGAAGGAGCGGGTCTGTCCCAATTCCTGATACCAGATCAGTGGATGATCAACCATTTTCCATTTATCATCTTTCAGAGTTTCTGCATCCAGAGAAGTTTCGTCTAAACGTGCCAAAACTTTAACTTTTGCCCTTGGGTTTTCTTTAAATGTGTACCACTCGTCAAAAGTGCGGTAAGTTTGCATTCCTTTGAATGGAGCCATGCTTGGGTGATCGGTATTCTCAAAAATAACAGTTCCGGTTTGACCTTGTGGATGGGTTTTGAAAAAAGCTCCGTTCAATTGTCCATACCAGGCCCAATCGTATTCGCAATCGGCAGCTGCATGAATACCTACAAATCCTTTTCCGGTATTCATAAATTCTTCAAATGACTTTTGCTGAGCCTCATTCAGAACATCCAAAGTTGGATTCAGGAATACTACAACATCAAAGGTTTTCAGAATATCGGGAGTAAATAAATCTGCATTTTCAGTAGCAGTTAAAATCCATTTCCGTTCCTGAGCCAAATCGCTCATCATTTTTAGTCCCGATGAGATTGAATTGTGACGGAATCCTGAAGTTTTCGAAAATACAAGTACGTTGATCTTTTTGTCTTGTGCTATACCCGAAAATACAACAATAAGGAGAAGATAAATTAACAAGGTTAGTTTTTGCATGGTTTAAGATTTAAGGTTTTTGGAATACAAAGGTTACAAATTTTCAATCAAAAAAATGGGCTTGTGCGCGATCAAATTTTAGCAGGCGAACCAACTAAACAATACGTTCAGACAAACCCACTTGCATATGAATTCAGTCTAGTTTTTTTGTATTTCTGGAGTAGGATTCACTTGTTCAGTGGGTGTAGGCTCATGTCCTGAATTATTCTTCTTTTCAATTACTTCAGGTTCCCATCCCCATAAGAAAAGCAATACGAAAAAACCAAGAACATAGGCTACGGCAATGTGCCAGCCTGATTTCAGCCATTGGAATACCGATCTGGCTTCATGAAATTTATTCGTAATGGCAACTCCGGCTGATGATCCAAACCAGACCATCGATCCGCCGAAACCGACTGCGTAGGCGAGCATACCCCAATCGTAGCCATTTTGTTCGAGCGCCAGTTTGGTTAATGGAATATTATCGAATACCGATGACACGAAACCCAGCGAAAAAGCCGTTTGCCATGATGCGACCGGCAATTCATTCACAGGCATTAACGAAGCACAAGTAACTAATGCAACCAGGAAAACAGCGCCGCTTATGGAATTTACAGCTTCCTTCCAGTCAGTTTTACGGAAGAAGGCGCCAATTAATATAGCAACCCAAACGCCAATGGCTGGAAAGTCGAAGTATACGTTGGTGAGAATTGTGCAAAGAAGGATGAACAGCACAATGCCAAGTCGGCCCCAATCAATATGTACATCTCTTGGGGCATCTTTCTGAATCCGTTGATATTTATCCTGTTGAATGGATGCAAATACCGAGAAAAAAGCCAAAGCAGTAAAAGCTGCAATATATGCATGTAATACATTAAATGGGTGAACACCTTCAATCCACATCAAGGTTGTAGTGGTATCACCGATCACACTGCCCGAACCACCGGCATTGCTGGCCGCAACGATTGCGGCAATATAACCCATATGTACTTTGCGGTTAAACACAACTATGGCAATGGTACCCCCTATAAGTGCGGCTGCAATATTATCGAGGAAAGATGATAAAATAAATACAGCAATCAATAATACCAGCGGGCCTTTCCAATCGTTTGGCAACAAATCGGGAAGGTAAGCCGGAACTTCTGACTCTTCAAAATGTCTGGAAAGAATAGAAAAACCAATTAGAAGACCGAGTAAATTCAGTAGGACACTCCATTCTCCTACCCGCATTTCCTTATCCATAATCTGATCAGCAAATCCGACATTTCCAAATAGGTGTTCAAATAGATTGAATTCTGGCAGGGCAATAAATTTAAAAATCAGAATTGAAGTAAGCCCGATTAATGCAACCGCAAGAGTGTAACGATGAAACAATGCTACTCCAAGCAAAGTTAGGGCGAACAGCACAAATTCGGGTCTAATCCCGAATATTAGTGGAATTATTTGTCCAAAGATCATAAATTAGATAGTTTTAGTTTTGAGAAATGAGAATAGAAATCATTATAAATCATTTCGAAAAATTTTCGGAAGATAAAAAGAAATTATTAATGTTGATCGTTCAGTATGGCCTAAGAATTTGGTTGAAAAAGAATTTTCAGCCGGAATTCCCCTGCAAACTAGTTATTGATTTATTTTGAATGTGTTTTGAAATTCAGAATTGCTGGGCATCTAGTTAATTTTGAGTTAATTTGCATGTCGATTTTTCGGTAAGAATAGTTTCCGTCGAATCAGTTTTTTTGTTTCAAACTGAGGAACTGTTTAAATTTCATGTTTTTTGATTTTTCGGTTCACCCCAAATCCTGAAGGGAGTCCGAAAAATCAAAATTCACCCTAAGGGGCGGGGTAAATTTTTGATTTTTTTTACCATTTCAAATTTTAAACAGTTCGTGGAAATACATTTTTGTTTCGTTTTCTCGTTTACAAGTTACTATAATTAAGCTCGATATAATGATGTCAAAAAAAAATCAAAAATCAGTCAGATTATTTCTGGTTATATGTTTTATTTTGTTTGGTTCACAAGTGTTTGCGCAAGAAAAATCTCCTGAAAAGGGAATTTATGATGGGAAAATAGGAGATGATCAGCTTGTTCTGGTGGCAGAAACTTCAGATTCGGTTTTTGTGAAAGGTAATTTTGTAATCAGTCGTGGTAAAGCTGTGGAGGAAGCTCATCCTTTTTCATTAAATATCTCCGGAAGTTTGCCATTTTTCCAGTCCGATTTGTATGTTGGGCCATTAAAATCTACAAGTATTAATCCATCATCTTTCAGTGGCAGATTGACTCTCCTGAATAAAAAGAGACGCTTCTTCTTTTGGAGGCAGAAGGCCGATTTGAGTTTTGTCCACCGCCAGGATATAAAAGTAAGCCCAACAGAACGTTATCAAAAAGAGATTTTTAGCAACGTAGAGATTAAAAGCGATCTTTTATACGGAAAGGCAAAAGGTTTATGGACTCGTTCACCTTATTCCGATGATCCATATATCACCACCCTGAGCAAAGGTCTGGTCAAGACCTTCAAAGATATGGAATTACTCGACCTGAAACTGGATATCTATTATCCGAAGACTGACATTTTTAAAAGCAGGCCATTAGTAATGCTCATTCATGGTGGCGCATTTTATATTGGCAGCAAAGAATCGGCTTGCGAACAGGCACTGGCGACATCGCTGGCCAAATGTGGGTATCTGGTTGCCTCAATTGATTACCGGTTAGGGTTCAAGCTTACACCCAGTGATATTGAACAGAGTGCTTACCGGGCTGTTCAGGATGCCCATGCCGCCCTCCGATTCTTGTCGCACAACGCAAAAGGTTTGGGAATTGATCCCAGTCAGGTGTATGTAGGTGGAACTAGCGCCGGGGCTGTTGCTTCGATGAATGTGGCGTTCATGGATAATGATGAGCGTCCTGCACGAATTTTAGAAGACAGTAAAGCAGGTTTGTTGACGAAGATTGAGGATTCAGGAAATAAGTATACTGAAACGTTTGAAATAAAGTCAATTGCTAATCTGTGGGGAGCAGTTGCCGATTTAAATATTTTGGATACGGACGAAAAAATTTCAGTTTTATCCATTCATGGTACTGCTGATGAAATTGTACCTTTCGAAAATGATTATCCGTTTCGGAATTCATTGATGGTAAATCGTCTGGTCATGGATAAAATGTATGGCTCCAAATCTATTCACGACCGGTTGAGAATCCAGGGGAACCGCACCCGTTTAATTGCTCTGGAAGGATTGGGGCATGAGCCGGAACTCGAAACTTACAATACGTTGAATCAATACATGGATACTATAACCTATCAGGTCACTAAGTTTTTTTATGAAGAAACAGCACCAAATGTAACTTTGCCGGCCAGTCAACTAACTATTTCAGAGAATGCCAATCTGAAATCATTTTTCTACGAGGTTTCCAATGGGTTTCCGGTTCAGATATCTGTGGAAGGTGGAGTGAAAACTAATGCAAATCCCAACGATGCTTCAATTATCTGGTTTAAAAATAGTGATAATAGAAAGCTTATTTTTCTGACAACCAATAAATTTGAAGCCTGGAACGAAAAATCATTTCCCGTAAAAATTGTGAAATAGGCAGTTCTTATCAGGATTAAATAATTGTCTCATCGTTAAATTTACATTAACTGACTTTCTTCTAAAAATAAGAGAGTTAATATTTAAATAACTTGGCATCGTTTTTAGTAATTTTGAAAATTAGCTCAGGTTAAGTTTCATTCTTTACTGCTCCTGATCTATAGACTTTCACACTAAATGTTAAAAGGAAAATCAGGTCAGGATTTGTAAATCATACATTCGTGCTACAAATCATTCTTTTTTTTTGAAATGATTTATAAAGTAGTCATATTTGCCAAATAATGTGTTGCGTTTGTGTTAATATTTAAATTCACTTAGAAAATTATTCTCAATGAAATCGAAGAAAAATGTATCAAAAGGCCTGAAGGGAGGCTTTTCAACAGCTGTTATTCCGGTAGCTTTACTGGCAGCTATTTTGGTTTATGTATTTGTTTTTGGTGATGGATCTAATTTTGCAGGCGGCGATAATGCCGGTGTTCCACTTCCCGGTAATTATTTCGGTATGATTTATAAGGGCGGGTTTATTGTACCTATTCTTATCAGTTTGATGTTAACCGTAATTGCCTTTACAGTTGAGCGTTATCTTGCAATAACAAAAGCAGCCGGAAAAGGCAAAGTTATTGATTTTGTGGCGGACATTAACGATCTGCTTGATAACGGCAAGATTGATGCAGCAAAAGAATCATGTAATGTACAAAAGGGTTCTGTTGCCAACGTAATATACAGCGGATTAGTCAAATATCAGGAAATGGAAAAGGAAAAAACTCTTCCTAAAGATCAGAAAATTGTATCCATTCAAAAAGAAATAGAAGAAGCTACCTCGCTTGAGTTGCCAGCTTTGGAGCAAAATCTGGTTGTATTGTCAACCATCGCTTCGCTTGCTACTCTGATGGGGCTTTTAGGAACAGTTATCGGTATGATCAGGGCATTCTCAGCTTTGGCAAATGCGGGTGCTCCCGACTCGGTTGCTCTTGCTGCCGGTATTTCTGAAGCTTTGATCAATACTGCATTAGGTATTGGTACATCAGCATTGGCGATCATATTTTATAACTTTTTCACTACTAAAATTGACAAACTAACCTATTCAATTGATGAAGGCGGGTTTACCATTGTGAATACATTTGCTGCAAAAAATCAATAAGATAAAATAAAAAATGCCAAAGGTAAAAGTACCCAGAAAAAGCACAACAGTCGATATGACTGCCATGTGTGATGTGGCTTTTTTATTGCTTACTTTTTTCATGCTAACGTCCAATTTTGTCGCAAAGGAACCAATTGTTGTAGCGATCCCTTCTTCAGTTTCAGAGATTAAAATTCCCGAACGGGATATTGTTACAGTTTTAATTGATGCAGAAGGCAAGGTTTTCTTTGGATTGGATACCCAGCAGGATCGGAAGGACGTACTTGATAATGTAGGTAAGGCTTACAGTATCAGCTTTAGTGAGAAGGAGCTTACCGAATTCAGTAAGATCACCTCATCAGGCGTCCCGATCGAAAAAATGAAAGCATTTCTTGCCTTGTCGACCGAAGCAAGAGACAGTAAGGAGGCCGCACTTGGAATACCAGCTGATTCGATAAACAACCAGTTTAAGGTATGGATGAAAACAGCCAGACAAGTAAACCCCAAACTTCGGCTTGCAATCAAAGCAGACCAACAGACCCCTTATAAAGTTGTGAAGGGGGTTATGACTACTCTTCAGGATATCAATGAAAACAGGTATAATCTGATCACCAGCCTCAAGGAGGTTTCAACTAATTAAAAGGATAGAACTATGGCTGAAATGCAAGTTGAAAGTAAAGGCAAAAAAGGTAAAAAACCAAGGCAAAAGAAACACACAACCCGTGTTGACTTAACGCCGATGGTTGATTTGGGATTTCTCCTGATCACTTTTTTTATGCTTACTACCTCCATGCTTAAACCCCAGACTATGGAAATAAGCGTGCCTTCGAAAGATAAAGTTCAGGAAGATGAGCAGAATAAGGTAAAAGCCTCGCAGGCCATTACCGTATTGCTCGGGAAAGAAAATAAGCTTTATTATTATTTCGGGACTGAGGAAAATGGTGTGGATCCTGAATTGAACCCAACTGACTATTCTTCGGAAGGAATTCGAAAAATGTTGGTTAACAAAAATGCTGATGTAATGAACAAAGTGAACCAGTTGAAACTTGACAAGGCAGCCCGGAAGGTTAGTGATGAAGACTACCAGAAAAAATTGTCTGAATTCAGAGCTTCAAAAGGCGCTCCTACCATTATGATTAAAGCAGCAGATGAATCGAACTATAAAAACCTCGTTGACATCCTTGATGAAATGAATATTTGCAATATAGCTCGGTATGCAATAGTAGATATAACCCCGTATGACCTCGGTTTGATCGATAAAAAGTTCCCACCGGCGAAGTAGTCACAATTTATAGAAACAGTCTATGTCTCAAAAAATAAACTTGTTTAACGAAGCCTGGGTTGATCTTCTTTTTAAAAAGCGCAACCAGGAGTACGGTGCTTTTGAACTCCGAAAGGACAGCTCGCGGCGCCACAGAGTGGGAATTATTGCTGCACTTGTTATTCTTGTTTTAGTAATCTTTGTACCAATTTTATACAAGCAGATTATTGAAAAAGTGAAGGACCGAAATGTAGAAGTAACGACCCTTTCGAACATTGAAATTGAAAAGAAAGTGGAAAAACCAAAGGATATTATCATTGAAAAACCTGCACCTCCACTCAAATCTTCAATTAAATTTACGCCTCCGGTCATTAAGCCTGACGAAGAAGTTCAGGAAGATGAAGAGATCAAAACCCAGGAAGAACTGATCAATACCGATGTAAACATTTCGGTTGCTGACGTTAAGGGAACCGATGAGGAGAATGGGCAGGATATTGGTGACCTTAACAACATGATTGTTGGTGAAGATACCACTTCCACACCCTATGCCGTTGTAGAACAAATGCCTGAATTTCCGGGGGGTGAGGCTGCCTTGCAAAGGTATCTGCATAACTCGGTAAAATATCCTAACATCGCCATGGAAAATGGAATTCAGGGTAAGGTATATGTTGGTTTCGTAGTTGAACGAAACGGAAGTATTTCAAATGTAAGAATAGCACGTGGAGTCGACGCTTCACTTGACAAGGAGGCTATGAGGGTGGTAAGATTAATGCCTAAATGGATTCCCGGCAAGCAAAATGGTGAGCCTGTTCGTGTAAGTTTTACCGCACCAATTAATTTTGTACTTGAATAATAAAATGAAACTAAACATATCAAAAGTTTTTTACAGCTTTTTTATTGTGGTTTTATACTTTTTTCTTGGTATCCTCCTGCTTTATAAATATGTAATTTGGCAGGAGGTGCCAGACTTTCGTATGGCCGGTTTTGCTGTGGTAGTGATCGGTTACGGAATTTACAGAGGATACCGAACTTATCGGGAGTATAAAAGAACCAAAGAAGAAGAAAACGGTGATGTTTAAACAATGGACTATACTAATTCTGCTTGCAATAGTTTTTTTAGTCTCGGGCTGCCGGAATGCTAAAAAAGAAGTGCCTTTATCTATGGTAACTGGCAAGGGTACAATTGCAGCTGATGAAGCATTGCTCCCTTTGATAAATGCCGAGTTGGATGTTTTTCACAGCCAGTATAATTATGCTTCAATTGACTGCAAATTTGGGTCAGAATATGATGCAATAAATCTTTTGTTACAGGAAAAAGTTCGTCTAGCCATAGTAACCAGACCACTCAATCAGCAAGAAATTGATTTTTTAAAAAGCAAGGACATATATCCTGAATCTATTGCGCTGGCTTATGATGCCATTGCAGTTATTATTCATCCTGATAATAAAATTCCGGCTTTAACTACCCGCCAGATATCCGGAATATTATCAGGTCAGATTGTAAACTGGAGTCAAATCGAAAATTCAGGAAAAACTGGTAGTATCAAACAGGTTTTAGATGCTGAATCGTCTGGAATTATTAGAGCCCTTGTTGATTCTCTTCAACTTAATGAAAAGATTTCAGGAGATTTTGAGTTTGCCGGCAGTAATAAAAGTACAATTGAAGCAGTTGCCACCAATATAAATGCAATCGGTTTTATTGGATATAACTGGATTAGCGAAGGTGAAAATTTAAAAGTACAGGAAAATCTTAAAAAAGTAAATCTGATTGCTATTTCTGGCAAGCAAATTGCAGGTGATAGCAATAGTTTTAAGCCATCTTTAAGTAGTTTGTTTAATTTGGAGTATCCGCTTATCCGGAAAATATATGCTATTTATGCCGATCCGTCTCCAAGTCTGGCCAGGGGGTTTCTGGCTCATTTAACATCCGAGAGAGGTCAAAAAATTATTTACAGAATGGGCCTAAAACCTGAAAACGATTTTCAACGATTGGTTAAAATTAATAAAGATTATTAGATGAAACTCAAATTAGCATTGATCGCATTTCTGCTCACAGGGCATATATATTCACTTTTAGCCCAGGAGGAGTCGGATGGTTTTGCAAAATTAAATCAGAAAGAATACAGTAAAGCAAAACAAATCTTTAGCGGATTGTTGAAAAAGAATCCTGAAAATGCGGTTGCTTATTACGGATTGGGCGAGAGCTATTTTTATTCCGGAAGTATTGACTCTGCAAAGAGTAGTTATGAAAAAGGAATTGAGGCAAGTTCATCCTATGCCGGTAACTACGCTGGTCTTGGGAAAGTAAAATTGCTTTCGTCTCCGGCACAGGCTGAATCGCTTTTTAAAGATGCGGTTAAAAAATCGAAAAAGGATGCCACGGCAATCGTGGCAATATCTAAAACATATTACACTCAAACGCCTAAAAACCTGAATGAGGCTAAACGTTATGCCGATATGGCTATTGGCGTTGATCCAAATAATGCCGCAGCATTCTATATGAACGGATTAATTGAACTCGATAAAGGTAATCATGGTGAAGCATCTCTTCAGTTAGAACGGGCTATTTATTTTGATAAAAATCTGTATGATGCTTATTTTTTACAGTCAGAGATTATGGTGGCCGCCCAGAATATGCCACAAGCTATTGAATACATTAAGAAAGTAACCCTGATTAATCCTGAATATTGGATAGCTTTTAAAAAGTTGGGAGAATTGTATTACGACAACCAGAAATATGCTGATGCTGTTACCAACTTTGCGGTTTATTTCAAAAACGTGACCAACGACACCGATATTACTCATTACGCCTATAGTTTGTTTTTCAACAAGCAATATCAGGAAGCCCGTGAGATGATAGACAGACTTGTTCAGCAGAACCCTAACGATTACGTCTTACTTCGGCTTTTAGGCTACATCAGCTATGAAACCAAAGATCTGGTGAATGGCAAGAAAATCATGGATAAGTTGTTTTCGCTTATACCTGCTGATAAAATTTTAACTGATGACTATTCCTATTATGGAAAAATGCTTAGTGCTTCAGGAAATGACTCTTTAGCTATTGTAAATTACCAACTTGCCCTGAAAAATGACAGTAACCAATTTCAGGTGTACGACGATATTGCCCGCTCTTTAACTAAACTTAAAAAATATGAAGAAGCACTACAGTACAGTACAAAATATTTAAGGAAAAAACCTAACCTGACGCCACTTGATTATTTCCAATTGGGAAAAGCATATTATTCAACTGGTAATAACCTTAACGTTAAAACTGATTCTTTAAAACAGCTTGAACTGTATCAGATTGCAGATTCGTTGTTTAAGCAGGTTGAAGTATATACGCCTAATTCATACCTGGGGCCCTTCTGGAGAGCCAGGGCTAATTCTTCCATCGATAAGGAAACTACCCTCGGATTAGCAAAACCTTTCTACGAAAAATCGTTGGAGATTCTTATTAAAGATCCGGTTAAATACAAGAAGGAGCTTTCTGAAATCTATAATTACCTTGGATTTTATTTTTACGTGAAAGAGGATAAGCCAAATTCCCTGGAAAACTGGAAAAAACTGCTTGAGATCGATCCTGAAAATTTGAAGGCTCAGGAAGTTATTAAATCCCTCGAAGCAAAATAATGAAAATTTGATGGAAAGCTTTGGTAACTGCGTTTCCCTTTTCCTTTTTTATAAAGTTACGGGTTTCAGTTTTGCCCGTTTAACGTAGACGTTGGAATATTTCAGGTTTTTGAATTTCTTTTTTCCATCGGATGTTTCAAACACAGTAACCCTTGCGATATAAAAATTGCGCTTCCCATTGTAAATCGTTATAGGATGATCTACATTGCCCAGATCAAGTTCTGACTGAAAAAAATGTTCAAAGATATGATCAACAGAATCTTTCGATTCGACGAGATATTTATGGAAAGTTCGATCCGTATGGTCTTCAACAAAAATGTAAAAACCAGGCCTGGAGTTACTCTCTGCTTTTTCTGTTGATGGGCGAAATGAAAATAAACTCATGGAGATCATCAAAATAGATAAGACTCTCATATCATAGAAATTTTAGACTATTTCATTTTTCTTTTGTGCATATCTATTGCTTTTGATCTTTCTCCGTCCTATCTCTATGCATTTAAAGCTATAGTATTACCATTCAATATCGGCTTCCTATTGATTACGAGCTAAATGAAGCTCCGTGCACGGAATGGAAATGGTATTTTATTGCGACACAAGAGAACCCGAATTCTGCGATCTATATTTTGAATTAAATCAGGTTCTCATTTTTGTCTATCCTGTTGATTCATTTTTTGAAATTCAAAGAATCAAAGGATTTTTAATTGTTTACTTTCTTATTGTGACTTTGGCTATCAAGAAAACATTTAATAGTCCCAAATCTAGTGAATACTTTTAAATCATATGTCGGAAATTACCTATTTTTCTAACAATTGACTGAATTTTGTCAACAAAATTGAACAAAATGGGTGATGAATTTTAAATCTGGTATTCGAAATTGATAAATATCATTCTTCGAATTTCGATTTTAATGATTAACAAACTCGTTTAAATCCTCTTTCAGTACTACAAAAAGCCCATTAATAACACGTATTCTTCACCCATCCATTGATCTGCTGATAAAGAAATACATTTGGTATTCCGAATTGCCCTGGATATTGGTACTATTCTGAAGCGATTCATTCATTGGAATTCTTTTTTTTGTAAAATAATTCATCAAGTATGTATAATCGAATTTCCCACGTTTTAAAACTGGTATTTCTTCTGATTTTAATCAGCTTTGTAAATAGTAAAGCTCAACCTGTAAAAGCTTTTTACATGGATGAAAATCATCCGCTTGAAGAACGAGTCAAAAATGCATTGTCTCTGATGACCCTCGAAGAAAAAGTGGCACTTTGCCACGCTCAGTCTAAATTCAGTAGTAAAGGAGTTGCACGGCTTGGTATTCCTGAAGTATGGATGAGCGATGGCCCTCATGGTGTTCGTGAAGAAATATTGTGGGACAGCTGGAATGAAGCCAAATGGAGCAATGACTCATGTACCGCCTTTCCTGCACTGACCTGTCTGGCCTCTACCTGGAATCCCGAAATGTCGACCATATATGGCAAGGCAGTGGGAGAGGAGGCCCGCTATCGCAATAAAGCTGTACTTCTTGGACCAGGTGTCAATATCTACCGTACACCTATGAACGGTCGCAATTTCGAATACATGGGTGAAGATCCGTATCTGGCTTCGCGCATGGTAGTTCCATACATTCAGGAAGTGCAGAAAAATGGCGTTGCCGCCTGTGTCAAGCATTTTGCACTTAATAATCAGGAACTCTGGCGGGGGCACATCAATGTTGAACTAAGCGACCGTGCTCTGCGCGAAATATACCTACCTGCTTTTAAAGCAGCAGTTACTGAAGCCAAAGTATGGTCGGTGATGGGTGCTTATAATCAATTTAGGGGTGAACATTGTTGCCATAACGATTTGCTTCTGAATAAGATTCTGAAGGGAGAATGGCGTTTCGATGGAACGGTTATTACTGATTGGGGAGGCGCTCATGACACCAGGCAAGCTGCTATGAATGGCCTCGATATCGAAATGGGAACCGGAACCGACGGAATGACCCGTTCAATAAAAAATGCTTACGACAATTATTACTTGGCTCTTCTTTTTTTGGATGAACTCAAAAAAGGAACTATTCCTGAAAGCGTGTTAAACGATAAAGCCAGCCGTGTACTTCGGATGATTTTTCGTACTACAATGAATTCAAAGCGTCCGCTGGGCAGTTTTGCCAGTCCTGAACATGCACAGGTTGCCAGAAAAGTTGCTGAAGAAGGAATTGTACTTCTGAAAAACTCCGGGAGCATTTTACCACTTGATGCTTCTAAATATCAAAAAATAGCTGTAATTGGAGAAAATGCTACCCGAAACATGACCTCAGGTGGTGGAAGTTCGAGCCTTAAACCTTATAAGGAAATCTCTCCGCTGAATGCATTACAGGCAAAGTATGGAAGTAAAATTTCGTATACGATGGGTTATGCATCAGGTCCACAGGCATGGGGTAGGGTAATCCCTTCAACACTGGACGCCGACTCCTTGCGTACATTAGCTGTAAATCTGGCAAAATCATCCGAATTAGTCATTTTCGTTGGTGGCCTTAACAAAAGCCACACGCAGGATTGCGAAGGAGGCGACAGGCAATCATATAATTTGCCTTTTGGACAAGACCAGTTACTAAACGAAATTCTGAAAGTGAATAAAAATGTGGTAGTGGTTCTGATTACCGGAAACGCAGTAGCCATGCCTTGGATCAATCAGGTTCCTGCAGTTGTTCAGGCTTGGTATCTTGGGTCAGAAGCAGGTAGTGCTATTACATCTGTTCTTTCCGGTGAGGTAAATCCATCCGGAAAACTTCCTTTTTCTTTTCCGGTGAAGCTCTCAGACAACAGCGCACATGCATTCGACAAGCTAAGTTACCCGGGTGATAGTATCCGTGAAGTTTATAAGGATGATATTTTGGTGGGTTATCGCTGGCACGACACAAAAAAGATTGCGCCTCTCTTTGCCTTTGGTTATGGGTTGAGCTATACCAGTTTTGCTATTTCGGAACCCCAAACCGGCAAAAAAGTCTATGAAAAAAATGAATCGGTAAAACTCACTTTCACCGTTCAGAATACCGGAAATGTTGCGGGCGCCGAAGTTCCTCAGGTTTATGTAACTCAGAAAAATGCACCTGTTTTACGTCCGAATAAAGAACTAAAAGGTTTTAAAAAGGTATTCCTGAATGCCGGAGAAAAGAAAAGAATCACCATTTCTGTGAAAGTGGAAGATATGGCATATTGGGATGAGAAAACCAGTAACTGGAAAATCGATTCAGGTGAATTTGTGATGAACCTTGCCGTATCATCGGGAGATGTAAAATACACGTTGCCAGTTCAGGTGAAATAAAAGCATGGAGACCGAAGTCCGAAGTTAGAAGACCGGATACGGAAGAGTCGCTCCCTGAGTGCGAAGCGAGTCGAAGGGAGCAGGAAGTAAGTCCGGAGTCCAGAGTCGGTGAGACGTTTTCTGGTTTTGTCGCTTTCGAATTGGTTTTTTTGATTCTGGTACTTATTACATCTTTACCATTCGCTTCATCTCACTGATGCCGTCAGCTTCGAGCCTGTAAAAATAAACGCCGGATGTAACTGCTTTTCCTGAATTATCATTACCATCCCAATAGATGGTGTGAATTGAAGAGAACTGGTCGTTATCTTCAAAGACCCGCATAATCCTTCCATTCACATCAAGTATTGAAATGCAGTATTTTCCGGATTTGGGCAATTTAAATTCAAGATAAGTTCCTTGTATGAACGGATTCGGATAATTCTGGAATAACTCAACGTTTTTCGCTACCTCGTTTAAATCATGGATTGCGTCCGGAATATAAGGAGTATTGCGCATTCCCGGTGTCCCCTCTTTCTCCGAAATGTACCAGTTTCTTCCGGAGTTATTGTTTTTTGAAGGGTCAATAAGTTCCAGTGACCAAAGTGCATGGTAGCTAAAGGTTTGCCAGGGTTCCGAGTTTCCATAATTGACCTCATCAATTAGTTGAACATCACGTGAGTATAATTTAACGGCATCAACTGTATTTCCAAGTCCAAAATTGAACGTAAATGGTTCAACGAGGTTTTTTACAGTCCCGAAAACAGCTTTCATTTTGCTTAAATCGTTCGAAACCACAAGAAATTCATTTGCCTTAAGCCAGGTATTGGCTGCAAAAATAAACTGATGATTCGGATCAGAGTCAGACAGTCTCCATCCGGAAATATCAATGTCATATTTTCCCTTGTTGTAAAGTTCGATCCAATCACCCGGATTTTCCAAAGCATCATTATTAAAACTGATTTCGTTTATGATTACGTCTTCATAATGACTGCCATCATTCTCGAAAACAGCTGTCACATCCTGATTGGCTTGTGGAACTACGGTAACAGTTGAAGAAGTGCTTCCTGAAGTAATGCCAGTCCATTTAACAAACCGGTAACCTGCCAGCGGAATTGCAGTTAGTGTAACCGGTACATCCGGGAAATAAGCTCCTTTCCAGGGCAGATTGGTCAGTTTCAAAGAATTCAGTTGAATGGTTCCCTGGGTTGAATCAGCCCGGGCTGTAATCGTTTGCGGATTTTGGAAATTGAATTTCTGGCGAATATGATTAAAAACATTTGCTGGTCGGGCAGAAGCAAAATTCTTCATCATCTGAACATTCCATTGCCAGTCATTGATTGTTCCGCCATTCCATTTAAGCAAATGGCTGCCAATTTCATTCGAAATCAAATTTCGTTTTCTGTCAATGGCTTTGTTAACATTTTCAGCAGTGAATCTGGAATTTAGCAAATCGGTAAATCGGTTTACAAATTGATTTTTGAAGTCCTTATTTTCCAGCAATCGGCGAAACATGAGCGTGGACCAGGGTGGATTAGGCCATGTGGGGCCATTGGTCGCAGTTGCCAGTTCAAGTGTGTTTTCTGTTGACTGAGTACCCCATATTCCCATGCCAAAATCGGTATCAAATAAAATCCAGCGCCATCGGCCATTCGAATCGTTGGTTCTCCAGTATTTAATGTTATTTCCCGGCCAGTCATGGTTTCGGAAGTAAATCTCTGAGGCGAAATAATCGATAAAACTGTTCACATCAATCCATTCCAGCATTTTGTTATAGTTGGCTGGCACCGACATGGTATTTTGTTCCAGAAAGCTCACCATGCTCCAATAATCTCCGGCATTACCTACAACAAGTCCTCCATTATTTTCAAGAATAGTAATATCCTCCGGATTTAAATCATTGTGTGCAGCAACCATATGTTCGTTAACCTTTTCCCGTATATTCAGGATACCCCAATATTCGCCATTCAGGTAAAAGACTGCAGGCCGAAAAGCTTGCTGTTCCAGGTTCATTCCATGTGTAAGTCCCGTCATTAATCCATCCCGAAACATGGTATTATTCCAGTCGTTCCCTGAATTCCGCAGAACAATGTCTTTATACTCATCGAATGGCCTTTCATCGAAGATTTTATACTTCATGAATGCGGCTCCATAGCTTTTCCGGCAATAAAAAGCCATTGATTTTTGAGCGCTGGCCCTTGACCAGTTGCCGAATATTTTGGTGCCTACATCCAAATCAATTACTTTATTTCCTATTGGGTCCATTAATTCGAAATGGCAGGCTTTTTCCCAATCCATCCAGAAATTAGAACCAAAATATGGATTGTTAGCTTCAGCATTAGGTCCTTTTACATAAATTCCGGTATAAAAATCCCACAAATCAACCGGATTCATCGAAACTGAAACTACAGGCATATTTTTTAATCCGGTTAAAATGTACGAATTGGTAATTGTTTCGCCTGGAGTCATGCCTGATTTCAGGATACATGCCCTGATCACTTTGGATGCAATGATATTGATTTCGCTGGAATAGATATATGAGAAACGATTTGGGACAGAACCATCCGTAGTATAATAAATCGTGTCATTGGTGGATGGCACAGATAGTTTCAATGTCACAGCAGACGGATATATTCCGCCGGGCGAACTAAACACTGGATTTGCCGGCTTTTCTGTTGAAAATTCCTCCCCTGAATTTTCTTTATTGGGCGTTGAGGTAGTGAAAATTACCCAGTCAGATTCATTTTTTAATGATCGTCCATAAGAAGAATTTGGCTTTAGAATACCTATTCTGACACTGTCCGCATGTTCTCCTGTTGGTTTGGTCAAGTAAACTGTTTCACCGTCAGCATCCAGTTTGAAGTTTGTATGTAGCTGGGTTGTTTCAAGATTAAGTAAGGCAATATTACGGGGATTGACTGGCGGTTCGGTAGTGCCAATTGAAAGAAAAGGAATGACAGATAAGTCGGTGGAAGTTGAAAAAATATTGTGACCCTGAATGGCCAGCACATTTTCCCCAGCTTTTAAGAATGCGGATGGATTGTCAATCACAAATTTTTCAGGAATCATTCCCTGGTATATAACGGCTTCGTGCTGATCAGTAGCCAAAGCACTGTAATCAGGATACTGGCCTCTGTCAATCATGTTCGCACGGGCAATTTCCTGTCCATTCAGATAGGCCACAAATCCATCATCGTAATCCATGTGAAGGATTATTTGCGCTATATCAGAAGGATTGGCAACATTAAATATTTTCCGCATATAGACACAGGTGGCATCCGGAATTTTGGTGGCATCGTCATTGTCGCCAAACCCAAAGCCACTTTTCCCGGTTAGCCATGATGTATCGTTAAAATCGTTGAATCTCCAGTTGGTTGCAGGTTCTGATTTGGGTACAAGGTATTTCCATTCATCACCTTTAGAAATAACTGTGCTCCAATATGCTGGTGTCTGTCTGCGGTCTTTCCCTGAGGCAAATACCAGCAAGTATTCACCAGGACGAACTTGAAAATCAGGGAAAACCCATTGAAATGGCAGTTCTTTTTTATCGGACAAACCATAACCGTTCACGCTGACGGGAGCGTTGCCTGCATTGTATAACTCAATCCAGTCGGGAGTGTCGCCATCAGTATCTGTTATGACACCTCCGTTTGATGACATTACTTCATTAATCCTGAAAGGCTGTGCAGTGGAAAACAAAACGGCGAGAACCAGGTAAATAGCTGTAAGAAGAAACTTCATGGATTGAGAAATGTTAGATTTAGTTTAGCGAAACAAAATTAACAAACCTAATGAGAGTCTGTGTCAATTAGCTCAAAATGGGCGATTAACATCATTCTTTGCAGGATTTGTTAGATATGTCATCAAATTTTGTGTCGTAAAATATACGTCAACCTTTCAACCATAATTTGAGTAATTTAATGGACGGACAGAAAAAGGGAATAACAGAAGCATTTTGTAACTTTACTTGTTATAAAATTCAGATGATGCTAAACCTGATCATTTTTGGGTTTTTAAGTGTTCCCGTTGTTATCGTTTCGTGGCGAGCATTGTTGTCGCCCGGTAGCCATGGATTTTATCGGTTCTTTAGCTGGGAGTGTATCCTCTGGCTTTTAGCTTTCAATTACAGATTCTGGTTTGAAGATACATTCAGTCTTCACCAGATTCTTTCATGGGTTTTACTTTTTCTTTCAGCATATCTGGTGATTGCCGGTGTAATTCTGTTGAAAAAATCAGGAAAACCCAACAACAACCGAAATGAAAAATCGCTGTACCAATTTGAAAAAACCTCAGTACTGATAGAAACAGGAATTTTTAAATACATCAGGCATCCGTTGTATGCATCCCTGATCTTTTTGACCTGGGGAATTTTTTTGAAAAATCCGAACTTTAACTTATTATTGGTCTCTTTAATATCGACTGCATTTCTGTATCTTACTGCAAGATGCGATGAAAAAGAATGCCTGAATTTTTTTTGTAATGAATATATGGAATACATGAAACGGACTAAAATGTTTATACCGTTTCTGATATAAACCGAACCCATGGAAACAATGATCGCTTATTGTGGGTTGATTTGCGATACCTGTCCAATCCATCATTCGCTTTTTAATTCCACTATTCTCCTGATTTTTTTTTATTTAGTGGTTGATTTTTGAAACTTTCTTTCCTGAAATGGGTAATATTTTTCGGAGTTATATTTTCGCTTAATCTCATACAACAATAGTTTTAACTTTTAAACTTCAGTTATGCCAGTTAAAAAACTTAAAGCTTTTTTGGATGAGGCTAATGTCAGATATGTGACGATTAGCCATTCACGTGCCTTCACTTCTCAGGAGGTTGCAGCATCGGCGCATGTTTTGGGACGGGAGTTTGCAAAAACGGTCATGATTAAAATTGATGGTGGGATGGCAATGGCTGTGTTGCCGGCTTCTTTTCACGTCGATTTTGATAGCCTTAGAGAAATTTTCGGAACAAAGAATGTGACCCTGGCAACTGAGCCTGAATTTATGGATCGTTTTCCGGATTGTGAATTGGGGGCTATGCCACCTTTTGGCAATCTATACGGTATGTCAGTTTTCGTTGCTGATTCGCTGACACAAAATAAGGAAATAGCATTCAACGCCGGATCACATACCGAATTAATCAGGTTAAGCTTCGCAGATTACAATCGACTGGTAAATCCACGAATTTTTAAGTTCACCTGGAAGGCCTATTCTTTCCCGACTGATCCAATGGACCGATGGGATGAAGACTTCAGGGGTAATTGAATTGTAACAAAAAAAAACCGGCTACTAGCCGGTTTTTTTTGTTTTGTTATGTATGAACTACATAGTCGTACATGTGATCGTCGCAAGGTTCTTCGTTACCGCATTCGCAGTTACAACCCAATCCTTTTTAAATGTTTTACATTCACATCAATACAAAGAAATCGCAAATGTCAAAATCGTTGCGTTGAATTTTTAGTAAATTTGTAAAAAATGAATGAGTATGAAACCGAATACCAGCACAATATTGATAGATAATTATTTTGGCTTGCTTAGTAGTCTAAGCAAAGAAAATAAACTGAGATTGATCGCAAAACTCTCGAATTCAATTGTAGAGGAGACTTTAGTCGATGAAAATCTGGCAGACAAGTTTTACGGTGCATTTAAATCAGAAAAAAGCGCCGAAGATATTATAAAAGAAATTCGCGAAAGTAGAACTTTTAATCGCACGATTGAAGCATTCTGACCAAATGGAAAAATACCTTCTTGATACGAATATTTGCATTTTTCTCTTTAAAGGCAAATATGGTGTTAACGAACAATTGAAAAGAGTTGGATTTCAAAACTGCTGTATCTCCTAAGTTACTCTCGCAGAATTGAAATATGGCGCAGAGTGCAGTGACCGAATTGCTGAAAACATGGAAATGGTTGATGATTTTTCAAAAGTTATAACTATTGTTCCCATATTTAATTCGTTAGGCATTTATGCAAAAGAGAAAGCCAGACTCAGGAAAGCAGGTCAATCGATTGACGATTTTGATATTCTGATTGGGGTTACGTCCGTTGCGAATAATTTGGTATTAGTAACCGATAATGAAAAACACCTAAGTCGAATTTCAAAAGTTAAAATTGAAAATTGGATCAAACGATAAACAAAAAAACCGGCTACTAGCCGGTTTTTTTGTTTTGTTATGTATGAACTACTTAGTCGTACATATGATCGTCGCAAGGTTCTTCGTTGCCGCATTCGCAATTACAACCCAATCCTTTTTCATACTGGGTCAGTGCACGCAGACTCATGCCCATCGAAGAGAATCCTCCGTCGTGGAACAAGTTTTGCATGGTCACTTTTTTAGTCAAATCTGAGAATAGGGTAATGCAATAATCGGCACATTCTTCTCCGGTAGCATTGCCCAATGGTGACATGCGTTCCGAAAAATCGAGCAACTGACCGATTCCCTTTACTCCGCTACCAGCTGTAGTCAAAGTTGGCGACTGTGAAATTGTGTTGATTCGAACGTTTCGTTCGCGGCCATAAATGTATCCGAAACTTCGGGCAATGGATTCAAGCAATGCTTTTGCATCGGCCATATCGTTATAGCCATAAAATGTTCGCTGTGAAGCCACATACGATAAAGCCACTACCGAACCCCATGGATTAATTGCATCCAGTTTACGGGCAACTTGTAATACTTTGTGAAACGAAATCGCCGAAATGTCGAGGGTTTTTGTGAGATAACCATAGTCGAGGTCGCTGTAGTGGCGACCTTTACGCACGTTTGGCGACATTCCGATTGAATGCAGCACAAAGTCGATTTTACCTCCCATCGCGTCAATCGATTGTTTAAAAAGATTTTCCAAATCTTCCACGCTGGTTGCATCAGCTTCAATAGCAACGGTGCCGCATGCTTCAGCAAGTTTTGCGGTATCACCCATTCGCATAGCCACTGCAGTGTTAGACAATGTAAACACTGCACCTTCTTCAAATGCTCGTTGAGCAACTTTCCAGGCAATTGAATCGGCGTTCAAAGCACCAAAAATAATTCCTCTTTTGCCTTTCAGTAAATTATAAGCCATAGTTTATTTTTTTAATTAGATAACAACCATTTTTGTAAATGGTTGTAAACGGGATACAAATAAAAGCAAATAGCCACCTGATTGATAAAATCAGAGTGGCTATACCACCAAAAATGATAATTTCTTAAATCCGTTCGATCGATTCGATCAGCAACCAGCCTTTATTTCCATCTGCAAGTCTAATTTCGACCCAATCTCCAAGTTTATCGGTAATTCTTACTTTCAGTCCTTCGTGAATAACAAATAGGTTTGTCCCTTTTTCGGAGGGGGAACTTTTTATAGTTACAGTTGGTTGCATTACAATGGCAAAGGAATGGTTAACCAAACGGCTTTTCTGCCGGGCAGCAAACGACCAGCTTAAAATTGAGAACACAATTAAAAAACAGCCTGCCCAAAATGAAATACGTTTGACATCTCCGGAACGGGCAAAAAAATAGAGTCCAACTAAAGTGAGAAACAGGATAAACCCGATGATGCTTAAAATGGCCCAATTGTCGGTAGTTTGACTGTTGATGAGTGAGTTCCACCAGCGTACAATAAATATTCCGGGTAATTCCTGAATAGAATCGACTACTTTTTGGTTAGCTACGAGCAAGTTGAACTCAATATCTTCGTCATCGGGAGCCAGCAGCTTTGCCCTTTCGTAATTGAGAATGGCAATTGTAAATTGGTTCGTTTTATAATAAGCATTTCCCAGATTATAATATAATTCGGGCGATTCTATTCCGGCCATCAGAATCTGATTGTAACCATCAATGGCCTTTGTAAATTCCTCTTTGGTATAATGCTCGTTTGCCTTCTGAATCAGATCGCCCTGAGCGAAAACCGTAGCAGCGAACAAAATAACCAGTATCGCAATAAAATATCGTTTCATTCCAGTTTTGTTTCAGTAGTTTACTTTATTTGCTTTTCGAAAATACCCATTACCCTTGCAGCACCATCATAAATATCTTTCATTGTTCCTGAAAATGCTGCCGGTGCGTATCGGGCAAACTCACAGTCGTCAATAATTTTCATCAATTCGGATACTGTTTCCTGATCAATCCCTCTCAATAAAAGGCTTTCTGATGTTTTCTGGCGATTAAGGTCCGCTACCGGAATAGACAGTTTATCACTCAGATAACCCCACAGTGCCTTGATCACTGATTCGTAGAACTTTTCTGCATGATTGTTCTTGAGGAATACAGAAGCTTCTTTTAGACGTTTAAGTGCAACTTTATTGGCTTTTTTATTTTTTACCAAGGCTAAATTTGCGTTTTCTTTTATCTTTTTGCGGTTCAGTACGAAAAACACTGCAAAAGCTAACAAACTCAAAATGTAAATGCTGTAAAATTCAAAGGTTCCATAAAACGAACTTCCTTTGGGTTTTAATTTCGATTTGTTTTGTTTGATAAACCGGATGTCTTTCCCGATCATTTTCACGTTTTCTTTTGAAAACGAACTAACTATTGATGAATTCGTATCGTCACTTCCTTTGGTAACCTTAATGTCGTAGGCATCTGTAGTTTGGGTTTCGAACCGACGGGTAGCTGGATTGAAGAATACAAACCTGACTGATGGAATCGTGAAGTTCCCGGCAAAACGAGGGATAAACAGGTACTCGAATGATATGGAACCATTCAGTCCGTTGTCGCTGGCAATTACCCGGTCGCTGGTTTTGGGCTCGTAGGCCTCAAAATCCTGTGGTAATTCGAGCTTTGGAGGATTAATGAGTGTGAGGTTTCCTCTTCCGTTTACGGTTATTTTTAGGGTAACGGCTTCGTTTGATTTTACAGAAGTTTTATCAATTGAGGAACTAATGTTGAAATTACCGACAGCTCCTGAAAAACCAGCAGGTTGATTGGGTAAATCTTTCACATTGATCGTAACCGGTTCACTGACCACTTTAGCCTTGACCATCCGGTAATTGTCGAAGAAGTCGTCGAAAAAGCTTTGCTGCTGCCGTACTCTTTGGCGAACCACACAGGTTATTTCGAACGGATTGATCCGAATGGCACCTGTTTGCTGTGGAAACAGGATGGTCTTTTTGAGAACTCCAACCTGGTAAATTTTTCCGTTGTAAACTTCCCTGGTGAAATTTACCTGAGTGGGTACTTCAATATCTTTGGTCCAGAAACCTTCGTAAGTGGGCAGTTTTACCTCATCGAAACCATTAAGCGGCACATTTTGGCTGATGTATAATTTAACTGTTGAAATAATTTGTTCGCCTTTGGATACGTTGGTTTTATCAACGATAATACGCACAAACAGGTTATCTTTACTGATGTTTGCGGTAGGAGTATCCTCCTGTGACTGATTATCCTGTTGATTACTTTGCTGGCTTCCTGCCTGTTTTGGCTGCCCTTTCACAACCTGAATATTCAGGGTATTTGATTCATAGGTTTTACCGTCAACCTTGATCGAAGCGGGGCGGATCGTAAAATTTCCTTCCTTTTTGGCGCGAAGAATAAATATGTAAGAAAAACTTGATGTTTGAGTCGTTTTTCCATTGATAATTTGAATGCTTGAGCTTTGTGAAGTGGATGGCCCCATTAAAACATCGAAATTTGACAAGTCTGGCAACTGTAAATCGGTACCTCTTTCGTTCAGGGTAAATCCAAGCCTGAATTGTTCTCCGGCTTCAACAACTTCGGGACCTTCCATGGTAAACCGGATATTGTCGGCCACTGCCAGATAGCCAACAAGCATAAAAATCAACAGTACTTTAATTTTTTTGATCATAGTTTTCTCTGATATTCCTGGTTCAAAATTGTGCCAAATTTATGGTTCTCAACTGGAAGTTCCAAGTATGCAGGGTTGCGTGTTACGGGTTGCAAGTTTTGTCTCGAAACCCGTTTCCCGTAACTCTCAACTTTTCTTTTTTCTACCAATCCTTCTCCACCTTTTTCGATTGAGCTTTCAGCGCCTGTATCTTTTTAACTTTATCCTGGGTCTTTTTTTCACTGTTTTCCAATGCCTGCAACATTTGTTCGGCGCTCTGTTTTGATATCTTATTTGGTGGTGGTTGCTGTTGTTTTTGGTCCTTATTCTGATCCTGATTTTGCGGATCCTTCTTTTGATCTTTATTCTGGTCTTTATCTTTTTTCTTATCTTTATTTTTATCCTGATTTTTTTGTTGCTCCTGCTGCTTTTTCTTCATATTCATGGCATACAGCAGGTTGTATTTGGTGTCCAAATCGTTGGGATTATTTCGTAGGGCATCCTTATAAGCGGCGATACTTTCGTCAAGTTTGTTGTTCATGAGCAGCGAATTGCCCATATTGTGCAAGGCACGGCCCTTTTCAGCTTTATTGGAAGTGTGGTCAGATACTTCCTTAAATTTATCAGCCGATTCTTCAAATTTCTTTTGTTTATAAAGCGAATTCGCAAGATTGAAATTCCATTTCTGATCGTCAGGTTTTTTTTCCAATGCTTTGCGATATTCAATTTCAGCTTTATTGAATTGAGCAGTATCGATACGAGTGGTATCCGATAAGGCTTTCTCGTAATATTTATTTCCCTGTCTGATAAATTTTCGTTCGTTTTGGGCCTGAATGCCAGTAACCAAAACAAATAAAAACAAGATCAGTATAATTTTTCGTTTCATAGTTTTATTATTTTCTATCAGCAAAAAGTCTGTAATTTTTTAGATACTTATTTTTACGTTCAAGTATCAGAAAATCAAGTAAAATGAGCAATAATCCAAATCCGATAAAATATTGGAACTGATCGTCGTAATCGGCATAAATTTGTGATTCCAATTCTGATTTCTGCATTTTATCCACTTCGTTAAATAAATTATTCAGGCCCACCTGTGCATTGTTTGCCCGTACATATGCCCCTTTTCCCGCTTCTGCAATTTTTTGAAGCATGGGTTCATCCAACTTGGTGACAATCGTGTTTCCATTTTTGTCTTTCCGATAATTCCGCATTCCGTTCGAAAAATCAGGAATTGGGCCACCCTGTGGCAAACCCATCCCAATGGTATAAATAAAAATTCCCTTTTCAGCAGCAGCTTTTGCAGCGCCTACAGCATCGTCTTCATGGTTTTCTCCATCGGTGATGATAATCATGGCTTTACTTCCGGCGAATTGTGGATTAAACGATTTTACCCCCAGTTCAATGGCAGCTCCAATTGCAGTGCCTTGAGTGGGCACCATATTCGGACTGATCGAATTCAGGAATAACTTGGCTGAAACGTAGTCGGCAGTAATAGGCAACTGGATATATGCGTCACCGGCAAAAACAATCAATCCGATTTTATCGTTGCTCAATTTATCAACCAGTTGCGAAATTGCACGTTTGGCCCGTTCAAGCCTGTTGGGCTGAATATCTTCGGCCATCATACTATTTGATACATCTAGCGCAACGATCAATTCTATACCTTTACGTTTTTCAGTTTTCAGCTTTGATCCGAATTGCGGCCGCGCGATACCTACAATAATGCTGGCCAAAGCAAGCATCAAAACAATAAATTTTAAGATTGGACGGCCTGCGCTAACATTGGGCATCAAAACCGATAAAATTTCTTTTTGCCCGAAAAGAGCCAGCGCTTTTTTCCGTTTAATTCTGGAATACCAGAAAAAAGCAATCAAGGCTGGTATAACCAGCAGTGCATATAAAAATTCGGGATTAGCTATTCTAAACATTCTCTTATAGTTTCAAGTTCCAAATTTCGAGTTCCAAGTTTCAAGTTGCGGGTTCCGGGTTCCGGGTTGCGAGTTTCGCGTAACCCGGAACCCGCAACAATAATATCCGTTATTTTTTTCCTTTTTCCTGAGTTTATGGAATATTTCTGAAAATGGTTGTTTTCAGAAATAAAGCCACGATCAGGAAAAAAGCCCCGACCATTGCATATTTCAGGTATTCTTCTTCTTTTTTACTAAATTCCTTTACATCAATCTTCGATTTTTCAAGCTTATCAATTTCCTTGTAAATTTCAGCCAGCTTGGTGTTATTGGTTGCCCTGAAATACTTTCCATCGGTGGTTGCGGCAATCTTTCCCAAGATTTCTTCGTCAATTTTTACTTCCACATCGCGAACCTGTATTCCAAAAGGAGTTTGCATGGGATATGGAGCTGTGCCAATTGTTCCTACACCCACTGTATAAACCCTGATTCCGAAAGTTTTGGCCAGTTCAGCTGCAGTTACAGGTGCAATTTCACCACGGTTGTTCTCTCCATCAGTCAGTAGAATAATTACTTTACTTATGGCATTGCTCTCTTTCAGTCGTGAAACTGCTGTTGCCAAACCATTTCCAATAGCTGTTCCATCCTCAATCATTCCGCTTTCAATGCTTTTGAACAAGTTTATAACGGTAGCATGGTCGGTAGTTAGCGGACATTGCGTAAAACTTTCACCTGCAAAAACTACCAGGCCAATTTTATCGTTTGTTCGACCTGCGATGAATTCTTGTGCCACATCTTTGGCAGCCTCCAGGCGGTTCGGACTAAAATCCATTGCCAACATAGAAGTGGAAATATCAAGAGCAATTACAATGTCGATACCTTCGGTGGTCACATTTTGCCAGCTGTTTGACGACTGTGGCCGGGACAAAGCCAAAATCAAAAATGACATACTGGCCATAAAGAGGACAAAAACGCTGTGCCTAAAGTAATATTTCCAGTTCTTTGGGATTTTTGCAAACCCCATATCTGTAGAAAACTGAATACTGGCCCCTGATTTCTTCTGTCGCCAGATGTACCATGCAATCATGGGCAACAGAATCAGGAACAGGTAGAAGAATTCTGGATTTTTAAAGCTTATTCCGTTCATCATTTTGTTCTGTTATTTTTCGGCTACTTCTTCAAGTTTAATTTCCACATCAGCCGGTTTTACCGGAGCTTTTAATTCTTCCTTCTTTGTTTGGTTCACGAAGAAATAGGCATTCATCAGCGTCAGGTTATTATCATCGGGTAATGGATTGTATTTGGCAAATTTTACCAAATCGGCCAGACTCAGAATGTGTTGAAGCTGATTGAGCGAATTTTCGTCAACCATATTTTTGTTGCTCCTGAATGTCCCGATTGTTTCAGCAGAGGTGAATTCCATAGCAGGAACGTCAAACCTGTTTTCGATATAAGCACGAATAGTATCAGCAACCTCAGAATAATATTGTTTGATTTTTTCATGTTGCCAAAGTTTCTGATCTTTAATCCGATCGAGTTCACGCAAGGCAATAATATGTGCCGGATCCGCTGGTTTCTCTGGTTTTACGAACAAAGGCACATTTTTTTTCTTCCATTTGATGTAGTAGAAAATAAAAAAGAGGATGGCCGCAATCAGGATTATTCCCAAAATGTATGGCGTAACTTCTTTCAGTGTAATAGGGGCGCTGTAAGGCAATTTAATATCAGTGGGTCCTTTGGCTGTGTCAATTTTCATTCCGTGAACCTGAAAAGCCAGAGCCCTGGTGGCCACTGAATCTAAAATTTTCCCGTTTTTAAGTTTAAAATAGAATGGCGGAATCTGATGCATTCCACTGTCGAACGAGGTAATGAAAAGTCTTTGTGAAAGTTTTTCGCGCTTTTTGTCATCTAGTGTTGAAGTGTCAATTTTTGAACGTTCAACCACTTCAAGTTTTGAACTAAACGAATCGGGAACGGATGGAAACACAATGTCGAAATCTTTTGGTTTTTCAATTTCGAGCAGCAATTTCAATTGGTCGCCAATGAGTATATGAGTTGAGTCGATACTTGCCTTAACCTTAACTTGTTGTGCTTTCAGTGAATGGATGTTGCCTGAAAGCAAAACTATAATTAGGGTATAAATTAATCCTTGTTTCATTTTAAAATTGTTTTATCCACGTTTTTTAAACAGGCCCATCAACGATTTTACATAGTCGTGGTTAGTGCTGATGCTCACATTATCGACACCGCTCTTCTTAAAACTATTCTCGAGTTGATCAGTGTGATTGTGCCACCATTTCCGGTAAATGTGCCTGGCTTTTCGATCTGAAGTGTCGACCCAGGTGTAATTTCCGGTTTCAGCATCTTTCAGCTTAATCATTCCGATATTGGGCAATTCGGTTTCCCTTTCATCATAAATCCGTAAAGCCACCACATCGTGCCGGTTATTCGCGATCGAAAGCGCATTTTCAAGCGTTGGTTCATTTTGCAGAAAATCGGAAATGACAAAGGCTGTACACCGTTTTTTTATTGCATTGGTCAAGTATTGTATTGCTCCGGAAATATCGGTACCACGGGCTTCGGGCTCAAAATCGATTAATTCGCTGATGATCCGCAGAATGTGGCTTCGTCCTTTTTTCGGTGGAATAAACTTTTCAATTTTATTGGAAAAGAAAATGACCCCGATTTTATCGTTGTTCTGAATAGCAGAAAATGCCAGAACTGCTGCAATTTCGGTCACGATATTCTTTTTCAGTTTATCCATTGATCCAAATTCGCGCGATCCGCTAACATCAATCAGCAGCATTACAGTCAGTTCACGTTCCTCTTCATAAACCTTAACGAAGGGTTTGTTGTATCGGGCAGTCACATTCCAGTCGATGTTTCGGATATCGTCGCCAAACTGGTATTCACGAACCTCGCTGAAAGCCATTCCACGCCCTTTGAAAGCACTGTGATACTCGCCGGCAAAAATATTGCGGCTCAATCCACGTGTTTTAATCTCGATTCTACGGACTCGTTTTATTAGTTCGCTTGTTTCCATTTAAATAAATTCCAGGTTCCAGATTTCAAGTTCCAAGTTGTTGCGAGTTTCGGGAAACGAGTTGCGAGTTAAAAACCAACACGTAACGCGTAACCCGCACCGGTTTACTATGGAACTTCAACGGTATTTAAAATTTCGGCAATAATTTCTTCGGAGGTTATGTTGTTGGCTTCGGCTTCGTAGCTCAATCCGATACGGTGACGCATCACATCCATGCAAACAGCACGGACATCTTCAGGAATGACATACCCACGTCGTTTAATAAAGGCGTAAGCCTTGGCTGCCTGGGCCAGACTGATACTTGCACGCGGCGAACCTCCATATGAAATCATGTCAACATATTTGTCAAGTTTATATGCCTTTGGATCGCGGGTGGCAAAAACGATATCGACAATGTATTTCTGGATTTTTTCATCCATATACACATCTTTCACCACTTCCCGTGCTTTCAGAATGTCTTCAGGACGCATCACTTTTGAAGCTGTAGGGAATGTTTTCAGCAGGTTTTGCTGGATGATCAGTTTTTCTTCGTCTTTTGAAGGATATTTTATCACTACTTTCAGCATAAAACGGTCAACCTGTGCTTCGGGCAGTGGATAGGTTCCTTCCTGCTCAATCGGGTTTTGGGTGGCCATCACCAGGAATGGTTCCTGAAGTTTATAAGTAGTTTCGCCAATTGTAATCTGGCGTTCCTGCATAGCTTCGAGCAACGCTGATTGTACTTTTGCAGGTGCCCGGTTGATTTCGTCGGCCAATACAAAATTGGTAAATATCGGACCTTTTTTTACGATGAATTCTTCCTTCTTCTGGCTGTAAATCATCGTCCCCAGCAAGTCGGCAGGCAACAGGTCGGGAGTGAACTGGATACGGGCATATTTGGCATCGATGCTGGTGGCAAGAGTATGGATGGCAAGAGTTTTTGCCAATCCGGGAACCCCTTCCAATAAAATATGTCCGCCAGATAAAAGTCCGACCAAGAGGCTTTCAACCAGATGTTTTTGACCTACAATAACTTTGTTCATCTCCATGCTAATGATGTCGACAAACGAACTTTCCTTTTGAATTCTTTCGTTCAATTCACGAATATCAACTGTTTGATTCATATTTTTTAAGATAAAATTATTAATTGCTATTTTTTTGAGAACACAAAATTAACTATACATGCCTGAAAAAGGATAAATTTTCGTTAAAATTTGTTAAGCTATTTCCTGCTCAGAAGGCTGCAAAATTAATATTTTCAGCGATCTTTAACAGAATATGATTTCACTTTTTTATTTTTGCCAAAAATTAATCCATTGACACAAAGGTATTTCATAGAACTAGCTTTTAAAGGAACTGAATTTCATGGTTGGCAGATTCAGCCCAATGCTGTTTCGGTGCAGGAATGTCTGGAAAAGGCCTTGAAAACCATCACCCGTGAAGCAATTGCTGTTACCGGCGCAGGACGAACTGACACTGGTGTCCATGCCAGTTATTATGTGGCGCACATCGATTCCGGAAACCTGAATCTTGATCATCCGGATTTTGTGCACAAACTGAACAGCTTTCTGAATAAGGATGTTGTTATTTTCAGTATTTCGAAAGTGCAAGCCGATGCACATGCCAGGTTTAATGCTATTTCGCGGACCTATCAGTATCATATGAACTTGCGGAAAGATCCTTTTGGGCGAGAGACTTCCTGGTATTTTTTCAGACAGCCTGACCTAAACCTAATGAACGAAGCAAATCGTATTTTATTTGATTACACCGATTTCACCAGTTTCAGCAAACTTCATTCGGATGTAAAGTCCAATAATTGTAAAATATATCTGGCCGAATGGACTCAATCTGGTACAAATATCATATTTACAGTAAAGGCCGACAGGTTTCTCCGGAATATGGTTCGCGCCTTAGTTGGTACCATTTTGGAAGTTGGATTGGGTAAAATCAGCCTGGATGAATTTCGTGCCATTATTGAACGGAAAGATCGTGGTGCCGCAGGTTTATCGGTTCCTGCACAAGGTCTTTTTCTCACTGATGTGGAATATCCGGAAACGATATTTAAGCACATAGTTTAATCAGGTTTTGGTTTCCAATTTCTTAACGAACAGGTAATTTTCCGGATTATAAACTGCATTTCTAGTTGTTTTCATACTTTTGTGTCCGTTATTCATTGTTCAGAAAACCATGACAGAAAACGCTGATTCAATTCTCAATCCTACTCTACCAGAAACCAATAAAAAACGCATCCGTATTGCTGTTGCACTGGTTTATTTCAGCCTTGGCCTGTGTTTTTCATCGTGGGCAAGCCGCATACCGGATATCAAAGTTGCGCTGCATTTGAACGATGCCCTTTTTGGAACCATCCTGTTTGCTTTGCCTGTGGGTATCTTCCTGATGATGCCAATTTCAGGCAGGCTGGTTACCCGTTTTAGCAGCAGAAAGGTTTTGTTGTTTGCATTGCCGGGTTATACCATTTGTCTGAGTAATGTGGGTTTGGTTCACGAAGGCTGGCAATTGGCCATTGCCCTTTTTATTTTTGGCGTATTTGGCAACATGTGTAACATCGCAATTAATACGCAAGGCGTTCTGACCGAACGGATTTACGGGCGCCCAATCATGTCCTCTTTTCATGGGAGTTGGAGCCTGGCTGGGTTCACTGGTGCATTAATCGGACTTTTAATGATTAATCTGAAGATGACTGTTTATTGGCATTTTGTGACCGTTGTGCTGATGGTTTGGATAATCATTGGAATTAATTATCCTTTTTTGGTGAAAACTTCATTAGCTCAACGTCTTGCTGAACCTAAACGAAAACTTTTCAGTAAACCAGATCATGACTTGTTTCAGCTGGGAATCATCGCATTTTGCAGTATGGCCAGTGAAGGGATCATGTTCGACTGGAGCGGCATCTATTTTAAGGATATCGTAAAAGCGCCTCCATCCCTTGTAATTCTTGGGTACACCTCGTTTATGATTATGATGGCTACGGGCCGGTTCATTGCAGATTATCTGATCGCAAAAATTGGAAAAAAGTTATTGATGCAGATCTGTGGAGTACTTATTTCTACAGGATTGTTTACGGCGGTATTATTGCCTTTTCTGGTATCGAGTACCATTGCTTTTATGATGGTTGGTCTTGGTGTTTCAAGCATTGTGCCTACTGTTTACAGCGCTGCAGGTCGTCACGCGGTTATTCCTCCCGGAATTGCTATTGCAACGGTATCGAGTGTAGGTTTCCTGGGATTCTTAATGGGTCCGCCGCTGATTGGCCATATTTCAGAGGCATTTGGGTTACGATATTCGTTCGCATTAATTGGAATCTTCGGAATAGGCATCACTTTGCTGGTTTCTAAAATCGGAGCGTTAAAAAACGAAAATTGAGAAGATGGCTCCTGAAAATGAAAAACCTCGGCTTAAGGAAAGCAGAGGTGCTCAGATTCGTATTTTTATAAACAATTCAATAGAGGGTTGGACTTTTAAACCCGAAGGGTGTAATGATTGTAGAAAATGTTGGAGGAAGCCGCTTTAAACCACGAAGTGGTGACATTAATCTGTCATGCCTTCGGCATTTTAACTCTTCTTCATCCTATTAAGCTATAATCCTGTCATGCCTTCGGCATTATCATCCTATGATTTTCAACTCTTGATTTGATTAAATGGATGATCATTATTTTTCCGGTTCCCACTCGTCGGTACGGAATGAAGAAACAGGTAGTCCATCCGTACTAAACAGATCTCCAACTATGAAGTCTTTAAACGCATAACGAACAGCCACTGGTTCGGCCACTGAAGGCGAAAAAACAGTAATTCCGGTTCCAGTAATAAATGCCTTGGCAGGGAAAAACCGCTTGTTGGCTCCGGCAACTTCAAAACAAGACAGTTCTTTACCATACGATGTCAGTCCGTTGGAGGCATTTTCAAAGGTCAGCTTTACCAGGCCTTCAGTTGCTTTCATTTCTTTTAAAACCGGACTCAGGCAAGCTATTCCCTTTATACCATAAGTTTGAGAAAGAGCAAGTAATGCCAATCGCTTGGAGCCAGTTTCTTTAGCTGCCGGATGAATGCAGTCTTTTTCACCGATGTCCATGATACAAGCCATACCAATGTTCTTTATTGCAGTTGAAGCTTTCAACTGGGCCTCCCGCAGGTAAGCTGAATTTAGGCCCGTTTGACCGTAATCGAAAGGAGCAATCTGAACAAAATAGAATGGAAATTCACCAATTTTCCATAAAGTACGCCAGTTTTCAATCAATCCCGGCATCAGTTTTTGGTAGTTTTGCGGTTCATTGCGGTTAGATTCACCCTGGTACCAGATAGCACCGCGCATTCCGTATCCAACAATTGGATTGATCATAGCATTAAAAAGAACTGTTGGAGTTTGCGGCGAAAGGTTTTCAACCGGTTTTTTCTCCGGAAGTTTTACCCATTCGAAATTTTTACACCCCATTTCACTGATCCATGGTTCGATACGTGTTCCTCCCCAGCTGGTATTGATCAGGCCAATTGGACAATTCAGAGCTTTATTCAGCGTCAAACCAAAATAATAAGCGGTGGCACTAAATTCATATACATTTTCAGGGATACAGGTTTTCCAGTCGCCTGAAAAATCATCTAGTGGTTCTATACTGGTAGCCTTTTTCACTGTGAATAGCCTGATATTTGGGTTAGCTGAAAGTGCAACAGCATCAGTGTTGCCTGTAATAGGCTGGTTCCTGTAACCTTTCATGGGCATTTCCATGTTCGATTGCCCTGAGCAAACCCAAACTTCGCCGATAAGCACATTCTTCAGTTTGAGTATTTTGCCATCGCTGATAGTAATTTCATAAGGCCCTCCGGCTTTTGGTGTAGCTACTTTCAATTTCCAGTTACCGTTGGAAGATACCTTCGAACTGTAACTTTTATTGTTCCATGAAGTGGAAACTTTAACTGTTGAATTTTTGGTTGCTTTTCCCCAAATGGCAGCTTCGGTTTGCTGCTGCAAAACCATGTTGTCGCAAAATACTGCGGGTAATTTAACTTCGGCCAATGCCTGACTTGCTGTTAAGAGTATGACCAGCAGGATGGCCATCATTGATACGGCAGTTTGTCTCATATTAGTTTATTATCGATTGGTTTATGATATTCAGTTCAAATTAGACAACGCAAGGTAGCGTAAAATCGAAGCTGAAACAATTGAATCCACGAGAAATCTGATCAGGATTGGAGTGGAAATGGCACAAACATTCTATAGCTTAGCGATGTACCTGTTGTACTTTTTGGATTAGCAAATAATAATGAATGGAAGTATCCGGCTTCATAACCGGCATATTCGAATGAAAGGAAGGTTTTAAAATCGGCATTTTGAAATTCGGATCGGCATAAACCGATGGCCTTTGTTGCGGAATAAACGCCAGGTTCTGATTCAGCTGAAATGGTTTGTTCCCACGCAGAAAGAAACGGTGATTTTCACTACTGAACGGAGTTTTTAATTGCAGATGGTTTTGAAATTTAGTAAGTACAGTATCATTAGTTATGACCAGCGAATCAGTTTTTAGATTCAGCTTGGTTTGCGCTGTCGCTGAAATGGAAATCAATAACACGACGATTAAAATAAATCTTGGCGTTTTCATGGCTCGTGCATTTTAGACACCTAAAACTAACCAAAAAACTAATTTGGAAATGTTAATTAGAGCTTTTTAACATTTTATTGAAGATTGATCCTTATTTTTCGAGAAGTTTCTTTAGGTTTTGAAGTCCGGTTTGCAGATCGTTTTCAATCATTTTCTCCATCTTCATTACCAGAAGCATCAGGTTCATTGGATAGGCCATTTTGCTGGTGAATCCCCATTTGACTAAAGTAACTTGGTCTGAAAGTGAATCTGTTGCCAGGTAAGCCTGAGCTACGCCCGCAAAAGGTTTTATAAACCGGATTTCGAAGTCGATTTGTTCACCTTCTTTAATCTTCCTGATTTCCTGTTCCCCTTTGCCGACATTCTTTTCCTTACTTTCCCAGGCTGAAACAAAGCCGACGGTACCATCGGTTCCACGAAATTCTTTGGTCATGTTAGGATCCATCAGAGCCCACTTACTGAAATTGTCCTGATTTTTTAACAGTTTCAGGTAATCAAAAACTACCTGACTGGTTTTTTGAATGGTAATTTCACTGGTCACACTGTAATTCTTTTTTGCAAATGCAGCGATAATCAAAAGCAAAATGATCAGTCCAACAAATCCGAAGAAAATGGATAAGAATAAATTCATGTTTTGGCTTTTTAAATTTTTATACTGACGTAAACACTTCAATAACAAATTAAAAGAAGAAATTGTTGAGTTATATTTTTCAGATTATTAGAGTATATTTTTCTGTTATCAATTGTATTTTGGACGGCGGGATAGGTTTGATGCGTCCTGTTTGTTTCTATTTTTGTGGAAACTTAGAATTTTAATCATTTAGTATAGTGAAAATGGTGATTAAATATGGTGTAATCGGGACGGGAGCTTTGGGTGGTTATTATGGTGGAATGCTGGCCAGAGCCGGGAATGAGGTTCATTTCCTGTTTAGAAGTGATTTTGAACATGTTTGCAGAAATGGGCTTCAAATTGATACAGTCAATGGCGATTTTCATCTGACTGAAATTAATGCTTATCAGCAAACCAGGGACATGCCTGCCTGTGATGTGATTCTGGTTTGTTTAAAAACCACAGGGAATCATTTATTACCCGAATTGATCCGGCCACTGCTTCACGCGAGTAGCACGGTAGTTTTGCTTCAAAACGGATTGGAAATGGAAGAAGAACTTTCTGCTCAACTCCCCGGAGTTGAAATTGGCGGGGGACTGGCATTCATTTGCTCGAATAAGATTGGTCCCGGACACATTCATCACCTCGATTTTGGAAAACTGATAATCGGTTCGCACAATCGGTCCGATTCTGAAATTATTAAGCAGGTGGTTCACGACTTTCAATTAGCCGGAGTCCAATCAGAACTTTCGTCTGATCTCAGATATTCGCGTTGGCAGAAACTTGTTTGGAACGTCCCGTTCAATGGAATGACTGTTGTTTTGAATACCACTACCGATCGGTTAATGGCCAATGATCATACCAGGGAATTGTCACTTGAATTGATGCTGGAGGTGATTCACGGAGCGAATGCTTGTGGTGTGCCTCTCAAAGAACAGCTTGCGCAACAGATGATTGATATGACCATTAAGATGAAGCCTTATGCACCGAGCATGAAACTGGATTTTGATCATCGTCGTCACATGGAAATTGAATATATTTACACTAAACCCATTCAGGCTGCCCGAGACGCTGGTTTTGAAATGCAAAAGGTGGCCATGCTCGAACGGCAATTGAGGTTTATTCAGGGAAACTGGTAAAATTCATCATGATAAAACGTCTTTTTATTGGTATTCCAATTTATTCGGAGACGGTTTTTCAGGTTGGTGAAACCTGGAAAACAAATGAAAAGCTCAATCCTGATGGGCTCAAATGGGTGAATCCTAAAAACTGGCACGTCACCTTGATTTTTCTGGGAAATACTCCAGCAACTACTATTCCCCAACTTCAAAACTTAATTGAACAATCATTTACTAATATTCAGGCTTTCAGAACCAATTTGAGTGGGGTAGGTGTATTCCCAAATTCAAATAATCCCAAAGTACTTTGGCTAGGCATTGAGAATTTACGTGCTCTGTTGCCGGCTCAAATCAGTTTGGTTGAATTACTGAAACAAAATGGCTTTCCTCTGGATAATAAACCTCTTAAACCACACCTGACATTGGCCCGCATTAAAAATTCAGCAAGCCGGATGGCAATTGATTTTTTGATTGACCGGTATCTAAATTTCGATTTTGGTTCAGTTGTCATTGACAAGGTGATTTTATATGAAAGCATCTCAACGCCTGACGGGCCAATTTATAAGCCGTTATTTCTGAAAAGTTTAGAGTCGTGAACTATTTTTTGCTTGCTTGTTCTATTCCGTCAGCCAATTTTAAAAGCCCATCCATATAGTTTTTCGATACCTTTTCGCTTCTCGCGATGTTAATCGCTATCTTGATATATGAATTTGCTTCCTGGAAATCCCCGGTCATGGCATTGCCTAAAGCGAGGTTCTTTGCAACAGCCAATAAGGTCTCAGGAGTGCTCGAAACATGAAAGAAGGCTCGTTCTGATAATTCCAATCCTTCCGGGATATTTTGAAGATTCGGATCTGGGCATGAGATCAGCAAAGTCCCTAGCTTTTCAAGAAGAATACCTTCGTTGGGATGATATTTCAAAGAACTCCTGAATACGCTAATCGCCTTTTCCCAAAGTCTTTGTTCAGTATAAAAGAGACCCAGTTTTTTAGCAGTTTCCAAATCGGTCGGATCTTTTTTAAAAGCCGCTTCAAAAATGGATATTGCAGCGCTTTTGTTTCCTTCCATTTCAGTAATAATAGCTGTCAGTTTAAGAACTGCCTGATCGGATGGCGCAACTTGTTTATATTTATTCAAAAAGGTTTTTGCCTTTTCTTTGTCTCTGATATAAAGCATGAAGTCAACCTCATTGGCAAGGACTTGCGGATTATTCTTGTTGTTGATATAGATTTTATCCATCAGCGCTAATGCTGAGTCCTTTTTATTGTCCTTCCAGTAACACAAGGCAAAATTTTTCATTATAGCGAAAGAGTCAGGAGCTAGCTTCATTGTTTGTTCAAAATAGGGTATCGCCTGTGGGTAGTATCCTTTGATGTATAACAGGCTTGAAATTTCGCTCATTTCTTTATAGCTGTCCTTGAAATTGTTGAAATTTTTATCAAGATAAGGCATCGCTTTTTCTCCTTTATTCATTTGCAGGAAAAATTTGATGGCCTTGGCAATGATGTGCTTGTTGTCGGGAAGATACTGCAAAGCGTGCTCGAATAATATGGAAGCCCATTCAGGATTGTTACTCTTGTTTGCCTCATCAATTTGTTTGGGAAGGTATAATTCGGATATTGAAATTAGCGTAATCCGGTCGATCAAAGTATCGTTAACGGTTGTTCCTACAGCCAGATCCTGTGCTCTCGTGATGTATTTGCGGCTTAATACCGAATCGCCTTTTGCCGTGTAAATGTTGCCCAATAACCTGTAAAGCGGGCCAATGGTTTCATTCCCTTTTTCTGCCTCTTTCAGCATTTTCTCTGCTTCGTTAATTCGGTTGGTATTCAGATACGTTCTGGCCAGTTCAAACCTTGCGATGGTCGACAGTGATGAATAACTTAAACGGATTGATTTTTCAGCTGAATTCTCATTCGTGATATTCGCAATTTTGTTGAAAGCTTCTTCAGCCTTATCTCCTGAACCTGAATTTCGATAGGCTTTACCCAGGTAGTACCAAACCATTAATGCATTTTGATTTTCAGTAATTACAGCATTAAAATTCTCAATAGCTTCTTTTGAATCGCCCATTTCCTGGTTCAGATAGCCCAGATAATAATTCCAAATCCATTTCGATTTGTCCTTTTTGGTTGCGAGCCGGTAACACTGTTTGGCCTGATCGTAATTCGCGCTTGAATGATAAACCATGCCCAACTGGCCAATGTTGTCGGATGTAGGATTATCGTAAGCTTTTGAATGGGCAACAGATAGTTGTTCCTTGACTGGTTCTGATAACGCTGTAAAATCGGGGAGTGCAGGAATTTGATTCCGGTATGAATTACTGATGACGCTTTTTGTAACTAAAAAAATAACTACCAAAACGACAGCAGCCAACGAGATAGATATAATGAGTTTTTTTCTTTTGTTCATATTAAGAGATTAATGGAATAGCTTAATTTTCTTACTGATATTGAAAACTCAACTATTTCGTTTTAACTAAAGCTCCATTGTTCATCCATAAAGTCACTCTGCCCATCCGGTCGAACGGTGGATAAACGTGCATTCCTCCGGTGACCATATCCATATTTCCGTCGTTATTAAAATCGGCAAGTTCGAGGGTGAGCAAATGAGTTGGAGAATAGGCAGCAGGGTGTTTTTTAAACTGCATTCCTCCAATATTTTCAAGCCAAATAAAACTTTCCGACTCAGGTTTGTCCCATAAATTAAATCCGCTTACCACAAGAATATCCATATCATCATCATGATCAATGTCTGCGGTCCGGGGACTAAATGCACCGGCAAAATTGCAGATGCGGTGATACTCAAAGTTCAGATTTCCTTTGTTTTCAAGCCATTGAACCCCGTGCCACGGCCTTGGAACGGGCGGAACATAATCGAAGGCATCTCCGTTGGTATAAAGTATATCCATGTTGCCATCTTTATTCAAATCGGCCAATGATATTCCGCTTGATCCGAAATCTTCATTGTTAGAACCCCACAATAATTTGGGCTGAAAATTACCTTTTCCATCATTCACAAAGCAATAAATTTCCTCCCATTCCTGACTAACCAATGACATGATATCCAAATCGCCATCCGAATCAATATCAGTCAACTCAACATTAATCGGGCCTGAGATATTTTGCAGGCTATGGCTTTTGAATTTCCAGTTACCCAAATTCTCTATCCAACGGGTTTCGCCGTCATCATAACCAAATTGGGCAGCTGCAAGATCCATATCTCCATCGCCATCCAAATCACCAATTCTGGCATCCGAAACACGGGCAATTTTTTCAGCAACAATATGCTTGTTAAAGTTGCACTTTCCGTCGTTTTCGAGCACAACAACTGATCCGATTTTGTCATTATTCGGAAACAACATGCCCAATACCGCAACCGTAAGATCGTTGTCTCCGTCATGATCGAAGTCGCGAATCTCGACGTGCGCCGGAGCAATAAGGTTTTCAGTAAGTATTGATTCTGTGTAAGTTCCTTGTGGATATTGCCTGATCCAGGAAACAGTATTGTTTTTTGTATCACAAACAATCACATCCATTAATTGATCTCCATCCAGATCGGCAACGGCAAGATTTGAAATTTGAGGTTTATCGGTGTATTTGTTTCCGATGGGTATAGGATTAATAAAATCAATCTTCGCTCCAATAGAATCTGTTGTCAATTTTGAATGTTCTACATCTTTCGAATTCGTAATTCTCAATTTTCGCTGAAGCGCCTCTTTCAAACTCATACCACTTTGTTGCGCCTGATAATTCAGAAATAGAAGCGGAATGCCGACAAAAAGAAATAAGATGATGCTAATAATTATGATATTTTTTAATCCTTTTGCTTGTTTTTTGCCGTCGGTAGAGTGCTTTGCCATGATTTAATGCATTTATTTATTCACAAAACTAAACAAAAATTGATAATTGCGCAGGGCTTAAAAATTTATTAATTATCATTGATTCCCAAAGAAAATATAGGATTTTAGTTGTATTGTATTGATATGAAGAGATTCAAAAAACGGCTGTTAAATTTTATCCTGGTGGTCTGTTTTAGCCTGATGGCGGCAATTACATGTCAGTTTTTTGCCAAAGTACCTACAGACAAGTCCATTCATGTCAGTAATTTTCGTTATGGAAAAGAGCCATCGGTAATCAGGTGCAATCGTGGCGACAGGCTTCACCTTACCTTTTCAAGCGAAGATACCGGGCATTCGTTCTTTCTTGAGGAATTTGACATGGATGTGAAGGTGAGTCCGGCCAGCGATGTGGTGTCTGTTTTTAAAACCAGCGACCCGACCAGCAACCCCGTGATAACTAAGGAAGTGAGTTTTACAGCCAAACATCAGGGCATATTGAATTACCTTGTTTCAAGGAGCAACTTCCGGTGCCACGTATGGTGTGGCCCCATGCATGCATTTGAACAAGGGAAACTGGTTATTTTTCCGAATACGCTGCTCTTTTTTAGTTTAGGCTGCCTTATTGGTATTCTTTTTTTATGGATGCAATCCGTTTTTAGAAATTCTGTCAGCAATCTTGCTGATTCTGAAAATAGCAGAATGATCGATTTGTTAGAGAAATCGGGCTTCCTAAGAAGAATTATTGTATCCCGCTGGCCACAAATCATCCTGACTATTCTAGCCCTGGTAATGATGTACATGGTCATCATGATCTCGATATTTGGCACCAAAGTTTCCGGACGAAACCTGGGCGTTTTAATGATGTGGGCTGTTTGGTTGTTTCTTCTGGTTGCCATTTTAACACCGCTTTTTGGACGGTCGTGGTGTACCATCTGTCCATTACCTTTTTTCGGCGACTGGTTTCAGCGCCGATCGCTTTTCTCGCCTGAAAAAGGACAGACAAAAGGTTATAGCAACAAATTTTACGGTTTATTTCTGAAATGGCCGGATAAACTGAAAAATAGCTGGCTGCGGTTGATCGTTTTTCTTATTCTCTTCACCTTCTCCACTACGCTGGTGGCAAAACCCTGGGTTTCGGGACTTGCCATATTGATGCTCTTTTTAATTCCAACGCTGATGTCGTTGATCTGGGAGTTGCGTGCATTCTGCCGTTACGTTTGTCCGGTTAGTGTTTTTGTCGCTCCTTTTTCTGAACTGAGTACCATTACGCTCAAAAATAAATCGCAATCGGTTTGCGACAAATGTAAGCCTCATTTTTGCCAGAAAGGAAGTCCGGGCGGATGGGCTTGTCCGTACGGAATTAATGTGGGAGAAATGAAAGATAGCACCGAATGCGGACTTTGCCTCGAATGTTTACGAAGCTGTTCGTATAAAAATGTGTCTTTATTTCGGAGACCTTTTGGTTCAGAAAGTATTGTACGAAGTTTAAGTGATGCATGGATTACCATCGCCATTTTTACTATGGCTATTGTTTACAGTATTCTGTACCTTGGAGTATGGCCGGTTGTTCGGGACTATGTGAATATTATGGACAAGCAGAACTGGGATTTATTTGGGATTTATGTCGTGGTGGTTTGGTTCCTTGTTTTGGTAATTGTACCTGCAACTTTGTATTTGCTTGCTTATATTGGCCAACGATTGTCAAAAGTTAAAACAACTGTCAGAGAAATATTTTTTAGCTACACTGGAGTTTTATTGCCGTTAGGGCTCATGCTATGGATTGCTTTTGTCATTCCCATGCTTTTCGTAAACATTACTTTCATCGCTCAATCTGCTTCCGATCCGTTTGGCTGGGGCTGGGATTTTTTCGGTACTTCCAATATTCCGTGGCACCAGTTTTTACCCCAATATGTTCCGTGGGTTCAGGCTTTTTTGATTTTAATAGGTTTGTACATCAGCTTGCGGAACATCCGAAAAAAATGGTTGAGTTACCAGATGAATTCAAATCAGTTATTCCGGATTTCAATTCCAATAGGCCTTTTCCTTACTTCCGTAGTTACTTTTATGCTGTTTTTCTTTACCAATTGAACGATGTGGAATCAGAAAGATTCTCCGAAAGAGATGTAAAATCCATCGTTTTTATCCTGTCCAATCGCGTAATCAAGCCGAAGAAAGGTGTTTTCAGTCTTGTCAACCAGAAATCGTAAGCCTAAACCATAATTGGTTTTGGTTTTTCCAATACTGAATTTATTTTCGATTGAATAAATATTCGACAGGCCGCCAAAAGTAGCCAGGTATATTTTCCAGAAGGCAGGAAACCGGAATTCGGATTGAAAAGAACTCAAATTGTTGTCACGGTATCGGCCCAGGTAGTAGCCTCTTACGAATTTGTCCCCACCCAAAAGAGCACGGTCATAAAACGGCGGATGGCCAGTGTTTATATCGTTTATAAACCGGTTGGCGAGGGTAAATTTATTTTTCCATGTTTTGTAATACCTCAGGTCCAAGGTAAATTTCAGGTAATTGCTTTTTGCAAAATGCCAGGTTGTGTTTAAGTACGAATAAAGTCCTTTGGTTGGTGTCAGCAAATTGTTTCGGGTGTCTTTCAGCAAGGAATATCCAATTCCAAAGGTTGAGGCAGCAATCAGTTCAGGATAAAACAATTCGTTGCTTTCAGCTTCAACTTTGGAGTAATCGATGTATTTCAGGTTAATCCCTGAAAATAATTTATAACCAATATTTTTTAGCAACGAAGCTTCAAAGATAAACCGCCGGCTATCAAAAAATAACTTGTTGCTTTCCTTCGTATTGGATCCAATTCCATAGTACAAATCAGGGTATTTCGAAAAATGTATTTTGCCCTTGGTGAACCACTTTTCCTGTCTGAAAAAGTAATTCCATTCACTTTCAAGGATGATTTGCTTATTCCAGGAATAGTTGAACTCCAACTTGGCGTTAGATGTTCGGGTTATTGAATCGCGATACATGTTTATGGTGAAAAGTGTAACTGCACCCAAATAGGTTTTTGTTTCAGGCGAATAACCAAATGCGGGAACCGGAAGGATTTTTATTTTTTTTGCCTGAGTGGAGTCTTTCCCAAATCCGGGACTGAGAATCAGAAAAAATGCAGCAATCAGCAGGTAAAGTTTTGAATTAGTTCTCATTGATGGATATCAGGTAATCGGTAATGAATTCAATTTCTTCAGAAGAAAGTTCTGTTTTCGGCATTTTACTATTTCTGAAATTGATTAGTTTTTCAAAGTCAGGATTTTGGATCGACCGTAGAATGTATTCGCGATCAATGATTAACGTATGTTCTGAACCGCCACGAATTACCGTAATACTGGTATTTAAAATGCCATTTAAAGATGGACCATACCTGGCTTCTCCCGAAACCGAGTGGCACAAGGTACAACCTACTGAATTAAACAGTGCTTCTCCCTTATTTACATTTTCTTTCGAATTTGTTTTACCACTCTTTGGCGAATTACATCCAAAAAAGGCTGATGCAGCAATAAATACTAAACAGTAAATTCTGAAGGATCCGGACATCAATTAATAATTGTAGGGTATGAATTGAGCGGCTAAGATATTACTGAATGACTATTTTCCAACCAATCAATCCGTTTTTTGTATTTGGTGCCTTAATAAATATTGGTTAAAAGAATAAATAAATGTCGTATTCCAAATTCATTGTTTTATTGACTCACCCCAAGCTTGCATGGCTCGCTTTGCCCCTCTCTACGAGTAGAGAGGGGGGACGTCCGCCAGCGGACGTGGGCTGAGTCAAAGATAAAATACGACAATAAATTGTTTCACTTACTAGGGTACTCTCCGGCAATCATAAAAAAACTCATCCGATGACTTCAAGTCATCGGATGAGTTTTTGCCATTGGATCATTTCCCCTTAATTTCGGTCAAAATATTTGGTATGCAGCAATTCGTGCGACAAATGGCTGAGTGGCTGCTTCAAAAACTCTTCGTAAATCTGAAGAATTTCCGGATTCAGGTGCGATTTCCGGAGTTGCTTCCCTTCGTCTTCCTTGTAAATGGCACCAATTCGTTTCTTGCGGATTTCGTTGGTGGTAAATCTTGGTTGCCCGCCACCGCCAATGCATCCTCCCGGACAAGTCATGACTTCGATAAAATGAAACTCTTCGCCTGCCCGCATGGCTTCAATAATTTTCTTTGCATTTCCCAGTCCATGCGCCACACCAACCTTCAATTCCACGCCTTCCAGAAAACTCCACGCTGGCAGGCAACCTTCAATTATCAGTGAGGCTTTTTTAACTCCTTCGAGCCCGGCAACTGGCTGCAGATGGAGGTTTCCAACGGGCAATTCGCGTCCGGTTACTATTTCATAAGCTGTGCGCAGAGCGGCTTCCATTACTCCGCCGGTATTGGCGAAAATATCGGCTGCGCCCGAACCACTACCCATTGGCGAGTCCATAACTCCGTCTTCCAGATTCCTGAATTCGATGCCCGATTGCTTAATCATTCGTGCCAATTCTCGGGTGGTTAAAACGTAATCTACATCCTGAAATCCACTGTCATTCATCTCCGGACGCTGGCATTCAAACTTTTTGGCGGTGCAGGGCATCACCGAAACAACGATTACATCTTTCGGATCGACTCCTGCTTTTTTAGCGTAATAGGTTTTGGCAACCGCTCCAAACATTTGTTGCGGCGATTTGCAGCTCGAAATATTGTCAAGAATTTCAGGATAGAAATATTCGGCATACTTGATCCAGCCGGGAGAACAAGAAGTAAACTGGGGCAAGGCAACCTGTTGTTTATCGACCAAAGCTTTTTTTAGCCGGGTAAGAAGTTCTGTTCCTTCTTCCATAATGGTAAGGTCGGCGGTGAAATTGGTGTCGAACACACGGTCGAAACCAAGGAGTCGAAGCGCTGAAACCATTTTACCGGTTACCAGTGTTCCGGGTTCGTAATCAAAACATTCGCCCAGCGCGGCCCGAATGGCTGGAGCAGTCTGAACGACCACAAATTTTTTGGGATCTTCAATGGCTTCCCAAACAAAGTCGATATGCTCTTTCTCGGTTATCGCTCCAACCGGACAAATGGCAGCGCATTGTCCGCACTGCACACAAACCACACCATCGAGATGTTGGTCGAATGCCGGTCCGATTTTCGATTCAAAGCCACGCCCCTGAGCAAACAGTGAACCAACTCCCTGAATTTCGTTGCAAACCGTCATACAGCGGCGGCATTTGATACATTTGCCTGAATCGCGAACCAATGCCGGAGTACTGTCATCAATAAATGTTTTTAAAGTTTCTCCCGGAAATGCGATTTCCATGATTCCCATTTCGGTAGCCAACTGCTGTAGTTCGCAATCTTCGTTTCTTACACAGGTTTTGCATTCGCCACAATGTTCCGAAATCAGCAGTTCAATAACAAATTTACGTGCATCGCGGACACTTTTGGAGTTAGTGGTAATTTTCATTCCTTCGGAAACCGGTGTGGTACATGAGGCTACCAATTTTCGGGCGCCTTCCACATCGACCATACACACCCTGCATGCCCCTTTGGGGAGTTGATTCTCGACATGGCAAAGCGTTGGTATCCTGATCCCGGCCTTCGCCGCTGCGTCAAAAATGGTGCTGCCTTCGTTAATTTCTACTGCTTGTTTGTTGATATATACTGTTGTCATGTTGAAAAAATTAAGAAGCCCCCTAAATCCCCCGAAGGGGGACTTGTGGACTACTGTTAAATGTTGCTCAAATAAATTCAGAACGCCTTTTTGTGTTCCCCTCCTTTGGAGGGGCTAGGGGAGGCTTAAGGTTGGGAGAGGCTTCTTTTACTTGCTTCCATAATCACATCTAAGACATCTTCTAGCTTGTCGGATGGCTTCTCCTTCCGGCCAAACCAATTCCACTTCATCGAAATTGTGCATACGGCGGGCAGCGCTTAGCATGACCATGTGCGTACGTGGATATTTTGCCGGATCAGCTTCAGGATCAAAGAAGGTATCATTGTGTTTTTCCTTTCGCCAAAAATCGTGCTTATCTCCGGTCAGGAAAAGGTCAATTCCAACAGCAGCACGTTCTCCACCTGCTACAGCTTCGATAACCGATGACGGACCTGTTGCAGCATCGCCTCCGGTGAATATCCACGATTGGGAAGTTTGCCCGGTTTGCTTGTCACATTTGATCTGCGATTTGCCTGACAAATCCAATGCTACTCCATCGGTAATGCTTTCCACGTCAAGTGTTTGCCCGGTTGCAATAATGATTTGATCGGCTTCCATCGTGAACGACTCGTCGCTTTCAACAGGTTTGCGGCGACCGCTTGAATCAAATGCACCAAGTTTCATCCGAACACAGTATACTCCGGAAACTTTACCGTTTTCAGTCAGTATTTCTTTGGGGTTGGTGAGGGTCAAAAGTTCAATCTTTTCATCCATGGCCGCATCAATCTCCTCTGCCCAGGCCGGCATCTCTTCCTGAGTCCGGCGATAAACAACACTTACCTTCTCAGCTCCCAGGCGAACAGCGGTGCGGGCGGCGTCGATAGCTGCATTTCCGCCACCAACCACAATGATCTGTTTACCAACAGGAACCGAACCTCTCAGGTTATATGTTTGTAGAAATTTAAGTGCATCTACGACACCTTCGCTGTCGATGCCTGGTATTCTTGGTTTTACTCCTTCAGGATTACCCACACCAATAAACACGGCGTCGTAACCTTCCTCTTTCAGTGAAGAGAGCGTAAAATCAGTACCCAAACGTACCCCAGTCTGAATATCTACTCCCATATTTTCAATCATACGGATTTCGCGGGCAAGAATTTCTCTCGGCAGACGGTACGATGGTATGGTTTGCACCAACATGCCACCGGGGCGCTGTTCTGCCTCGAATACTTTGGGCTTATATCCCAGTCGGGCGAGGAAGTATGCACAGGAAAGACCTGCCGGTCCGGCACCGATGATGGCTATTTTTTTCTGGCTATTTATAGCGTTTTCACGCATTTCAGGAAGTTGTATGGTGATTTCCTGATCGACCATGAATCGTTTTACACCTCGAATAGAAACGGAAGCATCGAGGCTTGTCCGGCGACATTTGTCTTCGCAGGTATGGAAACACACCCGGGCACAAACGGCAGCAAACGGATTTCGTTCGCGATGCAGTTTAAGCGCTTCGGCATATCGTTTTTCGCCAGTTAAAGAAATAAATCCGGGAACATCGACTCCGGCAGGACAGGCGCTTTGGCAGGGAGCACGCACCAGTTTGGCACAAACTCCTGCTTCGCACTTGTGTTCCATGATGTGCATTTCATATTCATGCCTGAAATATCTCAAGGTTGACAGAACCGGGTTTGGTGCTGACTGCCCCAATCCGCACAACGAAGTTTGTTTGATCCAATGTCCAAGCCGTTCCAGTTTTTCAATATCCTCCGGAACTCCGCGTCCTGTGGTAATCCGGTCGAGTATTTCGTACATGCGTTTGGTGCCCACACGACAAGGGGTGCATTTTCCGCAGGATTCTTCGGTCACAAAATCAATAAAGAATTTGGCGACATCAACCATGCAAGAGCCTTCGTCCATAACTACCAAACCACCTGAACCCATGATGGCGCCCAGTTCATTGAGCGATTCATAATCGAGTGCAACATTCAGATGTTGTTTGGGAATACAACCTCCGGAAGGACCGCCAATTTGTGCGGCTTTAAAAGGTTTGCCGCTACTTGTTCCACCACCGATATCATAAATTAAGTCGCCAAGGTTTGTGCCAACCGGAACCTCGAATAGTCCTGAATTCTTGATGGCTCCTGCCAATGCGAAAATTTTGGTGCCTTTGCTTTTACCTGTTCCGAACTGGGCAAACCATTCGCCACCTTTTTCAATAATGGTGGTGACGTTCGCAAATGTTTCCACATTGTTCAGGACAGAAGGTTTTCCCCACAATCCGGCAGTAGTTGGGAAGGGTGGGCGAGGCCGCGGTTCACCGCGTTTTCCTTCGATGGAAGCCATCAAAGCAGTTTCTTCTCCACAAACAAAAGCTCCTGACCCCATTCGGATATCTAAATCGAAACTAAAATCGGTTCCCAAAATGTTTTTACCAAGCAGGCCCATTTCGCGGGCATCGTCCATGGCTTTGCCCAGTCGTTCAACTGCCAGCGGATATTCGGCACGCACATAAACAAAACCTTTGGAAGCGCCAATGGTATATGCACCAATGATCATTCCTTCGACCACACTGTGCGGGTCGCCTTCCAGAATACTGCGGTCCATAAATGCTCCCGGGTCGCCCTCATCGGCATTGCACAAAATATATTTTTGATCGGCAGTTTCTTTTTTTGCCAGGTTCCACTTCATGAAAGTTGGAAAACCGGCACCGCCTCGTCCCCGCAATCCTGAAGTTTTCATTTCGTCGATTACCTGATCAGGAGTGAGTTGAGTAAGCATTTTTCTCAGTGAGACATAACCTCCGGAAGCGATGTAGTCGCTGATACTCACAGGATCAATTGTTCCACAACGCCGCAAAACGATTTTCCGCTGATGACTGAAAAATTTGATATCAGCAGCTTTCGCGATTGACTTGCCATCTTCGTCGCGGTGGTGCAGCAGTTTTTCTACCGGTGTGCCTCCAAGCAAATGTTCATCAATAATCGAATCGATATCAGCCAACTGAACGTTCTCGTAAAATATTCCCGACTTTTTCATCAGAATGACTGGACCTTTTGAGCATGGCCCCAGACAGCCTGTCCCTTTTACTAAAAACTTACCCAAAAGTCCGCGTTCTTCCAGTTTTTCGGCCAATTGGGATCGTACATTCAGCGAGCCACATGCGATACAACCGCCACCCGTACAAACCTGGATAATTT
>Ga0209417_1001004_pt1 | contig 56026 bp, 48 predicted proteins | sample RifGroF2_FD_184002 | JGI IMG/M metagenome (GOLD analysis project Ga0209417, IMG submission 184002) | Groundwater microbial communities from Rifle, Colorado, USA - Groundwater F2 (SPAdes) (version 2) | ecosystem: Environmental > Aquatic > Deep subsurface > Groundwater | place: Rifle, Colorado... | reverse complement strand
GACTAAATTCCTATTAATAAAAAAACCTAAACAAAAGACTATAAGCTAAAATATAAATACGCTAAAAATAACAACATAAAAAAACCGTCTCAGATTATCTTTTGAGACGGCTTCTTTCTTTTTTTAGAAAATCTCCATGTGTTCTGAGTCTGTAATTTTCTCGCAATAGTGGCATTTTAATGCTACTTTTTTCTTCGAAACTACTTGAAATCTAGTAATTATATTTTCGATATTTGTAACACATTTTGGATTACCACACTTTGCAATTCCTACAATAGAATCAGGAACTTCAACAATTTTCTTCTCAACAACTTTATAATTTTTTATAATGTTGAGCTTAGCTTCAGGCGCCACCAAAGCAATTTTGTTAATTTCTTCATCCATAAAGAAAACATCAGCAAGTTTAATAATTGCCTTATTTCCTAATCTTTTACTTTCCAGATTTGTACCAAAAGTAATTTGAGATTTAATTTTATCAAGGCCCAAAATATCTATTACTTTGAAAAGATTGCTTGCTGGAACATGATCGATAACTGTTCCATTCTCGATAGCACTTACCTGTAATTTTTTATCGTTAATATCCATAGTTTTTTATTTTTTAAGTCCTAAAATATAAGTCATAATAGCTTGACGTGTAAAAACGCCATTTAGCGCTTGTGTAAAATAATACGCTTTTTCGTTATCATCTACATCAGTATGAATTTCGTTAACTCTGGGAAGTGGATGTAAAACCTTCATATTTGGCCTTGTGTTGTCGAGCATGCTATTTTTTAATACATACGAATTTTTTGTTTTTTCGTATTCCATAGGATCCGAAAATCGCTCTCTCTGAATACGTGTCATATAAATAATATCAGCATCGTTAGCTATTTCTGAGAAATCTCTATATTCGTAGTATTTCAAACCGAGTTTGTCGAGATAAATTTTATACTCTTTAGGAATTTGTAACTCAACTGGTGAAATAAAATGAAATGTAGTATTAAACATCGACATTGCTTGCAGTAATGAATGTACGGTTCTTCCATATTTTAGATCGCCTACAAAAAATAGATTCAGATTATCAAGAGTTCCTTGAGTTTGTTTAATAGTGTATAAATCGAGCAGGGTTTGTGTAGGATGCTGATTTGCTCCATCACCGGCATTAATTACTGGTACTCTCGATACTTCGCTGGCCCAACGAGCACTACCCTCAACAGGATGACGCATAATGATCATATCGCTATAATTAGCAACAGTCATTATCGTGTCTTTAATTGATTCTCCTTTCGAAACACTCGATGATGAAGCATCTGTAAACCCAATATACTTACCACCTAACCTGCTTATAGCGCTTTCGAAACTCAATCTGGTTCGGGTTGATGGTTCGAAGAATAATGTAGCTATTACTTTGCCAGCAAGCAGATTCTGACTAGGATTTTTCTCAAATTCGGCTGCTAGCTCAAGGATACGAAAAATTTCATCCTTGGTAAAATCTGTAATGGAAACTAAGTGTTTGTTTTTCATTCGTTATATTTATTAGTTCAACATATTTTTATCAATTATCAGTTGCCAATGTGAGCTGTGAACTGTGAGCCACTAGCTTCTAACTTCGGGCTTCCAACTTTCCATTCACCATTCACCAATTATCTGTTCATTAATTCACTATTCACCATTCACTATGAATTATTTCGTTTCAATAAATTCTATTTTTAAGTTTTCAATTCTGTCAAATTTACTAAGTACTTTTTCGGTATCGGCTTTTCGAAAATTAATGATTACCGAACATGTAAGATCAAATTTCTGATCCGTCTGCTCAATATTTTCTTCTTTCAGAATCCTCATAATGGTATTCATTGCAGCATAATCGAACTTAAGTATATAATAATCATGTAATGTTCTTTTAATTATTTCAGCACTTTTTAGTGCTTCTTCGGCTGCTGTTTTGTATGCATGAATTAATCCACTTACTCCGAGTTTTGTACCTCCAAAATAACGAACTACAACTATTAATACATTTGTTAAATCGAATGATTTTATTTGCCCTAAGATTGGCTTTCCAGCCGTACTTGATGGTTCGCCATCATCATTCGCGCGAAAAACTTTTTTATCTGCACCAAGCATATAAGCATAGCAATGATGTCTTGCATCGTGATATTCATTTCGCAGTTGTTCTTGTATAGCCTTTATTTCTATTTCTGAACCTACAGGAAAAGCCTTGGCAATAAACTTGCTACCCTTGTCCTTGAATAATCCTTCGGAGGGTTTACTTATAGTGTTATATTCATCGATATATTCTGGCACAACCTAAGTAATTGATAAAATATATATTGCAATAAATGAAATTATAATTCCTAACCAGTTTATTTTTAACAATTTCTCCTTAAAAACTATTAATCCGAATAAAACTGAGAGTGCTATAACACCTAAGTTATTTACACCAAAAACAATAGAGCCATCGAATGTATTACTTAGGTCAGTTTTATGGTTAAGTGCCCGAATCAAGAAATACAACGATCCATAATTACTTATACCTAGTACAATCCCCCAAAAAAGTATTTTTGGATTTATTAGATTTTTTAAGGATGTTCTGCGTAACAGCTTGGTAATTAGTCCTGCAACAGCTGCCATAACAAATATAAAAACAGTAAATAGAGCGAGCGTATCGTCACCCACATAATTGTATTGTGCATATTTAACCAGTGAATCAACTAGTCCCATTCCAAGAAATAGAATTATTGGTAAATAAATATCACGGGGATGAAAATCAACTTTACGTTTACGATATATGGTTAAAAAGACAGCTATAAGGGCTAAAATAATTCCTATTACTTTAAGGTTTGATAAAATATCCAGCGGATCAATAATTATTGAAACAGTAATTGGAATAATAACCGACATTTTGTTTGAAACAGTAGTTACTGCTATTCCAACCACTTGCGATGACCGAGCTATTACAACAAACATTAATATAAACAAAACACCAATAATTGCTGAAAACGGAACCCATGGATTTTTGAAAACAGATAGATTTACATGAATAATATCTGAAAGTAAAAAACCAAGTATTGCTGCAGTGAAATAATTAATTATAATAATATCGAAGGTATTGAACTTAAATTTATCAATATATTTAAAGATAAAGTAAATAGCTGTAGATGAAAGTATGCTAAGTAAAAGATAAATCATAGTGTTTCAGTTGGTACATAAAAAAACAGGTTTCCGAAAAAGAAACCTGCTTTAAAAGGCAATACGCCAAATATTATTTGTAAAATACTCTACTTTGTCTCTGAAAATTTTAAATGCTATCATCGAACGTCTACGAAAAATTAATTTCGTATGCAAATATAATGATTCTTTTAGTTATTAATTTTAAATTGAAAATTAACTATTAACATAGTTTTTAACAATTCTTTATAAAAATATTATTCATATCTTAAATTATCAGCAGGATTAGAGTATGCTGCTTTAAAGGTTTGGTAAATAATGGTTATAATAGCGATTGTAAAAGTTAAAATTGCTGCAATAATATATTCCCATATTCCAATTTCTATTCTATAAGCAAAATTTAATAACCATTTATTCATTAAAAAATATGTTATTGGCCAAGCAATAATATTTGCTATAAAAACTAAAACCAAGAATTCTTTAACAATAATTATTAGATTTTTTCCAGGTGACGAACCTAGAACTTTTCTTATACTCAATTCTTTTTTGCGTTGAGAAGTTACAAATGATATTAATCCAAGCAATCCTAAACAAGCAATAAAAATCATTATGCAAACAGATATTATAAATAATCTAATAAGTTTTTGTTCTCCTGCATACTGATTTGCAATATTATCCTCTAGGAAAGTATAGGTATAATCGGTATCAATATTATATTTTCGCCAATATTCATCTAAAAATTTAATTACACTTTCGTTTTCATTAGCTTTTATTTTTATTAGCAAGTTAATCCGGTTTGAAAATGGAATATCAGCTGGTAAAATAATAATAGGATGAATAAGTTCACGAGCAGATTGCATCTGAAAATCACTCATAACACCAATAATGGTTCTTTTAATTTCATTACCAGCACTATCTTGTCCAAAACCCACCATGTAATTGGATATATCACCTGACCAATTTAGTTTTTTAAAAGCGGTTTCGTTAATAATGACAGATTGCTCATCGGTAGGAAAAGATTTATCAAATGCTCTGCCATTGATTATTTTCATTTCCATTAAATCTATAAAATCATAGTCAATGACTAAAAACTGACTTCCGATTTGATTTGTAGTTCCATCTGGATTTAATCCATTAAAAACAGTCTGATTTAGTTCTTCTCCAGGAATATCGCTTGATGCTGCAATATTAATTATTCCAGAATGATTCTTAAGTTCAGCTTTTATGGATTGTAAGTTGTTTATTATAATAGAGTCTTTTACTTGAAGTGAAATCACATTTTCTTTATTAAAACCTGGATCCTTATTTATTACGTAATTAAATTGTCTTATTACTATTATTGTTGAAATGATTAATGAAACTGAAATAATAAATTGAAATATTATTAAAAATTGACGTAAGAGATTATTTTTTGAACCTTTAGCAATTTTGCCTTTAAGTACTTTTAATGGTGAAAATGCAGAAATATAAAATCCAGGATACAGCCCTGATAAAAAACCTAAAGATATTGAAACAAGTATAAATAGTGATAATAATAATGGAGTATCGGCACCAAATAGACTAAGGCTTTTACTTGTAAAATTATTAAACCATGGAAGAAATAATTCACAACTTACAAAAGAAATAATTAGTGCTAAAATTGCCAGTAATATTGATTCAATTAGAAATTGATAAATTAACGAAGGTCTATGTGCTCCAAATATTTTACGCATACCAACTTCTCTTGCTCTTCCAGAAGCACCAGCTGTTGCAAGGTTAACATAATTAATACCTGCAATAAATAATAAAAATATTCCGATAATGCTGAAAATATAAATGTTAACTTTATTTCCATTTGAATAAGGTTCCCAAATAAGATGAGATTCAAGATGTATTCTTGATAATTCTTGTAAATCAAGTTTGCATGTTGAATTTAGGCCATCAAAAGTGGTTTTCATGTACTTATCAAAAAATTCAGGAAACTTATTTATTATTTTGTATTTATCCGATGGATTATTTAATAAAACATAAGTATATACATGGGCTCCAAACCATACTTCGTTAAATCGATCACCATAACCTTGTGATTCCCATGAAACCAATGCTTCAATTGGTAGGTGAGTATTTTCAGGCAAATCTTCAATAATTCCTGTTATTCTTGCTTCCTTCCATTGCCCCCTGGATTGATACTGGATTGATTTATTAATAGGATCTGAATTACCAAAAATCTTTTTTGCAAAACTTTCAGTTAAAACTATTGTGTTTGGTTCAGTTAATGAGTTTTCTGCTGTACCTTTTAAAAAATATTGGCTAAAAACTTGAAAATAAGTCGAATCGGCATAAAATATTTTATCTGTAAAATATTTTTTTTCATTGTATTTTATATCAGCCTTATGCACATTTAAAAGATTTACTCCCGAAATTCTTGTCATAGCTTTAATTTCAGAATAATCCATTTTCATAGCAGGACCTATAGGTCTGGCTAAATTGCAATATTCATTTATTTTGCCTCCACTATTATATTCTACTGTTAATCTGTAGATTTTATCAAAATTATTATAGAATTTATCATATGATAATTCCGATCTCACATATAAGAAAATTATTAAAGATGCTGTTAAACCAATACAAAGACCTAGAATATTAATAAAAGTATAGGTCTTATGTTTCATTAAGTTTCTGAATGCTGTAATTACATAATTTCTAATCATGGTAAATTCTTTTTAATTTGTACTACAAAGACCAATATTTGTGCCAATGAGTTTTAAGTATCATATAATCAGTTAATACGAAGTGTAAAAGGTATTCAAAGGCTAAATGAGAAATAGAACTTATGTTCGAATTCGTACTAACTTGTTCATTATCGGACATTTAAAAAATGCGAAAAAAATGATATTGGTTAACAAATAAATGAATAGAAGTTAAAAAGAATGTAAAAATTTGAAGTTTTCTAATTATTTTGTTTATGTCAATCCCTAATTATTCCTAACCTGGATAATTTTTGCTGCGATGCTAATAGCTATTTCAGCAGGTGTTTGGCTATTAATGGATAAACCAATCGGAGCATCAACTTTGTTAAGATCTTCAGGTTTTATGCCCTCGTTTAATAAATTATCGAAAATTGTCTTTGTTTTATTTTTGCTCCCGATCATTCCAATGTATTTTATTTTTTTTGTCACAAGCTGTTTTAAAATGATTTGGTCAGCTTTATGACCCGCAGTCATAATTACTGCATAGTTATTTTTACCTTCGGGCACTAAATGCGAAATATCGTTATATTCAGCTATTGTTATTTTATGGGCAAAATGATTCTCTTGTATAGTTGAAAGGCCTTCACGATTATCAATAATTTCAACACGAAATTCAAGCAAATTGGCAACCTGGCTTAAGGGAACACTAACATGACCACCGCCAAAAATATACAATGTATTTATTAAACCCATTTGTTCGTTATATCTCCAATTGTTTTCGTCAATAAATTGATAAAGAAACGATTCATCCTGAGTTTTATTTGTGAAGAATGCAAATTGAGAATTCGTTACAGTTAAAATACCTTTATTTCCATTAGCAAAACAATCTATAAGTTGTTGCACTGCTTCTTTATTTGAATTGTCAAGAAGAATAAATGCATGTGTTTGTTCGCCAGAACATATTAATCCTGATTTATCATTTCCCGCATCGGGGTTATGTATCTGCCTCTTAATAAATGTTGCATTTGATTCTTTTTTAACTTCTTTTCTTGCAAGTTCAACCATATTGAATTCCATTACTCCACCTCCAATCGAGCCATTTATTGAACCCGATTCAGAAATAGCCATTTTAAATCCTACTTTACCCGGACTGCTTCCTTTAACATCAACAACTAATAATAAGATTAACTTATAATTATTGGATAATTCTTTGATAATAAACTTCCAGAGTTCCATAATAGATTAATTTTGTTTTATGTCAGGATCAAAAATACGATGAATTATGAGATTTATTAAATTTTAGTTTGCAGTTTTCTGAATTATAGAAGTATTAAAGACTGATCAAGATATTTTGATAGGCTGTTTAGAAAATAATTCTTTGAAATATTGCCAAGATATAGGATTATTCCAATTATTTACTCCCGATATATAAATCTATTCTATATATGCCAACTAATTAATAAAAAACATAATTTTAACCTTCGAAATTTAACTACATGATTAACATGAATGATACTTACAAAAAAATAAATGAGCTTGCCGAAAAGTACCGCAATTATACTGCGGAAAACCTATCAAAGCTTGTCAAAATCAAATCTCTAAGTACACAAGAGAAAGATGTTCAGTTGGAGCTTAAACGCCAGATGGAAGAAGCAGGATTTGACGAAGCATGGATTGATGGCTTAGGCAACGTAATCGGCCGGATTGGAAATGGTAAGAAAGTGCTTGCTATCGATGGTCATATGGATACTGTAGATATGGGAAATATGGCTAATTGGACATTCAATCCGCTTGGTGGTGAAATAAAAGATGGATTTGTACATGGTCGTGGAACTGTTGATCAGGAGGGTGGACCAGCTGCATTTGTAACTTCAGGAAGAATACTAAAAGAATTGGGATTTGATAAAGACCTTACCATTTACTTTGTGGGGAGTGTAATGGAAGAAGATTGCGATGGTTTATGCTGGAAATACATTGTTGAAGAGGATAAGATAAAACCCGATTTTGTAATAAGCACAGAGCCCACAAACTTAAATATATATAGAGGTCATCGTGGTCGTATGGAAATTCATGTACATTTTTATGGTGTTTCATCTCATGGTTCTGCACCTGAACGAGGCAAAAACGCCATTTACATGGCTTCAAAAACTGCATTGGAAATTGAAAAGCTTAATGATCGTTTAAAATTTGATGAATTCCTTGGGAAAGGAAGTGTTACCATTTCAGAAATAATTTCCGGAACACCATCTTTGTGCGCAGTTTCCGATTATGCAAGAATTCATTTGGATCGTCGCCTAACATGGGGTGAAACTAAAGAATCAGCTGTTGCAGAAATTCAGGAACTTATTAAAGGAATGAATGCAAAAGTTGAAGTATTGGATTACAGCGAAAAAGCATATACTGGTCTGGAATACGGAATGGAAAAATATTACCCAACGTGGAAAATAGAAGAAAAACATGAAATAGTGCAGGCTGGAGTTCGTTCTTTTTCGAATCTGTTTGGTAAAAATCCAAAAATCGATAAATGGACATTTTCCACCAATGGTATTATGACCTGCGGTACATATGGAATTCCAACTATTGGTTTTGGTCCCGGAAATGAAGTCTTAGCTCATGCTCCTGATGAAAAGGTTCCAATTAGTGACTTGGTTGCTGCATCAGCATTTTATGCTGCTTTTGCTTACGAAATATAATTCTTAGTGATCTTTGTGTCTTAGTGGTAAAAAACAAATTAATTATATGAGTTTACAAGATAAAATTCAAAAATTAAGTCAGTTGAAAACTGATTTATACAAAAAAGATTTCCTTTTAACATGGGAAAAGAGTCAGAATGATTTAAAAGCCATTCTTGAGGTAGCCGAAATATTAAAAGAAATGCGTGATAATAATATTTCACCCCGTGTTTTTGATTCGGGTTTAGCTATTTCTAATTTTCGCGATAATTCAACCCGAACTCGCTTTTCATTTGCATCGGCAAGCAACTTGCTTGGGTTGGCGGTACAGGACCTGGATGAGCAGAAATCGCAGATTGCACATGGCGAAACAGTTCGCGAAACTGCCAACATGATTTCATTTTTATCCGATTTTATTGGTATTCGAGATGATATGTTCCTTGGCGAAGGTAATAAATATATGCGCGAAGTAGGAGAGGCACTTGATGAAGGTTTTGCAAAAGGTGTACTTCCAAGTCGTCCTGGAATTGTGAATTTGCAATGCGATATGGATCACCCTACCCAATCGATGGCTGATTTAATGCATCTACAAAAACAATTTGGTTCACTTGAAAATCTGAAAGGTAAAAAGATTGTAATGAGCTGGGCATATTCGCCAAGCTATGGAAAGCCGCTTTCTGTGCCACAGGGAATTATTGCCTTAATGTCGCGTTACGGAATGAACATTGAATTGGCCTATCCCGAAGGTTATGGATTAATTCCTGAAATAGTTGAAATTGCTAAAAATAATTCAAAACAAAGTGGCGGAACATTCAATATTAGTCATTCAATGGAAGATGCAATGAAAGATGCTGATATTGTTTACCCAAAAAGCTGGGCGCCATTTCATATTATGCAGCAGCGAACAAAACTGCTACAAGCAGCAGATAAAGAAGGATTAAAAGCATTGGAACAAACTTGTTTGGCAAATAATGCGAAGTTTAAAAACTGGGAATACAACGATGCTAAAAAGAAACTGACAAAAAATCAGGATGCTTTGTATATGCATTGCTTACCTGCAGATATCAGTGGAGTTTCTTGTAAAGAAGGTGAAGTGAATGGAGATGTTTTCGAACAATACAGAATCAGAACTTACCTTGAGGCAAGCTTTAAACCTTACATTATTGCAGCAATGATGTTTACAACGAAATTTGAAAAACCATCAGAAGTTTTACAGAATATTCTGAAAAGGAACACAAAGAGAGTAGGTTTTTAACCTGCTCTTTTTTTCTTGGTTTTATAACGACAAAATTTCTAAAAATTAATTAATAATTTGTATTTAACAAAAATAGATTTATCTTTGTAGAGTGATTAGTCAGTCTAATATAATATAATGGAAAAAGAAGATAAAATATATGAGGCGGCGCTTGAGTTGTTTACAACAAAGGGGTTTCATGGTACTCCAACCAGTGAAATTGCTAAAACTGCAGGAGTAGCAAATGGTACTTTGTTCCATTATTTTAAAACAAAAGAAGACTTAATCAATAATTTATATCTAAATGTTAAAAATGAACTCGTTGAAGAGTCTGTAAGCGGTATAGACAAAATTGATTCTATCAAATTAAAAGTTGAATATGTATGGTCAAAGTCAATACATTGGGCTATAACTCATCCCCAAAAAATATTCTTTATTCAGCAGTACATGTATTCACCATATATAACAACAAATACTCAGGAAGAAGTTGATAAAATAAAAGAGGTTTATACAAATCTTATTAAAGAAGGAATTAAGAAGGGTGAAATTATAGATGTATCTGTTGATTTGATTTACACAATCATAACACAACAATTATTTGGAATGATTCAGTATATAATACTGAATCCTGAAAAATATCATGATTCGGGTTTTATGTATATGGCATTTAATTTAATATACGGTATGTTTAAAAAAGAATAACTTTTTTTGTGTAATAACTAGAGTGATTAGTCAATCAAGGGTATAAACTGAAATTTAATTATAAAGAAAAATGAAAAATGTAGCATTAATAACTGGAGCTTCCAGTGGAATAGGAAAAGAATTAGCATTTATACATGCCCAACTAAAGGGTGATTTGGTTATTGTTGCCAGAAGGCAAAACGAGCTCGAAGCTTTAAAAACAGAGCTTGAGAGCAAATTTGGAGTACAGGTAAAAACGATAATAAAGGATTTAACTAAAAAGGATGCTCCAAAAGAAATCTATACTGAATTAAAACAAGAAAATATTGAAATAGAGTATTTAATTAATAATGCAGGTTTTGGTGGAATAGGTAAATTTCATGAGCGCGATTGGGTAATTGATGAAGCTATGATAAACTTAAATATTATGTCATTAACTGCCTTAACAAGATTGTTCTTAACCGATTTTGTAAAAAGAAATAGTGGTAGAATTTTAAATGTAGCATCAACAGCAGCATTTGTTCCAGGTCCATTACAAGCTGTTTATTATGCAACCAAATCTTATGTATTGTCGTTTAGTAATGCTATTGCCGAAGAATTACATGATACCAATGTTACAGTTACAGCATTATGTCCCGGTCCTACAGATAGCGAATTTGCAAAAGTTTCTGGAATGGATAAAACCAGTTTATTTAAGAAATCTTTTAGTGCAAAAATGGTTGCTAATGCTGGCTACAATGCCATGATGAAAGGTAAATTAGTGAAAATATCAGGTATTGGGTTTTCTCAACGATTAATGATGGCTTTGGTTCCGTTTTCTCCAATAAAACTTGTATTAAAGCAAGTAAGAATGATGCAAGAAGTTAAATAATCTGAAATTTGTAATAAAAAAAATAATTGAAAATACACTTCGGCAGGCAGGTTTATCGAAGTATTTAACCTTTGAACATTATTAATAAATAGCATGAAAATAAAAACAATAATTACCGGATCAACAGGAATGGTGGGAGAGGGTATACTACATGAATGCCTCAACCATTCTGATGTCGAGTCTGTTTTGGTGATAAACAGACGAAGTTGCAATATTCAACACCCCAAACTAAAAGAGATAATTCATACTGATTTTTATGATTTCTCAAGTATTGAAAATGATCTTAAAGGTTACAATGCAGCATTTCTTTGTATGGGAGTATCATCGGTTGGAATGAAAGAAGATCAGTATAAATATCTGACATACGATTTAACGATGGCATTAGCAAAACCGTTGGCCAGATTAAACCCAGATATGACCCTTACCTATGTTTCTGGAGCCGCAACAGATTCAAGCGAGAAAGGAAGGTCAATGTGGGCAAGAGTAAAAGGAAAAACTGAAAATGATTTACTAAAGTTGCCAATAAAACAAGCTTATATGTTTCGACCAGCATTAATAACTCCAACAAAAGGGCTTAAAAATACATATACGGCTTATAAAGTATTGAAACCTATACTACCAGTTTTTCGATTTTTGTTTCCAAACTATGTTTCATCATTGCGTGAGTTGGGTTTAGCAATGGTAAATATTACTCAAAAAGGATATGATAAAAAAGTTTTAGAAGTGAGGGATATAGTGAAACTGGCTAGAATGTAAAATACTGCTCATACTTCGATAAACATGCTTGTCGAAGAATTTAAAGTATAGATAAAAAATAGTTAGAAGTTTAAATTAGGAATCTAAAGATTTCTTTTTAAAAAAAATCCTTTACTTTCTGAATTGGTTTTACCTTTTTCGACAACAATTTCTCCATTTGTAAAGACAAATTCGGGTGCTCCCGTTGTTTTAAATCCTTCGTAAATCTCCAGATCACAATTTGAGAGATGATTTTTAATGGAAATTGTCTTTTCCGTTTTCGGGTTCCAAATAACAAGATCAGCATCGGAGCCAAAAGCTATTTCTCCTTTTTGAGGATATAATCCAAAAATCTTAGCTGCTTGTGTTGATGAAATATCTACAAACTGATTTAGGGTAATTCTATTTTCTAAAACTCCATATGTATAAAGCAACGACAACCTGTGTTCAACCCCACCAGCTCCATTTGGAATTTTTCTGAAATCATTTTTACCAATCGACTTCTGACTCATATTAAACGGACAATGATCAGTGCCTACTGTTGAAACAACTCCATTTTGAATACTTTTCCAAAGTGATTCCTGATCTTCCTTTTTGCGTAATGGCGGACTTAAAACATATTTTACAGTGTCAATAAAAGCTCCATTGTATTTTGAATCATCTAATAACAAATAATGGGGACAGGTTTCAGCTTGCACTTTTTGTCTTGATTTCTGTGCTCTTTCGATAATTTTCAATGATTCCTTCGATGAAACATGAACAATATAAATGGCACAATTTGCTTCTTTTGCAAAATCAACAATACGCTGAACAGCTTGTGCTTCCAGTATAGCTGGTCGTGATAATGCATGATAGAGCGGCTCTGTTTTTCCTTCTGCAACAAATTGATCTCGTAAAATATCTATTTCATCTCCAAGCTCACAATGAATTGTTACCAATCCACCTGCTTTTCCAACTATTTTTAAGACTTTTTTAAGGTCAGTATCATCTAAACCAACAGCTCCTTTATAAGCCATATAAACCTTGAAAGATGTTATTCCAGCTTTTATACATTCGTTTATTTCCTGTTCTGTATTTTGTGTCCATTCTATCGGACTAACATGAAATGAATAATCGCAGTGCGAATTTCTTGCTTCTTCTATACGCAGAGTTAGTGCTTCAGTAAGCGATTGTCCTTTTCTTGGAGTTACAAAGTCGAGTAGGGTAGTAGTACCTCCAATAAGTGCAGCTTTGCTTCCTGTCTCGAAATCGTCTGACGAATAACCTGCAGGTGTAGGCAAATACATATGTACATGTGGATCAATCCCTCCAGGGAAAATATAAAATCCTTTGGCATCAATGGTTTTATCAATTTTTTCATGCAGGTTTAAAGAATTTCCAATCTGCATAATTTTTCCATCAGAAATAAATATATCAGCGATAAAAGTCTTATCTGATCTAACAATTGTTCCATTTTGAATAAGGATATTCATAATAGATTTTTTATATTTTTAAATGTGCCAAAGCCCAAATATGTTTTATTTGACTGACCCCAGGCTTAAGCCTGGAGTTAAAAAATATGAACTGAAACAGGACTTTAGTCCCTTTTTCTATTATTAGATTCAAAATTCTTTACAAAGCATCCGTCCTTATCTTCAAAAAATCCAAGCTTTTTCAAGTACTTAATATGGTGTTTGCTTTTGCCTTTTGTAATAACCTGTTTAAATCCTGCTTCAATAAATCGATTACTTAAGCGATGATAAACAAACTTTGCATTTTTGAAATCGCGGTACTCTGGAATAACATAATCAAGTCCTACTTTAAGTATGCCGTCTTCTGATTTGTGTGCAAGAAATAATCCGGCCACAGCCATGTTCCGATGAATAAAAAAGCTAATCGTGTTTATTTCAGGTTTATACTCAAATCCTGGAAAAAACTTTTGAATATCTTTATCATGAAACTTCAAAAAGCGAAGTAAGTATCTATTATCTGGTTTTACTTCAAGAATCTCGAAAATTTCTTTTTTTGTATAAATAATGACCAGATAATAAATATCAACACAAACAATAAAACCATTTAGAAAGCCTACAGGCATTGCACCAATTAAGAATCCATAAGTTGAAAAGGTTATTGCTCCAGCGAGGTTTATCCATCGAAATTTTACGATAGAATTCATGGTCATGGATAAAGCAATAATGATTGATGCTATGTAACCAATCCATTGCAGAATAGTTGTTTCCATATGATTTTAAGATAAAAGATTATAGTGTAAAGATAAAAGTTTAATAATAAATATACTTTTTACATCGCCATTTTATCTTTTTTCTTCTACCTTTTGTCTTTTATTTTGTTTTATTCTTGCATTTTATTCCAAAGCTTATGAGCTAATTCACGTGATGTTTTTAGAATCTCACCTTCGTCGACCGTTTGTATTTGCTTATTTTTAACGATCAATTTACCATTGGAGATTACATCTGAAATATGGTTTGAACTTATTCCAAAAAGGAAATGCCCAAGGTAGTTACTTTGGTTTATATCAGTAGGGGAATCATAATCAAGAATCACCAGGTTGTTTTCTCCATCGCCTGAAAAACTATTTTGCTCAATATAGTTATGAACGTTTCTAAAGCGATTATAAGCTGTCTTATAGTCGATTTTATCAAATCCTTGACCAACAAAAAATGCTGCTTTAGCACTTTGGAGCATGTTGCTATGCATTCCGTCGGTACCAAACATAATGTTTTCGCTTAAACCAACACTTTTAAAATAACCTACATTGTTATTAAGGTTGCTTTCGGTGTTTTGAGCAACCCAGCATGGCGCATTTTTAATCAATTCACGTTCTTTATCATTAATATGCAGACAATGCACGAGGATAGTTTTCGAAGAATTAATAATTTCAAAATCATTTAAACGTTCGATTACTCTTTTTTTATAGGTTTTTAGGCAATGCTGTTGGTCGTAAAAATCTTCTGCCACATGAATATGAATTCCTGATTTAAAAAGATTCATTAATTCAACTGCTTTATGCAGGGTATCATCACCGACAGTGAAAGATGCATGCAATCCAACAAGACCTTGATTTTTTTGAAGATAGGTATCGGTAACATTCAGGCCACGCTCTGCAATATCGGCTCCATCACGATCTGATATTTCGTAACATAAAAGATGAGAAATACCCACTTTCTCGAATGCTTTGGCAATAATATCAAGCGAATCGTAAACGGCAAATGGCGATGCATGATGATCTATTACAAATGTTGATCCCGCTTTAGCACAAGCAATGGCTGTAACCAAAGCACTATATTCGATCATTTCGCGATCAAGACATTTGTCGAGTGTCCACCAAACATATTTTAGTATTTCATAGAAATTTTCAGGATTCTTTTTTGGAGCACCCATTCCACGAGCAAGAGCTGAGTATGCATGATGATGACCAACAGCAAATGATTTCGTTACAAACTTTCCTTTGCAATCGATGGTTTCTTTCGCATTATCTTGATCAATTTTATCGTGAAAATGGATTTTTCCATGTAATCCTTCTTCAACCAGAATGTTTGTTGTTTTAAACTCAAGCGTTTTCCAGTTGATATATGTTGCATTTCTTAGTAAAATTGACATATGCAAAAGTTTAAAGTGTAAAGTTCTAAGATAACAAAAAAACTATAATTTCCTTTTCAAAGGTAATTTCATACGTTTTATTCCATCAAATTGATAAAAAGCATTTGCTACTGCAGCAGCTGTTGGCACTAGGCCAATTTCACCAATACCTTTGGCTCCATATGGCCCAATGGGATCTTTCACTTCAACCATTTTAACAATTATTTCAGGAGTTTCATGAGCACGCAAAATTCCAAGATCTTTCATCTTTTCGCTTACTAGATAACCATTTTTCATTGGTAAATCTTCGGTTAATGCATATCCTAATCCCATATGTACACCGCCTTGAACCTGGCCTTCGAATAACATTGGATTCATTATTTTTCCGCCATCGTGCGCAGCAATCATCTTCGAAATATTACCCTGATCATCTAATATGCAAACTTGAGCTGCATAACCATAGGAGTAATGCGTAATTTGTTCATCCACATCGGTTCCCGGTTTTGTGGTCCAGTCGCAAATAAATTGTCCTTTGTATAATTTCCCTATTAATTCTTTTAATGATTTGGTTTTGAGATCTTCTTTCAAGGCTTTAGCAGCATTTATAACTGCTAATCCAATTAGTGCTGTAGCTCTTGATGATGTAGTCATTCCAGTTTTTATCTGTGCTTCAGTATCTACTACCACTTCAATTATTTCTGGTGATATATTTGTTTCTTCACACAAAGTCTGCAAAGCCATATTATGTACTCCTTGTCCCATCTCTGTCCAACCATGGTTAATACGAATGTGTTTTTCTGAAACGATCTCGATTATTACTTTCGATTCATCAATCATTCCATTACCAACACCTGAGTTTTTTATTGCACAGGCTAATCCGGCATATTTTGCTTTATAGAAATCTTCTTTAACAGCATCAAGACAAGCTCGAATACCAACACCAAACACTCTTTGTCCGGTTGATATTTTCAATCCATCAATAAGTGCATTATTGTATCTGAATTGCCAACGGTCGAATCCTGCTTGCTTACAAATATCATCAATACAACTTTCGAGAGCAAAGCAAACCTGATTTGCACCAAATCCTCGCATTGCGCCTGAAGGAATATTGTTAGTATACACAGTTTTTGCTTCAATATCTACTTGAGGCACAAAATATCCTCCGGCAGCATGACCAGCAACACGTTCAAGTACTTTTGTTCCTACTGATGCATAAGCTCCAGTATCGCCAACAGCTCTTAATTTTAATGCAGTTAATTTACCATTTTCATCTGCCCCAATTTCAATATCCATAAATACTGGATGCCGCTTTGGATGCAGGCGAATAGATTCTTCGCGAGTTAAAGTTAGTCTAACAGGTTTTTGTAAAAGATAAGCAAATAATGAGGTATGACCTTGAACACTTAAATCTTCTTTTCCACCAAATCCACCACCATTAGGTACAAGTGTTACACGAACTTTTTCTTCGGGTAAACCTAATATTAGGGCAACCTGTCGTCGATCTTCGTAAACACCCTGACTCTGGCTGAATAGTTCTATTCCGCCTTTACCATCGGGACGAGCTACTGCAGCTTCCTTTTCCAAAAAGGCATGTTCAATTCGCTGTGTTTCGTAAAAGCCTTTCGATCGATATTTTGATTTTTTTAATGCTTCATCGGCATCGCCAATGGTAAATTGGGTTGTATTAAAATTATTTGGTTTTTCAGGATGAACACGCTCACCATCAATAGCTTTGTAAACATCAGTAACAGGTTCTAATACCTGGTATTCAATTTTTATTTTTGAAACAGCTAATCGTGCAATTTCGTCTGTTTCAGCAACAACACCGACAATAACATCGCCAATATAATGTGTTGTTTCTCCTTCGCCAATCATTACACTCCAGTCAGGGTAAATTAAACCTACTTTTTTATCACCTGGGATATTTTTGGCAGTAATTACTTTGTGAATACCTTTAATTTTTTCTGCTTCAGATACGTCTATACGTACTACTTTTGCTTTTGGGTAATCGCTGAATTTAAGAGCGGCATAAAGCATTCCTTCTATGTATATATCATCAACAAATGCTCTTTCTCCCAATGCCGTTTTATACGAATCATATTTGGGATGCGAAACACCTATTTTGCCTGAAGTCTTTGTTATTTCAATCTTTCTGTTGGAACGAATAGCATCGCCAGCATAAATTATTGCTTCCTCAATCTTTTTATATCCTGTACAACGGCATATATGTGATTTTATAGCTTTCTGAATCTCTTCAATCGTAGGATTCGGATTTTCTTGTAGCAACACTTTAACTCTGCTAATAAATCCTGGAGTACAAAAGCCACACTGCACAGCACCTTTGTTAACAAATGCTTTTGCGATGGTATCTTTTACATATTCAGGAAAACCTTCATGTGTAAATATTTCAGCTCCTTCAAGTGTTTTTATTTTAATTACACAGGCAAGTTTAGCTTTGCCATTAATCTCAATAGTGCATGCTCCGCAGGTAGCCTGACCGGAACAACCATCTTTTACAGATGTTATGTGCTTATCGAGTCGTAAATACTTTAATAAGGTTGATTCTGGATTACCAGAATAATTTTCTTTTTTACCATTTAAAGTAAACGTAATCATGAGATCAAATTTTTCAAATTATCAATAGTTGGATCGATAGATTCCGGGATTCTAAGAACCGATTGTATCGATTTTAGGTCTTTTAATCCACTTCCGGTTAAAAGTACAACATTTTTGGAATTATTGTCAAGTTTGTTTTCTTGATAATACTTTAAGAATCCTGCGAATGCAGATGCTGCGGCAGGTTCGGCAAATAATCCTGTATTTTTTGATAGGATTACAGAAGCTTCTAAAATCTCATTATCAGTAACTATAAGGCATTCGCCTTTGTATTTTTGAATAAAGTGCTTTGCCATATAAAAATTTCGTGGAATATCAACTGAAATTGAATCAGCTATTGTGTTGCCTGATTTAGAAACAAAAGTAGTACTCTTTAAGTTTCTTATAATATTATCACTCCCCATGGCTTGAATAGCTACAATTGTTGGTATTTTATCAATTAGTTTGAGATTATAGAGATCTTCGAATCCCTTGTAAATGCCTGAAATAATAACACCATCACCAACAGATACAAATATTTTATCTGGAAGGTTTTCACCAAGTTGATCATAAATCTCAAAAGAAACAGTTTTTTTTCCTTCAATTGTAAAAGGATTGAATGCGGTATTTCTATTGTACCAACCAAATTCTTCAGTAGCCTTTATGCTCAAATCAAATGCTTGATCATAAGTTCCTTTTACGGGAACTATTGTTGCTCCATACATAATTATTTGAGTAAGCTTAGCTAGTGGAGCTGTTTCAGGCACCATAACAATTGCCTTTTGTCCTTGTGACGCACAGATTCCTGCTAACGAAGAGCCTGCATTTCCTGTAGAAGCGGCCACAATGGTATTAATATTATTCTCTTTTGCAAATGCCGAAACTAATGCCGATGCTCTGTCTTTAAAAGAATAGGTTGGATTCTGAGAATCATCTTTGAAAAATAACTGAAAGGGTAGTTCTTTATTATCGAGTAAATTAAAATTATAAAGCGGTGTATTTCCAACATTTAGCTTGGGTAAGCTACTTTTGTAATTTATAGGAAGAAGATCCAGAAAACTATTTGATTTGAAATCTTTAAAATGAGAATTTTTCTTTAAATGTTCAGAAAAATTATAAACAATTTTAAGAACTCCTTTTGGTGGAGATGAATTGTTATTTTTACTGCTGCAAGTGGAACATAAATAGATTATCTCGTTTGTAAAGTATTGTTTTCCACAATCAATACACTCGTAAATAAACTTTTGTCCTGTTGTTTTTATTGACATAAAATTTGATCTACTGCGAATTTAATTAATTTTGTTTTACCAACCAGTATAAGTAATCTGGTTAAAAAATAAAAGGTGTCTCTGAGTTTATGTTTTAAGGTTTTGTCATTCCGGATCTGTTCTAAAATGTAGTATTGAGTTAATACAGGGATGACTTTTACATCAGAGACACCTTTATTTAGCAAGGTATAGAGTGTTTAGCTTAAGTTTTTCAACAAGCCTGTTCTTTCGTTAAAATCATTAATCAAATCATCCCAATGAGTAGGTTGCAAAAATAGCTTATTCCAGATATCACGATCGTACCATAACTGGTTTAAATCTTCCAGTTCTTTTGCCTGCTGCTCAATCCATGTAAAATATTTCAGGTTATGTATAGCTTTTCTGTCATAGTAATTTAGCTCTTTCATGTTATCGGTTTTTGATCCCAAAATACATTTTTCAAAATCCTTAACAGCCTGAATTTCTGAATATTTACCTTTGTCTTCGTTTAGTTCGTCTATTCTGGATTGATACATGTCGGCCGCATCGGTAGCTATAGTTACAATAACATCATCTTCGGTCATTTCATAATACTTGGCTGTTTTAATGGCCGAAATTAGGTTTCCAATTCCTGATACACCTATTAAATGTAATTTATTAATTACTTCAGGATCAATTTTCATTGATTTAAGGTATGAATGACCATCTTTTTCGTTAAATAATCGTAATATTCTCATACAATCCTCGTCATCAATGGCAGTAACAACATCGGTGTTTTTAACGTTATGAATCCATGGAACATGCTTGTCGCCAATACCTTCTATACGATGACCACCAAATCCATTCATTAATAAAGTTGGGCACTGCAATGCTTCTGATGCAACAACTTTTAGTTGAGGTGCTATAGTTCTTAAATAGTCACCTGCGGCAATTGATCCTGCTGATCCTGTTGCAGAAATATAAGCAGCAAGCTTACTGTTTTTGGTTTTTACATGATTAAAAACTTCTTCAATTGCTTTACCTGTGGTATTATAATGCCAAGCAGCATTTCCAAATTCATCAAACTGATTAAAAATAACACAGTCTGGTCGGGTTCTTCTTATTTCCCAACATTTGTCATAAATCTCTTTCACATTCGACTCGCAACCAGGAGTAGCTATTACCTCTGATCCAATAACATCTCGTAACCAGGTGAACCTTTCTTTGCTCATTTCCTGAGGAAGGATTGCAACAGATTCAGTTCCCATTAGCTTAGAATCGAAAGCACCACCACGGCAATAATTCCCGGTTGATGGCCATACCGCTTTATGATAGGTTGGATCAAATTCACCAGTAGTTATTCTTGGAGCCAGACATCCATATGCTGCTCCAACTTTATGTGCTCCTGTAGGAAACCATTTTCCAATAAGTAAAACTATTCGGGCATTAACACCAGTAAGAGATTTAGGTATCTCAATATAATTTACATTTCCAAATAATCCACCTTTTTCTTTGGGTTCATTTTTCCATGTAATTCTGAAAAGGTTTAATGGATTTATCTCCCATAAACCGATATTTTTTAATTGATTTTTTATTTTTTCAGGAACTAATTCGGGATTTTCTTGTTGTTTAAATGTGGGTAAGATAATTTTTTGTTCCCTGAATCGTTCAACTGCATTTTGCAGTGCTTTCTCATTTGTAACTCGATCGATAATGTGAATCATGTATTTTGTGTATAATTAATTAACCCACGCAAGTTATGAATAATATTATTATATTCTACGTATTTATAAAATAATAGAAAAAAGAGCTATAATTTGCATAAAAAGCAGAAATATTATATACAGTTATTTTTTCTTTTAATTATTAAAAGAAAAAATAACTGCCATGAAACCACTTGATGAGATAGACCGAAAATTACTTAATGTATTGCAGTCAAATAGCAGGATTACCATTCGTGAACTTTCTGAAAAGCTTCATTTATCAACTACACCAATTCATGAACGAATTAAAAAGCTTGAAAAAAATGGGTTTATAAAGCAATATATAACCTTAGTTGATCCAAAATTATTTGGTAAAAGACTAATTGCCTATGTTTCTGTTTCACTTAACAAACATACAAAAGAGGCCATTGAAGAATTTGAAAAAGAAATGGATAAAATGGATGAAGTAATGGAGTGCTATTACATTTCAGGAAATATCGATTTCCTTCTAAAAGTCTATTGCACTGATATGGATGATTTCCATAATTTTGTAACTACCAAATTTTCTACAATAGGCAATATAAGTCAATTTGTTAGCTCGTTTGTAATGACCGAAGTAAAAGTAAAACATCAGTTTAAGTTGTAATTTCAATAGATACTTCAAGCACACATCACACAAGCATTGTCACTGCGAGGGAAACCCAACAAATAGATAATCACTGCGAGGCCTGATTAAAGGCCGTAGCAGTCTATAGATTGCTTCACTACACCTTTTGGTTCCGTTCGCAATGACACAATAGGGGCTCAGAATGCCTAATTAATTTCAAACACTAAATTCTCAGCAGCTTTTAGCAGAATAATCATTTCAACTGCTTGCCTATGGCAAAATTCTCTTGAACCATTTAAAAATTCAATTTTTTGTATCTGCATATCTTTTTTAGAAAGAAGAGCAGTAGCATTTACTGAATTATATACAAGATCATCAGTATTTTCTGAAACACTTGCTATTTGGCCATTTGATTTAAAATACAAGGATTTATGATTTTCCTTTTTGCTTACATAATAGCCTTCATCAGCAGTGTCGAACGATTCTTTTGTTAACCAGAATTTAGGTTTTTCTTTATATGGTGCAGAGTTAGTAGGGCAAAAGGTATTACAATTACCGCACTCATTACAGAAATTGGCAATATTCAGAATCTGGTATTTTTGATTTATTTCGAAAAAACCATCATTTTCGAATGTTATTTGTCCCTTGATATCAGAAATTGTTTTCTGAAGCTGAATCTTTACCGGTTCAATTTCATATGAATAATTTGCAAAGTTAGGGCAAACGGTGGTGCAAATATTGCAGATTTCGTCACAATGGAGACATCGATCAGCTTCTTTAACAATGGAATTCTTATCGAGTGTTTCGCTTATTAGTTTAAAATTCCTTCTATCTTTACTATCAAGTTCATTTAATTCAGGTGGATACATGCGAAAAGCCCTTTTTAGTATCAATTCTTTTTTAGTGTGATTTTTTCCATTTGCAGGTTTTGAAATTGAAAAATCGATGCTCGCTTTTTTCATAATCTGTTCTGCAGCTTTTCTTCCGTCACCAATGGCTTTTATTGCCGTAGCTGCTCCTCGTAAAGCATCACCTCCGATAAATACATTATCAAGTTGGGTTTTATAATTAACTAAATCGGCTTTTAGTAAATCGGTTTGAGCAAAATCAATATCGAGGTTTTGACCAATGGCATGAATTATAGTATCACACGAAATTTCGAATTCTGAACCATTTATTTTAACTGGTTTTCTTCTTCCCGAAGCATCTTTCTCTCCCAATTCCATTCGGCTGCATAACAATGCTTTTACGCTTCCATTTTCACTTATAACTTTTTCAGGAGCAGTTAACTCGATTATCTCCATTCCTTCTTCCATTACTGCTTTTATCTCGCCCTGATCGGCAGGCATTTCGTTAATTGTGCGTCTATATACAATGGTTACTTTTCCATCATTGCCAACCAGTCTGAATGCGGTTCGTGCTGCATCCATAGCAGTATTTCCACCACCAATAATTACCACATTATTGCCTATTCCGGTATTTTTTCCGGCTTTCGTATTAAAAAGAAAATCAAGTGAATCCAACACACCTTTCGATTCGATTCCCTCTAACTGGAAAAGAGCAGAGAGTTGAGCTCCTGCACCTATAAAAACATACTTATATTCTGATTTCAGCAACTCAAATTGTTCTTTATCAACCTTTTGATTGTAATGGATGTTAACACCCAAATCGATTACTCTTTTAAAATCGCGTTCAATGGCATTATCTGTAAGCCTGAAACCCGGAATAGCATATTGAACCATTCCGCCTGCTTTTGATTTTGATTCAAAAACTTCAACCGAAAATCCTGCCAGAGCCAAATAATAGGCACAGGATAAACCTGAAGGACCAGCACCAATAATCGCCACTTTAACTCCATTTTTAGCTTTCGGGGCAAGTTTAACTTCTGTTTGTTCCGAAATAAAGCGTTTTACTTCACGAATTAAAAGCGATTTATCGTAGTTTATTCGTGAACATTTATTCTGGCACAGATGATCGCAAACCATTCCGGTAATTGATGGAAATGGATTTGTTCTTAGAATTACCTCGTAAGCTTTATCGAATTGATTTTTTGATGTATAATACAAATAATCCGGAATATCCTGGTTTGTTGCACAGGTATCTCTACAGGGAGCAGAAATACAATCAAAATAGCCTAAATTACGGTCGGTTTTTATCGAAGGCTCCTGAATATGCTCTCTCTTATATCTTTTAAAAACAAGGACTTTTTCTGCGTAATTTGAGAGGTTTTCAAGGGATGGATTAGTACTTTTCTTGGTAGATGTTGATTGTATAAATTCAGTAATATTCTTTGCTTTTTTCAGTTCAAAGTTAGAGCTCAACTCATCAAAATATTGATTCATTCGCATGTAACCACCTGGTTTTAAGATATCAGAACAAACAGTAATGGTTTTAAATCCGCAGGAAAGAATATCTGAAACATTGAAAGCATCGGCTCCGGCCGAGAATGAAAGCTGCAATTCTCCATTAAATTCAAGCTGAAGTTTATTTGCAACATTAACTGAAATAGGATGCAGCGCACGTCCACTCATATACATCATATCAACAGAATCATCAAATATATTTTTATTATTTATTGATTCGAGTGTGTTTGTCAGCTTAAGCCCAAATTCACGATCATTTTCAAGAGCTTTTTTCTTCAGAGATTTAATAATATTTATTGCATCAGGATATTTTAAATCGTGTTCAAATGCGATATCAGGAACTTCAGTCTTGAATTTAGATGTTTTATTAAGTATTTTTCTCAGTTTTTCAGGTCCAAGTAATGTAGGATTGAGCTTAACATAGGTATGTAGCTTCTTTTCGCTTAGCAAGTAGCTGGCAATTGATTCTATTTCGTTTGCGGGACAGCCATGCATAGTCGAAAGGGTTATATTATCAGATATCTGAGTTGCAATTTGAATAGAATCAATTTCGGGATATACACCCTTTATTTCTTGAATTTTTTCTTTAAGTTCTGCAGAACAGTTTTCCATTTTACTAAAAAACCACTGAACATTTTCTTTCAAGATACCTTCGAGGTTGTACCCCACACTCATATTAAAAATGGTTCCCGGTGTTTTTCCAAGGTTTAGTTTGTGATTTAGAATATGAATAATAATCCAGGCATTCAGGTATTCGTTAAAGCTCTCTTTTATTTTAAGTTCCTGCGACCATTCGCAATTATATCCTTCGTCCTGAATGTCAATGCAAGGTTTTGAAACATCAAGTTCATCAAGCGTTTGAATGGTTTTCAACTCAATGTAACGTGCACCCATCAACCATGCACCAATAATATTTTGAGCCATTTGTGAATGCGGACCTGCAGCAACTCCAATTGGTGTATCGATTATCTGTCCGAATTGTTCAGTTTTTAATGGATTTTCTTTCGCTGGTTTAAAAAACAATTCCTGGGGAATTCCAAATATGCTTTGGTTACTTTCTAATTCGTTTAAAATGAGTTGGAGCAATTGCTTTATTTTAATTGGGGAGAATTTGTCTGACATGATCTTTAATTTGTTATTTCATATATTAGGACTTAAGTCCGATTTATTAGTTTGTTTATAACCCCTTCCGATAATTATCAGAATAAGGCTGGGATTATAAAATTATCATTGTTTAAGGGCTTTAGAGCCCAATCTATACTAGTAGATAAATTAATCAAAAACTATAAAAAACAAATCTACACAAATCAGTTCTAATTCTTAAATTACTTCTATATTTATGCAGTAGTTTGGAAAAAATATGAAGCAAAAAGTTAAAAACCCCTTGGATTATTCTGTAATTATTCTTGCAGCAGGAAAATCATCCCGTATGGGAAAACCTAAATGGTCATTAAACTATGATCATAATACATCATTTATTGAACATATCATTAGCGAATATCATGGTTTTGGTTGTAAAGAGATAGTGCTCGTAATTAATGAAACCGATTATTCATCGTTTGTTGAGAAGAAATATACTGTGCCGGATAATTTTAAACTGTTAATAAATAAGTATCCCGAATGGGATCGTTTTTATTCACTTAAATTAGGAGCAAAGGAGCTTTCTTGTTTACAGCCTGTTTTTGTCCATAATGTTGATAATCCATTTGTTAATCAGGATGTTTTAGATCAATTACTGAATAATCTGGATGTTGCTGATTATATTGTACCTGAATTTGATGGGAGAGGTGGGCATCCAATTCTTATTTCTAATAAAATAATTGAGAAAGTTTTATCGACCAAAGAGAATATCCTTCATTTTAAAGAATTTATGAATTATTTTTCTAAGACCAAAATATATATTGACGATAAGAAGATTCTGGTAAATATAAATTCATTAGATGATTATTGGCAATATTTTAATTTGTAAATTTTGCAAATCGCCTAGGTATTAGTCAAGTTTAAAAGTAATTTTTCCTTATTTTTATAAGATTGAAAAACTAGCAGAAATAATAAATGAATACGCTGAAAGAATTACCTTCTCCCTTAAAAATAATGGAAACCATGGTAGCCAAATTGCAAATGGCATACCCTGAGCATGATAAACGTGCCGATGGAATTATTCAATTCCATTTTATACATAAAAACCAGAAGATTGATTGTTACATGCAATCAACTGAAAATCAGTTGAAGTTATTTGAAGGAGAGGCAGAAAATCCGACAGTATCCATTCGATGTAGCTTTTACGACTGGTTTAAATTGGCAGAAGGCAAACTCAATCCGGTTTGGGGAATGGTTACGGGCAGATTAAAATTCAATGGTAAAACATCTTTTTTTAAAATATTGCCAAAGCGATCTTTTGCACAAAAGATTGATATACCAAAAGACCCAGTAACTGATTTTGAACGAAATCCACAGAAATACTGGAAAAAACCACAACGAGTAGTAGTGCTAAGTTCATCACCGCGAGGGGAGAACGGATATACTGATTTTTATCTTGAGCCTTTTATAAAAGGAGTGAGAAAGCACTCAGAGGTTGAACTTGTACATCTGAATAAGTTCAAAATTACACCCTGTGATGGTTGCTTTTATTGCTGGATGAATACTCCAGGTCAGTGTAAATATAACGAAAAGGATGATTTTACAAAGCTAGCCGATATTTTGTACACTGGTGATGTTATTGTTTATGCTTTCCCGATTTATGCTGATGGAATACCAAGTATATTAAAAAGCTACTTTGATAGATCAGTTAGTCGTGCATATCCATATATGATTGAAGGATTAAAACGTGTTCGTCATCCCAGGGTGAGAATACATGAAAATCAATCAATGGTTGTCTTTTCTATTTGTGGTTTTTTTGAGCAACTTAATTTTAATCCGGTTCGTGCGTATTTCAACGCATTAGCACATAATCGTCATTGTCCTGTAATTGGTGAAATATACCGACCAACAGCCTTAGGCTTAATTAGTAATCCGTTTTTATTTCAACAACTCGAAAATATTCTGGCTGAATTAGAAAATGCAGGCGAACAGATTGTAATCAATGGCAAAATAAAAAGAAAAACACTCCGGATAATAAATCAGGAGTTTCCATATTCATCATGGGATATTTCCAAAACCAACGAATGGTGGAACGAGAAAAAAGGGAGCAAGGATTATAATTATTAAAACCTATTGAGAATAAAATAATCCGGAATCTGGCCCTAGTGGTATCCCTAATAATACCCATACAATAAGTAATAGTGTCCACAAAACAAAAAACACAAAAGAATACGGGAGCATTGTCGACATAATCGTTCCGATACCCGCATTTTTATCGTATTTTTGATAATACACAATTATCAAAGCAAAAAAGCTCATCATAGGCGAGATAACATTTGTAATGCTATCGCCAATTCGGAATACAGCCTGCGAAAGTTCTGGAGAATATCCAAGCAGCATAAACATGGGAACAAGTACAGGTGCAAGAATAGCCCATTTTGCCGATGCACTTCCCATAAACAAATTTATTAAGCCAGAAAATAGGATAAAAAGTATGAGTAATGGGATAATACCCAAATTGATCTGTTGCAACCATACTGCTCCTTTTATTGCTATAATTATCCCAAGATTGCTCCATTTAAACCATGCGACAAATTGAGCTGCAAAAAATACTAATACTAAAAAAGCAACAAGGCTCTTAAAGCTAGATACCATACCATCAAAAACATCCGAATGCTTTTTAAATTTCCCAACAATATACCCGTACACAATTCCGCATGATGTAGCCATTAAGAACAATACAGAAATAAAACCTTTCAGCAAAGGAGTGTGTAAAATTGTATTGTCCGCTCCACGCAAGAAACCATTATCAGGAATTAAACCCCACAGAAAAAGCGATAGCCATATTAGAATTATAAACAAGACCCATTTTAGTCCCTTTTTTTCATTGGCTTTTAGATATTCAATCTCATCTTCTTTAACATCACCTATATATTTTCCAAGGCGAGGCTCAATCCAATATGTTGTAACCCAAGTGCCAGCAAATGCAATGATAATTGTTGAAACAGCCATAAAGTAGTAGTTGGCAGTTGGCAGAACATAGTAATCAGGATTGATTATTTTTGCTGCTTCAGTTGATAATCCTGCAAGTAATGGATCAATAGTTCCGATAAGCAGATTCGCGCTAAATCCACCACTTACTCCTGCAAAAGCTGCTGACATCCCGGCAATGGGGTGTCTTCCAATGGAATGGAAAATAATTCCTGCAAGCGGGATTATTAAGATATAACCCAGATCTGATGCTGTATTTGAAAGGATTCCAGAAAGAACTATTATGAATGTGATCATCGATTTTGGCGCTTTAAGAACCAATGCATTAATTGCTGCTTTCATTAAACCACTGCTTTCTGCAACTCCTATTCCAAGCAAAGCAACCATTACTATTCCCAGGGGTGCAAATCCTGTGTAGTTATCTACCATCTCAAGTAAAATCCGATGCAATCCTTGTTTAGATAATAAGTTAACAATATGAATGCTTTCTCCAGTTGATGGATGAATTCCAATCCAGTCGAGCTTAAACCCGATCCATGATATTACTAAAACCAATATGGCAAAAATGCCAAATAATGCAGCAGGATGTGGCAGGGCATTTCCTGCTTTTTCTACTCCTTTAAAGAATCGTGTGCTAAAGCTAATTTTATTTTGTTTGTTCATTTACTTTTAACAATTAATCATAATTGGCAAAGAAAGCAATTTCTTACTATTCTCTAAACAACTAAAAAAATGAAAGTTTTATTCAATATCTAAATAATAAAACCAATAATCCTTTGCCTAAAAACAGTTTCTCTTTTTATTCTACTTGTGATTTAAACAATATAAATTTGTAAATGTTTACATAAGATAATATGGTGCAAATGGAGACTCAGATTCTTGAACTAAAGAATGTATTTAAAAACTTTAAAGAGGTAAAAGCTGTTGATGGAATCAGTTTTTCTTTAAAACCTGGTGAATTTGTTGCTTTATTGGGACCAAATGGAGCCGGAAAAACCACTACGGTTGAAATGATTGAGGGTATTCAAAAACCATCGACTGGAACTATCAGCATAATGGGATTAAATTGGGATCATCACGAAAAGAAACTTCACCAACTTATCAGTCTTTCGTTGCAGGAAACTCGATTTATTGATAAACTCAGAGCCTGGGAAACAGTGCAACTTTTTGCAAGTTTTTATGGTTTAAATCGCAATAGAGTGGATGAAGTTCTTGAGATTGTCGGGCTAACCGAAAAACGAAAAAGTTTTGTTGAAAACCTCTCAGGTGGTCAGCGGCAAAAACTTGCTTTAGCGATTGCATTGCTTCATAATGCCCCTCTTATGCTGCTTGATGAACCTACTACAGGTTTAGATCCTACAGCCAGAAGAGAAATCTGGGATATTTTAATGAATCTAAAAAAGAAAAAGAATACCTCCCTAATTCTTACAACCCATTACATGGAAGAGGCTGAATATCTTTGCGATCGCATAATTATTATGGACAAAGGCAAAATCCTTGCTCAGGGTACACTTGATGAATTATTATCGGCAAATAATAGTAAAGAGATTATTGAGTTTTCGACAAATGATATTATTTCCGATCAATTATTTTGTGGGCAGGATGTATACAAATTGATTCGAGATGAAAATACCAACAGAACAAAGCTTATTGTAAAAAGCATAGTTGATCAGCTTCCGGTTTTTTTGCAGAAAGTGAAAGAAAACAGAATTGTGCTGTCAAACCTTGAGTGCCGCAAACTCACACTCGATGATTTATTTATATCGATGACAGGAAAACATTTGGGAGATTAAGGTTAATCTGAATTTTAACAAGAATACAAACGACAAACAACATGCGCAATTATCCATTTATTCAACTTATACTTGTTCAGATCAGAGATTTTTACCGTGAACCAGCCGTATTATTCTGGTCGTTTCTTTTCCCTGTTTTAATGGCATGGGGATTAGGTATTGCTTTTAATAAAAAAACCGAAGTTACTAAAACAATAGCTGTAGTTTTCGAAGAGAAACAATCCATTGAAATATTTGAGAAACAGATTGCTAAGGCTAATTATGAAAATAAGCTTGATTCGATTAGCAAAACATATTATTACAGTTTTATTTATGGCAACGAAAACATGGGAATAACCCATTTTCGATTAAAACCAGTAAGTCAACAAGAAGCCGAATTGATGGTGAAAAGAGGAAACTCATCAATGATTATTAAATTGGAAAATGGAAAGCTACAATACAATTTCGACAACCATAACTCTGAAGCACAACTATCTTATTTGCAGCTTTCATCTGTTTTCAGTGGGGATGCTTTATCACCAAGCCAAGCCGAAATAAAACCGATTACCGAAAAAGGCACCCGATATATCGATTTTCTTATTCCAGGATTAATTGCTATGAACGTAATGATGTCGACTATGTGGGGTGTAAGTTACACATTGATTGAAGCGCGAACAAAGAAATTATTGCGCCGAATGATTGCCACTCCAATGAAACGATGGGAATATATACTATCGCATATTCTCGCCCGAATAGTTCTTTGCTTTGTCGAAGCTACTATTATCTTTTCATTTGCTTATTATTATTTTGATATTACTATTGAAGGAAGTTTTTTGGCATTTATTGTTCTTTTTATTTCAGGAATACTAGCCTTTTCTGGTATTTCGGTTTTAATGGCTTCACGAACATCCAAAACACAGGTTGGTAATGGATTGATAAACCTAATGGTTATGCCTATGATGCTGCTTTCGGGAATCTATTTCAGTTATTATAATTTCCCCGATATTATAATTCCATTCATACAGGCTTTACCGCTTACAATGCTTGCAGATGGAATAAAAGCTATATTTAATGAAAGTGCTGGCTTTCAGCAAGTCTGGAAATATATTCTGGTACTTAATTCACTTGGGCTTGTAACTTTTATTTTGGGTTTACGATTTTATAAATGGTATTAGTTATTTGTTTGTCAAATAGTCATTAATATAATTGACAAAAGGTATTGTTTTATCGTAACTTGTATACTTACTATATTGGTTATGAGAAAATTAATAATACATATTTTATTTTTTTTTACCATATTCAATTTTATATTCTATAATAATGGATTTTCTCAGGAGGCTATTGTAGTTCATAATAAGGTTGGTGTACTTATCGACTCATTAGAAAATTTCAAGTACTTAATATTTACTGATTATTCTTTCGATGAATTTATTGCGGCCCAAGTTTTTAAAAATTTTGATGGAAATCATAAATTAGTTATATACTTAAAGAATGAGGAAACTATTGATCGGGTTATTAATAAAGAATATATTAAACAACTAGCCGATAAAATTAATGTAACTGAGAATAATTACTTTAAACAAGACACTATTAACCAATACTCAGTATTTTTTAATGATGGTTCGATCCTTATTGGATCAATAAAATCATTTACAAATGAAAATGTTAAATTGATTTCAGAAAATACGGGATTAATAAGCATTCTTACTAAGAATATAATAATTATTAATAAGAAGGATTCCTTAAAAACTAAGAAATCAACCTTGATTGAAAATCCTCATTACTCCAGATATTTTTATGCACCTTCGGCAATACCAATTGAAAAGGGTGAAGGTTATTTTCAGGATATTTATTTATTATTTCTTTCAGCCAACTATTCTGTAACCAACCATGCTGTTATTGGGGCAGGATTTTCAATTATTCCAGGTATGGATATTGGACAACAGGCGTTCTTCGTGAATGCAAAAGTGGCTTATAGAATAACTAATAAATTTTATTTAGGTGGAGGTGGTTTATATTTTGGTTTTGGTGAAATGGGAGGGAATATTGGAATTGGTTATACTGTAGGTACATATGGAACGCAAAATCATAATGCAACATTAGGAATCGGTTATGGTTTTTCAGGTGATAAACTAATGGAAACACCTGTATTTACTCTTTGTGGAATGACAAGGCTTTCTAAAAGAATTTCTTTAATGTCTGAGAATTGGTTTGGTACTGTTTCGTACGAAGAATGTATTTCTCCTGATTGCATAGAATATGAAACTGTTCGTGAATTTCATTGTTTGGTATCTTATGGATTAAGATTTTTTAGCGAGAACATAAGTGTTGATATAGCATTCTTAAATGTTCCTACCAGCGAAGAAATGTATTTCCCAGGTATTCCTTATATTGATTTTGTGGTTAGGTTTTAAAAGAAATTATTGTTTGGTTCAATAAAAAAAGGATTAAACTAGCTTTTACTTTTTCTCAGTTTAGAAAAGTGTATAGTATAAATTCCACTGATAACAATCATTCCACCTACAATTTGCCATAATGTTAGTTCTTCTCCTATTATAAAATAAGCAAACACTCCAGCTAATACAGGTTGAGCAAGTAGGGTAGGAGAAACCAGAGATGCAGGTAAATGACCCTGAGCAAAATTAATTAGGAACCAGGCCCCAGCTTGAATTACAATTCCCATTATTAAAAATAATATCCATGTCTTTTCTGAATACCCCGTAAATTCAAAACCTTGAATTACCATAAATATCCCTAAGAAAATAGTAGTTGATAAAGAACTGATAAATAAAAAAGAAATTGTATTGAGATGTTTTCGACCCAATTGAACCAATAGCATAAAGCTTGCATAAAACATTCCTGCAAATAGTCCATATATTAGTCCTCTATATATTCCAACTGGTTGCAATAAATCCTGAATAATCAAAAATGTTACTCCGGTTAATGCAACAAAAAGACCAAACCAAAATCGAGATGGTTGCCTTTCTTTGAAGATAAAGTAAGCTCCTATTCCAACCCATAATGGAGCCAAGTTTCCAACAAGTGTAGGCATTGCAGCATTTGATAACATAATTCCTGTAGCCCAGAGAGCCATATCAGTGGCCAGGAAAAAACCTGCTAGAAAAGCTATAAGAATTCCTTTAGGATGCAGTTTTTGTTTGCCCTTTGTAACCGATAAAACAAATGGAATTAATAATGTTAGTGTTCCAAAAAACAAACGGTAAAAAACAGATACGGTACCTTTTACTTCGGTAGCTTTAATTAAAACAGGTGAAAATGCAATAAGAATTGCACCAATAATTAAGAGTATATATGATTTTTTAATATTATCCATTTCAAAATAAATTTTGTGCAATGTAGCTAAAAAATTGCTATTTGAGATAGTTAGAAAATATATTAGCTTTTCTATTATTATGTTTATGGTCTATACAAAAAAAAAGCCGCCTTATGGAAGGCAGCTTTTTTTTAAAAAATAAATTTTCTAGTCTTTATTATCTTTTGGTTTCTTTTCTTCTTTAATTACTTCTGCATCTGTAATCTTTTCATCCTTTTTAGGAGTTCCTTTTAAATAATCAGGTAGTTCCATTCCAGCCATTTTAAATAATTCTTCGAAAGGAGGGATTGAACCTAGCATTCCTGAAAGGAAATTTGCTGTTGTTGGAGATTTGCCATCTTTTCCGCTTCCCATAGTATCCCAAACAGTGATTTTATCAATTTTAAGGTTTTTAATTGCTTCAACCTGTGTTTTAACTAGCTCAGGAAGTTTGTCTGCAATCATTAGCATTACAGCACTATTTGGATTATTGCCAGCAGCATTTACTAGTTTTTCGAAACCTTGAGCTTGCTTGCTCAATATTTCAAAGATACCTTTTGCTTCAGCTTCCATTTTCATATATATAGCATCAGCATCACCTTTAGCATGTCTTCGTGTTTGTTCAGCAATTGCTTCGGCATCGATTTCAACTTTCTCTTTATCAATTTGGGCAGGAACAACAATGTTTGCAGTTTGAGTTGCCTTATCTCTTTGAGCCCTAATCTCTTCAGCTTTTTTCTCAGCAGCATATGCTTCTTCTAATGCTTTAGCCTGATTAACTTTTTCTGCTGCTATAGCTCTGCGTTCTGCTTCAGATTCTTTTTCACGTCGGCTAGCATCTGAATTAGCAATTGTAATTTTAGCTGTATTTTCACCTTCAACCGCTGTAGCATCAGCAGCAGCAACCTGAACACGCTGATCTTGCATCGCGTTAGCTTCACCAATCGAACCATCACGATTTTTTTCAGCAACAGTTTTCTTGGCATCGTTTATTGCTTTTGCAGCAGCTTCTTTTCCTAGTGCATCAATATATCCCGATTCATCATTAATATCGGTAACGTTAACGTTAATTAGCTTTAAACCAATTTTTTTAAGTTCTGCTTCAACGTTCGATGAAACAGCAGCAAGAAATTTATCACGGTTACTGTTAATCTCTTCAATATCCATTGTAGCAACTACTAAACGTAATTGTCCAAAAATAATATCTTTTGCGAGATTGCTTATATCTGCTTGTGTTAATCCTAATAGACGTTCAGCCGCATTTGTCATAACTCCTGGTTCGGTAGTAATACCTACAGTAAATCGTGATGGAACATCAACTCGGATATTCTGTTTACTTAAAGCACTTGTTAAATTAATCTCAATTGAGAAAGGAGTAAGGTCAAGAAATGAGTAATCCTGAATAACAGGCCAGATAAAAGCAGCTCCACCATGTATACATTTTGCAGAGAGAGATTCTGTTTCATCGCCTTTTCCAACTTTACCATAAATGACTAAAATTCTGTCGGACGGACATCTTTTGTATCTTTTAAAAAATGATACGATTAAAATAAATACAAAAATAACCGCCGCAACAATAAGTAAAACAATGTATTGTCCCATAATTTTTATTTATATTAGTTGTTAGTTTTTATTTTCCACTTAATTTTACCAATAAAATCTCGTTGTTTAGAATATCAACAACTTCGATAATTGATCCTGTTTTAATATCTTCAGCATTATCAGTCATTGCATCTAATGTTTGCAAACCCTGTACCATAACCTGCACTTTACCTAAGCCGGAACGATTAGCCGGTATTGTTAAATATACACTTCCGACTTTGCTTTTAGCATTTTTCAAATTCATTGTGCCACTATGAGTAAGCTTTCCCATAAAATAAACGATGGAAGCCATTATTGTCATTATAATTAAGCCTGAAATGCTTGAAATAATTACAGTTTTTCCAATTCCCAAACCACCATCAAGGCAAGCAACACCAGTCCATCCAAAGATAGTGAAAAAGGCAACTAGGTTTTTTAAAGTAATAAATTGAAATTCAATACCGGTATCACCTTCAACGGATGCATCGGAGTCTCCATCAGCTTCTATACCATCCATATCTCCACCAAAGAATGTTAAGAAAATCTGGATAATAAATAGGATTGAAAACGGAAGCGCAATACACCAATAAATCTTTTCGATAAGTACTAGCGATTGCCATGATTCTGAAATAGTTAATAACATAGAATTTAATTTTGAGATTAATTAACCAAATTAATACAAATTGTTGAGAAACCAAGGCTAGAAGACGTTAATCTTTTGTTATAAAATTAAATATTATCAAATCAATGATTTATAATTCATTTTATGATAATTTCAATGTTGTAATTATCTATGTTTTAAAATTAATCTTTAACACATCGAACAGATAATCCGACATCCTTATTACTAATTTGTCTTGTGACATTATTTTTATCGTAATCTATTCGAATGCTCCATGAGTTAAGCTTTTCGTTTTCAGTGGAAGTCCACCAAAATCCCATCTTATTTTCGAAATTTAATATACCATTTACGCTTCTATATCCATGAGGAATTGCATTAAATCCATTTTCATTTGTAGCGAATTTATTGGGTTTTTTCCAATGATTAATTCCTGATTCCTTTAATTTACCTCCTGCATTAGTAAAACCACCTAAATACCCAACTAAAATTGTCCAATCCAAATCTGATGATAGATGCCATCTATCAGGACAAGCACTTATGGCTTCATTATAATTATATAACCGGCCATATGTTTCACATTCAATACACCAGCTGGTAGGAGTGCTAAAATTTAAATTTTCAGCCATCCATACTTGGGTTCCTATCTGTATAGTTTTATATTCAGTTCCATCCCTTGTATCAATAAATTTATCTGTTGCTTGAGCAAGAATTATAAATGGAATAAATACTAATACTCCTGTTACGTAAATATTTCTCATTTTATTTTAAAATATAAGTGAATAAGTGATTAATTTTTCTTCTCGAATTCGATCAATTCAATGGGTGCACCATTGTGTTCAATCATAGCCACACGAACTCCTTTTGATGGAGGATTAGGTTTGGTAATAACGTTGAAGTTGCGAGTTGCCAATTCATAATCCAAATCATCAACTTCAAAAGCAAGATGAGGAACAGTTTGAATTAATTTATGTATGTGACTTCCGGGTTCAAATCTCATCCATTCAATTCCAAATGGGCTTATACTAAATCCAGAAACATAAAATTTAAATTGAGGTAAGTATTTTTCATTTGGCATTTTTAAATTTGTTGGAATTCCAAGGTGATGATATTTCCAACCCCATTCCTTAGTACATTCAGGTAGTACGTGATCTTGTCTCATGGTTTATTTTAAAATAAAGTTTGTATACTTATCAAGAATTTAATTACTACAAAATTTTAAAATATTTTTACTAGTCTTTGGTAGTTTTATTTATGATTCTATCATATCCATTATATGGATTCAATTGCATAATCTCAAATCTGATCATATGATGTTCTACTAAAGGAAGTGTATTTAATAATTCAGTTGCCTTTTTAATATTCTCACATTCCAGTATCAAAACAGCACAATTATTTTCAGTAAAGTAAATCTCTCGTAAATATCCCAAGAGGTACATTTCATAAACCTGATGAGCTTCCTTTTCTAAAATATCAGATTTATTACTCCAGTCAACATCTTTAATCTCTCTTTCAATAGCTATTATTTTCATTTTACTCTATATTTATTTCACCAGTCATATATAATTTTGCTTGTCCACCAATCAAACATCTATTTCCATTATCAATACAAATTAATTCACCACCACGTTTTGAGAGTTGAAGTGCTTTCATTTCTTTCTTTCCCAATTTTGCTGACCAGATTGGAATTAATGATGTATGTGCTGAACCTGTAACGGGATCTTCATTTATTCCAACTTGTGGTGCAAAAAAACGTGAAACAAAATCTGCTTTATCCCCTTTGGCTGTTACAATTAATCCTCTGGCAATTAGCTTATTTGTTTCAATTAGGTCTGGTTTTAGATTTTTAATTTCAGTTTCATTATTAATAACAGCAATATAATCGGTCTTTCCCTTAAAAACTTCTAATGGTTCAATTCCAATGCATTTTTTGATTTCATGAATGTTATTTACTTGTTTTAAGATATCTGTTGGAAAATCCAAAAACAACGTGTCATTTTGTTTGGAAACCCTAAGTTCGCCACTTCGTGGTGAATAAAAAAGAATTTCTTTTGCTTTGTAATCTAGGTAATTATACAAAACAAAGGCTGTTGCCAAAGTTGCATGACCACACAAGTCAACTTCTACTGCAGGTGTAAACCATCGAATCTCAAATTTTTCACCCTTAGCTACAACAAAAGCAGTTTCAGCCAAATTATTTTCTGCTGCAATACATTGCATTAACTCATCGGTAATCCAATTCTCCAAAATGCATACTGCGGCTGGATTTCCCGAAAATAGTTTATTAGTAAATGCATCAATTTGGAAGATTTTTATTGTTTTCATATTGATAATTTTATAATCCAAAAGTATAAAACTTAAACAAAAAGCGAAACTTTTGATTGGTCTCGCTTTTTATTATTTGTTAACATTGGTATAATCTCATCAATACTTTTTCGGGAGTCAGAGGTGCTTCAAAATCAATCTTATACTTTGGATTAAATGCCTTAATTGCTTTTTGTAATGCAAAAAATGCTCCAATTCCATACATAAGTGGCGGTTCGCCAACAGCTTTTGATCTTAAAATTGCTAATTCGGGTCCTTTGGTTTCTAATGCTATAATTTCAATATTCTTTGGAGCAGAATAAATATCAGGTACTTTGTATGTTGATAAGCTATTGGACATTAATTTGCCTGCCTTATCGTAAGATAGTTCTTCCATAGTCATCCAACCAATTCCTTGTACAACAGCTCCTTCAACTTGTCCACGATCAATAATGGTATTCATGCTATTTCCAAAATCGTGCACTATTTTTACATCATCTACTTCATACGTTCCACGAATGCAATCCAAAGTTACTGAAGTTATTGCTGTACCATAAACATGGTATGCAAAGGGATGTCCTTTTTCTTTAGTCTTATCAAAATAAATAATTGGAGTTGCATAATGCCCATTTTCTGTAAGACACACACGATCGAGAAATGCGGTTTCAATCAGTTTCTCCCAGTAAATTTCTGTTTTTTGATTATTTCTAAAAACATGTTCATCTTTAATTTCAATTTCAGAGCTATTGCAATTCAGTATTTTTGCAGCAGTATCAATAAGTCTGCCAAGTAATGTGATACAAGCAATTCTTAATGCATTCCCGTTTAAATCGGCACCTGAGCTAGCAGCAGTGGGAGAAGTATTTGCTACACGTGTAGTGTTTGTAGATTCTATTTTAATTCGTTCAGTGTTTATAGAGAATACAGATGCAGCAACCTGAACCATTTTGGTGTTTACTGCTTGCCCCATTTCAATTGCACCTGTACTTATACCAATACTTCCATCCTGATAAATATGTACCAATGCCCGTGCTTGATTCATAGGAGTTTTGGTAAATGAAATACCAAAACATATTGGCATAAGAGAAACACCTTTTTTGAAATCGATATTTTTGGTATTAAACTCTTTAACCTGTTTTTCCAGTAAATCTAAATTATATGTTTTTTTAGATATTTCATAACATTTGCCAATATTCACATTTTCGGCTATTTGCCCGAACTGAAACTCATCTTTTTCTTTCAGAAAATTCTTTTCCTGAATAATAATTGGTGAAATATTTAACTGACATGCTGCTTTAGCAATGGCCGATTCAATAACAAACATTCCCTGTGGAGCACCAAAACCCCTGAAAGCAGTATTTGGCGGTAAATTTGTTTTGCAACTGTATACAGTAACTTCGGTATTAGGAATAAAATATGCATTGGTTGAATGAAATAGTGTTCGTTCCATAATAGCGGGCGACAAGTCAGAAGCAGCTCCTCCATTTTGGTACATTGTTGCTTTAAAAGCTAGTATTTTTAAATCTTTTGACAAGCCAATTCTAAAATCGGAGCTGTATGGATGTCTTTTTCCTGTCATTCGCATATCATCGTGCCTGTTTAGTGCAATTTTAACAGGTTTTTGCAAGATAAATGCTGCCAATGAAACCATGCAGGCAAATGCAGTTGCCTGATCTTCCTTTCCACCAAATGCACCTCCTAATCGTGCAACATCGATTTCTATCCTATGCATTGGTAAATCAAGAATCCGGGCAATCATTTTTTGAACCAAAGTAGCTCCCTGTGTTGACGAATGAATCCTCAAACTTCCATTATCAATAGGATAGGCATATGAGCCTTGCGTTTCAATATATAAGTGTTCCTGACCACCATTCTCTACTTTACCTTCAAAAATATATTCGCATTTACTCCATGCATCATCCGTATTTCCTAATTTAAAAGTGCGGGGTGGAAATAATAGTTGTCCTTTCTCTTGGGCTACCCTTGGATCAGTTATTACTTCGTATTCATCAAATTTAACTTCAATAAGAGATAATGCTTTTCGGGCAATATATTCACTTTTAGCTATTACTAATAAAATTGGTTGTCCCTGATAATGAACTTCATTTTCGGCAAAAAGAGTTTCGTCTTCTATTATTCCTCCAATCTGATTTTTTCCGGGAATGTCTTTGTAACTGAATATGCGTTCAACTCCTGAAATTTTTTCTGCTTTTGAATAATCGAGATGACTTATTTTTCCATGTGCGACAGAAGAAGCAAAAATTGCCCCATTTAAAGTTCCTTTCTGAACCGGAATATCATCTAAATAAACTGATTTACCTGTAACATGCGATATAGAATCTATATTTTTCATAATAGTGAATTCTTTAGCTTACTAATTCTTTTAATGAAATCTTTTTAGGGAAAAGCTTAATAAAATGTGCAAAAAGCAATTGCCTTAATAATAATCTTTTGTATTCTGCATTTCCTCTAATATCGCTAATTGGAGCAATCTCTTCTTGCATTATGGTATTAGCTTTAATAATTGCTCCATTGGTGATTTGTTTTCCAGTTAAATATTCAGATGTTTGTTTTAAAAACAAAGGAATTGGACTTATACCACCAGCAGATATGCTGCATTCAATCATGTTTTCACCAGAAAGTCTAAGGTAAATTGCAGTATTAACGCTTGCAATATCAAGGTATGTTCGTTTACTCACTTTCTCGAAATTAAATAAAAATCCTCTATCCGGTATTGGAAAGGAAAGGCTTTCAACATATTCGCCTTTTTTAATATTTAGTTTCTTATAAGCAAGAAAGAAATCTTTAAGGGGAAAAATACGTTTGTTCTTTCCATCATTCAAATGAATATTTGAGTTGAGCGCTATAAAAAATATAGATAAATCAGCTATTGGAGAAGCATTCATTATGTTGCCTGCAATAGTTCCCATATTTCGTATTGGCTCAGATGAAATTAGTTTGAAAAAGTCCTTTAATTCAGGAATTATATCACATAATATTTTTGATTGCATAAGGTCACTTGCTGTAGCTGCAGCACCAATAATACAGCAGTTATTGTCTATTTTTATAGATTTTAGTTCTGCACGATTAAAAAATAGGTTTAATTCAGATTCATATATTTCATCTGGTTTCTGAACCATCAGATCAGTTCCTCCACCAATTATTCTGGTAGCTGGATTTATTGATTTTTCTGAATCTTTAATTTCGGCTAGTCGATTTGGAATATTTAAAAAATAATCTGGAAGGAACTTATTTTGAACTAACCATTCAACTGGCCTTTCAACATTCTTATCTTTATAAACTGTTGTAATATTGTCTGCTGCTTTTTCAATCGATTTGTATCCTGTACAGCGACAAATATTCCCACTAACAGATGCAATTGTCATTTTCTTGTCTGGTTTTATTTTAGCCATCGCAAGTCCGGTAAATGACATAACAAAACCGGGAGTACAAAACCCACATTGAGTAGCTGCATTTTCGACCATTGCATTTTGTATTGGCGACAGATGCTTCATGTTAATACCTTCAATGGTTACTATATGCTTGCCATGAGCATTTCCAAGCGGTGTTAAGCAAGAAACAATACTTTTGTAAATCACCTCTTTTCCATTAAGCTGACCTTCAAGAACAGTACATGCGCCACAATCGCCTTCGCGACAACCAATTTTAGTTCCCGGTAAATCTGCTTTATATCTGATAAAATCAAGCAGGCTTTTTCCTGCTGGTTTATCTGTTTGTATTAATTGATTATTTAATATGAACGTTATCATAATAAAATTATTAGAGTACTTAATTTGTTGTAATTAAACGTTTTTGGTTTGTATTTGTTGAATATGCATTACTTAATTCAAAAACACCGTTGTAAACATGAACTATATCAAGGTATTTTGCATTTATAAGACAGTATACCGATTGTCCTTTATGTAAAAGAAGTTTCTCACGTGTTACCTGAGATACTTCTACAAGCAAATCGAATCCACAATTTACAACACAAAATAAATTAGTTTCATTTTCAATTATCTGACTTACGCTGCCCATAATTTGGTTTTGCAGAGATATTTCTTCCGAATATTCAAGGCTCAGAGCGATATCATCAGGTTTAATGCATAATTGAATTTTAGTTCCCTTAACAATATCTTTTGATAATAATTTAGATTGATTGGAAACTTTAATCTGACTTTTATTAGCAGTTAGCAAAGTAAAAACACTGTCATTTTTATCAAATGAATCAAAACTGCCAAATAATGTATTCTGGTATTTTTTCGGATTAATTAAGTTTGGGGTTTCCCCATTTTTTATAAGATTAAATACATAATCATTTGCTGTTACACTTCCATTTTCAATAAGTACTATCTGATGGGTAAGTTTCAGGATATCTTCTAAATGATGGCTTATAATTAACATTGGAATGTTAAAATGATAATTTATCTTTAACAAATATGATATAATTTGCTTTCTTTTTGAACAATCAACGCTAGAAAAGGGTTCATCGAGCAATAATAAGGAAGGCTGTGATAGAAGAGCCCTTCCAATTGCAACTCGTTGTTTTTCTCCACCTGATAGTTGCCGTGGCATCTGATACAATAAATCATTTAGATCTAACAATTCAATTACATCCTGCAATAATATTGATTGCTTTCTTTTATTCTTTTTTAGATAGAGTGAACTAAATAATAGATTTTTCTGAACAGTTAAATGAGGGAACAATAAATTTTCCTGAAATACATACCCAATATTTCTATTTTTTGCAGAAATGTTAAGCTTTTTCTTATTGTCATATAAAGTTACTCTATTCAGAATAATTTCACCACTATCCGGAGTACTTAATCCGGATAAAAGATTAAACATAGTTGTTTTTCCAGCACCTGATGGTCCAAAAATTCCTGTGATCGAACAACTTGATTTAAAACTATAATCAAACTGTTTGTTTCCTGAACTATATTTTATTGATCTGAATTCAATCATTGCCTGATTAAGTATTTTTTCTTTTTATTCAGGTATTCTGATGCAATTATGGCAAGTAAAGAAATTAATACTGAAAAAACCACAAGGCGCGTAACCTGAATTTCTTTTCCTGGTATTTGCATATTAGAATAAACCATTAAAGCAATAGTTTGTGTTTTTCCAAAAATATTACCGGCAAACGAAATAGTTGCTCCAAACTCACCAAGGCTTCGGGCGAAAGCTAATACAGCTCCACTTAATATACCCGGAAAAGCCATTGGTAAAAAAACCCTGAAAAAGGTACTTATTTTTGAGGCTCCAAGCGAGCTGGATGCTTTTCCATAATCTGGATCAATTAGTTCAAATGCTGATTTGGTGCTTCTCACCGCCAATGGTAACGATACTACTACAGAAGCAATAATTAATGCCGCAAAATTGAATGCAAATTGTATCCCAAAAACCTGAAATAACCATTGTCCCAATACTCCATTTTTACCAAGTAAAATAAGCAATAAATAGCCTGTAACTACTGGTGGAGCAACCAATGGAATACTGATTATTCCTTCAACTAATAATTTGCCAAAGAAATTTTTTGTAGCAAGCACCCAGCCCAACCATATTGCTAAGGGTAATGTAAAAAGCGTGCTTATAATGGCCACCTTTAAAGTGAGAAGTATTACAGTTATTTCATAAGTACTAAACATTGTCTAATAAATCTGTTATAAATCCATGTTTGGATAATATTGGTATTGATTTGTCTGATTTTATATAATCATAAATCAGTTTTGATTCATTGCTGTATTCTTTTATAAGGGTCATATAAAAGAAAATTGGATCATGAAGATTACTTGGAATGTCTGCAACAATTTTTATTTCATTTGATTTAATTGCTTCTGAGTAAAAAACTATTCCCCAATCGCATTCATTTAACTCAACAATATGCAAAGCAGATGAAACATCTTTTGTAAGGATAATTCTATCTTGTATTTGATTATACCAACCAAGCATACTCATAGTTTGTTTGGCATATTTCCCTGCAGGTACATACAAAGGATCGCCAATTGCAATCTTATCCGGAACAATTGACTTAATATTGAAATCATTTGTAAATTTAATATCAACATTTTTGCTTTTGTGGCAAATAACAACGAGTCTATTCCCTGCTAATTTATAAATAGATGAATCAATCAGAAGATTTTTGGTTTTTAAATAATTGATCCATTCAATATTAGCTGAAATAAAAATATCTGCTTTTGCTCCATCTGCTATTTGTCTTGCCAAAGTTCCCGATGCAGCAAAGTTTTTATCAATTGGGATACTATATTGAGTTAAAAATGAATCAGAAATTTCATTAATAGGCATAATACTGCCACTGGCAGCAAAAATAGAAACAATCAAATTATTATACTTTTGTTGACTACAACAAGATAGAATTGGAATTAAAAAAGATGTGATTAGTAAATATAGATAATATCTCTTAGTTTCTTTCATTTAGTTGAATAGCTTTTAAAAGCAATTTGATTGGAAAAATACAAAATAATGCTTAGAAATAAATGGATTTGACAAATTGTTCCTTTATTAAAAAGAAATTAGATAAAAATACTATGATTGATAAATGATTTGATAGATTGTTCTAGAATAATTGAAAAATATAGGAAAAATAAAACAGTACGAAAATTTATACAATATAAAAAAAGGCTCCTGAAGGAGCCTTTTAATAAACTTAAACTTTTAGCTTTTTTTCAATGGATTCAATCTGTCCTTTAAACCGTTTATCGGTATCCATAAGGTTGTTTACGGTTTTGCATGCATGCAGAACAGTAGCATGATCTTTTCCACCAATTTGTGCACCTATAGATGCTAATGAAGATTTAGTAAGAGTTTTGGAGAAATACATAGCAATCTGACGTGCTTGTACAATTTCTCTCTTACGCGTTTTTGATTGAAGCGAGTCGGGCGATAGGTTAAAATAATCGCAAACCACTTTCTGAATGTAATCAACAGATAATTCTTTTTTGGAATTTTTTACCAATCTATCAATCATCAATTTTGCCAACTCGAGGGTTATTTCCTTTTTATTAAGAGTTGATTGTGCTAAAAGTGAAATAAGAGCTCCTTCAAGTTCCCTGATATTAGTTGTAATATGAGATGCAATATAGTCAATTACCTCATCAGTAATAACAATACCGTCGTGATAAATCTTTTGACGAAGTATGGCTATTCGTGTTTCAAAATCAGGGGTTTGTAAATCAGCTGAAAGGCCCCATTTAAATCTCGACAATAATCGTTGTTCCATGCCTTGCATTTCAACAGGTGCTTTGTCGGATGTTAAAATAAGCTGTTTTCCAGATTGATGCAGATGATTAAAGATATGAAAGAAAATGTCCTGAGTTTTTTCTTTTCCAGCAAATTCTTGTACATCATCAATTATAAGTACATCGATCATTTGGTAAAAATGCAAAAAGTCGTTTTTGTTGTTGTTACGAACTGCTTCAACAAATTGAGTTTGAAATTTATTCGCATTCACGTAGAGCACCGTCTTCTCTGGGTATTGTTCTTTAACTCTAATGCCAATAGCCTGAGACAAATGTGTTTTACCTAAACCCGAATCACCATAAATAAACAATGGGTTAAATGCCGTGCCTCCGGGGTTTTCAGCTACAGCGTTTCCTGCAGATCTGGCCAAACGATTACATTCACCTTCAACAAAATTATTGAAATTGTTGTCGGGGTTTAACCGTGGATCAACATGAAGTTTTTTTATACCCGGAATAATAAAGGGGTTTTTAATAGATTTTTCTTCAGAACTTAAAGGTACAGTTACTGGTTTGTTTTTAAGTTCCGTTTTGTAGTTTGTTGGAAATTTGACTGTAAACGGTTTGTTGTTTGAATAAACACTGTTCTCCATTACCACACTATATTCCAACTTAGCATCATTACCTAGTTCTTTACGTAGCGTTTTTCGAAGAATATCAATATACTGTTCTTCTAAATATTCATAAAAAAACGGACTGGGAACTTGAATGGTTAAAATATTCTCCTCAACCTTTAAGGGAATAATTGGTTCAAACCAGGTTCTAAAACTAATAGATGGGACATTGTCTCTGATAATCTTTAAGCAATTGCTCCAAATTTCCTGATGCTTATTATTATCCATTTAACTCTTAATTGTTTAAAAAATTTTTACTTGCTTTTACGATTCAAACAAAATTGTGAAAAAAAAAAGGAAAAAAAAACTTAATTACTATTGTTTTTTTTAAAAATTAGATATACGATTTTATATCAAGCGATTAAATTTTTTTCAAAATATATTTTTTTGTAATCAGCGATAATTCAGGCTTTTAAGATTTTTTAGGGTTAAAAAATTGCTATTGAATCTTTTAGAAAAATTATTTAAACAAAAAATTCAGAATATGATTTTTTTATTAGAAAAAAATCAACAAATACAAAAATTTAGAATTAGTCTAAGCAAATTGAAGATATTAAGCTCCCCTTTACTTGTCTTTTTTTCCAAATAATGAAAAATGGACATATCGCTTAGGATGCTCATTCAGGTCAATCACCAGCTTATCAAGGTCTGCGGCGAGTTTGTTTAAATTAACATATAACGAATCATTGTTTATTAACAAACCAATAGTTCCTTCACCATTATTTATTTTACCAGATATTTCTCCAAGCTCAGCAAGTGTTTTATTTGCATTTAAAATAGTTGATTTAATATTAGCTTTTGCCAGCGAATCACTTATACTTGAGAAATTAGTTAATACAGTTGTAATTTTTTCGTTGTTATTTTTGAGATTTGCTGATATTGATTCAAAATTAGATAAGATCTTCGATAATTTTACTTTCTCTTCAGCGACTAAACCTGAAACATCATTTGTTATGTTTTCAAGATTATCTAATGAATTCTGTAAACCTTGTCTTCTTTCTGCATCAAAAATAGAAAGTACAGAATCAAGAGATTCAATTAATCTTTCTGCTTTTTCTTTAATAGGTAAAAGTTGATCGCTTAACTGAGATTCTAAACCAGGTTTTACAAAACCAATTAATGTATCACCTTTTGAAAGGATTTCTTGAGAATCTGATAATTCTAAGGTTACTAATTTACCAGCAATCAAGTTTGCTGGTTCTATTACTGATTTTGAGTTTTTTGGTATTTTAATTTCTTTATCAACCGAAAATCGAATTACAATGCGGCTTCTTTGCTTTTTATGAAACTTAATGGTTTCAACAACACCTACTTTAAATCCACTTAGCATTACAGGACTAGCAGCTTCAAGTCCATCGATATTATCATATACTGCATAATAATAATTGCTGGTTACAATAATATTTTTACCTTTTAAAAAATTTAGTCCCCAAATTAACAAAGCAAAGGCAATAACTGCAGTAATACCAATTTTAGTCTCTTTAGTAAGTTTCATTTATAACTATTTTATTGATTAAATAATTTTTAGTTTATTTTATTGATTAACTAATTTAAAAGCCTCCGTTAGCGAAAGTTGTTTCCCACTATTCTCAATAGCGATAATAAATGCATCTGGAAACTTATCTTCTATAGTTTTCTTTAAAATCACCATTTCATTATAATCTGCTGATGAACCAACAGTATACTTATATATATTATCAATCTTATATTCTTCAATATTTGAAATTCCTTTAAAATATTCTGAATCAAATGAAATAGGATTTCGAGCCGATGCAATTTGTACTTTAAAACTAACAGGACTAATATTTACACTATTTTCATCATTAATATTATCGACAATAGTATCGGGGGTTTCAATTTTTGAGGCAAAATGACTTTTTTCTTCGATCATAGACTTATAATCTTTAAATGCCCTATATATAGCCGATGCAATATAATCTTGCCCTTCGTTGCTTACTAAGAAAAGTTCTTCTTTCGGATTTGTTAAAAATCCAACTTCAATTAATACACTTGGCATGGTTGTTTTCCATAAAACAAGAAACCCTGCTTGCTTAACACCTCTGTTTTTGCGTTGTGCCCTGGTTTCGAATTGATCTTGCACAAATGATGCATAATTTAAACTTTGCTGGAGAAAAGTATTTTGCAGAAACTTAAAAATAATGTACGACTCGGCTGAATTTGGATCAAATCCTTCATATTTGGTAGAATAATCTTCCTCAAATAGGATTGCTGAGTTTTCAATTTTGGCAACTTCAAGGTTTCCATCAGTTTTATGCAATCCCATAGCATAGGTTTCTGTGCCAGAAGCATAAGAATTAGGATTACCGTTGCAATGAATAGAGATAAATAAATCAGCTTTATTTTTGTTTGCTATATCGGCACGCTCATTCAATGGAATAAAAACATCAGTATCTCTTGTATAAATTACATTAACTCCAGGAATGTTTTCTTTTATAAGATTACCAAGCTTTAACGAAATAGATAGAGCAATATCTTTTTCTTTAGATTGTTTGCCCGATGTACCATTATCCAAACCTCCATGACCTGCATCAATAACAATCGTCTTTAATAGATATTTCTCCCCATTTTGACTGTAAGTAATTGAATATAACAAAAGAAGGCTAATAGTAAGTAGCAAACTTAAAAATTGGTCCTTTTTTTGTTTAAAAAAAATATCTATAAAAACCATCTTCATTTATAATGTATATAATATTTTAGTTAGTTTTGAAGCTTAAAATAAAATCAGTTGCACAAAAATAGTATAATAAAATTGTTTTCTAAATTAAGGATACTCGTTTTTTCATCCATAGTGATTTTGGTACTTCCTTTAACCTCCTTTTCACAGGTTAGTAGGGATGTTGTAAAAACCGGTACCAGATTAAATCAAAGGACTGATACAACAACTATACCAGTTAACGAGAAAAGTACTCGGCTTGATGATTCTTTATCTACAAAAAATACAAATAAAAGTTTTATTGATACAAAAGTTATTTATTCTGCAACCGACTCAATAGTGCTTTCTCGCGATTCTAAAATGGTTTATCTTTATAATAAAGCAAAGGTAGAGTATGGAGATATAACTCTCGAGGCTGACTATATAGTATATGATCAGGAACACAATATTGTATTTGCTCAGGGTGTTGAAGATACTTTAGGTAATTTAGTAGGTAAACCGGTTTTTACTGAGAAGGGTGATAAATTTGATGCTAAAACCATCAAATACAATTTCAAAACAAAAAAAGGATTTATTGAGGAGGTTTTTACCGAAGAAGAAGATGGTTTCTTGCATAGTCAGGTTACAAAAAAACTAGAAGATAATAGTTTTTTAATGAAAAACGGTAAATACACTACTTGCGATGATCCTAGCCATCCTCACTTTTATTTATCTATGTCGAAAGCAAAAATTATACCTGGCGAAAAAATTATTTCTAGTTATTCTTACCTGGTGCTTCAGGATATTCCATTTAAAATATTATTTATCCCTTTTGGTTATTTTCCGAGTCAGAAGGATCAAACATCAGGTATTTTAATTCCAAAATACGGGGAGGAGAGCAGGAGAGGTTTTTTCTTACAAGATGGGGGTTATTATTTTGGTATTAGCGATATGATGGATCTTGCCATTACCGCTGATATTTTTTCCGAAGGTTCGTGGGGAACAGATCTTAGGTATCGATTTATTAAGAGATATAAATTTAATAGTAATTTAAGTGTTAAATATAATGAGTTTATTAAAGGAGATAAAGGGTTACCAGATTACCTAAAGTCTAAAGATATTAAAATAAGCTGGACACATACACAAGATCCTAAAGCAAACCCAACAAGGAAATTTAGTGCAAATGTTAATTATAGTACCAGTTCTTACGAAAAGTATAATAGTAAAACAATTGAGGATTTAAATACAAATACAAAATCTTCAAATATATCATATTCAAAATCTTGGCCTGGTAGACCATTCAGGCTTACTGCACAGTTGAATCATTCGCAAAATAATCAGACAAATAATGTTAATTTAACTCTACCTGTTGTGACCTTTAATATGGATAGACAATATCCTTTTCGTCGAAAAAATACCTCAGGTGAATTAAAATGGTACGAAAATATTGAGGTCTCATATAAATCAAAACTTGAGAATCGCATTACAACTGCAGACTCTCTGCTTTTTAATGGTACAAAATTTTCTGATTTTGAAAATGGATTTCAACATAATATCCCCATTAGTACCAATATAAAAATTCTAAAGTATTTTAATTTATCTCCTCAGGTTGAATATACTGGTATTTTGTACACAAGTTACCTGGGTAATAGGTATTATGATTATAATTATTATAACGAAGATAAGAATACATATGGAGCATTAATTACCGATACTATTAATGAATTAAAATATGCTCAATTAGTAACACCTTCTATTTCTTTAGGAGTTGGTCCAAATATTTATGGAATGTATGCTTTTAAAAATCCAAATGCGAAAATAGTAGCAGTTCGTCATGTTGTTACGCCTTCAGTAGCGATATCATATAGGCCAGATTTAGGGAACATGGTAGATCAGTACTATGGCAAATATGACATACTATCTGGTGATGAATGGAAAACCATTGAGTACTCAAAATTTGAAAATGGATTATACCGTTTTCCTGCAACACCAGGACAATCGGGAACGGTTTCTTTAAGTTTAAATAATAACTTGGAGATGAAAATCAGATCCGATAAGGATACTGTTACAGGGATGAGAAAGATTAAATTAATTGAAGGGTTAAAAATAGGTTCAAGCTATAATATTTTTGCAGATTCTTTAAATTGGAGTCCAATTAGTTTAAGTGGAAGAACTACGCTTTTTAACGATAAAGTAAATATTAATGCAGGTGCATCAATTGATCCATATGCAATTTATGAAAATGGAAGAAAGTATAATGAATACTACTGGAATGTTTCAGATGGCAATTTTTTTGGAAGAATTGGACGACTTACAAATTTTAATCTTTCAATTGATTTTAGATTAAATTCTCCTCAAGATAGTAAAGGCAATATAAAAGATAAGGATCAAGAAACAGAGTTATTAGATGAATTTGGTAACCCATTGCCCATTGCGCAAATACAACAACCAATTGTAGGGTATGTTGATTTTGATATTCCTTGGAATTTAAGTGTTGGATACAACTATAATTATTCCAAACCTGCTTTTGAAAAAAATATTACTCAAACACTTCAGCTTTCTGGTGATTTTAGTCTTACAAAAAAATGGAAATTAAGCTTTAGAACTAATTATGATATTACAAATAGAGAATTGTCATCTACTTCAATAAATATTCATCGCGATTTACATTGTTGGGAGATGACCTTTTCATGGATTCCTGTAGGTCGAATGCAGAGTTATAATTTCCAGATTAATGTTAAAGCTTCAACCTTGCGAGACTTCCTAAAACTACCTAAAAAACGAACCTGGCAAGAAAACCTTTAAATCAATTATCAATTAACAAACACCAATTATTTTACAAAGATTGAATGGTGAACTGTGAGCTAAAAATCCCAGATCTTGGCAATCACGATTCATAATTCACCGTTTCCCAGATAATACCCAATTTTTTATTATTTCTTTCCCAAATTCAGTCATTATCGATTCTGGATGATACTGAACTCCTCTAATATCAAATTCTTTATGCCTTAGCGACATAATATCTCCATTATTATCTATTGCAGTAATTTCCAAGTCTATTGGAAAATTACCTTTATTAACTGTCCAAGAATGATATCTGCCAGATTTAAAGTTTTTTCTTATACCTTTATATATATAGTCATCTGTAGTAATAATTGTTTTCATTTCTCTGCCATGATGTACTTCGGGCATATTGATTAATTCAGCACCAAAATACTCTGCAATAGCTTGGTGACCTAAACAAACTCCCAAAATTGGTTTAATTGTTTTATAATTATCAATAATAGAAAACATAATTGGCGAATCCTTAGGTAATCCGGGGCCTGGAGAGAAAATAATTTTGTCGAATAAATTAATTTCGTCCAAGTTAATTGAATCATTGCGATTAATCACAGTTTCTGATGCAAATTGCTCAATATAATGTGCCAGGTTATATGTAAAGGAGTCGTAGTTATCAACGATAAGAACTCTCATATTTCTTTTTTTAGATGAGCAAATTACGTTATTTTTGTTTTAGTATAATAATCAAAACTAAATTAATACCATATGAAAAAAGTAATTTTTACCGAATCAGCACCAAAAGCTATTGGTCCATATAGCCAAGCTATCGAATCAAACGGAACCCTTTATATTTCTGGTCAAATTCCAATTATTCCATCTACAGGACAAATACCCGAAGGAATAAAAGAGCAAACAAAGCAGGTTATGGAGAATATTGGAGCTATTTTAAAAGCAGCAGGTTATACCTATGATAATGTTGTAAAATCAACATGTTTGTTAAGCGATATGGATAATTTCAAAGCTATGAACGAGGTTTATGGAGAGTATTATAAAGAGAACCCGCCGGCAAGAGCAGCTTATGGCGTTGTAAAATTACCATTGGGAGTGCTAATTGAGATTGAAACAATTGCTGTGAAGTAGTTTTAATAATCACATTCTATAGTCTAGGCCAAAAGCATAATAAGAAAGGCTGCCAGTTGGCAGCCTTTCATTTTTATTAAAGATTCTAATTATTCAGCAACAATCTCAATTGAAACTTCAACCTTAACATCTTTATGAAGTTTTACAGTCACTTTGTGAGTTCCAACTTCTTTAATCTGATCTTCGGCAATCGTAATATTTTTGCGGTCAATATCAAATCCTTTTTCTTTTAATGCTTCAGCAATCTGAATAGTATTAACTGAACCGAAAATTTTACCTGTAGAACTGGTTTTTGCACCAATTTTTAGAGATACTTTTTCGAGTTTTTTAGAGTTTTCAAGAGCTTCATTTTTAATTTTTTCTTCTTTGTGAGCTCTTTGTTTAAGGTTTTCTGCATTTATTTTTTTTGCAGAAGATGTAGCACTAATAGCAAAGCCTCTAGGAATTAAAAAATTTCTTCCATATCCATCTTTCACTTTAACTATCTCGTTCACATTGCCTAAATTTGGCATATCTTGTTTTAAAATAACTTCCATTATTGTTCCTCCAAAGGTTATTTCAACATATCTGTTACATATGGCAGCAAAGCAAGATGACGCGCTCTCTTTATGGCTTTAGCTACTTTTCTTTGATACTTCAAAGAAGTTCCTGTTAATCGGCGAGGTAAAATCTTACCTTGTTCGTTAACGAATTTTTTTAAGAATTCAGGATCTTTATAATCAATATATCTGATCTTATTTTTCTTAAAACGACAATACTTTTTCTTTTTTACCTCTACGGTTGGGGGTGTAAGGTATCTTATTTCTGATTGGTTTTGTGACATTTTTATTCCTCCGCTTTAGTTTCTTTCTTAGTTTTTTTCTTTTCACTATACTCAACAGCGTATTTATCCATTTTAAATGTTAAAAAACGGATAATTCTTTCGTCGCGTCGGTACTCAGTTTCAAGTTTGTTGATTAATTCGCCTTTAGCTTTAAATTCAACTAAATAGTAGAAACCAGTCGATTTTTTTTGAATCGGATAAGCGAGTTTCTTTAAACCCCAATTTTCTTCGTGGACTAATTCGGCTCCATTATTTGCCAAAATGCCTTTGAATTTTTCAACCGTCTCCTTCATCTGTGTATCAGACAAAACGGGAGTTGTAATGAAAACGGTTTCGTAATAATTCATCATAACACTTTTGTTTTAAATAAATAATTAATTTAATGAGCCGCAAAATTAGGCATTTTTTTAATTTTTACAAAGATTTAGGTAAGTAAATGAAATATAATCATCTAATTTTTTCACGATTCGAATTAACTAGATTTTTGTGAATAACTTTTTAACACAAATAAAATGTTTGCAGTTATTTTTGGTCAAAAATTATAAATTTGTATTTCTTAATTAGCTTAATTATTACAAATGGATAATTTCATAGTATCTGCTCGAAAATATCGTCCAGCAACATTTCAATCGGTTGTTGGGCAAAACTCAATTACTACAACCTTAAAGAATGCTATTAAAAACAAACTTCTTGCCCATGCATACTTGTTTTGTGGACCGCGTGGAGTAGGTAAAACTACTTGTGCAAGAATCTTTGCTAAAACTATAAATTGCAAAAATTTAACAGAAAAAGTTGAGCCATGTAATGAGTGCGAATCGTGTAAGGCATTTGATCAAAACCGATCTTATAATATTCATGAACTTGATGCTGCATCAAATAACTCTGTCGATGATATCAGAAACCTGATAGAACAAGTGCGAATACCTCCCCAGGTTGGTAAATATAGTATTTATATTATTGATGAGGTTCACATGTTATCGGCACAAGCATTTAATGCATTTTTAAAAACACTTGAAGAACCACCTGCACATGCAATATTTATTCTGGCAACTACCGAAAAGCATAAAATTATACCAACCATTTTGTCACGTTGTCAGATATTCGATTTTAATCGAATTAAAATTGATGATACAGTAACATATCTTGAGCATATTGCAAAAACAGAAGGTATTCAATATGAGGTTGATGCATTCAATGTTATTGCCCAAAAAGCTGATGGTGCCATGCGTGATGCACTTTCAATTTTCGATCAGGTGGTTAGCTTCTCTGGAGATAATATTACTTATCAGAAAGTTATTGAAAATCTGAATGTTCTTGATTATGAGTATTTCTTTAAACTCACTGATGCTTTTTTTAAGAATGATTTATCTACATCACTACTAACATTTAATGAGATTCTAGAGAAAGGTTTCGATGCACATCATTTTATTTCCGGACTAAGCGAGCATTTTAGAAATCTTCTTGTTGTAAAAGATGAAATAACACTTCAATTGCTGGAAGTAGGAGCTAATATCCGCGAAAAATATAAGGAACAAACTCGATCAATTACTACTGATTTTTTATTTTCAGCATTGGAAATCTCCAATAAGTGCGATTTGAATTACAGGATAAGCCGGAACAAACGGCTTCATGTAGAGCTTGCATTGATTGAGTTATGTAATATAACCAACGAAAAAAAAAACTCTGATTCCATAGAAACAGAAGAAAATCCTGAAAAAAAAGAGACTAAAACACAAACAGTTGATGAACCTGATCAAGGATGGCGAACAGAAAAGGTTATAAAGAAAATTAATGAGGATGTTAAAAAACTTGATATCCCAAAAGTCAAACTTAATCATTTACCATCATTCTCTATAAAAGATAATCTTTCAGGACAATCATCTCAAAAGATTGAAGATCTTTCAGATAATGAAGTAAATGGCGACATAAATGAAGTAGAGCCTTCGTATAAAGATCAATCATTTTCAGAGCTTGAACTAATTGATAAATGGCAACAATTCTCCGATAAATTGGGCGACAGACCAAGAATTTTTAACACCTTAACATCAAAAGAACCAAAATTGGAAAGGGAAACAATAGTTACTTTTCTAATTGATAATAACTTGCAGGAGGAAATGATTAATGATATTCGAAATGAATTAATTGCATTTTTAAAAGTTGAATTAAAAAACAAAAATATAGAGCTTAAACTAGTTTTAAACGAATCTACTCAAGAAAGCAAACTATATACTTCTGAAGAAAAATTTAGGCATTTGCTTTCAAAAAATGAGGATTTGGGTAAGCTAAAACAAGAGTTTAACCTGGATTTTGATTAATTAAACAAAATATGATTAGATTTGTTATAAATAAAACAAATTATAAAATGTTTAACCTAAAAGAAAAATCAATATGTTATCAAAAAAAATTGAAAAGATTTTAAACGATCAGATCGAAAAAGAAGGATATTCCTCAAATCTATATTTGGCAATGGCATCATGGGCTGAGAAAGAAGGTTTTGCTGGAATATCACAATGGCTTTATGCTCAAGCTGAAGAGGAAAGAATGCATATGCTTAAATTTGTTAGTTTTATAAACGAACGAGGTGGACATGCTGTAGTTCCTGCTTTTGCAAAACCTCCTGTGAAGTTTGAGGGTATTAAAAAAATGTTTGATCAGGTATTAGAGCATGAACAATTTATTACTAAATCTATTAATGAAATTGTAGCTTTAGCTATTAAAGAGAACGATTTTGCTATTAATAATTGGATTCAATGGTTTGTTACTGAGCAAATGGAAGAAGAATCGAATGTTCAAACAATAATTGACAAGCTAAATCTACTAGGCGATAAGAATTTCTATATTTTTGATCGTGATATTATGGGCTTACGGACTGCAGAATAGCATTATCTATAATAAGTTTTTAAAAAGAAGCCGTCTCAAAAGATAATCTGAGACGGTTTTTTTATGTTGTTATTTTTAGCGTATTTATATTTTAGCTTATAGTCTTTTGTTTAGGTTTTTTTATTAATAGGAATTTA
>Ga0209417_1001003_pt1 | contig 56027 bp, 90 predicted proteins | sample RifGroF2_FD_184002 | JGI IMG/M metagenome (GOLD analysis project Ga0209417, IMG submission 184002) | Groundwater microbial communities from Rifle, Colorado, USA - Groundwater F2 (SPAdes) (version 2) | ecosystem: Environmental > Aquatic > Deep subsurface > Groundwater | place: Rifle, Colorado... | reverse complement strand
CCGGAATAGGACTTGAAGATACAGCGCAGCTCGAAGACGCCACAAAAAAAGGACTCCGGGCAACTTCGCCGCTTTACAGGCCGGTACTTGAAGGTGCAGGCGCGGCGCTCGGAGCGGCTGCAGGGGCCCCAGGCGGCCCGGTTGGTTCCGTAGCCGGTGGAGCGGTTGGCTATGCCTCTGGCAAGGGCCTTGCCGATACCCTGGATATGTACGCAGGGGTTAAAGAAAAATATTCTGGCCCGGTCGAATCGTTCACTGAGGCCGGGAAGGATCTTGCCACAGGCGCGGCCCTTGAGGTTGGAGGTGCAGCGATAGGCGCGGCCCTTGTCCCTGTACTACGTGGCGGGAAGACGATCTTCAAGAAGGCAACTGGCGGTCTATCCGGCCTTGTCTCCAAAAAAGAGTTTGAAAAGCAAGCTGGTAACATTCTCAGGGCCAATACATCGGAAGGCACTATCTACGCTCGAAACGCCGAAGAAGCCGCACGTATTGAAAAAGAAATCCAGGGCCTGAAATTCACCCTTGGGCAAAGAACCGGCGACCCAGCCATGATTAAGCTTGAGCGCTCACAAATCAGGGCAACCGATGCGGCCACCCAAAACGCCGAACAGATTGCAGCCAACAACGAAGCTTTACGGGCGCACTACGACAAGAACTTTGGTGGGCAGGGAAATATTGACGATTTAATCAGTTCGCTCGGCGGCAAAAAAACGGCCATCGACAGAGAAGCTTCAACCAAAAGAGGCGCAGTTAGGCCGATGGTCAATAGCATGGGCCCGGCTCCACCTCAAGCGGTGGGAGAAGAAGCCGTTGACGCTATCCGCTCTGCAAAAAAGCCGGTGCAGGCCACTCTGAATGAACTTGAATCCTCAATCCCTGATTACCCCATGACCTTCGGCAATGTTCGCAAGTCCATCAGCGAGGCCAGGGCCAACAAGAAGCTTTCCGATGACCAAGTGTCGGCAATATTCAAAACCGAAAACAAGATCGAAAGGATTCTTGACGACCGCGGCAAAACCACCTTCACGGCCATGGGCATCCGGCGAACGCTCAACGATGAAATATCCAAGGCGTTCGCACCTGGTGGAAACAAATCAGTTGGCGAAGCGCTGACAGGAGTAAGGGACGCACTCGAAAAAGACCTTGCCGAATTATCAAATATGGCAAGAAGCGGCAAGATCGGAGAATACAAAGGCAAACCCGTCAACACAGACGTTTTAGCCGATGAACTCGAAAAAGCTACCGTAAGATCGGCGCAACTAAAAGCCAGCCAAGCCCCCGACATTGAAGGCATGGTAAAGGCCATCAAGGACAAAAACGGCTTTACCATGATGCGGCAATATGGAGAAGACGACACTAGTTTTGCGGCCCGGTTGTCCAGGGACTACAAAAGGATTTTTGGCAAAGACCCGCTCATGAAAAATACCGGCCTGGGTGCCGCTGGCGAAACCGACAAGAGAATTTTGGAATTGAGGGAAATCCTAAACGCCGTTGAACCCGGTAAGGACGTTGCCAGCTCCATGAAAGCTTTTAACGACTTCGCCTCTTCTGAATACTTCGGAAAGTTTGACAAGGGCGCGGTTAGAAAAGCTCTCACCAAAGGCAAAGAGGCGACCGGCGCGGCTACCAGAACCGAAGACATCCCAAGCCTATTTACCACAGTCTCAGGCGCAGAGGATCTAATCAGGGCCGTAGGTCAAGAAAAAGCCAGCGGGATCATGAAAGGCCATTACGCCTACGACCTACTGAAATCCGCGACAAACCAGAACGGCGATATAGTCACTTCAAAATTGACCTCGTGGCTCAACAGAAACAAGCAATCACTTGAAAAATACGGCCTTGATTTCAGCGACGTTGAAGGAGCGCAAAACATAGCGGACGGTGCAGCCAAAGCAGCGGCAGAATTTGAAAAGTCGGCGGCCTCCAGAATCCTTAATTCCGATACAGAAAAGGCCATAGCCAACGCCATTAAAGGCAACAACACGACCAAGGCGGCTATGGACCTTTTGAATATGGTTAAGGGCGACAAAGCGGCTACCGCAGGACTTCAGAACGCCTTTGCCGATCATATCATGCGAATGGTAGAAACGACAGCCAAGGATATTGCCAACAATCCCACGGTATCCAACGCGGCTTTCTCAAGGATCATGAAAAAGTATGAACCGGCAATGGATGTTTTGTATAAGAGCACACCGGAAAAGCTCAACGCCCTAAAAACCATGCAACGGGCCTATGAGATTTCAACGAGGAACACACGGAGCGCCATAGGCGGTGGCTCGGACACGGCAGAGAACGTCCTTGGGCGGCTTTCTACCCTAACCCATATGTCACGCACGGCATCAGTCGTTAAAGGGCTCGCAACGGTTCTCAATAAGCACAGCACAAAGGAAATCGATAAACTCGTAACGCGGGCCATGTTCGATCCTGAATATGCTGACTTTCTGATAAGGGCGGCAAACGGAAAGATCCAGCCCGCCAAACTAAGCGCACAGCTTAAGGACAAAATTATAAGCCTTGATGCGTACAAGCAGGCCAAAACAGGCGTTTCAAGGGCGGCGGCGGTAGTCGGGACGGTTGCGGCAGAGAACTCAGGGGAATAGCTTTTTAGAAACGGCCAAGATTATGCAGCAAGCAAGCGAAACGATAGCAACGCCCAATATCCCAAAATACGAATATACCGCGTATGCCAACAATACGCCTATTAAAAGGGTAGGTTCCATCGCAAACAATAATTCAAAAAGTATTCAATTGTCAAGCCTGCGCCTCCCCGCAGGTAAGGCAGCTTTCCCCGGCGCAACTTGCCCCCTCCCAGGTTGACGCCGGGGAAAGCATCCAAATTAACACTTGATATTTTAGGTAAATAAAAGTAAAGTAATTCCAACATAACAGCAGGACCACCAACAGGGGCCGTACCCGGTAAAACCGAGTACGGCCTTTCTTTTTCTGAAAGGAACGAACATGCCAGGATCGATGACAATCAATCAAGAATACTTCGGGCGCAAACGGTCGGTGGTCTGCAAATGCACGGTTGACGCCAGCGGAGACATGAGCGGCATCCCGTTTGAGGTTCAGGGCGGCGAGCTTTACGCCTTCGCTTTTGTTCCAGGCGCGGGAGTGACCGCAGCTTGGGATTTGGTGTTAAAAGCCAAATACCGCAAGCCTGATGGAACTACCATAGAATGGGCCGACATTCTCAGCGGTGACGGTGCGAATCTTTCCGAATCAACCAACGGCGGAAACAAGGCGCTATCAACCGGCTTCGGGCTTCTTAACCACATGATACTTGAGCCGGTTATTTCTAACGCCGGGAACGCTACGGAAATCCATATCGTTTTATATATGTGGGAAGAGATTTGAAAACCGTAACCTCCGATGAACTGAAAAAGATCATCCGCGCCTCTCGTGCCGGTGGTCTTTTTGGTCGCGGCATCAGACTCTTCGATGAGCAGTACGCCATTTTCACCGTATCTGAGATGGACACGATTGTTACTTGCGCCATGGGGAAGCTCGCTTCCGAAGGTCTTTCACCGGACGATTACGCCGAAGATATGGGCGATTGCGATACTTTGGCGACCATCATCTGGGCCGAAATCCTAAGAGAGTGGATGCTCAAACACAAAGGCCAGCAAGGTTACCCGGCTATAGCCTTCGGGTTCGGGATACTGCCAGAGCACGCCGTTAACGTCGGAGTTTGCGAAGAAGGAATAAAAATATGGAACTACGGAACATTGACAGATTGGGACGCTTCGGCTTTGTCGGAAGTGGATTTTCGCTGACCGTTATTCTGGTCGCCTTTCTCTTTTGTGGATGCGTTGGTCTTAGCAACATCAAGGGGCCTCCCGCAGCTCCCGTTCCCCCTCCAGGTACAGCAGCAGAGCTTACCGCAGGCACCGAAACAAAGTCTCGCGTGTGGAGCCCCACAATCCTTGCCACTCAGTTTTCCGGTGCTGCTGCTGAAGTCGTAGACGAGGCTGTGACTGCTGCAAACATGGACGGAGACGTGGCTCACGGAGTTTCCCAGAATGCCCTGATCGACTACCTCATGGCGACCATCGATCCTGATGGAGACGGCTCTATCGCAGACTCCAGCTTGTCCATTGCTGATCTGACGCTGACCGGCGCAGTGGGCCTCGTCCTTGGCGTCGCCGGAACGACACTCGGCACGGCGCGGTGGTATACCAATGTAGCGGCGAACGTCTATCGCTTTGACCTTTTCTCGTCTGATTTTACACAAAATTGGGGCATCCGCTGGCAGACCGGCTACCCGACCGAAAACGGTGGGCTTTTTACAGTTGGCACCACCGGGACAGGAACTTGGAGTTACCAAGGCGTTGATCCTGGCGACTTGCTCTTGCTGCCCGCTGATCCCGCGGCCCACGTGCTTTTCGGTTTCGACAATACTACAAATACCTACAAGCCTTTCACGATTGGCACCGGCCTTTCCTTTGACCAGGCGTCCAGCACCTTGAGTGCAACAGCCGGCAGCGATGCTTTCACGGTCAAGGTGGACGCTGCCGCAACCGCCGATTATCTATACGATGGCGGGGTCGGTGCAATCAGGGCTGGAACAAATGTCTCCATTGACGACAATGGGGATTACATCACGCTCAACGCTACCGCCGGCTCCGCTACGCTGGATGCTATCGGTGATCCGGTTGCAGATGGTACAATAGCCCAAGCCGGTTACAAACTCACTCTGACCTCCACCCTGAACACTGCCGGTTCAATATGGACCTTTACGAATACAACCGCCGACCTTACCGCTGACGTTTCCTTTATCGACCTGAAACTAACCGACGATGCGGACGCCAACGGGTATTTCTTGAGGGGATATGATAACGCCGGTGTAGACCTGAAGTGGTCTATTGGGGCTGATGGCGCGTTTACGACTACCGGAACGATCACAGCACCGAGCTTTGCTTCCAGCGCTGTAGACGGAGCACGATATTCCACCCTACCGAACAACACGACCGGCAACGAACCATTGCTCACAGCGGGCGAGAGCGGGTTCTATTCGTTTGAAACGCTTCTCTACATGTACGAGAACGGCACCAAAGTAGGGCGTGTTATGGGCCTCACCGGAGGCACCAACCTTAATCCTGATGCCGCTGACGGCGCGGCTCTTGGCTCTGCTACACTTGAATGGTCGGACCTGTTCTTGGCTGACGCGAGCGTAATCAACTTCGGTGCCGATCAAGACGTAACACTGACTCACGTACCTGATACGGGCATTCTGCTAAATGGTGCCATGCAGCTTCAGCTTAGGGACTCCACCGAATACATTGCTTCGCTGAACGACGGCTATGTTGACATTGAAGCTGCGACAGCGGTTCGGATCAATACCGACCTGGTTGTTTCGGGAACCATTGGAGGCTTAGTCGCTTCGACTACCGACGCAGACGGCCAAACGTTAACCTCAGCGATGCAAAAAGGCTACATTCATTGGGCGACCGGAGCGGGAACGATCAACCTTGCTGCCATTACTGCTGGGGATTCGTTCTGTGTTCACTCTACCACGGCGGCAGCGGTAGTTATCAACCCTGATGACGCTGATGTAATTTGGCTAAACGGAGCGACTTTATCGGCGGGTGATTCGGTTACGTCCGATTCTACTGCCGGGGCGCAAATATGCTTCATCGCTCAGGACGCAACAAACCTTCGTATGACGAGCCGAACCGGGACTTGGACAGACACAAACTAAAGGTGATCTATGAGAAAATACTTTCTCCCCATAGCCTTGATTCTGCTCCTCGCCGGGTCCGCGTCCTACGCCTGGATGGGGGCGGGGCAGATGGCGGGGTCGGTGCCGAGCGCTGCTCCAGCCCCCACCTATCTTTTTGAAGAGTCGTTTGACCCTACCGGCACCGACCTAACTTGGGTAACTGTCACCGGCACACCGGATTATGACTACACCACGACCATCCTCGAAGGGGCGCAGAGTTTTTTTCTCGATGGAACAGTTACAAGCTCACGCGTTTATACAGCGATCACAGCGATAGGTGAGATATGGGTTTATTTCCTCTATCGCCCGGTAGCTCTGGCCGGTGGGGATAGAACATTTTTTTCGCTGTATAATGGAACGGTGGCTGTATCAAACGTACAAATTGGTTCAGACGGAACACTATACATAACTCAAGGATCAGGCACTGCACGAACAGTCGGAGCGATGTCAACAGGCACGACCTATAAAGTTTGGGTGCATCATAAAGCTGAGAGCGCCGCGAGTGCTGTTGATGGTGTAATAGAGGTTGGTTTCTCAACCGATGGAGTAAGACCGACCAGCGGTGACAACTATGCGATATCCTCATCTGGCTCAAATGAGGCTACAATATCTCGCGTTGCGCTTGTGTCTTTGCTTTCAACCACAGGGATTTCAGGAATCTTTGACAAGCTACGCGGCGATGACGTTCAGATAGGAGACAACCCGCAATGATCGCAAGAATAGCCTTAATCTTATTGCTATTCTCGGGAGTTGCAAACGCTACCGCTCCGGTCGTGTTTTTCTCCGACATGACCGATGGCCCAGTTACGGGGTGGGAGGGTAGTGCAACTAAGGGCGCTGCCGTGACCATCTACGGCATCAATTTTGGCTCAAGCCGTGGGACATCATACGTCACAGTTGCCAACGCTACCGCCGCAACTTCGGTTGATATCACGGCTGCTGGAGACTATGCCGAGTGGGGCGCGACCACCGACCCAATCACGCCGACTTTTAACGGCATTGACCAGCTTCAGCGCGTGACTTTTTTTCTCAACTCTTCAATGGGCGTAACAGGATCATATTCAAACTCAACCATCACCGTCACGACATCAGAAGGCACAAGCTTATCTATCCCGTTTCACTGCCGAGCGATAGGCTCCAACAAGATATATTTCATTTCAAAAACGAGTGCCAGCGATACATATTCCGGGCTTTATGCGACTTTTCAATCAGGCACCTCCGGCCCGAAGGCCAGCGTTGCTGAACTGAGGGATATTCTTGTTGCGGGTGATGTCGCCTACCTTGGCGCGGGAGTGTGGGATACCCCTGATCCAGGTGGATACGCCGGAAAATACGTGCTGGATTTCTACAATACAAACCATGCAGACGGCACAGAAGGTCTGTCGATTACCTTTAAAGCCTACCCTGCCGCAGCAGTTCAGCTTGGAACATCGTCTGTCGATGACTTATCAGCAATAGGAACTAACGGGTCAACAGAGGCAACAAACCATGTCCATTATTGGACATTCTCAAACTTGACTGTCAACGGGCACTCCAACGCGATCAATTTTACAAAAGCATACTATGCACAACAATCGAGCCATTGCCGCTTTATCGGCCTTGATGCGACTACTCACGGCGGCACGCCTGGGGATGAGGGTAAGACTGTAATAACATTTATCTCCGGTAAAACCCAAACCTATATTTACCTACTCGGATGTTACATTCACGATCCTGGAGTTGATAATAGAGGGGATACAACTCCGGTGCAGGATGGTTATGGGTTTTCGGTTTCCGGCTCTTACCCAACCGGAACCGGGCATGACCACATGTATATTGGTTGGAACGAGGTAAGCTACATTCCAAAAGGCCATGCGTTTTATATTTACGGGCATCAGTCCGGAGATTCCGTTGACAATCTATTCATCCACGACAACTGGTTCCACCACACATCAATGAGTGCGTGCGTTCTGGGTACTGGAGATGACACGCCTGATTATGGATTCGTAACAAACGAGTACTTCTACAATAACGTCGTATCTGATTCAGCAAGCACGCCAATAGCCATAGGCGACCCTGGCGCCCTTCGCGGTGGGGATGGTGGCAATTTCTATCTATATAATAACACCATTTATGACATGGACGGCGGATACGCGATGCTGGTTCGCGGGTCCGATACTCTGCCAACCGCTCTATACCTTAGCAATAATATCGTAGTAAATAATGGTTCGTGGTTTTCTATAACCGGGTGCGGTAGCAATATCACCTGCTCTGGCAGTAATAACCTCTGGTACGGAAATGCCGATACGGTTCCGGCCTGGTCCACGTCCAACCAGACCACAGACCCGGCATTCACAAATGCGGCATCAAACGATTTTACCCTTCAAGCCGGATCACCAGCGATAGACAACGGATCAAGTTCGGTATCAGCAATCGTCACCAAAGATGCCAGGGGTATTCCTTGGGCTTCTGCGACGTATGAAATCGGAGCTTTTCTGTACGGTGCAGGCGCAGGCACAACCACCCGCAGCATGGGCGCAAAGCCTGGGTTGCTGCCGTAGGGTAGGGAATGAACGTGAACGCACCTAAAGCGATGAACCAGAAAAGAAAGGCTCAAAAATGACCGATCTCGTGGAAGCACTCGGCAAGCTGCTCGGCCTCCTGCTGGCCTTTTTTGGTATCGCCAAATGGGTGAATCATGCCATAGAGAGGCGCGTGACAGCCTTGGAGGCCAGCCCGCCGAAAAGGGAAGTGGCCGAGTGCCAGCGGCTGCAGAACTCATGCTCTACGTCCGTGAGATTGGGCGCCGTCGAAAAGCAAAGCGACGGGCTCACGGATTGGCTAAAAAGGATCGAAGCGAAGCTTGACAGGCTGATCGAGAAGGGTGATTGACCATGGACCTGGGCCGCATCAAAACGCTTCGCAAAGTGCTGGCCGACATCGAAGCCAAGTGCAACGCCTGCCCCATCGCCAGTACATGGTATTGCAATGAGGGATGCCTTATGCCGGCCGCAAAGGTCGTGGCCGAAACCGAACTGAGTGATCTCGGGGAGTACGTCCATGCTGTGGATAAAACCAACCTGTAAATGTTGCGGTCGCAAAATGAAATTCAAGGCCGACACCTGCCCGGTCTGCACAGCGCTGTGCGGGATCGAAAAGAAAGTGCCGGGTATACTTCAAAAGGTTCTCGAATACCTCAAGCCCAAGGAGGCATAATGCCAGACTTTGAAAAAGCCTTTCTTCTAACTGTTGCCTTTGAAGGCGGCGACTCAAACGACCCTGACGACCGTGGAGGACGCACACGCTACGGGATAAGTCAGCGGGCGTACCCTGACCTTGATATTTCCAAACTCACGCTGGAAGACGCCAAGGCGCTTTACAGAAGGGATTGTTGGGACAAGTGCGGCTGTGACAGAATGAACGACCAGCGGCACGCGGAGATCGTTTTCGATATCGCGGTCAACATGGGCGTCAGTGCAGCCAAAGAACTCTTGATGGAAACGCTCAAAATCGATGCGTTCGCAATGGCAATGGCCGTCAAGCGGATCAAGAGGTATGTTCGTATCTGTCAGGCGAAGCCGAGCCAAAAGAAGTTTTTGCTCGGGTGGATCTGCCGGGCGCTGAACGCGGCGGGGGTTAAGTGATCCCATATATCGATGAAAAAATAACCGGATACATGCGTTACCAACTGCTTCGATATCACATCCAGACAGGAGATTCCATCGAATGGACCGGAACAAGCCCGGTTGCTCATGCCATCCGGTGGCGCACAGGTATGCCGGTCAACCACTCGTCGCTTGCCTTTCGATACATTCTTGACGGCGACACCGAACCGCGCATCAGCATTTCCGAAGCGGTTGAAGGCGGCGTTGAGCCAAGGTTTCTTTCTTCGGTTCTGGACGGGTACAAGGGCAAAGTCTATCTCGTGCGTTGCCTGTCGGACCCGGCAGACCGCTTAAAGCTGGCGAAAGCTGCCTTGCGCTTCGAGGGCGGCGAAGGCCAAAAGAAGGTCCGATACGACTACCTGTCGCTGGTCAGTCTTCTGTTCCGTCCCAGGGTGCCGCTCAACGGGTCTTTCCTTTACTGCTCAGAAATGATCCAACAGGCAGCAGTTGACGCCGGTATAATCCCGGCCAGCATGAACGATGGCAAGGGCGTTGTGCCGGGTGAATTGAACCGGCTTGGAATTTACGCACAGGAACGAATCAGAATCTATTGAAGGGGGTCTTATGAACACTTGGCTTAAAGGGCTTCTAAGCGCCATCATCGGCGGCGCGGCAAATTCGATCACGGCGGCAATCATCGAGCCGGCAACATTCAACTTACAAGAAGGCCTTGGCAAACTGGCATCCATGGCCGGCGTCGGGGCGATTTTATCGGGGGCGATGTACCTCAAGCAATCCCCACTCCCGACGAAAGAGGAGCCCCCCTCCATCCTCGGCAATTCCGGCCGGGCCATGCTGGTCGCCATCGCCATTTGGGGCGTTGCCATGTGGGGCATGTTCACCATGCTCAACGGCTGCGCCACGACCGGAAAGACCGATCCCCAAGTGCAAGCCTACGCCATAGAATCGGCCGCGCTCATGGCCGGGTATGAGGCCCAGGACAGCCTACAATGGACCGATGAAATGGAGGCCTACTATCAGGCCATCCAAAGTGGAACCGTGACCCTTGACGGCGCACAAGCGGCTGAGTCGTACTTGCGAACCATGACGCACCCTGTAATAGCTAACCGTTTGGTGGAGCTTGCGAGGATCATGGGGTTCGGCCTGGACGCCTCCGGGGTGATCGAGTCCGTTGAGATGGTCAATATCCCGATGCTACAGGCGGCGGCCAGGGGGTTTAAGCAGGGGCTTATGTTAAAGTGACCGAGTAGTCGATAATGACAAAACAGAAACGGCCCGGGGGTCATTCTCCCTAGGCCGTTTTTTTTATTGCATTGATTTGACAGCTACCCGTTTCCCGCGAACAACTGCGATACCTCGCAAGTCGTCTTTTTATTGACCCGCTTGGGAACCGCCGCTTTGTGGATCGCACGAACCGCGTCGAGAACCAAACCAATATCCCCACGCTGTTCCTTGATCTCTCGCACCATCCTTAACAGAGCCAATACCGAATCGTCGGGACCAAGTTTGTGTAGCATTGACACGATTTGAGCCGTTGCTTCATCGCCTCCTTCCGATGCAATAACTTTGGATGATTTGCCGAATACCGAGTCTATGGCCGAATGGGGATCGATCCCCAAAAACTCCAGAGCTTTGAACCAGCGGTCTACGGTCCAGGCGGCACCACCTACGCCTCTATCTGTTTTGGCCGGCTTGCCAGGGGGCTGGACTGCGTAGGCGTCACTTTTGAGCATGCGGCTGAACGCGGCCGGATGCACACCTATATATTCTGCCACCTCCTCGTCTTTGACGGTTTTCGTGTAGCGATCCAGGTTCGACCGGATCACTGTCAAAAAATTGCGTTTCCCGTTTCGGTGCGGGCTATTTATTTCAGGCATCATTTTTATTGATACTCCATCAATTTTGTTGTTGACATATCATCAACACTAAATTACAGTGTTTGAAAAGGGGGTGATCAGAAAATGGCACAAAGTCAAAGATCGGTAGCTCGGAAATATGGTCTTGATCCAGCAACATTAAACAGGTTCCTGCAAGGCGTTGATGACATTAAAAACCCGTGGTCCGTATCAACGATCAGACTGTCGAAAGCGTTCAGGATGAGTATCAAGAGGTTGAGCGTGCTGACTCAGGAAGAAAGGGTGCTACGTTTCAACCAACTTTATGGCGACAAGGAATGAAAGTCAATTAACTAATTTGGAGGGATTATGCAAAGCGAATGTGTAGCGATAGGAAATCAGGAAGACAGGATCTATGACGCTTTTTTGGAACGGATCAGCACACGGTTCAAGACGGTATCATCCGGCCCGCTGTTCACGACCAACGCCGAATACCTGTTCGACGCCTACCTTCAGTCCTTTTGGGGTGCCGACCGCCAGTACCACAACTGCCACGCCTGCCGACACTTCATTGAACGCTTTGGTGGGCTGGTGACCATCGGTGACGACGGAAAAACGACGCCTGCCATATGGAACCAGGAAGACGCCCCAGACGCCTACCGCGATGCCATCAAAGCCATGGAAGAGATCGTATCGAAAGCGAAAATAACCGGAGTTTTCCTGACATCTGAAAAGGTGCTGGGCCAGCCTGTGACCGGGATCTGGAAACACTTTTATGCCGTGCCGTCCATACGACACAAGGCGCTTACCAAAACCGCTTCGCAGGCCATGGCCGAAAAGCTGGAAGACTACAAGAACGTGATCAGGGCGCTTGTCGAGTTCCCACCGGCCGTTATCGATCAGGCGTTGAGGCTTCTCAAGGCAGACACGCTGTATCGCAGCGAGAAGGTCATGGGTCACGCTCAATGGCTCAAGGATCTGCATGTCGCCCGCGAAAACGCACCGAAGCGCTTTCACTCGAATATCGTTTGGAAGACGGTAGCCACCCAGAAGGTTGAAGTCCACGTTCCACAACACGGTGATTTCATCGCGTTGGTATCTACCGATAACATGGACGCGCCGCCGATCATCCAATGGGACCAGGAAGACCGGAGAAACCCTGTCTCTTGGTATCGGTATCATAACGGGTCGAGCGCCAGACAGTGGGGCCTTTCCGGCGGCGAGTGGGCCAAAATTTCTGCCGTGTGCCTGCACCCCGGTAAATGGTTCGGCGGCGACTTCTCGAATCACGGCGTCGATGCCATGTTCATCATCGAAGGGGCGGTTGATTCTGCCAATAAATCCTTGGGCCTGTTTCCTGAGATTATGAAGTCAGAGTTCCGCGGTATCCGTGCCACTATTGAAGCATTTTCGCAGAGCAAAACGCTTTCTGGAAAAGAACAGGCATCGGCTTGCGGGCTGTGTGCAGTCGGCGCCCGCGTTCGCGTGGATGGCATGGAATACAAAATTGATCGATGGGATTAATTTTCCGTAACGACCAGAAGAGCAGGCTTTGGCGCCGCAAAGACAGGGAGAAAGAACTATGGAATTAAATAAGTGCGAAAAATGCGGCAGTACGAATACATATTGGCGCGAAAATCATCCAGACACCGGCATGGATGAAATGGGTTTGGTGTGCAGAGATTGCAAGCCAAAAACGTATAAACTGCCGCTATCTTTCAGGGTAAAAGAGGCAATGAGTATTAAGTGGCGCAAGATATGGGGGCCTCTTGTGGTACAAAGGCTATTTTACCTTGCACGTTGGTCGTCAAGGCAGACCTATAGTTACTGCACATGGTGCGGCCGCCAGCCAGGATTCGACTCATCTGTGAGCCGCAAGGGATTACGGTGCATAGAGTGCGAAAAATACTAAATGGCCCGTAACGACCAGAAAGGAGAACCAAATGTCACAGGTAACGACCACCCAAATCCAGCAAAAGCTCGGCGGCATCAAAGTCCTGCTGGCCGAAGTAAACGCCCTCGCCAAGCAACTTCGGCAGGGCACCGACGAGCCCGACCTTTACGACCGGGAGCTGGGAGCTATCGCATCCGATCTCGGCTTTGAATTGTCGAAGCTGTTCGGGAAGGCCCTTGAGGTCAATACGGATATGCGCCTGCTTGTCGAAAACGCGCAGGACGCATTGGAAGAAACCCACGCCATCAGAACCATCAGGGGAAGGAGGGCGGCATGAGAATATTAGGAATCGCAAGCTACCATGGAGATACGTACATCGCGGAAATCGATCACAGCTAAATCGAAAAGTTCCTGAAACTTTACCACAACGGCCTCACAAAATTGAAAGTTGGCCAAGTCGTGGATCTCGGCAGGGGGTACGATTTTGCGTCCGAGGCAAAGGCGGCAATGAAGGCGACCAGCGAACTTATTGAGAAAAATAAAAAAGTGGTCGAGGCAATCTTTAATGGCATCCAGATCATCGGTCGCAATGAAGAAAATAGCGGGGGTGAATAATGGACTTCATCACAATCATTTCAGACCTTAGCGAACCCACCAGGACCATCTTCTCGGTGCTTTCCATATTATCGGTAGTCTGGTTGCTCATCTCCTACCTGGTGCTGGTTGACGGGAGAGCAGAACGCTACGAGCTCCGCAATGAAGTTAAGATGGTTGACCACGGCGATCTGTGGAAGGCGCTGAAGTTGAGCGCAAAGAAGCGGGGCTCAGACCACCGCGAATGATCGGAGCCCAAAGGAAAGGGAGTGCGCAAAATGCAAGTAACCAACAGGGATATGGAAGCCATGGCCGAGTGCCTATCCGATATGTTTTGCGGCGTAACCGTATCAATCGATTACGTGCACACGTACCAGATTTACAAAACCGTAGACAGCGAACCAGCACACAGAAGCAACTGGCGCGTGTACGTTCACACTCCGACACTCGTTGGCAAGGAGTTTAAATCCTGGGCAGAACTGAAGGCCTGGGCGCACGCTCAAGACAATGATTTTTCCGAACAAGTTATGATCATTGAAGCATAGAGGAGGGGAAAATGGAAAACGAAGTGCAAGTATCGCAATGTAACGCGCCGGCCACCATGCAAGCGCCGATACACGAACGCGTCCTTGAACTGGCTATCAGCCAAGGCGCACCACTGGAGAAGCTGGAAAAATTTCTGGACATCAAACGGGAGTATGAGGCGAACGAGGCAAAAAAAGAGTTCGCTTCTGCCATGGCAAGGGTACACGCCAATATGCCCACCATCGCAAAAAAGCTGTATAACTCACAGACTCGCAGCAAATACGCAGACCTAGGGCTTATCATAGAAACCGCCAAGCCGGCATATTCAGCAGAAGGGTTTTTCGTAACCTTCTATGAGGGCGATTGTCCCAAGGAGGATCATATCCGCGTGTTCGCTGATGTTTCGCACAGCGGGGGCCACACCAAGACCTATTACTATGACGCACCGATGGAGGGAAAGGGTCTGAAGGGCAACGCGAACATGACGGCCACCCACGCCAAGGCATCGTCAATATCATATGCCAGACGGTATCTCATGTGTATGGTCTTGAACCTTCCGACCATGGACGATGATGGCAATTCGGCAACGCCAAAGAAAGAAGAACAAAAGAGCATTACCACAGATCAAGCTGTTCAGATTACCGACCTACTGAACGAAGTCTACGGAGCCGGGACCAAGTTCGTTTCAGATTGGCTCAACTGGATGAAGGTAGAGGCAGTAGAGGATATCCAGGCTGAAAAATATCAGGTTGCAATCAGCGCCCTGAACGCAGCCAAGGCCAAAAAGGAGGCGGCTAAGAAATGATTGAAATAAACGACGTAGAACAGGGAACCCCTGAATGGATTCGAATGCGCCTCGGTGTGGTCACAGCCTCGAACGCCGATAAGATAATCACCAGCAAGGGCGAACCTTCAAAGCAGGCCGTAGCCTACATGCGAACCCTTGCAGGCGAGATCCTTTCAGGGGAACCGGCCAACGGATTCAAATCTGAATCCATGATGAAGGGCAACGAGCGCGAATGTGACAGCCGCAATCACTATTGCCTCATCCATAGCGTCGAAATTCTCCAAGTCGGGTTTGTATTTCTGAACGAAGACCGCCGCGTTGGGTGCTCTCCTGATGGCCTTATCGACCCGTCAATGGGATTTGAGACAAAGAACAAAGACGCCCGCGTCCAGATTGACCAACTCGAAGACGGATGGAACTGGAAGGCAGACCACTACCACCAGTGCCAAGCGGGAATGTGGATCTGCAACCGTCAAGCCTGGGCGCTTCGGTCGTACTCAAGGGGCATCAAGCCCATCGACGTTATCGTTGAGCGGGACGAAACCTTCATCAAGCGATACGCCGAATTGGTGGATCGGTTCATCTTCGACCTTGACAAGTACGTTTTAAAACACCGCGACGAAAGCTGTATTTAGGTCTTGACAACTTACCTATAGGGGGTCTACATAAGGAATATGAAAATTAAAATCAAAACACTTAAATGCGAAAGGTGCGGACATGAGTGGACCCCCAGAACAGCCGACGTTCGAAGATGCCCAAAATGCAAATCCTACTACTGGGACAAGCCAAAAAAATAATATCCCGCACGGATACTGCCAATGCGGGTGTGGGCAAAAGGCACCGTTGGCAAAACAGAGCGCCAATAGGTTCGGGCATATTAAAGGGGCACCAGTAAAATATATCGCTGGCCACAACGCAAGAATGCAGCCCATTGGCGACAAATCGCGTTTATGGAAGGGCGGAGTGACAGTAAATAACGAGGGTCGGAAGATGGTATACGCCCCCCAACACGCCAGGGCGAACGCGAATAAATGCGTTCCCAACTATTTTTTAGTGGTTGAGCGAGCAACTGGAAAGCCTATTCCAAAAACAGCTGTGGTCCATCATGTTAACGGGAATACATCTGACGATAGCAATTCAAATCTTGTTGTGTGCGAAAGCGATGCATACCACAGGCTTCTACATCAAAGGGAAAGGGCGCTAAGGGCCTGCGGCAATGCCAATTGGAGAAAGTGCCAAATATGCGGGCATTACAGCCCTACAGATTTACTGTATATGCCGCCAAGCGGAAAATCACCAATCTACCACAAGCAGTGTAAAAGCGAATCACAGAAGACTGGCTCCGCTCGGAAAAAAGTCAACAACGAAGCCCTTGAAGATTTCAAGGCGAACGGAATCAGCGAAGAAATGTCTAAGCAGATTATAACCCTGGTTGCCAAGGGGCTTATTAGGAACGTCAAAATTCAATATTAACAAGGAGGATTTAAATTGAAAAAGACCATCGCCCTACTGTTCATCGCCACCATGTTCATCGCCTGCGCCGCCTTGCAGGCTCAGGAACCACAACCCGCAAAGGCCAATGCCACCGATCAAGCATCCGCCCACGACAAAATTCAAGCCCGCCTCAAGGCGCTCGAACCGCTGGCAAAGGAAGCCCTGGAAGCCGTCAAAAAAACGCCTCAATGGGCCGCTTACGAAGTCCAACGCAAAGAAGCAGACGCTGCCGGCAAGGTCGTTGAGGCCACGCCTGAGTGGAAGAAGTTCCGGGCTGTCCAGGTTGAACAAGAGTATCTTTTGAAGTTGTCGAAATAACCCAACCCCAAGCGCGGGGTGCTGTTCGGCCCCGCGCCTTCCTGGGGTTGGAGATGACCAGAAAGGAGCACCCTCACAGAATGAAGCCCCAGGTTCCCCCCAACATAGAAAGGTTCCGCATCACCACCGGCCCGATGCGATCCGATCGCTCGTTCGGCATGAACGGTGCCTTCGTAATCCCATACACCACCAACGAACTGATGGTCATCATCTCCGATCAGGAAGGTTGGGACCATGTGAGCGTGTCCCTGAAGAACCGCTGCCCGAATTGGGATGAGATGAATTTCATCAAGCGGCTGTTCTTCGATCCCGAGGAAACCGTTATTCAGTACCACCCCAAGGAAAGCCAGTACGTAAACCGCTGCAAAACCGCTTTGCACATGTGGCGCCGGCATGGTCAGGAGTATGAACTGCCGTCGCAATTCATGGTTGGATGAAAGGAGCGCCCGTGCAACTACCATTTGGAAAATTCAAGGGCCAAGAGATCGACGCCCTGCCCTCTTCCTATCTCAAGTGGCTGGCCGAAAACATCGACGATGAGGACAAGGGAGAGCGTTCAATCTGCCTATGTGCCGATCGAGAGTACAACGAGCGCGAGCGGACCGGCTGCCACTTCGAAACGGCCAGCACGGACGATGAAGACCGCGTGAAGTGCCCGCATTGCGGGAAGGTGTTCAAGCCATGAAGCCCAAGATCGATTGGTCATACGCAGCGGTGCCCAAGTCCGCACCCATCCGGTTGACCGGCAAAGCAGAAACAGAACTGCGCCGCCAGGTCTACGAGCAGGCCAACGGCATATGCTCCGGCTGCGGGACGTTCGCGCCGCTGTATGACCAGGACGGGAGCTTCGATGTTTTTGCCTGCGGCCACCGGGCCCACATCAAGGGCAAAGGCCGTGGGGGCCCGGATAGCCTTGAGAACTCCACCTGGAAGTGCCCCCGGTGTCATATCGACAACGGTGGAGAACACGCCCCGAGGTGGACATGACCGACCGATGGATTTGGTGCCTACGCTGCCGAGGATCATATCAAGAAAAACGAGAAACCGAGCAATGGCTTTGCCCAGAGTGTGAAAAGAGGATTGCAACCAACTATCAGAAAGGAATCGAGGATGAACGCGGATCAATTCAACAATGTAGTGAACAATCGATGCCACGAAATCAAAAGAATCCTCACCAAGAAGGCCGGGGAGTACGCAACGGATAACGACCGCTTCCATAACTTTCACGTAGCCGCCAGGATCGCCAACACGACGCCCGAGAGGGCGCTCAAGGGCATGATGCTGAAGCATGAGGTATCCGTGGCCGACATGATCGATTGGGCCGAGAACTGCCCGGAAAAGCTCACTGACGAGATAATTGATGAAAAGGTTGGCGATAATATCGCGTATCTCATTCTCCTTGAGGGGATGCTGAAGGATCGCGTGGCGCGGCGCACGGTACAGGGTTGTCCGGGCTGATTTGGAATAGACTTGGACCCGGTACGCCTGACACCGCGAACCGCCGAAAGGCCGTAGTGCGGCAGTACGACCTGCAAACCATAACGGCCCGCCGTGGCTCATCGCGGGGCGGGCCTGGGAGGACGAAGCATGTATTACATATCATTGGGCGAATCACTGCAAATCGATTATTTTTGGCTCTCATTTAAAATGAGAAATAGCTTCTTTTCTGACTTTCGGCATATGTGGGAGTAGCCATGGCCAGCCAATCAATAAGACGCCAATCAACCATCTGTGCCTTGTTAGAGGGTTTCCTTAATATGATGTCCGATCAAGGAGCCGACAAAAGCGACATGTTCCAAGCCCTGCGAACCGACGCAATCAAAGCCTGTGACGAGGCCGTGGCGCTACTCAGGGCCGAGCCTAATGGCAGACTATCCCAAAAGGACATAGAGCGTATCAAGACGGCGATAGACCTGTTCCATGATCGGTGCTTTCCTGGTGGAGAGTTCACGGCAGAGGAACCGCTTTCGATGCTCATTTGCTTAATAGTTGACCAACTCGCCTATATGAAGCCCGGACGGAAGCAAGCGGCCTTTGAAAGGCTGTTACACGAAACCGAAAACCTAATGGTCTGCTTCGATCCGGCTTGCGAGTATTCGGAACCGGATGGGTATCGGGCGGCGGTGGTTTTCGAGGCTTTGGAGATTTGAACAACTTAACGATAGGGAGAAGGGACATGGACGGCGAATTAAAAGAATGGCGCAAAAAGGGCGAACACCTGCCGACCTTCATGCGCGATTTTCACGATCAAAAAGATTTATTTAAGGCCGTCCACAATCTGACAGAACATGAAATCACCGAACGTCTATCATGGGTAGATGCTCATATTTACACGATAGATATGTTTTTATGGTTCATGGCGCGGCACGGATACACGCTTCAAAAATCACGCAAGAAAGTCAACTTCGAGGACATAAATAAAAACATCGAGCATTGCAACAACGAGCGAGCCAAGACCTTTTCGGCGTTGCTCAACAAGGCACCGTAACGACATTGAACGATAGGGAGTGCGTGGCTATGACCGAAGGAACCATTTCATACCTGATTGGGTGTCACAGTTTTTTGATTCATCCCCTATGCGTGCTTGTCGCATGGCACAAAGAATATCGGCGCTGGCCTAAATTTTGGGAGTTGGTCTGCATCTTTCTCCACGACATAGGGCATATCGGCAAGCAATACCTAAGTGACCCAAAACAAAAAGCGGGCCACTGGATTCTTGGGGCACGCATTGCTGGCAAGCTTTTCGGTTTAAAGGGGTTTTTGATGGTTGCCGGGCATTCCAAAGGCACTGGATATCCGCGTTCAGCGCTATATGTGCCCGATAAAAGATCGTGGCTTGAGGCTCCCTATTGGTGGTTGTGGCTCAATTATCGGGCTGAAAGATTCGGTCCAGGAATCACGGACCCGAAGGAGTGGAAACGAGTGGTAGCCGAAAACGCACGCAACGGTTACGCGAAGGGTAGCCACCAGCTTTATTTGGAAAACAAGATAGGCCCGTAACGAATGGAGAAGCATCGTGAACACAAAAGAAGCCAGCGACATAGCGTGGGAGTTGTATAAAATCATAGAGGCATCAGAAAAAGCTACAGGTAGAGACTCGTCCATGTTGATTGCAAATCAGGCCGCCTCATCCGTGGATAGGATTCTGGAAAAGCACCCAAAGATCAAAACTCATTTTGAAATTTGGAAAGCCACGGAATGACATGGAAAGCAACCCCATGAACCAACTCCCAATCTTCCACGAAAGCCCCTGCAAGCCGACCCTGTGCGCCCTATGAGGCCGGCCGTTACGAGATCACCAGAGCGTTACACGGCAGATGGGGCCACGGTGCTGGGAGCGCGTCTTGACCGTCGCAAAAAGGATGAGAGAGAAAAATAAGGAGGATAAATGCCAGAGTTAAAGCCATGCGCCTATTGCGGGTGTAAAATGGTAATAATGCCGAACGAGTTGAAATACAGAACAACATTCAGCCTATTAGGCGATCACGCCGACAACTGCCCGATGCTTGAAGCCGTGTTCATTGACTACCAAACCGAGCAAAACGCGATAGAGGCTTGTAATATGAGGGCAGAATGAACGTGTACAAACTTATTGACATAAGTAAACCTATAAGGTAATATCATACCATGAAAATAAAGATTAAAATGCAGCTTAAATGTAAACGATGCGGGCATACCTGGAACCCGCGTAAAACAGAAGTTAGGATTTGCCCAAATTGCAAATCTGCATGGTGGGATACCGCAAAAGATGAGCGAAATACATCTAAAAAAAATTAACGGCATTCTCGCACCTGCCGATGAAGCCGCTATTGAGATCATTTCAAAGATGCGGCACGGTCAGGTCATCAGGGTCAAGTATAGCTTTCCCCGCAACTACGAGAACCATAAAAGATTTTTTGCCTTTATAGAAACCACTTTCGATATTCAGGACCATTTTGATAACGCAAAGCACTATCGCAAATGGATCATCATGAAGTCTGGCCACTTCAATATCATAACCGCCCCTAATGGATACCAGATATTCGATGCGGATTCGATAGCCTTTGACAAGATGGACGAGGAAACATTCAGGAGTATGTTCAAAGATTGTATAGACGCGTTCCTTTCTGTTTGGGGAGATAGGATAAAAGAAGAAGAACTTTTGAGGATTATTGATTTTTCATGAAAGGGATTTTAAATGTTCGAAGAATGGCGCCGACGTGATTGGCTTTGAAGGCATTTACAAAATATCAAGCAGAGGAAACGTGTTGAGCAGTGATAGATTTATAGCCTGTGAAAAAGGAGAGCGTTTTCATCGAGGCAGGAAGCTAAAGCCTACAATGTGGGCCTGTAATATAAAAATAGCAACAAGGCTTGAGAACCAAAGAGATAAAAAGATAACAGGTACTCAACCATGCGGAGAAAAAATGTACAACAGTAAGCTCAAAGAACACCAGGTTATAGAGATTCTAAGGTCAACTTCTCCGCATTCTCACATAGCCCAAAAGTACGGCATAACACCAGAAATGGTTGGCAAAATCAGGCGTGGCCTGGCGTGGAAACATATTTCGCTAACAAGCGTTAACATGTGGTCTAAAAAATAAACGGAAATAAGGGGAGGTTGTCATGGAAGAGTTCAAGTATGGGGATCGGGTGGAAGTACGTGACCGCGACGACGTTGGATGGATTCAGGCAATATTTATTGTTCATGACAACACGAAGTATAAATATATTACGCGCTACGTTGATTCTGAATGCGCGGTAGGACACAAGTATTGCCGCCACGCCCGCCCAGACATGAAGCCTGGGCAGCCTATCGTGGTGTGGACGGTGACCGATGTTATGAGTGATAAGCGTATCAGAATTTTCAGTTATTGGACCGAAGACGGCCTATGTGGTTGTTTCGATAGTGGGTGTCTTGAGAGCCTTCATGTGTCTTGCTGGAGTGGCTACGCCCTGCTAAAAAACTACGACTATTCAGCCCCCGTTGAGCAATTTTAGCGAAAGGAACCGGCCATGTCATTCCATCGGAAAGTGTTCTGCGGATCGCGGACCCCGTACACCTGTGTTTACCTGTATCGTTCGCGGGAGCTGGAATGTGCCGCGACTGGTTCGGTATCCTGCGCCCGGAAGATCACCGAGCGCTTGGACGCCGATCACCCGCTTGAATCTGAGACTGTGCGGGCCGATCACCAGGAGCGGGCCGTGAAAAAATTTTGCATGGGAACTTGATTTTAAATTTATGTGTTGACATTCCCGCAACGCTTTAGATATGGTTAAGGCGGTTGAGGTTGGGAACCTTGACCGCCACTTCTTAACAGGGAAATCCAATGAATCAATCAATTTTAATCTTGAGCGGCCACCAGGCATTTAGTGCCTGGAGTGTTTCCGGTTTTCCCTGGACCGGACGCTGACCCGGGGCCGCTCAGTTCTTTCAGGGGGTGAATATGTGCGAATTTAAATTAGGCGACCGAGTGCAGGTGCGCGACATAGACGAAGAATACTGGACACCAGCACGCTTTTTAATGTGCGACGAAATGTCAGATTACAAGTACATAGCCCACGCCGATAGCCATGTTTGCGCTATGGGATACCAGGTGTGCCGCAAATTAACGGAAAAGTAGATGCCTGAATACCTACCAATTTTGACAGCATCAGAAAACCTAAAGGGCGTCCTTGACGTCGATACCGTTAAGGGGTGTGCTTGCGGCGTTTCAAGGTATCCCAACGGTGGCTGTTATGGAGAGTGCTACGCTTTCAAGATAGCAAAAGCGCGTGGGTTTGACTTCTCAAAAAGCGTTACGCGGAAAATAGGCAAGGACACGTTTGGAGATGTTTTTAAGACCGTTAAGGGCCACAAATTGTCGTGGTACAGGGTAGGCGTAAGCGGAGATCCATCGCACGATTGGGAGCACACTGTAACGGTTTGCGAGCAATTAGAGGACACCCTAAAGGTTCCGGTTATAGTAACCAAGCACTGGTTTAAAATGTCAGATGGGCAGGCCGAAAGACTTAAAAAAGTCAATGCAGTTATAAACACATCAGTAAGCCCGCTTGACACCGAAGAAGAAATAGAAGAACGGCTTGAGCAGTCCGATAGAATTAAAAAGGTGGGAATTAAAAGCGTCCTAAGGATAGTTACGTGTAATTTTTTAACCACTGAATACGCAAAGCAATGCGCCAATTTTCAAAGCTACCTGTTAAGTTTGCCGTTCAAAATAATAGACAACCCCTTACGGCCACGGCTTAACGGGCCATTATTTACAAACGGCCATATCGGGATAACAAAAACAGTTGATAACATAATTGGAAATCAGATTGTTTCAATCCATAGCGATAATGTTTTCCTGGGGGAGTGTAAGCACTGTCCAGACCAGTGCGGGGTACCGTGGGGATACGCAATAAAACAAAACGGGAGATTAAGAAAAATGCCTCAACAACTCAGTGTGTTTGAACAAAAAATAGAATTCGTTCAAGTCGATTCAGTCATGGGGTCAGGGTATGAAAAAGACGTTGCTGAGTTGGCTATTCTTGACGGTGTGGCGTACCGGGCCGCAAGAAAGAATATGCAAATACATTCAGCTATTATTTTGAAAATAGATGGCGTTTTTTCTGGATTCTTTACTTATCAATTGAACCATGAGGCTAATGAGTTTTGCCTGCTTCAATCGGCCATGAGTTTGGACAAGAAAGACAAGGCTATATATGGTAATATGGTTAAGGAGATCATAAAGCAAAACACCTTTGGCTACCCCATGATAATGACCGTCAGTACCAAACACGATCTTGAATGTCCGTCAGTTTATAAGGCTTTGGGGTTTTTCACATACCTCACCCTTAGCGGATTTGAATACATGGTTTATGGCACCCAGGAGCAAATTAGGATGAAGCGCCTTGCCCATGCCACTATGACCAACGCCTGGACAACAACTCGCTCAGACTGGCTTAAAATGAAGCGAGAATGGAACGAAAAGATAGAGGCAGCGGGAGAAAGACACAATATTAAAAACCCTAAGTGCGCCTCAAGAGGTGGCTGCTGGCAAGGCACCAATGGAATGTCAAACGTGGTCCTTGCAAAACAAGTTATCGAAGACGGAGAAGTTAAGCACAAAAAAGGCAAATCTTTCAACGCTAACGCTTCTGTTTTAGACCCGGTAGCCTGTGAAGTTGTTCTTAGGTTTTTCATGCCAACCAATGGTAAGCGGGTTTACAACCCTTTCGGTGGTGGCGTTCAGTTCGGTTTCATAACTGCGAGTTATGGTTATGAATACATCGCAAGCGAGATACGACAAAACCAATGCGATGCAAACAATGCACTGTGCGATGGATTGTCTGGAAAAGCTACCTGGGTTAGAAGTGATAGCTCACGGTACACTCCAGATGGAAACTTTGATTTAATATTTACATGCCCGCCCTACTATCGGGTTGAAAAGTACGTTGATTACGACGGGAACCCGCCAGAGGGTGAAATAAATTCTCTACCTACATACGAGCAGTTCAGGGATACGCTTTTTACGGGGTACAGAAAAGCTATCAGCGCCCTTAATGAAAACTGCTTCTTCGTTGTCATGACAGGCGACTCAAGAGACAAAAACGGGGCTTATTACGGTTGCGAAGCAGAGCACGAGCTTTTCATCAAGGGCGAGGGGTTACATATCTACAACAAGATTGTTTATCTTGAGTGCGAGTTTACCCGCTTATCTCATGCAAAGGTTACACTTAACTATCGAAAATTTCCGAAGAGAGAGCAAAAAATCATCGTGGCATACAAGGGAGATATGGGCAAAATCAGAGAACTTTACCCGCCCATAGGTAGGCTTTAAGAGGTGTTTAATGGATAGATACCAAGCGATAGCCCTAATTATAGATGCCCTTGACAATGCAGAATCAAAGTTTCCGACATGGGGGACCGACCCAGTTCATGCCGGATCGGTATTCGCAGAAGAAGCAGGCGAGACAGTCAAGGCAATCAATGAGTTTTATTGGTCAGGTGGCAACCAGGATGAAATCGAAAAAGAAGCCGCCCAAGCCGGAGCAATGGCCGTCAGGGTGTTGATGGGGATAGGAAAATATGAGCGCAAATGTGATTGAATTTGAAACCAAAAAGCGCCTCCAAAGACTAAGCAAAGAATCCCGTAGGCTACGGAGAAAATACCGTAACAGCGAAGAGTACCGGGCAATCTATAACGAGGTCCAGGGGGCATTGAGGCGGCGGGCCTTGGAGATCGTGGGGAGAGTTTAATCGTGCGGCAAACTATTGACTTTAAGTTCATTGCGTGCGATAGTTGAGGTGCTGCGGTACTGATGTAGAGGAAATTCTAATGCCAATTTTCGCCCGATTGTATGCGTGTCACCCTCCTTTTCCTCTGGATCGTGCCGTAGCAGCGCGTACAGTCGGGCGATTTCTTTTTTTATGAGGTGTCTATAATGGGCAAGAAACTCACAGAACGCGAGAAATGGGCGCTTTACGAATCAGAAAAAAATAAACTGCAAAACATCGGCTTTACCCCGCGAGAATACGAGGCCGCAATCCGCGCTCTTTGCGACCGGATAGGGTATTGAGCCATGCAGCCACAAAACCGAATCCCGCCACACTCAACCGAGATCGAGCAAGAAGTTTTATCGGCTTGCCTACAAGGTGAATCAACGTCAGTTGTCGGCATCCTATCGCCATCGGATTTCTACACAACGAGCCATCAAAAGATTTATCAGGCCATAGAATCACTTTCCAAGCGCATGGCCCCGGTTGACGTTCTGAGCGTCGTGGATGTTCTGAGATCGACCAACGATCTCGACGCTTGCGGTGGGGCCTCGTACATCGCCGGAATCATGAATAACGTACCGATGGCTATTAACCTTGACCACTATTGCAAGGTGCTCAAGGACAAATCGGCAAAGCGTCGAATGATTCAGCGGTGCGCGGAGCTTGCTATTTCCTGTTATCAGGACGAGGAAATAGGAGACATTTACGAGAGATCAAAGCAGATCGTGACCGCTTCCGACCTGCCGGCAATCGACCGGAAAAGGGCAGTCGATATCTCCAACGTCTACCCAGCCGACAAGATGCTTGAGGAATACCGGGCCTATGTAGCCGGCATGAAGAACAACCGCTTTTTGACAGGCATCCATGAAATCGATAAGCGCATCCGTGGGGTAGGGGGCGGTGAAACGCTGTTTATCATCGCCAGGGCCGGCGCCTACAAAACCGCCCTACTCCAAAACCTCATGCGCAATTATGTCAACGCCTCGTCATGGGGCGCTGTATTTTTTTCACTTGAAATGCCGGTTCCCAACATCGCAGAACGCTTTTTGCAAAACTTCGACAGGGCCAGCGGGAAAGAAATCGAGGACTTTTATTCCCACAATCTGACAGAGTGCATCGACCCCATAGAGACAAAGTTCAAGCAGCAACTCAAACGCTTCTATGTGGTCCCTACCAAATGCAGCCTTTCGGACATGGAAAGATATGTCCGTCTCATCGAAGATCGCTACAAGGTCCATATTGGGCTGATCGGAGTGGACTATATGGGCCTTGTCAGCCAAGCCGGGAAATCAGAGTATGACAAGGTTTCAGAGATCGCTAGGGGAAGCAAAGACCTTGCTAAATTTTTGAATATCCCGGTTGTCGTTTTGTCTCAGATCAATCGTTCGGGTGAAGACGGATCGGTCGAGGTCAATATCCAAATGGGCCGCGGGTCTGGTGCCATTGAAGAGGCCGCCGACTTCATGCTTGGGCTCTGGAAAGAGGATGACAACCTGATCGCAAAGATCCTCAAAAACCGGAAGGGAGCACCCGGTTCAAAGTGGGTTCTTGAACTTGATCCGAGCTGCTTTTTCATTGGGCCAAACGCAACGGAATATAACCCTGTTCAGCCTCCGGTAAGAAGGCGCAGAAAAGCCGACGATACCCCTTGACATCGAGTATATATAAAAGATATACGGAATATATACACGTTAAAGGAGTTAATTAGGTATGAAATACGAAACATACTTGTTAAAAATCCATCCAAGCAAGAAGCGTCGGCTCAAAGAATTAAGCCAAAAGACAGGCATTCCTATGTCGATGTTGGTTAGGTGGGCCATAGATCACTATTTACCGATGGTTGAGAATGGACTTGAGCCAGGACCGCCAGCAAACCAGAGCAACCACAGAAGGCACACGAAAAGATGAACACCGACATTCGGCTTCTTGTATCCTTCAAAGGGCATCGAAAGCGCAAAAGGCTTAAGATGATACTCGGCCCTGGTTCAACGGATTATCTTATCGATTTGTGGCTCACCGTAGCCCAAGACAGGCCGGATGGAGTGTTGACCGGGTGGGATGCAACTGACATTGCTATAGCATCAGGATGCGAGGGCAATGCGGACGCATATGCGGACGCATTGCGCCAGTGTGGATTTCTTGATTTGATGGATGAAGGAACGTACAAGTTGCACGATTGGGATGAGCATCAAGGGTGGGCATGTGGGGCAAAATCAAGGTCAGAAGCCGCTAAAAAGGCCGCGTTTTCACGATGGGACAAGAAGCTAAACGTCAGTAAGGACAATGAAAAATGCGGACGCATTGCTGACGCATATGCGCCCGCATCGGAGGCGCATCAAGACCGCAATGCCCCTTCTCCTTCTCCTTCTCCTTCTCCTAAACTAAACATACCTTCAAAAGTTGATGGGGCGAAAAACATCCCCTTCAAGGAGATCATCGGCCACCTCAATGAGGTCGCGAATAAAGATTTCAGGTGGACTTCAAAGACGCATCAAAAACATATTTCTGGCAGATGGAACCAGGGTTATACGCTCGAAGATTTCAAGTGTGTGATTGAACATAAAACCAGACAATGGATTGATAAAAAAGCGTCAGATGGAAGGGATATGGCGATCTACCTTCGGCCAAAAACCCTTTTTTCTGAGGAAAACTTCGAAAATTACCTGAACGAAATACCTATGGCGGAATAGGGAGGTCAACATGGAGCAACTAATCAAATCAGCCGATCAACTAAAGCAATTTTTCATGGACCTAAGAGCTGTAAAAGAGGCGCAGCATCGCGGTGTACTGGTATCTTCCAGGGTACGCAGGGACTTCATGGTTGGAAGCGACCAGGGCAAAATGATCCTGAATGGAACCATTCAGACAGTCAACTTCGCAGAAATGGGCGGAGGAGTTTACCGTGCATACATCCAGCCGGGGTCGGTTGGGGTTTGTTAGCGACGAATAGGAGGCACAATGGACTACGAACCGTTCGGAGACGATTGGAAAAAGGAAATCACACAGATGAAAAAGGCCGACATCATAGCGCTGCTTGCCGAAGTTGCGGTTGAAAACGTGAGACTTCGGTTCATGCTAAACAGTCGCACAAGGAGGCCCCAATGCCAGAAAAACAAGACTGCCGCCAGTGCCAAACGAAACAGCAGATCCTGAACCTTGACCGGCCCAGAAAGAAGCCCAGGTTCCCCGAGGATTTTTCCTGCCACGCCCCGAGCGCGTTCCTGTGCTGGCCGGAATATGCGCGGTGCTGCCCGGGGTTCAAGACTGAGAGGATGCTGGATTAAGTGAGTCGGCCATACAAAGTGAGATGATAACAGGGAGGGAACCAATGACACCGACGCTTAAAGGAACTTACAAGGGGTATGAGATCGAGCATAATCCAGAGTTCAGTAGTTGGTATTCGGCCAAGGTTGGCGAATCAACAATCAAGTCCGACACGCTCGATAAGATGTGCAAAAAAATCGATGGGATCGAACGCAAAGATTTTAGGCGTGTAGCGGTCATTAAGTCAGATCGTTATGGTAGAAGTCTGGTCAAGGCGGAGGTAACCTCGCATGCCGACGATAATGAGGCGTGGACGGTGGACGCCAATGGCAATCGCGGAAAAGAAAGGGCAGCGAACCTTTACCTGGACACCGAAGACACAGCCGGCAAACTACGCATGGCATCAGAACTGCAAGACGCTATCAACACTCTAAAAAAAGATCAAGATCAGGTCATCGCAAGCATCGAACGGTACAAGATCAGCGCATAGTAGACTAAACCGTGCCGCCCCTGGTTCGCCGGGGGCCGCGGAGACCCCAAAACCGACCCCAAAAAGGAAAGCCCCCATGATCCGACTCACCGACGCACTTGACGCGATTGAAAGTTTACCATCTGGCCGCAAAAAGAAACGCGCCGCACCGACATGCAGGACAGAAGAAGACGAACAACGCGCCGTGGCTCAATACCTCGACATGCGCCGGGACATCGATTGGTTCCACCCTCCGAACGGAGGCGCCCGCCACGCGGCAGAAGGCGGCAAGCTGAAGGCACAAGGATGCAAGAGAGGGGTTCCTGATATTATCATTGTCACCCCGCCGCCTGGTGGCCGTTTTGTCGGTACTGCCATCGAATTAAAGCGCCGTGCAGGCGGGCAGCTTTCCGAAGAACAAGGGGAGTGGCTTGAAAAGCTATCAAAGCACGGATGGTTCACGTCGGTGTGCAAAGGGTCGGACGCAGCTATTGCAATCATAAAGATTCTCTACGGAGACTGACAATGAAATGCCCCAAATGCGGCTCAAGGCTTTACATAATCCACTCAGCAGACACCACCCCAACCATGACCCGCAGGGTGAGGGTGTGTCATAATCCGGTATGTGAATTCACGAAGGTGACGCATGAGGATCTCGAAGAAGCGGTAGCCCCGCTGGAGCGATATCTTGACCGCATCAAGGCACTGGCAAGGGGGGTAGCGGGAAAAACGGTCCTGGACCGCCTCACGGCTCTTGCTGATGAAATTAGGGGGGTGAACTGATGTCTCAAACTGAAACAGCAATCGAGGCCATGCTCAACGGCGATTCCTTCTTTACCTGCGCACTCAAGGGCGGCTGCCGCATGGAAAAGGCCGCCTGTGTCATCCGACGCCGCAACGCGATCACCGGCTGGGTGGCTGGCTCCAGTTCATCGCCCAATAAACCAGGGGCCCAGGATACCGGATGCCGGGATTGCGCCCAGGGCAAACAGATCGCCTCCGAGGTATCACCCGGCGCGGTCAAGGCATACCAGATGCGCGTGGGCGGGAATAGGAAATGGGACAAGAAAGCCATGGCGAAGCCCTGGCAGATCCTTGAGCCATCACCGGAGCCCATCGGGAAGGTTTGCAGCCGCAAAGAGTGCAAGCACGGCTGTAAGCCTCAACCGCTGGATAATTTCCACAAGGGCAGCGGGGCCGGTGGCAAAAACGGATATTGCAAAGATTGCCAGCGTGAAATGGCCGAGATCCGCAAAGACAAACTTGCCGGGGCAAAGGCAAGCCTGCGCGAACGACTGGACCGGGCGGCCGGCATTGCCCAGGAGCAGCACGCCCACGCCGCGGAATCAAAGCCGACGAAGGTGTGCCATGATTCTGGTTGCGAGGCCAAAGGCGCGCCGCAACCGCTCGGGAATTTCCACAACAACAAGGCCACGGCAGACGGAAAAGCCGCCTACTGCAAGCCATGTGTGCTCAAACGCCAAAAAGATTACGACCAGAAAAGGAGGGGAGTTGTGAAGCCGTATATCGTCACACCAGAAACCAAGCAGTGCAACACCTGTATGGAAATAAAAAAGATCGAGGATTTTGCGCCCAGCAACACTAGCAAGGACGGCCGCATGCACATCTGCCGGGTATGTTGCAGGGCTCGCCAGGAAAGCGGACTGCGCCGGGAGAACAGGGTAACGGTGCTGCACCTGAATTTCGAGGGGCACCAGGAGTTGCTGGCCGGATTGTCGAATCTGGCCGCCGCTGAGTTTCGGACTGTGCAGGCTCAGGCTATGATGATTTTACAGCGGGCGTTGGTGCCGCAGGGACCAGAAAGGAGGCCCACCATGCGCGTCTAACCGAAACACCCCAGGACTTTAAATGCAAGGCCCCACCGTGCTATCGGTGGGGCGTTTCGGTTTCAAGGGGGCCTTATTCGTAGGTATCCGCTTGCTCCCTGAACCGGCGCAGAACAGCGATAGCGGTATCAACTTCCTTCGGAATAAAAACTCTCCGTGGCAATTGGTACAACTCATATCGGCAGCAAGCGAATAAGGCAGCTTGACGGATCTCTGATGGGGTGAACCGTGCCTCATGGATCAAGGCCTCGAACATTTGAACGAGATACCTGTATTCTGGATCGTTCTCGAATTTTTCTTGCGGGGTTTTCATGGCTTCCTCCTCCCATCCTTCCGGTTTACGATACCGTCCACATCATCGATATGGATCATCCAGGACGATCCGATCTTGATGGCTGGAACCTTATCGGAGTTGATCATCTGCCGGATTCTCGCATCGGAGATACCGGCCTGTTTGGCGGCCTGCATGGTGGAGAGGTATTTCTCCATGGGGTTGCGTTTCATGTTATCCCTCCAGCCAAGCATCAACCAGAGCCAAGGCCTCGTCCTCGTTCGCAACATCGGCCCGCTGAAACGGCGTGCCTTTCCACTCATCATCCTCAACATCCATGAGACGGTACTGAATAGTCGCCTCTGAGCGTTCGAGGTCAACCCTGATTTGAACCGATTCGTTATTTGCGTAGCGGTATTCGATGTTCATGGAATCCTCCTTGTCTGGCCCAGGTAGTGCCGATAGTAGGTTTTGGTTAGTTCCACATGTGATAGAATTTACACAAATCTTCATAGTCCCAAATAGACACCTTGGTTCCGTAAGTTTTGTCGAATAGCCTTGTATGGAACAAGTATCTGTCGATTGATACGCCCATTGTTCGATCCTTTCTGGCCCGAGGGCCGTTAGCCATTAATCGCGGGGAGGGACCTCCGAAAATTCAATAATGTCGAAATGAATACGGAAATCCATTTCCCCATCGTCCTGTTCCTCCTGTTCCTCGGTCCGGCCCCAAACCTCCAATACATCGCCATTCTTCACATGGTCCACGGCCCCATCATACGATTCATAGATATAGCCAATTACATCGTCGATCCTGTCGGACTCAAGGTCGGCATGAGCAATTTTGTTGACGGAGCGCTCTCGTTGATGAGTTGGTCGATTGTGATTTGTTCGTTGCGGTCCATCATGGTGTCCTCCTTGTTTGATTGTTAATCTCACTATATGCTTACGCCGTAACAAATACAATGATAGTTTTCACCTACCACTTAAAATGCACGATAAACCCCTTGCATTATAAGCTAGTACTTGATATAGAGTTCATCGACGCACACTCCTTTCCATCGGTCCAGCCCCCTGACTTCTCCCGGGGGCTGGACCTCCCCTTGTAAGTGAGGGAGCGGAGCAGTCCTTAATACCGGCAACAGAAAGGTGGTTTATGAGAGAGATCGCCAGCGGAAACCCCAATTCGAGAATTTTGGCAGTTGATGAACCTGGCCAGGGTGGAGCGAACCACGTTTATGTGGTGTTCCCACAACCCTCGGACAGCGGAGTCCTTCCGTTTGCAGATGTGGCGTTCCAAAACGGCCCCGTCAAAGAACACGGCGTCAACGGATGCCACCAGGAAGACCTACTGGCCATCGTGATCGACCGGCTGCGCTGTTTCCAGGCTGGCCCTTTCGCATGCCGTGAAAACGCTCTGGCTCTGACCAAGTGCGAAGAAGCTATACATTGGCTCGAACACCGGACACGACAGCGGCAACTCAGGGGCGTGGAAGGGACAAACCGAAAATGAGCAAAGAGATCACCCTGTACCTCCCAGGATCACCAAGCGAACCCATCCAAACCATCAACGGAGAAATGCCCTATTTGGATTGGCTGCACAAAGAGGCAAATAGGATCAATCGCCGCCCTGGTCGGGCGTGTCGGGTAATTCAGGAAAACGGGGAGTGCTGGGCGGTGGTGAATCAAAATGCGGGTTGCGTGGTTGCGCCGAAATAAAAACGAACCGGAGGGAACAAGGGATGAAGTATTCAAAACAAGCACAGTTTCAGGCAGGAATCGTAAGTTGCCCACCTGGCAATGTCGGTGTAATAGCCGTAGGGCGCCAAACCCGCCCGGAAGCTGTCAGAGTAACCGCCGCTTTCGAGGTTTGCGAGATGGCCACCAACAAGGTGGCACAACTCGAAAAGGCCGTGGTGCTGCTTGAAAACAAGCTGGCCACCGTCATGCGCGATTCCGATCCTTCGCCCATTGAGAAAGACGAGGCGCTGAGAGATATACCGCCGCTGTTCCGCGACCTTCGCGCTGACTTCGGCATGGTCGGCTTGCTTACCGAGCGCCTTGAAAGCATCATTGAAAGGCTGGAGGTATGACTGAACCAATCCGTATGAAGCTGCAGAACAGCGAACCGATTCGGCTATGCACCGAGTGCCGCCACTGCTACCAAGAATACGAATGGGGCCACTTTTGCAGTATAGCGATTAACACCGTGAAAGGTGAAGAGGCGTGTTGCTCGGACGTTCGCAGCAACCAAGCCCTGTGCGGTTTGGGCGGGACCCATTGGGATCCTAAAGAATGACCCCCACCAACCAAGATACCCCACAGGAAGGGGGCCTCCGGCAGATGTTCCCGGGACTTGCCGGAGGCCCCCCACTTTTATGAATAAGCCCACCCATCAGCGGAGGTCGCTATGAACACATCTTTTACTGAGCATTGGCGTGTATTCGGAGAACTTGCTTCAGCGCTTGACATGGATGGTGCTGTAAAGGCCACCAAATACCTGAGTCCCAAACTTGTCATCAAGGCCACGCGCAAGAGGCTTAAGGGTAAAATCGATAATCGAAAAGGCAGTGTTGCCCAGATCGTATTCACCGTGGGCGCCCCGAACTTTGCCGAGCGCGAGTTCATCAAAGCGGCCAAGAAAGCGAAAGAAGCGTTCCCTGTGAAACACGTTCAGATGCGGTTCCAGAAGGGGTACTGATGATCTACGTTATCTACATAGCCACAATCTTTTTAGTCGCCGTTTTTTTGGAACGGGCTGTTAATCGGTGGAGATGATGCCACCGAAACACTTTGAGGTTGCGATTAATAAACTTGAGGTCGCCCAGGATTGCATCGGTTCGGCCATATCCCTCATGGCAGCTATAGGTGTTTCGTCCATAGGGGAGTTGGAACAAACCCAAGCGGACATAGAAAGTGATATCAGGCTGCTGCACCACGAAAGTACCAGGCGAGATGCCAAGGACTACGGAACCATGGCACTCAGGGGGTTGGTTGATGGCTGACAAGAAGCCAGCACCGGATTGGGAAAAGATTGAAGCGGATTACCGGGCCGGCGTCCTTTCCATCCCAGAAATAGCCAAGCGCCACGGCGATGGCATTACCCATCAGGCCGTTTACAAGAAGGCCAAGGATAAAGGCTGGAAACGCGACCTAACGAAGAAGGTTCAGAACCGGACGAAACAAAAGTTGGTTGAAGCGGCTGCAACCATCGAAGTTGCAGTTGCAGATCCGAACGTGCAACCAGCAACAAAACCTACCGAACCGCCTACCGAAGAACAAATAGTGGAGGCCGCAGCGAGTGAGCAAACCGCCGTAATCAAGATCCACCGAACCGACATAAGGAACGGTCGGCAAATCGTTGCCCTGCTGTCCTCTCAACTGCTGGATGCCGCAAATTGCCGGGGGCGCCTGGTCGAGATGATAGAGGCAGACACCACCGGCGAAGATGGAAAGATAGACACCAAACGACGCGGTGCGCTCCTGAAAGCTGTTTCAATCCCAGCGCACGCCGGCACTATCCGAGATCTATCCACTGCACTTAAAAACCTCATCGGACTTGAGCGCCAGGCCTTCAACATCGACGAAAATTCAGGGCCACAAGGCGAAGACGGCATAACGGGAATTAAAATAACCTACGTTCGCGCCAATCACACAGAGGATTAGCCGGTGCCGGTGCTCGACATGATGCTACCTGAAAAACTTGAGTTCCTGGCATCGCCTGCCCGGTACAAGGTAGCTTATGGCGGTCGTGGATCTGCAAAGTCGTGGTCGTATGCGAGATCCCTTCTCGCCCTTGGGATGTATAAAAAAGAGCGCAACCTGTGTGCCCGCGAAGTTCAGAACTCCATCAAGCAATCCGTTCATAAACTCCTGTGCGATCAAATAGCCGGCATGGGCCTATCGTCGTTTTACACCCCATACGAAACCGAAATAAGAGGCAGGAACGGCACAGAGTTCCTATTCACAGGCCTTTCAAACCTGACCGTTGATACCATCAAATCCTTTGAGGGCGTTGATCGGTGTTGGGTGGAAGAAGGGCAGACTATCACCAAGAGATCTTGGGATATTCTCATCCCAACGATCCGAAAAGACCATTCGGAAATATGGGTATCTCTTAACCCAGACCTTGAATCCGATGAAACGTACCAGCGCTTTGTTAAAAACCCACCACCGGACTGCATCAGCAGGGAAATCAACTGGAGAGACAATCCATGGTTTAACGAAGTCCTCAATAAAGAACGACTCCACTGCAAGGCTACCGATCCAGACAATTACGACAATATATGGGAGGGTAAGTGCCGTCCAGCAGTCGAAGGCGCGATCTATTTTAAACAGATCCAGGAGGCAGAATCACAAGGTCGCGTTGCCTATGTTCCCTATGACCCAATGCTAAAGGTTCACCTGGTAGTTGATATTGGCAGGAACGATTTCAACCCTATTGGGATGTTTCAAGTGCTTGGTTCGGAATATAGGATGATTGATTTTATCGCCGGTAAAGATAAGCAGGATTGGAATTGGTACTCTGACGAACTGAAGGCCAGGCGGTACAATTGGGGAAAGCTATACCTGCCGCATGACGGCTATGCAAAGCGCATGGAATCAAAGGGGTTGAGCTCAGCCGACATTCTTAAAAAGCTTGGCTGGGATGTTCCGGCAAGGGAAGAAATATCGAGCCCCTCAATTGAGGAGGGTATCAGAATAACGCGCATGAAATTCCCGCAACTTAGGATCGATCAAGGCAGGTGCAGTGAGTTCGTTGAGCACATCAAGAGGTACAGGCGGCATCTAAACTCAAAGACCGGAGCAGAAAGCACACCCCTGCACGACGAGCACTCTCACGCCGCTGACATGCTGCGCGGGTTTATGGTCAACGTCGATAAAATGAGAAACGCAGAACAGGGCGCTCCAGTTAAGCCGTTTTCAATGCCAAGGGTTAGCGCGTATGCCCTGTAAAAACGAGACACAAAAACAAGTGTCTCCCGCCCGTGAGCGCTTGGCCACCGTATCGCAAAAACGCGATTTAGGTGTGCCAAGAGTCGCCTTTTTAGGCAACGGTATTCCTGAACAGCAATTTAAAGAGGACTGAATGGGAGAAACGGCAATAGATTCTGAGTATGGCGAAACGGTGGTGGTCTGCTCTATTGCAGAGGCATTTGGCGTAACCGAGCATCAGGCTCACAAGCTGCTGCTGGCCGCAAGCAATAAGAATATCAACAAGATCATGCACTACGCCAACGGGATATATTTTGTGTCCAGCGAGGCGCACGCAGAAATAATGTCCGTGGACAGGAGACTGAAGGATAGGGTTTTCGATCTTGAGGTTGCCGCGAACTGTAAAAGCAAAAGCGTGCCCATCATGAGCGGACACGCTGTTTATTTTCTATGGGACGGTAATCTCTTGGTCTACATCGGTCAGACAAGTAATTTACTATGGAGGCTCGGAAATCACATAAGCGACGGAAAAGTTTTTGATTCGGTGTCGATATTCCCGGTTTCCAAGGAGGACGTAACGGCGGTCGAGGCCGTCAATATCATGGCTTACAAGCCGAATTACAACAAATCAGTAATGAACCAGGAAGAATATCTTGCGCTCGTACTGAGGGTGTCAGAGTTTAAAACCTTCGACTAAACAGTATGTTGCAAAAATAGCAAAAACCGTTACTAATAACGCTGGATGGACAATGAAAAAAGAAAAAGAGCAAGCCTTCATAACCAAAGCCCTTGAACGCTTCGAGGAATCCAAGACCGCAGAGCAGGCGAACCGTGAACGGGCTCGGGCATCGATGGCCTTTGAGAACGGCGACCAATGGACCGAGGCCGAGAAGCAGCAGCGCCTCGGAAGGCCATGCTGCACAGTCAACAGGGTTTCGGGAACGTCCAAGAAGATCGTCAACTCCATGCGCCAGAATAGACCGCGCATCAAGATCCTGCCAGAGGATTCATCCACCGATCCAATGGTGGCCGAGCTTATGACCGGCTTGATTCGCAACATCGAAAACGTATCGGATGCCGATTCGGCCTATGACAACGGGGCAAGCTGTTCAGTACGCGGAGCCTATGGTTATTGGCGGGCACTCTCACGGTACGCCGACGACAACACGTTTGACCAGGATATTTATATCGAGCGCATCGTTAACCCCTTCTCGGTCTACTACGATCAATCCGCGATCAAGGCAGATTACAGCGATGCCGATTTTTGTTTTATCATTTCAGACATCAAGCGCAAAAAGGCCGAAGAACTTTACCCCAAGTCAAATTTCGGAGGATTTGAAAAAGGCGAAGGCGAATCCATGTCAGATTGGTTCGCCACCGACACGGTAAGAATCGCAGAATATTGGTATAAAGAGCCCGTTATCAAGCACATCTACGAACTGCCGAACGGAAACGTAATCGAGATCGAAAAGCCCAAGGTCACGAAAGAGACAGACGAAACCGGACAAGAAGTTGATATGGTCGAAGACTCCAACGGCTTTAAAACTCCTTTCGTCCGCACCCGCTCCGTCAAAAGCCACAAAGTCATGTGGTGCAAAATCTCTGGGAGGGAGATCTTGGAAGGCCCGCAAGAATGGGCCGGAAAATACATACCGATCATCCCTGAATTGGGTGAGGAAAAGTGGATCGAAGGCGAACGGATTCTGAACAGCGCGATAAAAGACGCCATGGAGCCGCAGAAGATTTACAATTGGGCCATGTCGAACAACATGGAAACCCTTGCCCTGTCCCCTAAGCAGCCGTGGATCTTGACCGCTGAACAGATTGGGCAGTATCAAGCCTTGTGGGATAAAGCCTACACAACACCCATGCCGTATCTGCTTTACGAGCACAAAGAGGGCCAGGCAGCGCCCCAACGCCTCGGCGGTTCTGTAGGTGATCAAGGAGCCCTTCAGCTTGCCCAAATCTCAGCCGACGATATCAAGGTCACAACCGGAGTCTATGACGCCTCCTTGGGGGCGAGAAGCAACGAGACCAGCGGCAAAGCTATTCGTGCCAGAGCAGCCGAAGGCGACATTGCAACCTTTGAATTTCCAGACAACCAGATAAAGGCCATCAAATATACCGGCAAAGTCCTGGTCGATCTCATCCAAAACATCTACGACGGCGATAGGGTTGTAAGGCTGATGGGCGACGACCTGAAAAAGACCTTCGCCAATGCCAAACCGGGCCCGGATGGGAAGCCGCTCATCAACCCGAACGACAACGGCACGGAAGCATGGGCGCATGTCAACTTCGCCTATATCGATCCGACCAACGGCAAAAAGACGATATACAACAACCTTTCAGCCGGCAAGTTCGACGTAATCTGCGACGCCGGCCCCGGCTATCTCACCAAACGCCAAGAAGCAGCTGACGGCATGATTCAGCTCGGCCAGGGCGCCCCCCAGGTCATGCCGGTCCTCATCCCCAGGATAGCAAAAGCTCAGGATTGGCCCGAAGCCCAAGAGATCGGAGAAGAGATCAAGGCTCTGATGCAGCCACAACCGCCCCCTCAACCGCCTCCTGACCCGCGTATTCAGTTAGCTATGATGAAGGGCGAGCAGGATTTAAAGAAGGGCCAACAGGACCTGGACAAGGGCATGCTCGACATTGAAGGCAAGAAACTGGACCTTGCCAAAGATGCCCAATCAATTCAAGCCACACAGATGCAGGCCCAAATGCAGAACCAACAAAATATGGCGCAGATGATACCAATCATTCAGCAGGTGGTAGTTGATACTCTAAGGGCTATGGGGGGTGGCCGATGACAATTTACCAGTCAATCTACAAGGCCGTTTACGAGTACAAATACGCCCACGACTTTGAAAGCCCGAAAGCTATCTACCTCGGGTATGAAGAGCTTGGGGAGTTGCGAGCAAGCGATGAGATGAAAACCCATTGCATCACAGATTACAAAACCGGAAAGGCCGAAATATTTGGCGTTAGAATCTATGAGGTTAAAGAGAAAAATCATTTCGCCGTAGCATAAATAATGGGGGGGTCCGCTAATGCTCGTAACCTTCACAGTAAACACCGATGGATGGGACCGGGAAACCAAGGATAGATACCGCAAAGCTGTCTCCTTGGTATCAAAGCAACTCGCGGACTCAATCAGAAAAGACCCGAAGCGGTTTGAACTCAAGCGGAGTGGAAACGATGGCGAATGAAATCACCGGAGCCATGAAGCCATGCGAAGCGTTAGCTATTGCTTCTGAGTTGGAAAAACTCTTGCAATCTAAGGGAATATGGTATAACAGGATAAGTATGTGTGAACCTGAATTGAAGTTTATTAAGATCGAGGTTTCAATTAAGGTGCGGAAATGAGTAGTTTTTCAACTATACATAATGCAGCCAAAACAAAACTACTACTCGAATTGGCGAGACCATCGCTTTTGGTAAGCATGTATTACGATGAGGTATGCACGAGCTGGAAAGACAAGACGTTTGATGTTTTAAGGTTTCGCGTTCCGAGAAAAACAAAGCTGGTGCCGAAAGACCTCACGAAACTTACCCCTTGCGGGGATAAGATTGTTTTCAGGAGATATCAAGCCAAGTAGTATGTCAAACAAAGCCATCATAGAAAAAACAATCGAAGCGTTAGAGGCCAGAGGCTTTTCTAACGCCGAAGCTGTTCAGATGGTAAGGCGCATTCAATCAGGCAACGATGAGAACTTGCCTCAGGTCGAAACCGTCAGCACCGAGCAGTTCAACAAGATTTACCAGGAAGGGTATAAGGCGGGGCATGCCGCCGCGCTTTCAAAGTTGGCGAAAGACGGCATTAACGATGCTTATGAAAAGCAGATGAGGGTTTATAACGATGCCGCTCGTCAGTCAAATGTTTCGGGGCAGATGGGACAGGCAAACGGCTACAGCCATTTTGGGGGGCTATACAACAGTATTTTTGGGTAACAACTAACATAGCTTAAATAGCAAGACCACCATTTAGGGGCTGCTTCTGGAGAAATCCAGGGGCAGCCCTTTTTGTTTTCAACTTACCGGGAAACCGGGTCAGAACTTACCGCAACAGCGGGGCAGGAGAATCAAATGTCAGAAGAAACCCACGATCAGGCAACAGCAGCCGCACCGGACGCCACACCAGCGGACCAGTCCACCGCACAAAACGGCCAAGAAGCCGTCACTCCTAATCAGGAGGAGCTCGAAGCCCAGGAACGAGCAGAGCAAGAGCAAACCGAGAAAAAGCCCTGGTACAAAAAGCGGTTCGACGAACTCACCCGCAAGCGGTACGAAGCCGAAGCCAAGATCGAAGCGGAAAAAGAACGCGCCGCCAAACTCGAAGCCGAGCTCGCAGAAGTCCGCAAGCCGAAACAGGCCGAACTGCCTCCGGTCAACTTCTCCAAACCCAAGCCCGTTGTCGGTGATTTCCAGACCTACGAAGACTACGTTGATGCCCTGACCGATTGGAAGCTCGAAAAGAAGGAAGCTGAAGCCTTCGCCAAACGCCAACAAGAAGAAGAGGCCAAAAAGCAGGCCGAAAAGGCGAACGATGTTAAAAAGGAACAGCAAACCTTCGACGAGAAACGCAAGGCCACAATCGAAACCGGCAAGGGAAAGTACAAGGATTTTGACGAGGTGGTTCAATCCATTCCTAGTCAAATCCTGACCTTCCAAATGGCAGCGGTCATCGTGGACTCAGATAACGGCTCAGACGTTATCTACCATCTCGGGAAAAACATCCAGGAAGCCGAAAGAATCTCTAAGCTCAATCCATGGGCCATGGCACGCGAGATCGGTAAAATTGAAGAACGGCTAAAACTCACTGAAAAGAAAACCACAAAGGCCCCGCCGCCTATCAATCCCAACCCTGGAAAGTCTGAAGTTATCCCTGAGATTGACCCGGAGAAAGACCCTACGGCGTGGATTGCTGCGCGGAATGCGGGCAAGCTATAACTATTCAACCAGCTTGTAGTCTGGGAAATTATGAGACAAGCAGCGCTTACGCAAACTAAGAGATCTTTCACCCAAAGCCCTTCCGGCTTCGGCAAAGGATCGGTAGCGAACGCCAAACACCTCGCAAGCTCTGTTCATTGGATTGCGTTCAATCATCTTAAGGATTGCGCTTGCTGGTGCCTTATCGCCCTTCTTTCTCGGGGGCGGTCTGTTCCCGATGCGTTTTTGTGTTTCGCTCATCTTGCGTTTGGTTTCTTCGCTCAACTTAGAACCAGTGCGCAATTGTCTCAGCTTTTCTTTAAGCCAGTCGGGAACCTTATGCCCCAACGCAGACTTGTGTTTTGCGCTGAAATGTTCTTTAGGCGTAATCCACTCAAGGTTTTCGGCGCGGTTATCGGCTTTATCTCCGTTTTTATGGTGAACGTGCTTTGCTTCACACGGATTATCAACCCAGCACGTAGCTACCACTCTGTGCGCAAGTCTTACCCTACCAACAGAGAGATACCCGTCAGGGCGCATAGTAGGAGCGTATGGTTTAAGGTTTCTGAGAAACTTGCCGGACGCAGAGACGGCGTAAAGGTGGTCGTAAAAACGATAATCGATACCATCAAATTTGAAGCTAATCATGAATCCTTCCAATCGTTTGAGTTTAGATGAAGTAATCGCAAACGGTATAGGAAGTCAAGAGTAAAACGAAAGGAAATGTAACATGGCATCAAGTTTTTTAAAACCTAGTGCGATCACGGCAGAAGCCCAACGGGTTCTGCACAACGCGCTCCCCTTCACCAAAAACATCGATAAACAGCACGACAAAGAAACCGAGTTCGGCGGCCAGAAGCGTGGGTCTACCCTGCGTGTGCGCCTTCCCAATCAGTACACCGTTCGCTCGACGTGGGCGATCAATGCTCAAGACCAAGACGAGCAGAGCGTGTCTCTGGTCATCGGCCAGATTCGCGGCGTAGACATGAACTTTTCGGACGCAGACCTCGCCCTGGACATCAACGAATTTTCCAAGCGGTTCATTTCTCCGGCCATCAAAACGCTGGCATCCCAGGTCGATAGCTACAACTTTTCGCAGGCTTACAAGGCCGTTTACAACAGCGCCGGCACCGCCGGCACCACGCCCAACACGGCCCTCATCTGGCTCCAGGGCGGCCAGAAGCTCAACGAAACCGCCACCCCCGAAGACGACCGCGTAGCCGTCATCAACCCGGCTGCTCAAGCCTCCACGGTGTCCGGTTTGTCAACCCTGTTCCACGCCTCTTCTGCCCTCGAAAAACAGTACCTCAAGGGCAAGATGGGCAACGCCCTCGGGTTCGAATGGTTCATGAGCCAGAACGTGCCCAACCACACCTGCGGCACCCGTTCCGGAACGATCCTGGTTGACGACGATAGCGCCACCAACGCCACTCAAGGCTCCACCACGATCCACCTTGACGGCTTCGGCGCTGCCACCCAGACCCTGACCATTGGCGATGTCTTCACGGTCGCCGGGGTCTACGCTGTCAACCCCCAGACCAAGCAGAGCACCGGGAGCCTTCAGCAGTTCGTCGTAACCGCTGCTTTCGCAGCCGCCAGCTCAGAGGGCGATGTAACGGTAAGTCCTGCCATGTACACCACCGGAGCGCTTCAGAACATCGACGCCTTCCCGGTCAGCGAAGCGACTGTCACCGTGATCGGTACGGCCTCCCTGGTCTATCCACAGAACATGGTCTTCCATCCAGAGGCGTTCACTTTCGCCACCGCGAACCTGGAAATGCCAGCAGACGTTTCTTTCAAGTCTCAGATGGCCGTGGACGGGATCAACATGCGGATTTTGCGGCAGTACGACATCAACAACGCCAATTATCCGTGCCGTATCGACATTTTCTTCGGCTTCCTTGCCCAGCGGCCAGAACTTGCGTGTAGACTTTGGGGATGATATGTTGTTGAAATCATTAAATAACCTTTTTAAAAAGCGGGGTAACGAGCGCCTTTTCGGCGCTCCACCCCCTGTTTATGCGGTCCCAAAGCACTTTCGTGTCTATTCCGACCTTCTTAGACCATTCGGAGAGAGTGAGCGACTCTCCATTGTATTCGTAGCGCTTTCTGTCGCTCCTATTGATAGACTGCTGGCTTCTCGTAGCCCATCGGCAATTGCTTTTTTCATAATTTCCGTCGTTGTTAGTTCGGTCTATCTGGAGTTCTGGGGAATATCCTTCGGCCATGTCATCTATAAAGGCATTAACGCTGTGCCATTCACTGCAAACAGATATGCCCCTGCCGCCATACCGGGAGAATCTTTTGTCGAAAGGATTGTAGCAACGAGACATTATGCCGCGCCACACATTAAAAAGCGGGTTCCTCCATTCCCCATGTGTTGTAATTTGTTCTATATGAAAGCATCCACAGCTTTGTGTGTGCCCGCTTCTGAGATGGTCTACGCGAACGAAAGAAGGGTCTTTCCCGCAATCGCATCGGCAAAGCGCCATATATCTATATGGTTTTTCTGCTTGTCGGTACGTAGACAGCACGGTGTACCTGCCGTACCTGTCGCCAATACTAACAAGTCCTGTTTCCCATCTATCAAGGTTATTTTTTGGTTTCATTTTGCGATCTCCAAATTAGGTTTATTTCACTTTAAAGAAAACAGTATCATGTGTTCGGGGTTAAGTAAATAACGTTTAAAAAGGAGATAAAATCATGTCAGTAGAATATATCGGCACCAATCAGCCGGACGGCGCGTGTCTCGGCCTTACTTCAAGCGAGAAAATCGCTTTTTTCGGGGCCACCCCCACAGTTCAACAGTCGCTCACAGTTACCACCATCGCAACGACCGTTGCAATTTCCACCACCACAACAAAATGGGGCTTTTCTACCAGCACCCAGGCCAACCAACTAATCATCGCCGTTGATGAACTTCTGAAGCTGGCTGCAAATTTGGGGCTTGGTGCTTAGTACAACATGGGGGCTCCGGCCCCCATTAAACAACATACTGGGAGGGGTTGGTAAAAATGGAAAAGAAGAAGTTCAGCATACTGATCAGTTCTGCATTTTATGAGGTGCGTGCGTATAGCCCATACGTCACAAGCCTTGTGAATTCTATCAGGCTGCTTAATCAGGCCGGGTTGAATTGGTCGTACCAGCAAATTAGCGGGGATTCATACGTTGACCGCGCCAAAAACGCATTGGTCCATGAGTTCCTAAAAAGCAACCATACCCACATAATGATTATAGATTCAGATGAAGCGTGGGACGTTTCAGGCTTCGGCAGACTCGTCAAGGCCGCCATGATTCCAGGCTGTGAAATGGTCTGTGGATTGTACCCGTGCAAAAACATGTGGGACTTTTTCGGAGGGATCGAAAAACGCTCTGAAGACGGGTATGTCATGGGCAAAGAAATCCATGGTAGCCGCCTGATTGAAATGGAAGTCGCCCCTGGCGGTTTCGTCATATACAGCCGCGAAGCATTCGAGCGAACGCGCCCAAATCTTGATTCGTACGTTGACCCGCAATCAAAGGAAGAGATCCTTGAGGCGTTCAAGTGTTCAATCGAAACAGAACACAAGCACATGCCTAAAGATAAAATAGAAGGCTTTAGCCATGACGAACTTGTGGCCCTTGTTATGAGGCTTCAGTCTGGCGGAAAGGTCGGCGGCAATCGCATCGGGGAAGATGTGTATTTCCAGCAGCGCTTTAAGGAGATGGGAGGCGCTATCTGGTGTGAGCCGAATATTGAAATCGAGCACTACGGAATCAAGGCCTGGAAAGGAAACTTCCAGGACCACCTCTTGGCGGCATCTGCAAAGGCTGCAATCGAAGCCAGTGTAGGCGCAACCGAAGAAGACACCGAAAGAATGTTGTCGGAAATGTCGAACAATCTTCAGAAAGTGAAAGACATCAACGCCAAATTCGAGAAGGGGGCTTGATGCGAGTAACCCTGATTTTTTGTCATGTTGGTGTCGCTGGAATGAACGCAGACAGGCCCTATGGAGACCGCGAAGGCTCTTGGATCGGCCACGGATGCGCCTCGGTAGGAGCAGCGGCCAAAGCCGCAGGCTATGACGTTGACCTGATTGACCTTCGTCATCTTTCCGATTGGTCGCAATTCGAAGCCAAGGTCAAGGCCAATCCCGCCGATGTTTACGGCATATCGGTATCAGCCGTTGACCATTGGCACTGCATGCGTGCCGTGCTTGTCCTGAAAAGAACCGTGCCGAACTGTAAGATCATAGTCGGTGGAATCCATCCTTCAATCTTCCCTGGCCAGTACGACTTTGCCGCTATCGACTCGGTAGTTCAAGGCGAAGGTGAAATAGCTTTCGTTGACCTGTTAAAGATGATCGAGGCCGGTCAAGAACTTCCCAAAATATACCGTGGAGCCAAACCGGACCTTGGCGCTATCCCATGGGTAGACCGTGAACTATTTGACTACAAGCGGGAGTTGTCCTGCAACTTCACGCCGGATCAAGCCCTGCCGTCGGTTACCATGCTGGCGGGCCGTGGCTGTCCGTTTTCCTGCTCGTATTGCCAGCCCGCAGAAAACGCTGTTTTCGGCAATCCGTATCGACTGCGAAGCCCAGAAAACGTAGTGGCCGAGCTGTCCTACCTCAAAGGAAGGTTTCACTATAAGAGTATTACCTTTTGGGACGATACCTTCACGTTCAGAGTAAAGTGGATTGAGGAGTTTTGCGACCTGTACGAGAAGGCCAGGATCGGGACCCCGATTGTCGCTTGTAGCCGAGCCGATATCATATGCCGCAACCCTGGCATGATTGAGCGCTTGGCAAGCATCGGCGTTACCTGGTTCGTGATCGGCCTTGAAAGCGGAAGCCAGCGGATTCTGGACCTCATCAAAAAAGGTACGACCGTAGAGCAGAACATTGAGGCGGCAAGAATCTGCAAGGCCAACGGCATAAAAGTATTCGGGACTTACATGCTCGGCCTTCCGACCGAAACCGAAGACGAGGCCCTTGCAACCATTAACATGATTGAGAAAATCAACCCAGAGCATCCGAGCCCGTTCTATTTTACCCCAATTCCAGGAACTGGCATTTACGACCTTTGCGAAAGCATGGACCTGATCCTACCAGAAACCAAGACTAGAACAATCGAACGCACGAACCGCTTTCGGCCTACCATAAAGGGCGTCAACTACAAATACATTGACAGGCTCATGAATGGGCACCGGGAGCGACATAAGGGGGTTTAATGGCAGCTTACAACGATAACCGGAGATGGATGTACAGCAAGACCGAAGCGGCCAAGATTTTCGAGAAGGGAGAGGTTATCACCAAAGGCTGGTACGATTCTCCCGCCTTTGACGATCCGCGGACCAGTAAAATGTGGGAAGCCCTGGACGATGGAACCGGGACTGAAAAAGCAGAGCCTGTAAAGCCCAAGGCCAAAAAGTATCCATCTACCATGAACAGCGCAGAGCTTATCGACTTCGGCAAAGGCATCGGTCTTGAGTTTACGGACTCAATGACCGTCAAAGATATGCGCCTGAAAATCAACGAGTTTATCGAGTCGAACAAGGAGGGGTAGTTATGGCGCAAGACTTTTTAGGTCAAAGCATGGTTTTTAAGGAACTATCGGAGTGCATTCTGTATCACGGCGCGGTCAAGGCGACGAAGTATATCAGTCCCAAACTGACGGTCAAAGCTACCAGGAAGCGATTCAAGAGCAAGATTGATAAGCGTAGCCGTATCGCTGAAATCCTCTTCACCGTAGGCGCTCCCAACTACGCCGAGCGCGAGTTCATCAAGAAGGCCAAAAAAGCCAAAGAGCCCTTCCCCATTAAAAAGGTCCAACTGAAGTTCATCAAGGATTAACGCCATGGCTACCGCCCAAACCATTGTAACGGACGCCTACATAGAATCGCAAGTCGTTGACCCTGTAGACGGTCCAGACGGAAATCAATCGACGCTTGGCCTGCGGTTCCTCAATCGGATCATTGCGCGGCTCTCAACTCAGAACATTATTCTGCCGTACTCAACCAGCGAGTCATTTTCTACAACCGCAGGCCAAGTTTCTTACACCATGGGATCTGGTGGAACGGCGTCCTCCGAGCGAGCAAAGAAAATCAAGAGCGCGTATGTTCGGGACTCCAGCAATCAAGACTATCCATTAGAGATCATTTCAGAAAAAGACTACAACGGGATAGCTGACAAAGCGCTTCAGAGTCAGCCCTATGCGTTGTTTTATGACCCTGTTTATCCGGTCGGAGTCATTTACCTCGATCCTGTTCCGAATGGCATTTATACGGTCTTTCTCGAAAGTGAAAAAGACCTGCACAGTACCCTATTGATTGGGACCACCATTAGCCTACCGGCAGAATACGAAGACGCTCTGGTAACGATTCTTGCCGCCAAACTTGCAAGGATGCACGGAACCCAAGTTGAACAAAGCCTATGGGCCGACGCAAACAGTGCATGGCAGACGATAGCGCGAAGGAATATGTCAATGCGCGTTCCTGTTGCTAACTCCCTGCCCTTCTCTGCCGGATCAAACAGTGATTGGCTTTTCAGCGGAACGGATGACTAAATGAGCACTCGCGCAGTCCAGATTGAAATACTTTTGGCCGGAATCAGGGACGCCTCAACCGGGCAATTGGTCAACGGCGGCACGGCCTATTTCTATTCAGCCGGAACCACCACGCCAAAGAACGTATGGACCGAAAAAGAAAAGACCAATCCTTTCACGTCCTACACGCTTTCGGCTATCGGAACCGCCCAACTCTACGGCGACGGCGTTTACAAAATCAACGTGCTCGACGTTGACGGCGCGCAGGTTTCTGGATTCCCGCGGGATAACGTAAAGGTTCGGCACCCAAATTATTACAATCGGGCCGTATCGTCTACGACCTCGCAGACCAGCGATGACGACTTTTTAGAAGTCGATACCACGGCGGGCGCGGTAACAATCAATCTCCTGGCTGTTTCTTCGTGGGTTTCCCCTTTAAAGATTATGCACATATCAGGCGCTAACGCCATTACGCTTGATCCCTCTGGCGCAGAACTCATTGAAGGCGCAGCGAACTATGCGTTTACCTCAGTTGGAACAATCATTGAAGTGGTTCCCAATGCTTCCGGGACAGCGCTTCGGATTGCCGGAATCAGGTCTGCAACGCTTGATTCAGATGGCGACACAGGTATTGAGGTTGAGCGCACGGCAGACGTTGACGAAGTGCGGATCAAGACCGCTGGCGTTGATCGGGTTGTAATCAACAGCACGGCTACCGATGTAGACGCATTGTCAATCGGCGGGACACTACAGACAACCACAGCAACAGAAGTAAATCAACTTCACGACCAAGGCGCTGTTGCCGCCGACTTTGCCAAGCTGCATGCCGTCACGAGAACGGCAGCAGACATAAACAACCTTGTGACGCTTGACGGTACAGAGAATCTATCAGGCAAGACCTTTACGGATGGCCTTTCGGTAACTGGCGGCCAGTTAGAGGTGGGAAATAGCGTCAGCGTTACAGACGTGGCGATAATAAGGACCGATCACGTTGATCGTGACGAACTTAGGCTCAGGGCTGGACCATATGATTTATCAGGCGACTCTGCCGGAATACGTATTTACAGCAAAGACCATGCCACTAGCCCTAGAAATATTGTTTTCGATCATAATACTGGCCTGTCTTCGCTTGAATTAGGCGCAGATGGCGTAGCTAATTTTCCGGTTGGCTTGCAGATCGGCGGCGTAGATGTAGGTGGAGAAACGGCAGTAACGCATGCCAGTGGGTATCCCGCCATCAGTTCCGCGCTATTTACCTTGACAACCTCGGTAGCAGAAAATGCGTGGGAAAGTGTTGGCCCGACAGGTTCTGGGGCAGCCAATATCTGGACAGCTCTTGATAGCGTTCCCGCAGGGTCTAGTTGGATTAGGGTCTATGTAAAGGCCGTGGCAAACGGCGGGCCGGTATCTTCCAGCGTGACTTTCCAGGCCTATGCGAGAAAAACAGGGACAGTTGGTGCTGCCGACAATTACACAGACATAATTGATATAGATTCATTTACTGATTCTGCTGGCGGTAATGTGTCGTCAAATTCATCTGAGGCAACTATACCACTCGATAGTTCGGGTCGATTCGATACATATTGGACATCATCGTACACGGGTAGCAATTATTCCCATATGAGGCTGGTGAGCTACGGTAAAAATTAAAACTCAAAACGCAGAGCAATAGAATAGCGGTATGGTTCTAATAAATTTCAGATTCAGTAAATTCTGCGATAACGCGTCTATCGCTTTCTCCGATTTTTGCAAACAAATTACTTATTTCTACAAACTCGCCGGAATCTGTATAAGCTATGGCTATAACGTGGTTATCGTCAGAGTCTTCAATATCGACCGCCCTCATTCTGACATCAAGCCCATATCTCGCTACAAGGCAAGAATCGCTTATAACTCTATATGCTATGGCGGCGGAGTCTTCGCAGTCGCCAAAACCATCTCTTATCGCCTCAAAAGATGTCTTCCAGTAATTCCCTTTTTCTGTGCGGTATCTAAAGCCAAAGGCAGCTTCGTTGAGCACGCTACCGATATCTGCGACGATATCTATAGCTTCGGGACACTGCGTAACAATCTCCGGGCTCGCCTGTTCCCTTGTCTGCCATTCGCGGATTCTTTCAGAATACTCTTCGCTTTCGGATGGACTCTGTGCGCACCCGATCACAAGCAGAACATACAGCGCCCCGGCAGCCTTCAAAAACGCATGAATAGCGTCACGGATCAACTGAGACACGTTCGATCCCTTCTTTGCGGCAAGCTTTTCCAGGGCAACGATAAACGGTTCCGGCAAAAAAACACTGATTCGTTTCATACGGACCTCCTGTGTTGGTTGGGCATATGATAGGCATACATCAGGCATACGTGTCAAGGTAAAAAAATGACAATCAAGGCACTCCCAATAAATATAGGCGCAAACAAAGACATAGATGAAATCGGCCTGACCACTCACGGAGCGGCCCTGGTCGATGCCTTTCTTGACTCTAACGGCAACGTGGTTCGTCGGCCCGGTCTTTTGGCGTGGGTCGATACCCTCTCCGGCGCTGGAATCGACGGCCTTTATTGGTGGGACCGGCAAGAGTGTGTAATCGCAATCAGCAACGGAAATTGCTACAAAATCACTGACCAGAACGGCACTTTCTCAGATGTTACCGGGGATACTTTCGAAGTTGGCGAAAAAGTCTATTTTGCCGACTTCGGAACCTCGCTTTACGCCGCAAATGGTGGCCGGATAGTTGAAATTAAATCCTCTGGAACCACCGAATATATCGCGGACGCCGACGCCCCTACGACGGTTTCCCATGTCGCCGTTCTCGATAAATATCTCTTGGCCCTTGAATCCGGATCAGAAAGATATTGGTGGGCACAAGTGGACGCCCCGGAAGATTGGCAATCGAATTGGGCATCGGCCTCGACCTATCCCGACCTGCTGTCGGCCCTTGGGGTTGCCCAGGATAAAATAGAGCTTTTCGGTAAAGTCTCGACAGAAGGCCACAGAAACGACGGAGTAACCCCGTTCGTCAAAGAGTCTCAATACACCGTTGAAAGCGGGATCTCAGCGCCCCATTCAGCCGTGTTTTTCAGTGGCCGAGGGGTATGGTTATGGCTCGACCATCAGCGCCAGATTGTTGCAATGTCCAGCGGCGGGCGAAGCGTGGAGCCCATCGCCTTAACAGCGAACAAATACATTCAAGGCTTTTCTTCGGTATCCGACGCCATCGGAGGGATCGCATACTTTGACGGCAGACCTCAGTACATTTTGAGCTTCCCAACCGAAGACAAAACCTTATGCCTTGATTTGAATGGGGCCTATTGGTTTGAACTCGGCTCATGGAATACCGTGACAGCCCTATATAACCGATTCAAGGGGCAGCATTTTTGCATAGCTACCAAATGGAACCTATCGCTCGCTGGGGATCGGTCCTCTGGCAAGGTCTTTAAGCTCGACTCATCGACCTACCAGGATGACGGCCAGATCATGCGCAGTATGGGCAGAACCCCAATGGTTCACCACGGAGCCCCGGACATCCGAAAGACCGCCCTTCGGTATATGTTCTACTGTAAACGCGACTCTAACCAACTATCTGCGGATATAGCCACATTGACCTTCAAGTGGCGAGACAACCCAGGAACAAGCTGGAAGACCGAAAGAACCATTACGCTCGGAGCGACCGGCTCAACCGACTACCGAAAGAGGATCGGGCCTTGCGGTCAATACTACACCCGTCAATACGAATGGGCCATAACCGATGATTCGCCCATAATCCTAGTCAGCATCCAAGAAGACATGAGGGGCGCATAATGGCAGAGAAAAAGGTACTATCTCCCAACGCCGACACAGAACAAGGCCGCAGGGAATACTCAAAGCAAAACGCCGCCCTATGGAACAAGCTCATAGGTAACTGCCCGGCTGACAGCACAGCCGTTGATGTCGCAGGAATTGTTGCTGATTACAACGCTTTATTGGCCATAATCAGGGGCTTGACGACTAAGTGAGGTAAATCATGAGTGCTGTATCCGGTGTTGTTGGGGCGATAGTTGGAAGCGATGCGCAAAAAGATGCCGCAAAAACAGGGGCCAATGCCCAAGTGCAGGCCGCGCAAATTTCAACCGATGCTATGTTGAAGATGTGGGAACAGTCTCAAAAAGATTGGGCACCCTATCTTGACGCAGGGTATCAGGGCATTTCGAGCCTTCAAACGCAAATGCCAAAGTACCTTCAGGAAACCGTAATTCCAGCATATAACAACTATATGCAGGGTCTTGGAGTGGCGCAGTACGACCCCCGGGCTTTTACGGTTGACCCTGTAACTGGTCAGATCGGTGGAGATTACACGCCGGGAGATTCTAACGCGCTCTACTCTGTCAATAAAGGCACCTACCAAGTTCCGAGCTACTATCAGGCGCAGGCAACAACTCCACGCGCAACGACTCAAAACCAATTTTACAAACAGGCATCCTCTCCAGCGCCTACCAATACGTCACTTGCGAACCTTCAATCACAGATCCAGATGCAGCAGAATGCATTTACAAGCGATGCCGGAAGCAACACCAGCGGAAACCAGGCCAATATCAACAACGCCATATTGCAGTACTTGCAGGGAAACCCTACTCAAGCAACTACTCAGCAGAAAACAACCGACGAGCAAGCAGCAAATCGGCTCGAATGGGATACAGCAGTTAAGGAAAAGCTATCGGCAGACACGAGAACCGCAAACAACACGACGATGCAAAACGTGCTAACGGCCAGCGCGAGCCCGAATGCCTTGAATGTTAACTCCATGAGTGGCGCCAATTACACGCCCACGCAAAACGCAAGCCTGACCCAAGGTGGCGTGTTATCGCCGCTGACGCCGACGCTTGAAGGTAGAGTTGATTTCAACTGGAACGAGTCCGATCCGATCTATCAATACAAACTGAAGCAGGCCCAGGACGCCGCAAGAGCATCTTTGGCCAAACAGGGGTTGCTCGACAGTCGCGCAGGAGTCAACACCCTTTCAGATACGGCTATGGGTGTTGCGGCCGAAGACATCGATAAGCAGTATGCCCGCCAGGTGGCCGAGCGCGACTACATGACCCAAAAGGCCATGAGTGAATACCAGATGCAGGCCCAAAGAGGCGATACGCTCTACAATCGTCTTTTGAATCAGCAGAACTCGCTTTATAGCGGGTTACAGGGGAATCAGGACACGGCACTTAGCCGCCTGGGAGCAGCTTACGGATTGGGAAATGCCTTGTACGGTCAAGTTTATAATCAGAATCTTGACCTTTCAAAGATCGGGACAGGGGCCGCTGGTTCGGCTGGCCAGAACTCAATGGCAACCGGGCAGCAAATGGGCCAAAATGCCCTTTATGCCGGAAACGCACAGGCCAATGCTGCGATGCAGGCCGGACAAGCAAATGCCGCGATGTGGTCAGGGCTCGGCGGGGTCAGCGGAAATATGGCGGCTAATTACATGCAATTTGCCCCACAGCAACAATCATATTACGGTGGCGGTTCTGGTGGGTTCTACGGTGGATCAACCGGGTACGGCGGTGGAAGTTTTATGGGCGGCATGGGCCAGGGCATGTCAAGCAGCTACACACCGGGGGCATGGGGATGATAATCGTTCCGGCCACAAGATTTGACATAGAAGGCATAGCGGATTGCGCCGAAAGGTTTTTCAGCTATGCCGACTATGAATCTCAAGGCATGCCCTTAAACCGTGAAGACTTCAAGGATATGGTTTTGTCCGGTTATATTCTGGACGAAGCCGGGCTGGTCATTTTGCTGAAAGACGATCCTTGCGGCAAAGTCCGGGGCGGGATTGCTGGAAGACTCAGTACTTGGGGATATAACCGCAGCATCAAGCTGATGATTGAACTTTTCTATTGGGTGGACGAAGAATACAGGGGGATGAACAGTATCAGGCTGATAGATAAATTCGAAAAGGAGTCTTTTAAAAAAGGTGCAAATAAGGTAGTAATGATATCAATCAATACGCCTATCAAGGAAGGGGTTGACAGGTTGTATAAGAAGCGAGGGTTTGAACATTTTGAGCAGTTTTTCATTAAGGGGGGGACATGCAAGTAATTAGGAAAACAGTCTCGTTTTGTCCGACTTGTTACAAGAGAATACCGGCAGAGGTGGGGATTCTAAACGGCGTTGTGGTTATGGAAAAGAGATGCGACATACACGGCCACTTTGCCGAATCGGTTGAAAGCGATGTCGGGTTTTATCTCCAATGCCTCAATGCCAGAGCGCCCTTCTTCTATCCAGGGTATTTTCTGGACGTAACAAAAAGATGCAACCTGAAATGCGCCTACTGCTATTACGGTGTTGACCAGCAAAGCAAAGATCGAACGCTTGAGTCAATCATTTCAGAAGCAACTGTTCATGCGCCAATGGGACCGATCATCTTGACCGGAGGAGAGCCTACACTTCGGAGCGATCTTGTTGAAATCGTCAAGGCTGTCAAAGCGATTGCTCCGGTTGAGCTTTTGACCAACGGAACAAAGCTTGTCGATCACCTCGAAGATTTGATACCGCTTCTTGGAAACGATCACAGAACGATTTCCATCAACCTTTCAATGCACCCAGAATCGAACGGAGCAGACTATAATGTAGTCGAAGCCTTCAAACAAAACGGAATCAAACTCGAATCCCTGCTCTTTGTGATAGACGACCTTTCACAAATTGATGGCATCCTTGCCTATTGTGAAGCCAACAAAGACGCCATCGAGTCAGTAAGGATCAAGGCCGCCACTAACCTATGGGCAGAGAACAAAGCCAAGTCAAAGATATTCACATCCGATATGGTCAAGCGCCTCGAAAAGCACGGTGCAAAGCCTATCTGGTGGCGGCCCAATAAGACGAGCTTTTTCAACATGCAACTCGGTGGAATCTATTACATGCTGGTCAGTTGGTACGATGTTTACAACGTAGACTTATTCGATATTGCTTGCCCGCCCTTCTACAAGGCCAAAACCGGAGCGGTAGAAAATATCGTTACGGCCAATATTATAAATGAGGGCATTATGAAGGGCTGGATCGACGGCGAAAAACTGAAAGGGTAAGACCATGACAGATGGCTTTGTTAATCCTTGGGGCGGCTTTTATCAGGGTCAGCAGGCATTATCTAACGCGGCAGACTTTAGGCAACGCCAACAGCAGATGGACCGGCAGAACGCGCTTTACGAAAGAAACGATGCCCGAGAAGGCCAAGCAAGCGAGATGAAACTTCTCGGAATCCAGGCCGAAACCATCGAGAGGGCGCTGGACTCGGTAAATGATGAGCAAAGCCATCAAGCCTATCGGTCTTTCCTTGGGCATATCGCGCAGACGCCGATGGGACAGGGAAAGTTTTTTCAGACCATTGTGCAGCGCACCCCCGAAAGATTCGACCCACAGGCCATGGCGCAGGGTAAGGCAATGCTTAATTCATTGCGGCAGCAAGTAGCGGGCGAAGGCTTTACGCTCGGAGAGGGGCAAAAGCGCTTCGACGCATCAGGTACACTCATTGCGAGTGGTCCCGAAAAGCGCGGTAAGAGAGTGGAGAGTCAAATCGATCTTGGCGATAAAGTCAGAATTTATTACTCAGACGGAACCACAGCAGAAGAACCCAAGGGCGCCCGTCCATCGGTATTTGGCGAAGGCGACCCGGCAGACGAAATGACCGACGAAGAAATAACCTACCACGCCAACATGTACAACCTGAAGGGCGTTATGCCAGCCCTCGGCATGGGTAAAAGCCCTCTCAGAATGAAGATATTGAAAAAGTCCGCGGAATTGGGCGGCGCAAAAGGCGCGGCGACCGTTCTTGAAGGCCAAGCGACCATGGCAGGGCTCAAGGGCTCTATCGCCCAACAAGAAAAACAACTCGGCTCTATGGGTAGCTTTGTCAACAACCTTTCGCAGCAGGTCGATAAGGTCAAAGAGTTATCCAAGGAACTCAGTGCCTTTGATACGAGACTTCTTAACGTGCCGCTTCGCATGGTGCGCGGTAGACTCGCCGGAAGCGCAGAGCAAGCCAAATATGATATGTACTTGGCTGAAATCGAATCTGAAATCGGCAAGCTTGCAACAGGCTCAACCGGATCTGTGGCCGAATTGTCGGTTGGTGCTCAAGAGCGATGGGCCAAAATTCACGACAAGAATCTAAGCCTTGGAGACATGCTTAAACTCCTTGAGGAAACAAAGAACGCAGGTAATATGCGGCTCAAAAGCGTCAAGGATCAACTCGAAGACACCCGCAAGCGTATGCGCGAAGCCGGTCAAGACAACCCACAAGCAATCCCAAAAACGGACGCCAGCAGCTACCTCCAAAAATTCGAGGACTAAGTAAATGGCTTACCCATCAGTTTTTGAAGTTGTCAAAGACCCTGAATTTCACGCCCTGCCTGAAGCTGAAATGACCAAGGTATTGATGAAAATCGATCCTGATTTTGCGGCTCTACCTGAAACCGAAAGAGCTACGGCTGTTGCTGGAATCAGGAAGAAATATGGGAGTGCGCAGCCTGACGTTGAGCCTCAAGCGCCTACGCCTACCCCACAGCCCGAAATGCCGCAATCAGCGCAACCCCAGGGCATGCAAGATCAGCCAGCGCCGCAGATGCCGCAAAAGCCAGAACCCGACCTAAACCCCGCAGACCTCGAAAACTACGCCGGAATAGGACTTGAAGATACAGCGCAGCTCGAAGACGCCACAAAAAAAGGACTCCGGGCAACTTCGCCGCTTTACAGGCCGGTACTTGAAGGTGCAGGCGCGGCGCTCGGAGCGGCTGCAGGGGTTTAGGTC
>Ga0209417_1001001_pt1 | contig 56093 bp, 55 predicted proteins | sample RifGroF2_FD_184002 | JGI IMG/M metagenome (GOLD analysis project Ga0209417, IMG submission 184002) | Groundwater microbial communities from Rifle, Colorado, USA - Groundwater F2 (SPAdes) (version 2) | ecosystem: Environmental > Aquatic > Deep subsurface > Groundwater | place: Rifle, Colorado... | reverse complement strand
AGAGATATGTTTATGAGATACAAGAGAGATTAAATAATCGCGCTAGAAAAGCCCTTAATTACTTAACACCTAACGAAGTTATCGCTCTAGAGTTCTAAAAAAGGGGCTCTAAATTCTTGAATTCAATATTTTTTTATTTTCAAAAAACTTATTACACTTTGCATTGCCCTTTAAAAAACTTTCCTTTTGAGCTATAATATAGATATATTCATATAGCATGAAACATATAACATGAAACAAGAAAAGAAAAAGTTGCAAATTACAAATTGTGCGTTAAGCGTTCTTGGGGTTGATCCTGGCACAGCCACCACTGGTTGGGCGATACTTTGTGAAAAAAATGGTATAATAAAACCAGTGGCTTATGGGCATATTGCTACTTCGCCGAAAAAATCGGATGATGAGAGGATTTTAGAGATTTCCAAGGACTTGAGAAATATCATTGAAAAATATCAACCCCGAGAAGCTGGCGTAGAAGAAATTTTCTTTTTCAAAAATCAAAAAACCATTATCACGGTTGCTCAAGCCAGAGGGGCAATTCTCTTGACACTCGGACAAAATAATGTTAAAGTTTCTAGCTACACTCCCCTCCAAGTCAAACAAGCTTTGACCGGATACGGCCGTGCAGAAAAAAAGCAAGTCCAGTTAATGACTCAAAATATTTTAAATTTAGCGCAACTCCCAAAACCGGATGATACGGCGGATGCTATTGCGATTGCGCTTTGCCATATCAATAGCAGGAAACTGAACAGTTTAAAATAATTTTTTGAAAATTGGTAATTAATAAATTATAAAAATATGCAAACTAGTCCAATAATTGATTTTTTCTTGCATCAAGGCGTGCCTTTTGAAACAGTCATTCTAATTCTGATGCTTCCGATCATCGCCACCTTTATCGCCTTTTTGCGCCAAGTAGTCGGCATCAAAGCTTTTGGCATTTATGCACCACTGATTGTCACCTTCGCTTTTTTGGCGACTAATGGCTTGAAATATGGCATTGCAATTTTTGTCACGGTGATTTTCACCGGAATGCTGATGCGTTTTGTCTTGAAACCTTTTCGCCTGCTTTATCTTCCCCGAGTGGCTCTTATGCTCACGGCTGTGGCTATTCTAATTTTAGGCGTGTTAGTTATTGGTGGAGAATTTAGAAGAACGGGCCTCGCGGCTGTTTCTATTTTTCCCATTCTTATTATGATAACGATTGTGGAAAAATTCGTGGCCGTGCAAATTGAAAAGGGTGACTTAGCCGCGATAAAACTAGCAATTGAAACTTTAATAATTTCTATCGTCGGCTTTTTTATCGCCAGTTCCCACACTCTTATTAATTTTTTAGCCCTTTATCCTTGGATAGTGCTTCTCACTATTCCGATTAACATTATGCTCGGCAAATGGACAGGACTACGAGTTAGTGAATATTTCCGCTTTCACAAAATAATGAAAAATCTATAACCGATTCGAATCTACCCGCCTCGCGTCGACGAGCAATCGTCTTTGCGAGTCGAGGCGGGTAGATTCGCATCGCATTATTATGTTTGAATTTTTCAAATTAAACCGACAAATCTTAGGAATGAACTGTCGAAATCTGGAATATATCCGGCCATTTAATCGATCACGCGCTAAAAAATTGGCGGACAATAAACTTCTTAGCAAAAAAATACTTAAAAAAAATAATATTTCTGTTCCAAAACTTTTAGCTAAAATATCCAGTCTTCAAGAATTGGAAAATTTTAATTGGCAATCACTCCCAGAAAGCTTTGCCCTAAAACCTAATCGCGGTTTTGGCGGAGAAGGAATTTTGGTAGTTTATGGAAAAAAGAAAGACATCAATGACACTTGGATAAAAGCTGATCGAACATTAATTTCTATAGAAGACTTAAAAACTCATATTCGAAATATTTTAGACGGCTCTTTTTCTCTTTCTGGCACGCCTGACATTGCCTTTTTTGAGGAAAGATTGCAACTCCTAAAACTTTTCAAACCTTATTGCTATAAAGGTATTCCCGACATTCGCGTGATTGTTTTCAATAAAGTTCCTCTTATGGCAATGCTTCGCTTGCCAACTAAAGCTTCTTCTGGCAAAGCCAATTTACAACAAGGAGCAATTGGCGTTGGCATAGACATTGCAACAGGCACAACTACCACGGCAGTTTTGGGGAAAAATAAAATGATCGATTATATCCCTGGTACTCGATTGCTTTTGTCAGGAATAAAAATTCCTTATTGGAATGACATTTTGAAACTCTCTGTGCGCGCCCAAGAAATTTCCAACCTTGGATTTTTAGGCGCTGATATCGCCATCGACAAAATCAACGGTCCGACCATTATCGAGCTCAATGCCCGCCCCGGGCTTTCCATTCAAATCGCCAATTTATCCGGACTCAAAAGAAGATTGGAAAAAGTAAAGGATTTAAAAATAAAAACCATTGAAAAAGGCGTGCGAGTAGGCAAAGATCTTTTTGGCGGAGAAATTGAAGAAGAATTGGAAGAAATTTCCGGTCGCCGTGTCATTGGTACCGTCGAAAAAGTAAAACTCATCGGCAAAGATGGGCAAGAAATTGAAGTCGAAGCTAAAATTGACACAGGAGCCTATTCAACTTCGATTGATGTTGAATTAGCCAAACAATTGGGGTTTGAAGATGTTTTAAATTATTTTTCTACTCTTGATCTTCCAAAAGATTTTAGTCGCGAAGAAGTTAAACAAATAGAGGAAGATTTGAGAAAAAAATATATAGGACAGCATTCAGATTTAGCTGATATCACTGCAGTTTATTCTTCTCATGGTGTTTCTATTAGACCAAAAATTTCTCTTAAAATAATACTTGATAATATTGAAATTTTCACTCAAGTTAATATAACAGAAAGAAAAGAATTAAATAAAGAAATGATCATTGGAAAAAAGAATTTAGGTAAATTTTTAATTGATGTAAATAAATAATCCTATGAGAAAAAATCAATCTATTATCAAGAAAGTCATTGAAGAAATGGGAGGAACTGTTGAAAAAATTATCCCCGAAAGAAATTATTTTTATATTAAAATTAATGGGGAGAGGATATTTATTAATAAAAAATTCGTAATAAATAATAGTTTATTTTCCAGGAGACAACTGACAAATTTTAAAGATTTGACTTACTTACTTTTAAAAGAAAATAATATTCCCACTCCTGATACGATTTGTTTCTATAAAAAAACCTTAAACAAAGATACCTTAAAAGATGCTCTTTCAAAACTTTCTTATCCGATTGTAATAAAAGATGCTAGCGGTTCAAATAGTAAGGGAGTTTTTACAAATATTCAAAATTTTCATGAAGCTAGTGAACTTATCCTCAAGGAAATACAAAAATTTTCTTGTCTTATCGCTCAAAAAATGATTTTTGGGAAAGAATACAGAGTTTTAATTTTAGACAATAAGGCTATAGGCGTTTTAGAAATGATTCCGCCAAAAATCATTGGAAATGGAGTAAATACAACAAAAGAACTGATTGAAATAAAACAAAGAGATATAAAGGAGAAAACTCCTTTTGATAACAAACTTTTACAAATATTAGAAGAACAAGGAGAAAATCTTGAAAGCATACCAAGAGAAAATAAAGAAGTATTTATAAAGAAAAATTCTTGCCTTGCCGAAGGTGGAGAAACAAAAGATGTTACTGATATTATAAATAAAGATCTTGAAGCTTTATGCGTAAGAGTATCGAAAATTGTTGATAAAAAATTAGTCGGTCTAGATATTATATGCGACGATATAAGCAAAAATCCATCTGAACAAAATTTTAATATCATAGAAGCGAACAGAAGACCCGATATGTATATTCATTATAATCCTACTTATGGAAAAACAAGAAATGTCGTAAAAGACATTGTTAATTTTATTCTAAACCTTAAAAAATTAGAACAATAATTTTTTACAAATTTAATTAAATTAATTTAACAACAATGGAAATTATTTCAATCACTGGAACAAAAGGAAAAACAACAATAACTAGGGCGTTAAGTTATGTAATAAATAAAACAGGAGAAAATACCTTGCGAGTTGATACTGATGGATATTATATAAATGAAAAAATTAAAGGGACAATCGAAGAAAGTAAACAAATATTTTCCTTAGTCCCTACTGTTTGCCCTGGAAAATACTTAATAACAATGAAAAAATTCTATCCTAATTTTACTGCTGTTTTAGAAACAGCTTTAGGAAGTAGCGCTGAACCTGGATTAGGATATGGTTTGCATAATATCGGCGTTTTTTCAAATGTACTTGAAGATCATTTAGGAGCAACTCCGAGATTAAAAAAAAGATCCGACATCGCAAAAGCTAAAAATTTTATATTCTCTCGAATTGATGTCGGTGGTTGTTTAGTTTTTAATGCTGATGATAAATTAGTATGTTCGCAATTGAAAATTATCCCCTCCCATAGAAAGCCGACTTTTTTACCCATAGGTTTTAATTTTAAATCATTCAATCTTAAAAATCATCTTGAAAATAAAGGAGAATTTATAACCATTGAGGATTTTTTTATAGTAATAAAATCAAAAAATACCACAAAAAAAATACTGGATTCAAGAAAAATACATTGGACTTTTGATGGTATTTTTAAGCCATCTCTTTATAATTTAATGTTAATAATCGGCGTTCTTTATTTTCATTATAAAAAAGAAATTCCCAAAAAAACCTTGGAAATTTTAAAAAATTATCAATTAGAAGAATTTGGCGGGAGATTAACACTTTTTAAAAATAAAGTAGGGATAAAAATATTACTTGATTACGCTCATGAAAAATATTCTTTGATCGAGATTGGCAAACTTGCTGAAAAATTAAAAGAAAAAAAATCTAATAAAACTATCGGAATAGTCCGATTAGCTCCTGATCGAACCAATAAAATGATTTTCGAAACAGGTCAAGCTATTTCCAATTTTTTTGAAATAATTTTTGTTTATGATAAAATTGATGGCATAAATAGAAAAGTTTATCAAGGGAAGAAATCCAATCTTAAAAGAGTAATTGGGGAAGTTTCAAAAATATTTTTTGATGGAATTATTTCTAAAAAAACAAATAAAAAAGCAGAAAGAATTATAGTTGAAGAAAAAGCAATACAAAAAGCATCCGAGATTTCTCATAAAGGTGATGTTGTAGTCATTATTTGCGGAGATAATCATAAAAAAACAGTTGGCTATATAAAAAAATATTTTAAAGCTTCGCTTTTGAATTAGTTTAATATTTTTTCTTACAAATTTTCCTTTTTGCGTTAAAATACAAGATGCTTTAAAATTAAATTATGTACATTTTTTCGCCGAAAAATTCAAATGGGAATTCCGGACGCGGGAGATTTAGACTCAAGATCAATTGGAAATTATTGGGAAAAATAGCCTTGGCTTTTGCTGGGGCGGTTTTGCTTTTTGTAATTGCCGTTTTTGCCTGGTTTGCCAAAGATCTTCCTAGCCCTGGGAATCTAAAAAATCGCGTCATCGTTCAATCGACAAAAATTTATGACCGCACTGGCAATCATCTGCTTTATGAAATTCATGGCGAAGAAAAAAGAACCGAAATTCCATTTTCTCAAATGCCGGAAACAATCAAATACGCTTCCATTGCATTGGAAGACCAAGATTTTTACAATCATATTGGCATCCAACCAAAAGGAATTATACGCGCCGCGCTAAAAGATGTTATCAACTTAGGCACTTCCCAAGGAGGCTCAACAATCACTCAACAACTCATCAAAAGATCTCTTTTGACTTCAGAAAAAACTTTTACTCGAAAAATAAAAGAAGTTATTTTGGCTATTGAGTTGGAACAAAAATTTGAAAAAGACGAAATTTTGGCGATGTATCTCAATGAAATCCCTTATGGCTCCAATGCTTACGGCATAGAAGCTGCTACGCAAACTTTTTTTGGCAAACACGCCAGTGAATTAACTTTGGATGAATCCGCTCTTCTCGCTTCATTGCCTCAAGCTCCTTCCTATTATTCCCCTTACGGATCCCACACGGAAAATCTGAAGTTTCGTCAAGAATACGCCCTCAATCAAATGGCTAAGCTCGGCTACATCACTCAAGAACAAGCGGACACTGCCAAGCAAGTAGATGTTTTTTCTAAAATAAGAACTTTTTCAGAAAATATCAGCGCTCCGCATTTTATTATGTATGTCAAAGAATATTTGGAAAAAACATACGGTGCCCAAGCAATGGAGCAAGGCGGGCTAAAAGTTTATACCACTCTCGATTGGGATAAACAAAAAATTGCCGAAGAAGCTATCAAAAACCACAGCGAAAAAAATACTGCCACTTACAAAGCTAACAATCAGGCGCTTGTCGCAATGGATCCAAAAACTGGACAAATCTTGGCCATGGTTGGTTCCAAAGATTATTTCGGTAAAGCCGAGCCAACTGGTTGCATCTCCGGAAAAAATTGTCAATTCGAAGGCAACTTCAATGTGGCTACTGCACTTCGTCAACCAGGATCGTCTTTCAAGCCTTATGTCTATCTCACCGCCTTTGAAAAAGGCTATACTCCCGAAACCAATCTTTGGGATGTCGATACGAATTTTTCCACTGATAGTGGAAAAGATTATAATCCAAAAAATTATGACGGAGAAAATCGCGGACTACTCAAAATGAAAGACGCGCTGGCAATGTCGCTTAATGTTCCCGCGGTAAAAACTTTATATCTAGCAGGCGTGCAAAATTCCATCGACACCGCTCATAAAATGGGCATCACCACACTCAAAAAAACTGCCGACTATGGATTGTCCTTGGTTTTAGGTGGAGGCGAAGTGAAATTACTTGATCATGTCAATGCTTTTTCTACTTTTGCTACAGGTGGAATCCATCATCCCACTGTTTCTCTTTTGCGAGTAGAAAATAGCGCCGGAGAAATTTTAGAAGAATATAAATCCAGTGATGGGCAAAGAGTTATTGAAGAAAAATATGTAGCCATGGTTGATTATATTCTTTCCACTAACGAACTTCGCGCGCCGGTATTTGGAGAAAACAATCCGCTTAAATTTGAAAACCGCCCTGTCGCAGCCAAAACTGGTACTACCAACGAATGGCGCGATGGTTGGACAATCGGTTATACTCCTTCACTCACCGCTGGAGTCTGGGCTGGCAATAACGACAATTCTATAATGGCCGAGGGAGCTGACGGCTCTTATATAGCTGCGCCAATTTGGCGAGAATTCATGGAAAGATCCTTAGCTAATTATGATATTGAAAAATTTCCTAAATACGAAGAAGAAGAAACTGGCAAAAATGTTTTGGATGGAAAATTAGATGCTAAAAAAGAATTAGAAGTTTGTAAAATTCCCGGTTCAGATGATTATTGTTTGGCTAACGACAATTGTCCGAAATCAGAAAGAGATAAGAAAAAATTCGCGGATGCCCATTCGATTTTATACTATGTCCAAAAAGATGATCCACGCGCAGATAAACCAGAAAAACCAGAGGATGATCCGCAATTTAAAAATTGGGAAAAAGCTATTGAAAAATGGTTAGATAAAAAAGAAGGTTATTCTTCTCGTCTCACTCCGAATGAAGAATGTCGTTTGGATGATTTCAAAAAATTCAAACCAGAAATAAATATATCCGCCTCTCTAAGTGATTCCACTATCAAAATAAAAGGGAAAGCGGATGCGCCTTTTGGGGTGGACAAAATAACTTTGTCTATTGAGGGAGAAGATGATAAAACTTTTTCTAAATCTTCTTTTGATTATGACTATTTTGTGCCGGAAGCTAAAAAAGGCACCGACATTTCCATTAAAGCCACCGTCAAAGATAAAAATGGCGATACTGATTCAGATACCGTTTCGATAAAAACTAATTTGTAAAAATATGGATTATAAAAAATATTTTCAAGAAAAAAATATTGATGTTAATGATTTATCGCCAAAGATAAAAAGCGGACTGACTAACGCGCTCAAAGGATTTTGGGGAGTCTTATATCAACTTTTAATTTTGTATGTTGGCGGAATGATCTTATTTATCGCAAAAGCTTCTGGTATCTTTTTTATTGTGTTTTTTATTCTTCTTATGTTTGGCTGGTTTATCCATCTTTTTTATTTTTACGGAATTATTGGAGAAAAATGGCGGAAAAATCGCTTTGAAAAATGGTTCCACGCCTCCAGACTTTCGGATTTATTTGAATATCTAGAAAGAAAAAATATGCTAGATTTAAAAATAATTAATAAAAGAAAGGATATTTTCGAAAACAAATTCTTAGAAAAGATTGCAGGAATTGATTATCTGTTCGAGCCATCCGCAGGAACACGAGTATTGTCCGGATCACCCTCTTCTGTTTTTAATAAAAATGATTTTGAAGAATATTCCCATTATTTTTCTTTTATTTTTTCCTCCGAAAAATATGCTAATCTGGTGGGAAATATTGGTTTTTGCGGAAATCAAAGAAAAAAATTTGCCGCTAAAAACGAGACTTGGAAATATAAACTAGATATGACACAACCTGCTTTTTCTTCTCAAGCGAATATTCCTCAAATAAAAGAATTGATGGAAAAAATTGAAAATATTCTTTTGCAATATCCAAATCTTAAGGGCTATCTTGATTTCAAAAAAGACAACTTAATAGAAATTACTCTTTATGATAATTTCAAAATAATCACCCAAGCAGGCCGACATCCTCATCAAAAATTTATCCGAAATGAAAACATTGCTACGGCTTTTGATGGCTTTGAAAAAATAGTTGAACTATTATAATTCTCTTAATTCTATATAAAAAAACTTCCGGTTTATCGGAAGTTTTTTTATTTTTAACTAGCTAAATATTTCATTCTTTTCTTTTCCAAAAATCACCAAATAATGGCGACTCCGGATAAAGTTTCATAAATAAAAAACTATTACAAAATAGAATCAATAGCAAGGGAATCAAACCAAAAGGATAACCGGAAGCCAAGCTTTGAAAAATTAAAATTAAAGAAAAAACTGCAATATTGTAATAAGCCCAGCGATCATATTTAATTACATAAAAAATAGCTATGACTGGCAAAATAAGTCCCAAAAGAGAAAGTATGGCTGGAGCATTATTTTCCAATAAAACAGAAATATTTTGTATCAAAAAAGCCAGTGAAATCCAAATAAGCAAGAAAATTACAATTCTGTTTAGAATTTTATATTTATTTTTCAAAGCCAATTCCGGATAGCGAGAAATTATTTTTTTATAACTTTCAAATCCATAACCGTTATTCTTTAAATTATTTTCTATCTCCCCTTTTGATACCCCAGCATTCAACTGCTCGACTATATAATTTTTTAGTTGTTTTTTTTCTAACCCCGCTTGTAATGTTTGCATATTATTTTGTTACTTATTAAAATAAACTCCCCAACCAATTTATAATCCTTGCAAAAAATCCACTATTTTTACATTCACCCTCTACAAAATCATATCCATTCTGGCAAATATATTCGCATTTTGGTTCGCTTCCTTCTGGAATGCTGCAAACATCCGTTAATTTATTTTCTGCATAATAATAAATTTCTTTATCATCACCCGGACAAAATTCAGAGTTTTTGGGAGTTTTTCCGACACAAGGAGAAGTGTTTGCTCCAGAATTCACAGGCAAACCAATGTGATCTTCATCTAAATTATTATTCTCGTCATAAGTGTCTTCTATTTTTCCAGATTGATCATTGCAATTATGTGGCCAAGACATTTTGCATAATCCACTAAAATTATCCATACAACTTGCAAACATTATCTTGCCATCACAAAAATCTTTTGCGTTTGCAACTTTATTTTTTCCAAAAATAAAAGATTCATATTCGCTATGGCATTCATCGTATTTAGTTTTGACTCGGTGAGAATAGTCTATACATTTTTCCATTTCTATATAGCATCGTTCGATACATTCTGTATTTTCCCAACCACAAGAATTTCCGCAAGACTGTTTTGCGTTAATACATTTATTAGACTCTCTATTAAGACACTCCTGCATTTCATCAAGAGTTTCAATATCTGAAAAAGCTAAAGTATAAAACGGGAAAAATAAAATAGAAATAGTAAATAATCCTAATTTTTTCATTGAATTATATCTTCTTTAGTTTCTCCTCTGTTTTTAATATAATTTTTACTTGAAAAATAGAAAAATGGTGCGATAACTAAAAGAGATAGCAAATGAATGACGGAAAGAATGTAATTTATCTCATCACTTCCATCAAAAAAAATCAATCTGAATCCCCCTACAAAAATAATCAAATAAATCGTCGCTAGTCTCACGACATTCAGGCTATTTTTTATAATAAACATTTTTGAAATATATTTTGCGGAATAAATAATGCTTATCCAAATTAAGAAAAACTTTATCACCTCGCCCAAAATCGCCAGCCAAACAATTACGCCAAAACTTTCAATCACATTTATTATTGTCATTCCAAAAATCAAACTGAACAGAAACGGCATTGCGATTCCAGCCAAAAGCCAGTGAACCAAAGCAATCTGCCAATCTTGAATTATTTTTTTCTTCATAATAAAAAATTAAAAATGTTTTTTATAAACTTTTCTTCACTGTTTTTATTATACAATATTTTTGAAAATCAACAAGTCTAAACTTAAGCTCACTTTAATTTTATTTCCTTCACTATCCCCTCGCCAAATTCTTGGTTTATTTTTTTCATAATCGTATTGCGGTTAGAAAAAAGCTCACTTCCCCAAGCGGAACTTTGAGATTTTATAAAAATCGTCCCGTTTTTGAAAAAATCCGCCTTGAGGCGCGACGCTCCAATGTTGCCAAATTCTTCTTTGATGATTCGATTAAAAACATAAAAAATATCCTTGTCCGTCAAAGCTATTTTTTTAGTTTTTTCTCTTTTATATAAAAGATTTTTTAGAGATTTCATAATATTTTATTTTATAAATTTTTAATCATTTCCGGTAAATTCAAGATCCACTTGACTTGCTCGTTTTGAAAAACGAAAGGCGAAACATCTTTGACGGCCTGCTCCAAATCAGAAGCAAAAATAATTTTTGCAAGCTCCGTGATTAACTCTTTTTTGTTTTTCACTATGATATTTTTTTCTTTGAAAATTGCATAATTTGGCTCCATATTTTTTTGCGCCAAAAACCATACTAAATCATAAAAATCTCGCCCTTTTTGATATGGCCTAAGTTTCAAAGCAATAATTTTTTGGGCAAAAAGAGTGGGCAAAGTGTTGATTAAGATTGGAAATCTTTCTCCAAAACTATCCACGAATTTTGTTTCAACTTCGATATTTTTATATGGATCAAAATCGATTTCAAATTTAATCATTATCTTCTCATTTTCTTGAACATTAAATCCGAATTCCTGCAAAATATTCTTAAACTTAAAATAAATAATGTGAATATTTTCGGTTGTTTTGATTTTTGTGTCTAAACTAAAGCCTAGAAGTTCTAGTTTTCCAATAATCTCTTTGCCTAGTTGGTTAATATCAAAATTTTCTTTTTTCAATAAATCAAAATCCAAATCCTCGGAGAATCTTTCAATATTATGAATAAAACGCAAACTGGTCCCGCCCAAAAAAGAAACTGTGTCATTAAAATTGCTCATCGAAAGGACTTTGAGAATTTGCGTCTGCAAATATTCTCTCAAAACATCTCTTTCTCGCCAAGGAATGTTTTTCCCTTGGCAATAATCCCTGAAATATTTTTTATCCGGCAACATAAAATTTGATAAAATTATTAGTTAGTTCTAAAACTTTTTTATTCTCAAAGAATTTCGCAAATTTAATTAGTTTATTTTTATTATATTTAAAATCATCACTAAACCGATAACTTTCAAATTGAAGCTGACTGCCATCTAGCATGTTTCTGTTTAGATAAAAAAAATCCACCAAAGCTTTTTCCGGCAAAGCTAAGTTAAAGGAAATACCCAGTTCTTTTTTTCCAATAGCTTCATATCCGCCAAAAGCCGTTTTTTTAATTTTGCGAAAAGTGAATTTTCCAAAATCATTGGAAATTTCTTTTGTTTCTCGACTGGTCACACAAGTGGTGACAAAAACCGCCTCTGGAATAATTCCATAATACCCTAGGGCTTTTTCTAGACTCACATAGGCTGGTGGATACATTTTCGAAGCCAAAACCATCGGATCAACAGCGTGTCGCAAATGACCTAGGAGATATAAGCCTTTTTTGAGTTGCAAAATATAGCCTTTCTTCTTCCAATTTTCCAAATTATTCAGAAATGACCGATTAAATTCAGTTCGCAAAATTAATTTTAGCTCTTTAGTACTAAAAAGCGGAAAATCTTCCATTTTTTGCCTAAATTCAATATAATTCATTGTCGTAATTCATAAATTTTTATGACTTATGACATTATTATAGCAAGCTTAGGAGTCTTTGTCAATGTTAATTTTCTTACTCGCAAAAATAAAGTTTTTTTATTTCTTCTGTATCTCATTTTAATTCTTATTTTTCTTGAGAAAATTATAAATCCCCCGCACGGCAATCGCGCCTTCGGAGGCGGCGGTGATGACTTGGCGGAATTTATCGGAGCCATCGGTGATGTCGCCAGCAGAAAAAACTCCCGCGACATTGGTCGCGCCGTTTTTTTGAATTTTAATATAACCGCCTTCATCCAATTCGATTCCTAGTTCGCTAAAATATTCCACCGCTGGATCTGAACCCGCTTCGATAAAAAGTCCATCTAAATTTAATTCGTTGGAATTATTATAAGCTTTATCGAGTTTTACTTTTTCCAATTTTTGCTCACCTAAAATTTCCACCACATTTGTTTCATATAATACTTCTATTTTTGGATTTTTTTCAATTAAGTTTACCCAAAAAGGTTCGGCGCGCAGTTCTTTTTTGCGATAAATTAGATAAACTTTTTCTGCTAAATCAGCCAAGTATAATGTGGCAGTCGCTGCACTATCCGATCCCCCAATCACACCCACAGTTTTATTTTTATAAAAAAATCCATCACAAGTAGCACAATATGACACACCCTTTCCAATAAATTCTTTTTCTCCAATAATATTGAGTTTTCTTTTTTTTGTTCCAGTGGCTAAAAGAATTGTTCGTGCTTGTAAAATATTTTTATTCGCTAATTCTACTTCAAAAAATGGAGGCTCAACCTCCATAATGGAGGTTGAACCTCCATTTTCTTTTTTAATTTTTTGAACTAGTTGCGGAATAATTTCCACTCCATATTTTTTGGCGTGCTTCCCCCAACGCTGTCCAAATTCATATCCACTCATATCCTCCATTCCAGGATAATTGTCAATTTTATGTGTCTCACTAATTTGCCCACCCAAAACCGCCCCAACAACTTTATGTTTTATCCCATACCGTGAAGCATAAATCGAAGCACTAAGCCCCGCCGGCCCCGCGCCAATAATTATTAAATCGTGTATTATTTCTTTTGTTTCATGTTTCATGTTTTATGTTATATGCTTTTAATTCTTTATCGGCATCACAATATAAGTGAAATTTTCCAAAACTTCGCCGGATTTTTCATCAATCTCGCGCACAGCTACAGGAGTAGCTTCGCTGTTAAGCAAAATTGCCACCTGATTAGAAGCGATAACATTAATTCCATCTAAAAGATATTTAGCATTAAAAACAACTTCCTGGGATGGGCCTGTGATGTCAAAATTAAGTTCAGCTGAATTTTCTCCCGCTTCAGCGCTAGAAGATAGAATAAAAATTTTCTTCTCCTCTGCGCTAATTTTTAGCGTTATCTCATTTGATCCGCCAGAAGAAAATACATTCGCCATTTTAATCGCGTTTTGTAAAACTTGTTTTTCTCCTACAATCCTAGTTTTATAATCCGCCGGCATTATGTGTTTATATTCCGGATATTTTCCATTAATAAGCCGAGAAACTAATTTAATCCCTTCTGTTTCAAAAAAAATCTGCCCTTCTTCAATAGTTATCTTCACTCTTGTCTCTATTTCTGGGGCTAAAACCCGATTCAACTCTGCCAAAACATTAAAAGGAATAATTACATTTTCATTTTTTTCTATAAAAAGCCCATAATTTTCCTTATTTATATTAATTTCCTCTATTTTAAGACGAAATTCTGCCAAACGAAAACTATCTGTGGCAGCAAAAATAAGCTCTTTTTCTTTTAAGATCAAATTTATGCCTGTGAGTTCTTGCCGAGCTTCATTAAAAGCTACTGCGGGCATAACTTTCAAAATAGCTATTTTTAAATCTAAACTAGAAATATCCAATAAATGCTCTGTTTTTTTTAAAGGAAGAAGAGGAAAATCTTCCGCAGAAATTCCTTTTATTACAGCCTTATTTCCTCCACTTTTTATCTTTAAATTATTTTCTACTAATTCTAGGGAAATATTTTCCCCTCCTGGTAAATTATTTGAAAAATTACTAATAATCCTAGCGGGAATAGTTATTTTACCTTCTTTTTCTATTTTTGCTCCTATTTTAGAAGAAACTCCCAATTCAAGATTAGTAGCAGATAATTTTAATCCGCCCTTTTCTGTTTCAAAAAGAATATTATTTAAGATAGGTAGGGTGTTTTTCTTCGCTACTACCCTTTCACAATTAAAAATAGCCTTTTTTAAATTTTCTTGAGTACAAATTAGTTTCATAGTATTTTAATAAGTAATTAATTAAATAAATATTACTACTATTATTATAAAGCGGGATAAGTGGGGATAAGTGTTAAACTTGCTTTAAATAAGGTAAAAATAGTGTTGATAAGGAGGGGATAAATAGGTATTTTTATTTATTAAGGATGGGGATAGATCTGGGTTTAAATTATATATTTATTTTAGGAGGGTTTTATAAACAAGGAAAAACAGAGAATATAGAGCTGGATTTAAACAGGTTTATAATAAGGTTATCCACAGGATATACCTATAATTAGGGTAATAAATATAATAAATCTTTAAGGTGGACCAATTCCTCGTTTAATTTTTCATCCTCTTTTAATGCTTGCAAGATTTTATCACAAGCATGAATAGCAGTGGTATGATCTCTTCCACCAAGTTTATCGCCAATTCCAGGATAGGAAAAAGCTAATTCACTTCGCATAAGAAACATTGCGACTTGACGCGGTTTTACTACTTCTTGTTTTCTATTTTTAGCGATTAAATCATCTAAACTAACTTCATAAAAATCTGAAACCACTTTCAGAATATGTTTATAACTAACCCCTCTTTTTTTGCCACTGGATATAATATCAGACAATATTTGCTTTGTATAAGCTAAATCAACCACTTTTTTTGTTAATTGCGCGCTTACTAAAACTCTATTGAGCGCTCCTTCTAATTCGCGGATGTTATTTTTGATGTTAGAAGCGATGTAATCTAGGGCGTCGGGAGTAATCTCAATGTTATTTTGGGTGGCTTTTTTCTTGAGAATAGCCAGTCTTGTTTCTAAATCAGGCTTAGAAACATCAGCAATCATGCCTCCTTCAAAACGAGAACGAAGCCTTTCTTCTAGTATTTGAATGGCTTTTGGCGCTCGATCACTAGAAAGGATGATTTGCTTATTGAGCTGGTATAAATAATTGAAAATATGAAAAAATTCTTCTTGAGTTTTTTCTTTGCCGGAGATAAATTGGATGTCATCAATAATAAGAAGGTCTATTTTTTGATAGTATTCCTTAAATTCCTTGATTTTTTGGTTTTTAATTGAATCAATTAGTTCACTAGTGAAGCGCTCGGAAGAAATATATTTTATTTGTAGTTGCGGATTGGATTTTAGGACTTCATTACCAATAGATTGAATAAGATGGGTTTTTCCTAGTCCAACTCCGCCGTAAATAAAAAGCGGATTATAAACATTGCCTAAATTTTGGGAAACAGCATAACAGGCGGCCTTGGCCAATTCATTGCTTCCGCCAACAACAAAATTATCAAAAGTGTATTTAGGATTAAGGTTGTTTTCTCGGCTTATAAAAAGCTTTTTTTCTGTAGGAAAGGATGCTTTTTTTGGTGCTTGGATGGCATCAACTGTTGGTTCGGAATTTTTTTGAGGAAAAAAGGTGGTTGGTCCGGTAGAAATCAAACAAGAAACAGACTTAATGTCACCCTGAATGTTTTTTAGCGCTCGAAGAATATATAGGTCGTATTTATTTTCCAACCATTCTTTAGCAAAGCCATTAGGCACACTAATAACAACATGACCATCTTTTATGGAAAAAATGGAGGTATTTTTAAACCAAGTAATAAAATTCGCTTTTGAAATGGAAAGCTCTATCTCCCCTAAAGCTGTTTTCCAAAGCTCCTCGTTAGTCATATAAAAAAAGTATAGCACAACCCCAAAAAACAGTCTAAGGGAAAAGTGGATAACATTGTTGATAAAATGTGGATGAAAATAATTTTGACAAAAGAAGTGTAGGTTCATCCCCCACCACTTTTAGGTTGTAATGTTTTATGTAAAAAAGATAAGCTTAAACTATTTAATTGGTTAAATTAATTTAATCAAAATAACCAAACCTAAAAGTGGTGGGGGATGAATTGACTTTTAGGCTTTTAACTGGTAAACTTTTAATGAAATTAATTAATTATAAAAAAATGAGCATAACTTACAAGCCAAAAAGCGGAAGAAGAAAAAGAAGACAAGGATTTAGGAAGAGAAATAGCACAAAAAAAGGAAAGTGTGTTTTGAAAAAAAGAAGACAAAAAGGACGAAAAAAGATATCTCTGTAATAAAAATGTATGCTTCCTAGAAAAAACAGACTGCTTTTGTTAAAGGATTTTGAAGAAATCCGCCGAGCGGGCTATTTTTTTTCTTCCGGATACATTGCTCTGAAAACAAAGAAAAATACAGGCCAAGCTAGTCGTTTTGGTTTTTCTATTGGAATTAAATTTTCTTCCAAGGCAGTGGAAAGGAATAGGCTAAAAAGGCAATTAAGAGAAATAATCAGAAAGAACATAAACAAAATAAAAACAGGACAAGACACGGTTATTTTTGTAAACAAAACAAAGGAAAAAGAATTTTCTAGTGAAAAACTAGAAACAGATCTTTTTTCGGCGCTAAAAAAAGCTCGACTAATAATTAGTATAAAATAACAAAATGTCATTTATTTTTGGGGAAACAATTTATCGGCCAATCTATAATTTTTTGATTTTTATTTACAACATTATTCCCTATCCTGATTTTGGCATTGCCATTATTATTGTGACTTTAGTTTTGAAATTTCTGCTGATTCCGCTAAGCAAAAAACAAATTGAATCCCAGAAAAAAATGCAGGAAATGCAACCAAAAATCAAAGAAATTCAAAAAAAATATAAAGATGATAAGGAAAAGCAAAGCCGAGCGCTAATGGAGTTTTATAAACAAAATAAAACTAATCCTTTTTCAGGGTGCCTACCGACAATTTTTCAACTTATTTTTCTAATTGCGATTTATCAGGTGCTTTTCAATATTTCTAGCGCTGGACTCCTAGTTGATCCAAAAGAGTTATATTCTTTTGTTTCCAATCCCGGTCAAATTAATCAATATTTTTTGGGAATTATTGACCTTTCCAAAACAATAAACCTAAATCAATTAAACATTAAGATTGTTCCTCAATTGATACTGATCTTTTTAGCGGCTGGCGCGCAATATTTTCAAATGAAAATGATAATGCCCAAAGCAGTTCCCTCATCAGAAAATTCTACACCGGATATTTCTCAAACAATGTCTCGCCAGATGATGTATCTTGGACCAATTCTAACTCTTTTTATCGGGATAAAATTTCCGGCCGGCTTGGCGCTTTACTGGCTTGTTTCTACGGTTTTTGCTATAATTCAACAAATGAGAGTTTTGAAAAAAGAGAAAAGTAAGAGTTAAAATGGCTCCGCATTAAGGATTTTGTGTTTATCATTAGTGCGCGGGTTTTACTAATATGGAAAATGAAACAATAAATGAAGAGACAAAGGAAAAAATTAAAAAAACGGTGGAAGAATTAGTTGAAAAAATGGGAATTGAATGTCAAGTTGAACCGGAAGAAGTCAAAACAGAAGAGCAAACTGATCTGATTTTCAACATCCAAACCAAAGATTCCAATTTTCTGATCGGTCAATATGGAGTCAATCTTCAAGCTTTGCAACATATTGCTAGAATAATTTTTCGTCAAAAAATCGAGAACAAAATAAATTTTTTGCTGGATGTCAATTCTTATCGGCAGGAAAAAAATGAATCTGTTTTGATTTTAGCGAAAAATGCAGTTAAGCAATCATTAGAAGAGAAGCGAGCAGTAACACTTCGTCCAATGTCGCCGTATGAAAGAAGACTTGTTCATATGGAGTTAGCAAAGAATAAACAAATCAAAACAGAAAGCACTGGTGAAGGAGAAGACCGAAGGGTGGTAATCAAGCCAGTCGATTTGGTTTAAAATTTATTAAAGAATTATTTTTTTCGAAATTAACTCGAACCCTAAAAATTATTACTAAAATTTTCCCTCAATCAACGGCGGTCGTAGGAAAATTTTAGATAATTTTTGGGTTCCCTGCCTGCCGGCAGGCAGGTCAAACAGAAATTTCTCAAAAAGATAATTCTTTAACTATAATTTTAACTTTTCGTATTTTCGTTTATTTAGTAGTTCGTAAACTCTATGGTTATCGCCAGAAAAATAGCTTATAATGTTGTTTTTAGCAGTACCGCCAAAATTTTCTCGACAATTTTGGCGCTCGTTTCTATTGGCCTAATTACCCGATATCTGGGTCAAGAAGGTTTTGGTAATTATGCTACCGTGCTGGCTTTCTTATCTTTCTTCACGGCCATAGCTGATTTAGGACTTTATTCCACAGTTACGCGGGAAATTTCTCGTCCCGAAAATAATGAGAAAGAAATTATCGGGAACATTTTTTCTCTAAGAGCGATAATTTCATTATTTGTTTTTGTTCTTTCGCCGATAATTGTTTTTTTCTTTCCTTACCCAGCGGAAGTTAAGCAAGCGATTGTTATAGTGGCGCTGTCTTTTGTTTTTTCCTCCTCCTATCAAGTGTTAAATGGGATATTTCAAAAAAACTTGGCGATGGATAAGGTGGCAATGGCAGAGCTTTTAGGGAAAATTATCCAAGTAATATTTATTTTTTATGCGATTAAGTTTGAGCTTAGCTTTCTCTGGATAATTTTTTCGCTTTTATTAAATATGCTTTGCAGTTTTTCTTTGATTTATTTTTGGTCAAAAAAATATGTTTCTTTTTCCTTGAAATTCGATTTTATTTATTGGAAAAAATTTTTAAAAGAGTCATATCCGTTAGGCATTGCCGCTGTTATTAGTTTTATTTATTTTAAAATAGACACAATTTTGTTGTCTATTTTGAAAACTGGGGCAGAAGTAGGAATTTACAATGTGGCTTATAAAGTAATTGAAAATATAACTTTTTTCCCAGCCATGATCGCTGGTTTGGTTTTTCCAATAATATCCAAAAATATTTTTTCTGATAAAATGCGCTTTTATGATATTACTAACCGAACACTTAAAGTTTTTTGGATTATTATTGTTCCGCTGGTTGTCGGCACGCTGTTTTTAGCAGAGGGAATCGTGGAACTTATTGGTGGGCAAGGTTTTGGTGCTTCTGTAATAGTGCTTCGGATTTTAGTTTTTTCCTTGAGTTGTATATTTTTCAGTAATCTTTTTAATGTCGTTTTAATTTCTAGCAACAAGCAAAAAAAATTAATGTTTATTATGTCATTGGCGGCAATTTTCAATGTATCTGCCAACCTAATTTTTATCCCACACTATTCTTATTTGGCGTCAGCGATTATTTCAGTAGCGACGGAAATGTTTGTGGCTTTGACAGCTTTTTATATAATCATCAAGGAGCTGAAATATTTTCCAAAAATAGAAAAGTTCTGGGCGATTTTATTAGCGGGATTTTTTATGACAGTTTATTGCTTTATCTTTAAGGAAATAAATTTTTTCTTATTGGCTTTTTCCGCTACGGCCGTCTATGGTCTGTTTATTTGGATATTCCAAGTAGTTAAGACTGAAGAAATAATGAGTATAATCAGCAAAAAATAAAAATTTCTATGGATCAGCCTAAGGTTTTTGTGATAATCCTAAATTATAATGGGCGGGCTTGTTTGAAAAAAGCGCTGGTTAGTGTTTTTCGAATGGATTATCCTAATTTTGAAGTGATTCTGGTGGATAATAATTCCATCGATGGATCTTTTGAAATGATTAAACGGGAATTTTCTAAAATAATCTTAATAAAAAATAGTGAGAACTTAGGCTTTTCTTCTGGTAATAATATTGGAATTGAATATGCGCTTGAGCGTGGAGCGGATTATATTTGGCTTTTAAATTATGATACGGAAATTGAAAAAAATTCTTTGGATTTTTTAGTGGAAGAAATGGAAAAGGAAGAAAAAATCGGAATAATTAGTCCAGTGATTTTAGCGGGAGACAGTGGAAAAATTTGGTTTTCTGGAGGAGAAATTAATTGGCTCAAAATGAAAAGCCAGCATCAAGAAAAGGAACTTCAAAAAAATAATTTCAATACGGATTATATTTCCGGATGCGCAATGCTTATTCGGGCGGAAGTTTTTCGGCGAGCAGGACTTTTTGATGAAGATTATTTTTTATATTGGGAAGACGCCGACTTTTCTTTGCGGGCCAAAAAAGCTGGCTATAAATTGGCAGTTTGCGCTTCCAGTCGAATTCGTCACTACGAAAAAAGCCAAGAAAAAAAAGCCAGTAAAATTTATTGGCTGGTGCTTTCTGGGTTGATTTTTTTCAAAAAAAATTCTCCTTTATTTTTGAAACCGTGGATATTTTTGTATATCAAGTTAAGAAAAATTAAAAACTGGAAAGAGAGAAGGTGCGAAAAAACAGCTCTGAACGAAGCAGTGGGTAGAGCGTATCAAGATTTTAAGAATATAATTTGAGTTCCTAAAGAATTAAAATTTTTTCAAAATTGAACTCAAATTCTAAATTTTATAACCAAAAATTTCCCTCAATCAACGGCTACCAATGGAAATTTTTGGATAAAATTTGAATTTCCCCGCCTGCCGGCGAGGCAGGTCAGACAATAATTTTTCAAAAATTTTAATTCTTCAGGAATTTAATAGATTATGATATCAATTGTAATTGTTAATTATCATAGTGAAAAACATTTAATCAAATGTCTTTATTCAATATATAAACATTCTTTTAAGGAAGATTTTGAAATTATTGTAGTCAACAATGATCAAAAAGACAAAATAAAAGAATTAATTCAAAAATTTCCTGAAGTTAAAATATATCAAAACGAAAAGAATTTAGGTTTTGGTGCGGGGAACAATGTTGGCGCTAGGATTGCTAAGGGGGATATCTTGCTGTTTTTAAACCCAGATACGGAAATTATTTCAAAAAATATCGAGGATGTTCTTTCTTTATTCGAGCAAGATGATAAGGTGGGCATTATTGGAAGTCAATTACGGCTGGATGAGAATAAAATTCAACCTTGGAGCGTTGGATATGAAATCAGCTTACTTAATCTGATAAAAAATAATTTAGGATTAATGAGTAGCCAAGATATTTGGCAAGCAAAAGAAAAAGTAGAAGTTGATTGGGTTTCGGGGGCGGCACTTTTCATCCGAAAGGATATTTTTGAAAAAACAAGTGGCTTTGATGAAAAATTCTTTATGTATTTTGAAGATATGGACTTATGTGTGAGAATTAAGAAACTAGAAAAAAAAGTGTTGTACTATCCAAATTTTGAAGTCAGGCATCTCGGCGGAGAAAGTTATCAACAAAAGAAATTGCAAAAAAAAGATTATTATCGTTCACAAGAATATTATTTTAAAAAAAATAGAAACTTTTTCGAATGGCTACTGATTAAAATATTGGCTAAACTATTTTATGCAAACCACTGAAGAATATTATTTTTTCGGTTTACCTGCCTCGCCGGCAGGCGGGTAACTCGGCCGTCTAATTTATACCCAAAACTTTCGCCCCCGATCAACGGCGGATAAGCCAAAATTTTGGACATTTGCGAAGCGCTCAAACAGGATAAACCTCAAAAATAACATTCTTCAGTGACTTATTATGATATTTAATTTATTTCTATTCTTATGTTTTTATCTGCCATTTCAAATCGCGCTTAATCCGGCGGCGGTGGTTGATTTGGCTTCGCTAAGAATTTTTATTCTAGTCTTATTTTTTATCTGGATTTATAATAAGATAAAAAATAAAGAAAAATTAATTTTTGATGTGCAGGCAAAGGCTATCCTTCTTTTTCTTTTTTTGAGTTTTATTTCATTGTTTTTTGCTCAAAATTATATTTGGGGAGCAAGGAAATTGCTCTATTTGTTTTCTATTTTCCCCTTGTATTTTGTGGTAAAAGATATTCTAAATGATAGAGAGAAAGTTATAAAAACGCTAAAAGTCCTAGTTTTATCAGGCGCTCTGGTGGCGGTTTTGGGAATTGTACAATTTCTTGGTCAATTTTTTTGGAGTCATGAAGAGATTTTGAATTTTTATTTGAATTTTGCTGGGCCGATTTTTTGGGGAGATAATTTAGCACAAATGGTAGCCAAATATCCCAGTTTGTTTGTGGGTATTTCCGGAGATAATTATTTTCGCTCGATTGCAACTTTTCCTAATCCGCATTCCTTCTCAATGTTTTTAGGAATAATATTTCCGCTTCCGATAATTTTGTTTTTTATTTCGAAAGAAAAATTTCTCTGGGTATTTTCTTTCGTAGCTATTTTTTTCGCTAATATTTTGACTTTCTCGCGAGGCGGGTATGTGGCAATCGCATTAGGATCGGCAATTTTTTTGCTTATTTTTTATAAAAGAATGGCGTGGAAACATAGAGTGGCGACTTTTTTCGGAATGATATTTTTTATTTTGATGTTTACTGTACCCGGTCCAATTTCACAGAGATTTGTTTCCAGTTTTGATTCAGCGGAAGGATCAAATATAGGACGGCTTGAAATGTGGCAAAAGTCCTTAGAAATAATTTTAGAAAAACCCTTTTTTGGAACGGGTATCGGTAATTTTTCTTTGGAAGTGGATGATAAGATAAATTATCGAAATCCAATTTATGCCCATAATACTTATTTGGATATCGCGGTTGAAGAAGGGATTATGACCAGTTTGGTTTGGATTTTTATTTTGCTTCTAACGCTTTGGAATTTTTGGATTTTTTCAAAAAAGGATATGATCTATAGCGGATTTTTTGTGAGCTTGATTATTTTTTCCGTTCACTCATTAGTGGAAACCGGCCTGTGTTCCCCTATTGTGCTGTCATTGTTTCTTGTTGTTATTAATTTATATCCCAGATATGAAAAATAGGAAAATATTAGAAAATCTAATTTACTTAGCGATATTTCTCATTCCACTGTATTTAGTCAGAATAAAAATTGGTTTTTTACCAACCAATGCTTGGGAAATAATAATCGCGGGGATTTTTTTACTGTGGTTTTTTTCCAACAAGGATCCTAAGGTTGAACCTTTGGCTAACCAAAGGTTCAACCTTGGTTTCGTAAAATATTTTGGAATGGCAAGTCTAATGTTTATGGGAATTTTAATGGCTACTTTTTTTTCCGGCAACAGTACAGTATCTTGGGGAATAATAAAAGGCTGGTTTTTAGTGCCAATTATTTTTCTTTTTCTTGTTGGGGAAATAATTCCCAAAGAAAAAATAAAGAATATTTTTTTGGTTTATTTTTTTTCGGCAGTTGGCGTGGCTATTGTTTCACTAGGATATTATGGGCTAGGCTTTTTAACTTACGACGGTCGTTTGGCCGGCATATTTAATTCGCCAAATTATCTGGCGATGTATTTGGCGCCGGCGGTTATCATTGCGCTAGAACAAATTAAAGTGGAAAAAAATAAAAATTACACCATAGGTTTTGGCTGGATAATTATTTTAGGCGCTTTTTATCTGACTTATTCTTATGCGGGATGGTTTTCTGTGGTAGTGAGTTGTATAATTTTAAGCTTAATAAAAAATAAAATTGAGTTGAAAAAAATCGCGCTAGCGATGATTATTATTGGGATGCTTTTTTTATCCCAATTAAATAACAAAAAAATGACGGATTTATTATCAGCTGATTCCCGATCTTCTTTATCTTCTCGAATGATGATTTGGAAAGCTTCAGTAAAAATGTTGGAAAATAATCTTATCTTTGGTATTGGTCCAGGAAATTTCCAAAAAACTTATTTGGAATACCAGAAATTTTACCCACCTTATTTGGAATGGGCAGTGCCACACCCAAATAATTTATATTTAACTTTCTGGCTTTCTGGCGGAATTTTGGGCGTGGTTGGTTTTTTGGGTTTGGTATTTTTTTGGTTAAAGGATATTTTTGTAAAAATAAAAACAGAATCGAATGAAATTCTGTTTATAACTTTAGGAATTATGCTGATTATTTTACTTCACGGAATTTTTGATACGACTTATTTCAAAAATGATCTGGCGATTATTTTTTGGTTGAATTTTCTGGCGTTAAAAAACTAAATTATAATGGAGGTTGAGCCTCCAGTCTTCTTATTCTTATAAAGTTATCTTGTATAATTTCCCATCTTTTTTGTTGACGAAAAAAATCAAACTTTCATCAGCGTTAGCGAAAAAATTGGAAGCGTCAAAAGAATTTGAAATGTCTTTTGTTTCCAGTAGGCGGGTTTTTTCACCCGTGGTAATGTTGATTTTCCAAAAAGTGTCGGTGGTGGTAAATTTTCCCAGTTTATAATCATTGGGCAAAATTGAATTGTCCGGAATGTTTCCTGGGAGAGCGCAATAAACAGTTTCGTTGTCTTTTGACCAGAAACATTTGGAAACAAAAGTCGGCAGTCCAAGATTTTTGTATTCTCCCCCGTTATAATTCATCACGCCCAGTTGCATTTTGGTTCCGCCTTCAACATCTGACTGGCTGACTAAAACTCGATTGCCAGATTGATTCCAAAGATAATCGGCACCGAAGTAGTTTTGAGATAATGTTTTTGCATTTTCGCCGATTAGAGAAATAGATTGAAAAAGAGTGGGATAATAGGCATCGCCATTATTCCAAAAGGAAACTAGTCCGGACAAAGGAATTTGAGAAAAAATAATTTTATCGTGAGGCAAATCAAGCAGTTTTTTCCAACTGCTTCCATCGGGATTGGAAATGTTAAGTGAGTTGTGGTTGTTTTTTGAATCGAAATATTTGTAAATTATCCTGTCGGAAGAGGCAAGCCAAGAAGCGCGGTTGATATTTTTGTTCAATGATATGAGTTGGCCTTTGGGGCGATCAAAAAGCAAAAGATAATCTGTTTTATTATTTTGTCCGATTTCAAGCAGAGCTTTTGATTTATCTGGCGACCAAATTGCTCCAAGAAGGCTAGTGATTTTTTTATCAGCAAGTTTTTTTGTAGTTTTTCCAAAAAAATCAATTTCTTTCAGTTCGCCAGAAAGAGAATAGTACCAAATAGAATTTTCATCCGAGGAAAGAACAGGAGAAAGGACAGATTCTTGGGAAACGACAGAAATTTTTGCTTCAGCAACAGGTTTGTCAGTTGGATTTTCCAAAGAAGCGGGTGGATTTTTTGCAATCGGCGAATTATTCTCCACCGGTAAATTTTTTTTGAAAGATATCACATAAATACCCCAAAAAAGCAGGGAGAGAAAAAGAAAAAACAAAGATAAAAAAAATATTTTTTTCAGGATGGACATAAATTAGGGTACTTTTTTGTAGCCAGTATTGTTAAAATTATAATAACCAGCGCTCGAACTGTCACAATTTCTTTGACAGGCTTTTGCATCATCAGCTTGTGTGGCAGAACCGTGGGGAATATATCGATCGGTAACAAAATTGGCGCAAGAGCAGGGTAGAGAAGTTGAGGGTGTAAGAGCAGAACTTTTGGTATCACAAGTAAAGGTGTACCAGTTTTCTTGTTTGATACCTAAATTTTTAATATCATAAGAAAGAATCCACATCACTGAATTGACAATCAGCCAAGCACCTAAAACTATAGTAAAGCCTGTGAGACTGGTGGCGAGAAAGCTTTTGGCGCGCTTCATCATTTCTTCGTCTCCAGAAGAAATGATATACATCACTCCTGCGATGAAAATCCCCACCGCGGCGACAGTGATGAGAATATCTCTAAACCATATAAAAATATTAAAAATCCCGATAATCAGGTGGCAAAGTGTGCAAGGAACCATTTCTTCTGGTGTTCCCTCGTTTAGTCCGCAAGGTACAAGTCCAGCAGAATAAGTTGAAAAGACTGGCAAAAAAATTCCAACAAATAACAAAAAAATAAGGAGTTTTATTTTAGTCTGCATAAATAAATTTAGAAATTATAATTTTTTATTCAAGGCAACACCCTTCCAAACATATTCAATTGTTTGATCTAATTTTTGAGGATCATAACAACATTGAAATTTAAGCGCAGGACTAGGACAATCATTGCTCGGTGCAAGTCCACCACTACTGTTAACTCCATTTGCATAGCCACTATTATAACCAGCTAGAATTTTTTGAATATCTCCGCCATGCTTGGATTGATTGTCGTGTATATATTTAGCCGCTATGTTTATTGACAATTCGTTATCATCTATTAATTGTTGACAAGTCACTTGGCTACCATGAACAATACTTGCTGTAGTTGGGCTTAATTGCATCAGCCCACAACAATGAGCAGGGCTTTCTTTTTTATTTGTTCCACAAGCAGATTCTATTTGGGCGATTGTTTTTAGTGTTTTTGACTCAACAAAAAAACTTGTCCCTTGTGCGATAAAAGTAGAATCATAAACATTGCATCTCGAGTCTGGCGAAATATTATAAGTAGTGTTGTTAAAATTAATAGGGGTTTTAGATAATGGATTAGGACAAGCCTGATTATAGCCTTCATAAGGACTTTTTTCTCCAACTTTAATTTCGTCAGCTCCAGTTGTTGTGTCAGAAGGAGATGAAGCACTTCCTAGGGGTTTAAATTTCACTAAATCTGGATTAATTGTCCAAAGTAAAACATAGGAAACTAGTGCCAAGGCTAGTCCGGCGATGGCATCGAAAATTACGCCTTTGGCTTTGCCGGTTTGGGCGGTGTTGCCAGCGGAAGTGAGATACATATATCCGCCAATCATAATCATAAACATTGCCGAAACTCCAATAGCGCCAAGGCCAAATTTGTAAATGTTCATTAGATATTCTGGAAAATCAGCTGGATCATCAAACCCCGGAATTTTTTCCATCGGAACATATTTATCCGCTGCCAAACAAAAAGCAGGAATTAAATTTAAAAATAATAAAGCTAGAAAGAATATTTTAATTTTTGTTTTCATTGGTGTTGGTTTGAAAATTTTTATATTGAAAATTCATTGAAAATTGAAACTTGAGAATTGAAAATTCTTTTTTAGTTTTCTTCACGCGAATTGATTGGTGCGGAAAATGAGAAAATCAATTTAGTGGTGAATAAAATTAGGGAAATGGTGAGAATTATTCGCAAAAGAAAAGCAAGATAACTAGGAACAGAGGAATAGACGGAAGCAAATATTTTTTTGGCTGGTCCTTGCGTAATTTTTTCGGCGTCCATCATCGTTATTATCGCTTCATCCGCAATGGTTTTTTCGTAAAACTGATTATAAGTGACGCCCCAAATATCTTTGAGCGCTTTTTTCACTAAATTTTCTTGAGTGTAAAGAGTGCCGACTGTTATACTATAGCTTTCCCCTTGAATTTCTTTGGGAGGCAAAGTGAGAATTCCTGCGCTATCAATTGTAAAGCCATATAAATCAGCATTGGAAGCAGAAATATTTTGGCCATCGATATTCCAGCCATAACTTTCCGGCGAAGCAGAAAAGCCCGTAACCTCTGCTTTCAGTTTGATGTCAGAATCATTTCGCGCCCAAAAGTTAAGTTTGCTATAATCGGTAAATTCTTGGCCATTTACATCAAAATATTTGCCTAAAACATTTCTTTTGCAAACATCTTCATCAGCGGAAACAATTTTGATTTTCGGATCAACAACCTTGAAAATTTTGGTTAAATTTATTTTTTCTCCTTCTGTGCTGGTAGCGGTAAAACCGATAGTATATTGCTCACCGATTTCTTTGAGAATCGGGAAATAGGCGGTGTTGGTTTGTTTTTCCGGATTACAATCATCAAAAAAACAAAAAGAATAAGAGATTGGTTTACCATCGATGGTCCAAAGAAAATCTGTTATGCCGGATGGAAAATTATCTTGTGGAAAAGATAGACCGATGATTTGGCTTTTTGTTACGGGACAAATCGCTCTATCCATATTATTTGATGTGCAAATTTCTTCGTCCAAACTAAGGTTTACTCCAGAAGGATTAGTAACTAAATTGGAAGAATCCTCTTGGGCTAAAACACTGTGCGCGCTTATTTGATCCTCTGCATCCATATAAATAATCGGGATGATAACATCTTGTCGGCTGGAGCGCGGATATTCTTCACCGATATTTTCTGTGACCGTCAAAAGAACGCGCAGATATTTTTCTGTTGGTTCATTTAAAGCCAATTTGAATTTGAAAGTATCAATGCCCAGCCCAGTTGTCTGGGTGGATTCCTTCAAAACTGATTTTAATAAAGGACTTCCCCAATCATTTGGGCTTACTTCATCACTGGAAAAAACTTGCCAGTTGTATTGCAAATAATTATTATCTTTGGCATTAGGAATGGAAGATTGGATTATCAAAGTATCTCCGCTTTCGCCAGAAGAATCATTGATTGGATTAGTGGGAGAATAAGAAAGACTGATATCAAGCTTGTCGCTTCCAGCGCTATTCTCTTGAGGAGAAACGAGAGAGTCGTAAAGAAAGCCATTAAGATCGGAAGGTTTTTCTATAGATCCGATATCGTCGTTACTAATATCAAAATCTCCTAACATATTTTCTATTTCAGTAGAACTGGAATAAGTTGTTTCATCGCTTATTATCGTGGTGGGATCAGCAGAATCTGTTACTACTGTTTGGGTAGTAATAGTAGTTTCAATAGTAGCTATTTCATTGACAATGCCTGATAATTCTTCGAGAGTGGTGGTAGTAATAGTTGTTGTTTGGCCAACTTCGGGAGTATCTTCTGTGACAGTAGTGGCAGTGGTGGTTTGAGGATAACCACTGCTAATATTGTTACTAGCATCAAGAGTGTAATTTCCTTTGTTCATTGCCCACATAGTTTTATAGGAGGAGTCTTCGGTTTGAGTTGGTTCGGTGGAAATTCCTTCTACTACTACCCCGACTTTGTCGCCTTTTTGATAGTTCCAAGAAAAAGTTAAAACGCCTAGCCCCGCAACATTAGCTTCGTCAGAATGACCCAGATTGGCAGTGTCGTTACTATTAGGGTCAGTACGCCAGAATTTTTCTTCGTCTCTGCCAAAATCACCGTCGCCGGTTTCTTCATCTAAATCAATTTGGTTGTCGTCTTTATCGATAAAATTTTCATATTTAGCATAAGGAAAAAGGTGTCGTTCTTGTTCGTTGTCGCCACAACTTGGCATCGCATATTCTTCTCCTGATTTTATATCATGAACATAGCAATATGCTTCTTTACCTTCTTGATCATTGCCACCAGAAAAAGCGTCATAACTATCATTATTGCTGTCAGTACTAGATGAATAGTCAACGCTGGAATAATCAAACCCGCCATTAACAATAATCCGCATAGCTTTTATTTTGTAATCTTCTATATCAACCTCGTCGTCATTATTCAAATCACATTCTGAATTATATTTATAATCATCATCATCTGTTTCCTTATCGGTGCAATTAGTTGTTTTCAAAAACCAAGTGTAATACAATTCTTTTGGATTATTGAAAAATTGACTGGGAGAAGCGGTGACGGTTACTTTCTCTCCTTCATCCGGATTGGCTGGATTGAAAAAAAGCGTAACTTGGGGAGGGGTCTTTTTTTTGTTGGCGACATTGAAAGTTTGGGCGCCGTATCGCACTTGCTCTTTGTCCACGCCGAGGTCGGAAAAAATTTTATCTAAAAAATCAGATGGAGTTTTAACGCCCATAACTTTGTTTACATCCATCGCCCCAGCGGTATTGACCGGAGAAAGAAATAGTGAAAGGATAAGCAGAAGATGCAAAACGAAACGGATATTTTTTTGAGTTTTTTTATTTTTCATTTTAAATGATAAATTATAAAACTATCTAAAATTAAAATTGACAGTAAGGAAAAAATCCAAGAATAAAAAATCGATCGGTTCTTATATACAATTATACCAGAAGTTAGAGAAATTACGAGAGTGGGGGCCATTTGCCAAAAAGAATTTTGTGAGATTAGAAGCATCACTCCTACAAAAATAATAAATTGCAAAAAAATCGCCAAAGGGCCAATTTTTCTAGAAAAATAAAGCAAAATAAAGCCTCGCCAAAAAAATTCTTGGATAAAAACAAACATATTGGCCACTAAAAGCTCATAAAACAGGAAAATCCAAAAGTTATGCACAATATGGGGAGAAAGAAGATAATTTTGGTTAAAATCGGTAAATTGATAAAGAAGATAAAAAATTATCAGATTAACAAGAAACATCAAAGCTCCCCCAAAAAAGCCAATTTTTTTGTCATTTAGTGCCAAACCCAGTTCCGATATTTTTATTTTTAAAATTAATTTATAATAGAGAATCGGAATAATAACTAAGAAAAAAATATTACTGGTGAAAAGTTGGGCGGAATTTTTTGTTGGAAAAAAAACAGATAAAGCCAGACAAAAAACAATCACCAAAGAAGTGATGGCAGTTTCTTTGTTTTCCAGTAGAAAAGAAGATAGATTTTTTTTAGGATAGCGTTGCATGGAATAATTGTTTTAGGACTTACGCGGTTGCTGTTTTAGACACTGGATGTCTCGCGACCGTAACAGCCGAAAGACATCCAGTGTCTGCAAACGCGGAAGTCCTATATTTGTTATTGCCATTCCTGTGTCCGCGTTCGCTCGCCTCGCTGAAACTTTGGCGAAGCGGGCGGGAATGACAAATTATTTTTAAGCGTAGCTTTCTTGGGCTTGCATTTTTTCTTGGTTTTTTCTTCTTTTGGATAAAATTCTAAGATAAATCATAATTACAGTGGCCATTGTAACAGGGAGAAAATCTATTCCGGGTAAAAGTTCTATGCCAGCTCCGCCAAAGAGTGTTAGTAGTATCCAAAATCCTCCCCCTCCACCCGACATAATGGTCAAAAGGATCATAAAGCCGATAAAGATAAAAATCAGAAAGGTCATAATTATTACAAGAAAATAACCTATGCCAGTTAAGGATATTAAATCTAATAAATCCTTAAATCCGGCAGCACCAAGAGCGACAAAAATAGCCGAATCGGAAAATTTCATTTGGGAAATCGGAGGCAGAATTTTTTTGGCTAAATTGCCAAAAGAACGGCGGGGTTTTTGGGGCGATTTTTCTTTTTCTGAATCACTCGCTTCTTTTTCTTTTTCAGCTTGGTCAGTTCGATCATTTTGCCGTTCACTATGAAGGTTTTTTTGTTTTTGTGGGTCGTAAGACATAAATATCTGAACCACATGATTAGCACTTGATTATACTGATTACACATGAATGAAGTTTCTATTCAGTGAAATCATGTGAATTCATGTGATAATCAGTGGTTCTGATTATTCTTCTTCTAACTCTTTCTTAGCTTTTTCGATTTCGAGTAGTTGTGAGGGATCGGTGGTGATTATTTGGTCTTCGGAATAGGAAGCGACAACTTTAATCGCGACATGTTTGGTGCCGGCGAAAAAAATTCCTTCTCCCACATTTGATTCTAAAAGCAAAAATTTTTCTTGATCGGTCAGATAAAATGTTTCACTGATAACATCGACTGCCGCTGGAGATTGTTTCAAAAGTAGTTGAATGGAGGAATTTGTCACAATGGCTTTGCCGTAACGAGAACTTAAAAAGTCATTAACATCTTGGGTAACGGTGGTGAGGCCGGTATAATATTTTCGGCATCGTTTAGCAATACCGAACATAAAAGAAGCAGCGTCATCATATTTCATCATTACCCAAGCTTCATCCGCCAAGACAATTCTTTTTTTGAGGGTGGTGCGCATTTCATTCCAGATAAATTGCATCACGATATACATCGCAATCGGGCGAAGTTCTTCTTCCATATCGCGGATATTGAAAACCATCATTTGATTGTCCACGCTCACATTAGTGACATTGTTGAGAAAGCCAGAAAAAATTCCTTCTGTATATTTTTCCATTCGAATGGCCAAATTTTCTCCGCCATCCATACTGCGCAAAATTTGATATAAATCAGACATAGTGGGATAAGATTCTTTGGAAAGAGCATTGAAATCAGTTTGAGGAGAAATGTCGCGGACAGCATAAGTTTCGCGGATAGCTCGACCCAAGATTGAATCTTCTTCGGGAGTGATGTTGCCTAGCATAATATGGAGTAGCCCCAAAAGATTGGCGATGTTGTTGCGAAGGACATCTTCTGGATCCTCATCTTCTTTGATGTGAGGAAGATCAAACGGGTTGAGATGATTATTAGAATTGAGAGAAATTTTTATAAAAGTTCCATTGACAGTTTCACACAAATGTTTATATTCATTTTCTGGATCAATGATGATCACATCTGTTCCCATCATCAGTGAGCGCAAAACTTCCAATTTTATCGTATAACTTTTTCCCGCGCCGGATTTAGCAAAAACTACCATATTGGCATTTTCCATTTTGAAACGGTCAAAAATAATCAAACTATTATTATGGCGATTTATGCCATAAAGAATGCCTTCATTGGAAGAAAGGGTGGAAGAAACAAAGGGAAAGGTGGTAGAAAGCGGAGCGCTGTTCATACTGCTTCCAATGTCTAGTTCATCATTGGCGAGCGGAAGAGTGGAATTGAAACCTTGTTCGGATTTGAAAATGGCCGGCTTGACATAAACTAGTTGGGCTTCCAAAATTGCTTCGATGGAGCGGGAGATGTCGGATAATTCTTTTTCGTTTTCTCCGTAAGCAGTGATGTAAAGCCCGAAACGGAAAAATTTTTCCGTGCCTTGTTGGAGATTGCTTCGCAATTCATCGATATCCTGCTTGGCTGTTTCCAAGGCTGGGTCGCTGATCATTCCTTTTTCTTGTTCAATGTGGATTTGGGATTCAACGCGGGTAGCATTTTTTTTGAGATCTTTCAAAATATCATAAGTTTCAATGGGGTGGATAAACATTGAAATATCAATCGGTAGATCAATGTTTATAATAGGAGAAAACCAATTACTGTTAAGAAATCTTGGATAGGCGACGACAAAAATAGTTTGCGCTAAAGTTTCTCCCACGCGGATAAATCTAGGCATTATTTTTATCGCAGCGGGTGCCAAAAGATCATTGAGACGAGAAACGCCTTCTTGATAATATTTTTCCGACTCCAAAATTTCATTTTTCGGCTTAGCCGGCTTGACGGGTGCGTTGGAGGGAGGAGTGTTTTTTTTGAATGGATTAAACATAGGTTAGTCCTTACGAATTACGAACATTTACGAATGTACGAATATGTTTTTTATTTCGTACATTCGTACCAATTCGTAATTCGTAAGGAATTTTATCTCGTTAGTTCTAATTTACTCACATCTTTCAAACCGGTGGCGTTGAAAATTTCTGGATTGTAGGAATCAAAGAGGAGTTCAATCAACTCTTCAGTTTTGAGGGGAACAATGCGTAGACCGATGCCGGACAAAGCGGCGATGATGTGATCAATTCTTTGGAGGAGTTGATTTTTATAAGTTTCAAAATTCTCTCTTTTTTCTAAAATGTTTTTTTGGGGGTTCCATAAACTGCCAATGTTGGAGAAAAAACTTTTTTCTTTGTTTTCGATCGGTGAAAATGGCACGATGATGTAGAAATTTTTTTCCATAATATCCGAGCCCTTGACTAATTGTTCAATGAAATTTTTATACTCGCTAAGTTGAAGCCGGAGAAGTTCGCTAGATTGAGTTTTTTCTTTGCTAGTGATAAATTCAAAATAATTGCGCATATCTAATTTTCTTGAGCTGATCAAAATTTGCACCGGAAAATCAACGGAATTGAGAAAATTTTGATATTGAGAAATGATAGCTTCTTGTTCATCAGTGGATTTTAGATCAAAATTTATAGCGGACACAGCCAAAATGGAACGCAGAGCGCCCGATTTCAAAACAATCACATCATCTTTCACCTCGGCTATGTCCAGATATTTTTGAGTGGGTGAAGATGATGGTTCGGTGGATAGTTTTTTTGAGTGTAGAAATTCCATAAATGTTTTACTAAATACGAAATAAACGAAATACTAAATTTTACTAAATACTAAGTTTTACTAAATACGAAATAAACGAAATACGAAAGGATTTTTTAGTATTTAGCTTATTTCGTATTTAGTAAAGCCTATTTTTGATTGAGTCTCTTTGCTAATTCTTCTAATTTTTTGTTATCTAAAACTTTTCTTTTGACAATAATTTCTTCGGTTGTTTTGGCAGGGGTTTTGTTGGTTGCTTTCATACTATCATAATATCGCTTCCAAACATACATCTTGGGTTTTAGAAAAAAATTTACGCCTGACATCAAAAAATTCAAAAGGGGTTGGTTGTACGGTCGGTAGAATGCCAACGCGCCAAAAATTCCTAGTGTGATGAAAGCCAGTGGAAGGAAAGTGGAAAAAGTGAGCGTGCTCCAAAAAATCAAAAGCAAAACGCCGGCAATACCTAACCAGCCAAGTTGCTTGGCTGTGAGCGGGCCGACAATCTTATCCTCGATGTCGATGAATTGTGGGACATTGAACAGCATATAATTCTGAACCACTGGTTTTCACTGATTAACACTTGATTACACTTGAATTAAAATTCAGTGTAATCAGTATAATCATGTGTTAATCAGTGGTTCTGATCTTTTAAATTGACTACATTTCCCGGTGGGACGGGGTCGTGGCGGAGGTTTTGGGAGGAGATTCGTAGGGGTGGAAAATTTTGGTTGGAATTTTCTTCTGGTTGGCGGATAGCTTGTTTTTCATAAGGAAATTTTTGCGGAGAACTGAAACTCAAATTGGCGGTGTTTCTTTTTTGGGTAGCCGTTCTTTCTTCTTCGAAAATATCTTTGGATTGAGTTGCTTGTGGTTTGGCATTATATATTTCCTGAAAGGGAGATTTTGGTTGCGATAAAACAGAATTATTATTGTTCGTTGTTCGTTGTTCATTGTTTATTGTTCTTTGAATATTGTTCATTGTTCCTTGTCCATTGTTCCTTGTTTCATGGTGCGGGAAAATTATTTGGCTGGTGTTGGTGTTGATGTCCACGGGTGAATTTTCATCATAAGCTTTCAAAAGATAGGATAATTTTTCGCGATCCATGGAATTTAGCAGTCGGGCATTTTCATTTCTAAAAAGATATGTTCCACGATCCATCGCGCTATGCGACTCATAGCCAAGACTAAAAGTATAATCGGAAAGCCAATTATTGATCGATGGCCGGACTGGTTCTGGAAAATTTTTCAGCTTAATTTTCGCCGAAGTAATCAATTGTTCGCCAAGAGCAGGGAATTTTTGAATGGCGCTGGAAAGCGTCAATTTTTCCAGCTGGGATTGGTAGGCTTTCTCTTGAGAATCATCGTTGATTATTTTTTGAATGACTTCTTGAGATATTTTTTGCGCTGTAGCAAAATCAATATTCATTTCTCTCGATAATATTTGCGGAAAATCTTGTAGTTGAATTTCACCAAAATAGAAACTGCGAATAGCCCGTGAAATATCAGCTAATTGCAGAAGTTCTAAATTATACATTCTGCCAATTTCTTGAATTTTTTTTGAGGTTTCATTAGAAACAAGTTTGTCCTTTATTGGTTCTGATAATTTTAAAAATTTTTCTTGTCTTTCTATGACTTGTGTGCTAGTTTCATCGTCAGGATTTTTAGTTGAAAAAACACCGTATGGAATTGTGCATAGATTTTTTTGCAAATTTGTATTTAATTCAGAAAATAATATTTTTGGCATGGTAATTTTATGCTATACCTATAGTAGTTAATGCTGCAGCATTATTAGAGGAAAGTCTTTTTCTGACTTCTTCTTGAGCATTAGGTTTTAATGCTGTCCATGCAGTTTGAGCGGCCAATATTTTTCTGTTTCTATCAGCTATCTGAACTGGTGTTGGAGGTGGCGGACCAGGCGGTAGAGGCATAACAATATCTGTCCAATTTTGATCATTCCATTGCTCAGCTGATAAAGTTCCCATTTGTTGATCGGCGATATATTGAGCGACATTAGCACCATAGCCTCCGGCAGTAGCACCATTGACATTGGATGTTTTTGTAAGTTCTTCAGGATCATTCGATTTATTAATAGCGACCAAATCATTTCTATTTTGTTTTACTTTACTATTAACAGCTTTTTTAAGAGAGCCAGTTTTGTCTTTGGCATTTGCAACAAACTTATCATAAGTATCTTGTTTCATTTTTTTATCTTCAGCTAATCTATATGCCGCAGCCGCATCTCCACCAGAAGCTAGAGTTTCCAATTCAGCATCAGTTGTGAAGTTTTTCTTATGTTCTTCTGCTCGTCTTCGCATATCTTTTTCTTCTGCGCCTTTTACGCCCAAGAAAGCTGCTCGCTTAGCTTCTCGCTGGGCTTGTTTCTCTGAGCCAAAAAAACTTTCTTTTTTATATTGATCCCATCGTTGTTTCATTGCGCCAGGAACACCAGTTTGTTTGGCGGCCATCTTCGTTGCTTTCCAAGGTGCCGTTGCTGTCCACTTCCCTGCCCCTTTCATAAACCCTTGTGCTTTGCCGACGACCATGCTGGCGCCGGCGATGCTCATTGATTGAGCGACACCGAGACCGAGCCAGAGGATGACGATGGGAATGACAAAGAAAGAAAGAGAAGCGATAAAATCTGGGTCGCTAGATTGTCCAGCAGCAATTTTTTTCATAGGTTCCAAGCCTGATCTTGCAAGTGCAGTCATTAATGTTGAAGCTATATAGATCATAAAAAGCATCACTGGTCCAAAAAAAGCATAACTGAAAAGTTTCTTCCACCAGTCACTGGCATAGGAAGAAAGTGGCGGAATGGCGGTGCCAACAAAGGCCAAAGAGGAAAAAATAATCAGTATTGCCAAGGCGATGGTGCGAATGACAAACAGAACAGTAATTGTCAAAACAGTGACGGCGAAAATGAAAATAAATATAACAGAGGTAAAGAGTGCAGTCGTGCTAGCTTTATCAATTCCTCCGCCATAAATAATGTTTGGTAAGTTTGTTGCATCAGCAAATCCAATAACTGTTTTTCCTGCATCAATTCCCAGCGCACTGGCAAAATAATACATCATCATATTGGAAACATCGATAATGAAACGAGAAATAGGAAAACTGAAATTGACTAAAAGCGCCATAATTACCAAAGTGAGGAGGGTTTTTTTGTAGCTGTATTTGTCTACCTGAAAAACAGTGGCGAAAGCGGAAAAAAGTAAAAACATAATAAAGGAAACATTGAGCACATCTCGCACAGTCCCCCAAGCAGAATAAATCACATCGTTGCCAATAACGGAAGTTATGTTTTCCGGAGCCATTATCCATTCAAAAAGGGAAGTGGCAAGCTGAAGCATTGAAACCATAATGTTTAGAATGGTAAGAAGTAGGCAGTTTATAAAAGCACCAGATGCCCATTGATCGAAAGTACAAGAATTGCCACTTCTGGCTATAACTTTGCCTGCTGTGAGAGAAGATGCGGATGTAGATTTCCATCTGCAGGTTGTTATTGCAGGGTTTTCTACTATTTTTTGATTACATTTAGTAGTACAATCAGTTTCTGTAATGTTATTTTCTTCCCATATTGTTTCAAAACTAGAAGATTCAGATCCATTAAATACTTCTTCCGTGTTTGTAAAACAGTGGCCTAATTCATCAGCTGCCTCCGCCTTCTCCTCTCTCCCAAACCCAAAAGCAAACACCAAAATAAAAACTATAGTGAAGATAAGTTTGCGACGATTGATTATTTTTTTATTTTTTACTTTTTCCAACATCTTATTTAAATTACAAATCCAAAATTACAAATAACAAATAAATTCAAAATTCAAATTTTTTATTTTCAATTACTTTGTCATTCCTGCGAAAGCAGGAATCTAGTCACAAAATTATCTTAAAATACAAATCTTCCCAATTAGGATTTTCTTTTTCGATGAGTTGTATTTTCCAATCTCTTTTCCACTTCTTTAATGCTTTTTCTCTAGCTATAGCTGAATTAATATCTTCTGTTTGTTCATAATATACTAATCTTTTTACATTATATTTTTGAGTAAATCCCTTGATTACACCGGTTTTATGTTCCCGAATTCTTTTTATTAAATTTGAGGTTATTCCGATATAGAGCGTACCGTTTTTTTTACTGGCTAAAATGTAGGGATAATAATTTTTCATTTAGTCTTTTCACTAGATTCCCGCCTACGCGGGAATGACACGGTGGTTTGTTTGAAAATTTTTGACTTGAAAATTCATTGAAAATTGTAAATTGATAATTGTAAATTGGAATTTTTTCTAGTTGCCAAATCTCGCTCCTGGGCCGTCGGATTCGATGGCGCTGTTGACGCTGGAATTGTAACGACTTTGGGAGGAGGAATCTTTGGAGATTGATCGTTGGACACTGGAGAATCCTTGCGTGATGGAACGGCTGATCATTTGGGAAACAAGAGAAGAAATCACTTCGGGAATACTGGAAGCGGAAGCTAAAATATCATTTGGTATTTTTTGCGCATTGGCCATTGTTTCTTTGATTAAAATACCAGGGCTGGTTTCTGTACCCGGAAAACCTTCATTGGCGAGGCCTTTGCTTTGAGCTTCAAATTTTTTGTTCTCAAAAACTTGTTGTTGTTTGGATTGAACGGCTATATCGAAAGCCCACGGGTTATTTACGCCGGAAAGATAAAGTTCCATATTTTTCAAATTTCCGCTGTCAAGCATTTGCGATGGGTCGCCTTCATAAGTAATTTGGGGAACATCCTCACGGCTTAGCGGTTTGACAGATTGACTTAGATCAGCGGAATAATTTGATGGACCGGTGAAACCTTCCGTAGAATAGCCAGAATAAGTATTTTTTCCGCGCGTCATTTGACTCACATAATCTTGCATATAGATGTTGGTTTGGTCCATTGGCTCATTGATCAGATAATCTTCCCAATCAGTGATGAACACCGGCTGGCCGTCATTGCCTTGGCCGGCTAGGTTGTCAATTTGAGAATTGAGCATATTGACAGCTTGCTGTTTCATAGTGCCGACCAAAAGACTTTTAATCATTTGCATAACTTCAAGTAGACCTGTTTGGATGACTGATTCAATCCCTACCATCCAAGCAGCTTGAGCTTTGGGAGCGCCAGAAAAACAAAAAAATACCAGCAAAAAAACAGTTAGAAATATTTTTTTCAGAAGATAATTTTTATTTTTATTAAAATTCATAATTTTTAGTTCCCAAAAATATCTCCGTCAATGCCTTGATCTTTCAAGCGATTTTGAACTTCTTCCTCATCAATGCCGTATTCAGCCATTCGATTTTGAATTTCATCATAAAAACTATTGACGCTTTCAACAAAAGTTTCAATTTTGGAATAGTTGGATAAATTAGCTAGTGGATCAGTCGGATCAAGTTTGATGGAATTTTTCAATTCTTGGGCGTAGAGAGAATATTGCAAAGCTTTGATTTGAGTGTCCGCCATATCCTCGGGCACTTTCACTTCTTTCAACTGCTCGTTGATTTTTTGTCCACTCTCACTCAAATCATCAAGAATTTCCGGATCTCCAGTCGTCAAAGCGGAAACTATTTTTTGAATCATTTTATTCAAAAGCAAAACAGTGTCAGCGGAAGAAGTGAGCGGTTCTGGAGAATTGCTGGCAAAAATGTAAAGGACAGAAACGGCATAGTCGGTGGCGTCATCCTTTCTTCTTTCTGTAGCTTTTTCCTTGCTTAAATTACTATAATTTTGCTCTAAAATTTTGATATCGTCGCGGGAAATTTCCGGCAATTCATTTTCAAAGTTCTTACCATCCATAACTGAATCTAAAATGCTTTGAATATCTTCCATTCCCATTTCCTGATCTTCGGCAGTGCTTTGGCTGGCGAGCGCAGATATTTTTTGTGCTACCTCATTAGTCATATTTGGTTTTTCTCCAGAAGAATCAGAAACTGCGTTGGTTTTCATTTCGGCGGAATCGGAAAGTTTGTCCCCTGGGGCTTTCACCAGCGGATTGTATCCAGCGGAAACTTCCGCGCCGTCGGAATATCCATCACCGTCCGTATCTGGATTTTTTAAATTTGTGCCATAAGTTTTTTCTTCCGTGTCAATTAGTCCATCTTGATCGCTGTCTAAAAAAACATTTTTTGTGCCATTAGAATTTTCTTTGGCGACGGCAAAAAAAGCCAAGCTTAAACACAATAAGCCCGCAAAAATTAGTAGCGTTGTATTGACATTTTTTAGTTTCATAATCTCGCTAGAATTATACCACAAAAAATAAAAATATAAAAACAAGTTCAGGTTGTGGATAAGTTTACCCCGCACTAATTCTGGCAGAGACTGGATGTAATAATGGATTAAAGCCGATAGGCGATTTTATTGGGAATTTTTTTTTGTTAAGGAAATCTTTATTTGGAATTAGTGCGGGGTTTATCCCTAAGGCTGGAGGCTCAACCTCCATAATGGAGGTTGAGCCTCCAAAAAGTGGAGGGATGTACTTTTCCAAATTTTTTTGCTAGACTAGATGGGAATTATGAATAAACTGGAAAATTTCTTTATTAAGCTGGGGGAAAAGGGGGCCGGTCTTTCCGTTTGGACGCTGGGGTTTTTGGGAATGATTTTTTTCCGCTGTTTTACTGAACAATTTTTAGCCTTGGCCAAACCGCTAGCGCCTTATGAAGTGGTGGTGGAATATATCCATAATTTTTACTTTTTTTCTTTAGCGATATTGCTAATATGGCTCTTTTTGAGCGCAATTCTCAAAGAAAATCCCCAGAAACTTTCCGGCGTGCTGATTTATTCTTTGCTTTTTCTGACTTTTCCTCCGCTAATTGATATGATAAAAACGGGCGGAGAAGCTTATTGGAGTTTTTATCTTTTCAGCGCTCCGCGAGATCTGCTTTGGCAATATGCCACGGTTTTCGGACATTTGCCCAGTGCGATTGTTTATTTTGGTACAAAAATTATTTTTGTCGCCACTGTCGCGGTGCTATTTTTTCTAGTTTGGTTTCGAACGAAAAATTTTCTCAAATCCATATTCACAGCTTTTGCAGTTTATTCCATTTTATTTTTTCTCGGCGCTTTTCCTTCCTTTTTTTATTATCTTTATAATTTTATTTTTGGGACAAAAAAATTTTTAGACATAAAAGCTTTTGAAATTTTTGAATTTTTTGGTTCGTTGGATAAGATGGCAGGGATAGATTTTCAAAATATCAAATACGCGGTAGCTTATCGGTTGGATTTTATCTATTATATTGCACTGGTAAGTTTGTTGGCGATTTTATTTTACTGGATGGATAAGAAAAAGTTTATCGCCGTGGTCAAAAATTTTCGCTATCCCCAGCTTTTTTACCATAGCGGATTGCTTTTTATCGGGTTAGCGGTGGGGGCTTGGAATTATCAGCAAAATTTTAAATTGGATTTATTTTCTCTTTTGGCAGTAGCTGTTTTATTTATTAGTGTTTGGCTGGCGTGGAAAGCTTCGGTGGTGGTCAATGATCTTAATGATTTTGCGATTGACGCAATTTCCAATCCCGAGCGTCCGCTTCAGCAAGGAATTTTCAGTCGAGAAGAATATGCGAACTTTGGTTGGGCTTGTTTTATTCTTTCAATTTTAGGAGGAATTTCAATTGGTTTTCCTTTTGCTGTACTACTTATCACCTATCAAGTGGTTGCTTGGGTTTATTCCGCCCAGCCGTTCCGGTTGAAAAAATTTCCGCTGATAGCCACTTTTATCAGCTCTTTTGCTTTGCTTCTAATTTTATTTCTTGGCTATATTTTGATGTCGGATAATCAAACTTTCCATACTTTGTCGCCGAGAATTATTTTTCTAATGCTGATTGTGGGAACAATTTCTTTATCAATCAAGGATTTCAAGGATATCGCCGGCGATAAAAAAGATAATATTTGGACAATCCCAGTTATTTTTGGAGAAAAAAAAGCTCGCCTGATTGTAGCTTCGGGAATTTTCATTTCTTTTATAGCCAGTGTTTTCTTTTTGAATGAACTGAAACTTTTTTGGTGGGCAATGTTTCTTGGCGGACTAGCATTTCTCTCTGTGGCTTCACTAAAAATAAAACCGCGCCTGATATTTTGGCCGGTTTTGGGAATTATTTTTGTTTATGGATTGGTGATGGTGAAAATATTATTTTTCTGATATTTTTGTCATTCCCGTGAAAACGGGAATCCAGTTTCAAGGTTTAATTTATTACAAAGACTCAAACATTTTATAAAGCTTATTCACTAGATTCCCGCTTGTGCGGGAATGACAAAGAGAGTTTCTTCCAATCTTCAACTGACAATTCTTGCGCTCTTTGAGTCGGACCAATTCCGGCTTTTTTTAATTTTTCCTCAACTTCATATTTTTCGAGCTTTAAACTATGGGAAAGATTGTTGACCAGTATTTTTCTTTTAGCCGAAAATCCCGCCTTAACAATTCTGAAAAAATCCTTAACCCCCTTCTCCTTACTAAGGAGAAGGGCTGGGGATGAGGTGGCGGGTTGAAACGGTGTAATTTTTATCACTGCACTATCCACTTCCGGTATCGGAAAAAAACTTTTTTTGTCCACATAAAAAAGAAGTTCTGAATTAGCATAAAATTGCACGCTCACAGCCAAAATGCTCATTTTTCCTTGGGGTGCACAAATCCGCTCGGCCACTTCTTTTTGCACCATCAAAATCATTTCACTTGGCGGAAATTTTGTTTCCAAAAATAGTTGAATAATCGGCGAAGTGATGTAGTAGGGAATGTTAGCCACGACTTTATAAGCATAGGGACATTTGATGTCCATAATGGACATCAAATGTCCACGCAATATTTCTGGCAAATTTATTTTTAAGATATCCCCAGTAATTATACTAACCTTGTCATTCCCGCGCCCGCCTGCCGGTGAGGCAGGAAAGCGGGAATCTAGTGCAGAGGCTAAATTAGAATCAATCTCAATAGCCAAGACTTTTCCAGCATTTTCAATTAATTTTTCTGTGAGCACTCCTTCTCCCGGTCCAATCTCAATCACAAAATCGTCCGCTTTTAAATCAGCTGATTCAATTATTTTTTCCAAAACTTCTTTATCGCGTAAAAAATTTTGTCCTAATTTTGTTGGCATAATGATAATTTTTAATTCTCAATTTCCTCCATCTTTACTTCAATCACTCCCGCACCGAGCGAGGCGATTTTTTTGAAAGCAACTGTATGGAGATCAATGATGCGATTGGGGCCGAATGGTCCGCGGTCATTTATCCGAACAATTACAGATTTTCCATTGGCTTTGTTAGTTACCTTAACATAACTTCCTTTGGGAAGCCAAGGGTTGGCGGCATAAAGTTCTTCTCCAGATTCACTGCCGATAAAAAGATGTTCTGGCTGTTTATACCAAGTGCCTAGCCCCGTATGAGCTTTACCGATTTTTATGTAGGTGCCTTTGACAATAATTTCCGACACTGGTTCTTTGGTGATATTTTTCTCCAAAACTTCTCGAGAAATTTCTTGGCCATTTTTGTAGGTGATTTTATATTTTATTTCTTTTATCCCCTTCTCTCCTTTTTGTTCAACTTTTTTTTCTCGCCAGCCAAGTTTGGAATCTTCCTTGGAAATTGTTTTGAAATCTATGTCTTCTTTTTCAATTTTTTCTTCAATATTAATTCTAGTCACGATTATTTCTTCATCCTTTGCCGGTGGCGCGGATAGATTGGGAGAAGTTTTATCCAATCGAGTAAGGATAATATTATTTTCTTCAAGAACGCCGGAAATATTTTTAGCGAGCGTATAATTTTCAATAGTTTTTCCGTCAACTTGGATTTTTATTTTTACTGCTCGCATAATTTCAATATTTATTCCGGAAAAAATTTTAGAATTAGTATCAGGAATAGTTTGATCATGCTCTCCTAAAATAATATTTTTTTCTTTGAGAAAATCAGAAACTGAATCAGCCGAAGTGGAAGTTTCAAAAAATAAACCATTGGCATTTAAAGTAATTATTTTTTTATAATTCTTAAAATCCAATTCTCTGTTTGGAGTTTTAAGAAAAAAATAAAAAATACCGTAAAAAATTAGAAGTACGATAAATATTGATAAAATTCTTCTTTTAGTAATCATTTTCTATCAATTCTGTAGGGAACGCATATATGCGTTCCCTACAAAAATAATTTATTCTGCTTTGAAGCGATATTGGAGAGCTTCGGCGATGTGGGTGGGGGCGATTTTTTCGGTTTCGGAAAGATCGGCGATGGTGCGGGCGACTTTTATTATGCGGTAATAGGCGCGGGCGCTTAAATGAAAATTGGAAACGGCTTGGCGCATAAGTTCTAGTGATTCGGGAGAAAGTTTGCAAAAGTTTTTAATTTGTTCACTGCCCATTTCAGAGTTGGAAATAGTTTCGGAATTTTTAAATCTTTCTGTTTGAATATTTCTGGCTTTTTCTACGCGAATTCGAATGTCGCAAGATTTTTCGCCTAATTTATAATCTTCGGAAAGTTTTTCAAATTTAATGCGTGGCACTTCGACATGAAGATCAATGCGATCCATAATTGGTCCGGAAATTTTTCGCTGATATTTTATAATTGAAGCCGGTGAACAAACACAAGTTTTTTCCGGATCGGTGGCGTTTCCGCAAGGGCAGGGATTCATGGCAGCCACGAGAGTAAATCTGGCGGGAAATTCCATGGTGCCTTGGGCGCGAGAAACTGTGATGATGCCATCTTCCAAAGGTTGGCGCAAATTTTCCAAAACGGCACGGGAAAATTCTGGAAATTCGTCTAAAAATAAAATTCCGCGATGCGAAAGACTGATTTCTCCGGGACGAGGAAATGTTCCTCCGCCGACCAAAGAAACAGCGGAAGCGCTGTGATGCGGAGAGCGAAATTGTCGTTTAGTAATAAGGGCGTTATTTTTTGGAAGCGCTCCGGCGATAGAAAATATCTTAGTTATTTCCAGCGCTTCCGGAACAGTCAGTTTTGGCAAAATCGAAGCCATTGTTTTTGCTAGAAGTGTTTTTCCTGATCCGGGTGGTCCATTTAGGATTACATTATGTCCGCCAGCGGCCGCAATTTCCAGCGCTCGCTTAGCGTGTTCTTGTCCTCTGACATGCGACATATCCACAGCGTAATCCTGGTAAGAAAAAAGTTCTTCCAAATTTATTTTTTCAGCTGGTGCAATTTTATTTTCTCCGAGTAAATGTTCGATAAGCTCAATGAGTGTTGAAACGGGAAAAATTTCTACGCCGGAAATGACAGAAGCTTCCTTGGCATTATCTTTAGGAATGTAAAGTTCCGGAATATTTTTTTCTTTAGCTAAAATTGCCATCGGAAGAACACCTTTGACGGGACGCACTTTTCCATCGAGGGAAAGTTCGCCTAAAAATATTTTATTTTTGAAATCAAAAGCGATCTGATCAGTCGCCAAAAGAAAACCTAGTGCCATCGGCAGATCATAAATTGGCCCTTCTTTTTTTAGATCGGCGGGAGCCAAATTAATTGTGACGCGCCCTGCTCGGTGAGGTGGCTTGAAACCGGAATTTCGAATGGCCGAACTCACGCGGTCGCGCGATTCTTTGACGGCCGTGTCAGGCAGTCCCACAATATTAAATTGATGCAGACCGGCACTTACGGTATCCGCTTCTACTTCAACAATTTCACTTTTGAGTCCGATAGTGGCAGCGGAGAAAACTTTACTGGACATAGATGTCTGAACCACTGATTTGCACTGATTATCCTGATTACACATGAATTAAAATTCAGTGGAATCATGTGATTTCATGTGAAAATCAGTGGTTCTGATTATTGATATGACTACTCCTATTGTAATATAAATATCGGCTAAATTAAACACCGGCCAGAATTTGAGATCGATGAAATCAATGACGCAACCGAAAAATAAACGATCGATAATATTGGAAATTGCACCAGAAAAAATCAAAAGTAGAGAAAATTCCTTTGTAATTAGTAATTTGTAATTTGTAATTAGGGAAATGCTAGAATTTTTATCCAAAATACCTGCCTCGCCGGCAGGCGGGCTAGTTACTATTTTCAAATTACTTTTGGCAATAAAAGTTATCAAAGAAAGAATAATTATTATCCATAAAACATAAAAAACAGCAGGAGGTACTTTTAATCCAAAAGCAAGATTGGCGTTGCAAATATAAAATCCGCCACTGGAGCGGACGATATATTTTGAAAGTTGATCAAGAATAATTAAGACCAGAAAGGATAATAAATATAGAATTTTACTTTTTTGCATTTTCATTCGTAATAATTCGTTTTAAAATTCGCAATTCATTCGCATCTAGCAGTCAAGACATACTCTAGCGCTCGGATTAACCTTAAGTCTTTCTATGGGAATATCTTTTCCACAATTTTCGCATTTGCCATAAGTGCCTTTTTTCATTTTAGAAAGTGCTTCAATAATTTCTTGAAGTTTTTTTTCTAAGGATGTTTCTACGGATAAGTTTTGAGAATATTGGTCAACTTCGGTGGCGTTGTCATCTTTGTCAGTGCCAAGGGTTTCAAAGGAAGTTTCATAATCCCCTTCTTTCACATCAACGGGTCTAGCAATTCGCCCTAAATTTTTTTCCAATTCTGCTTTTTCTCCAAGTAGCGCTGATTTTAGTTCGTCTAATGTTTTTTTATCTAGTGTCATAAATTTAAATTAAGAGTTAAAAAGGCGATTATCCGCCGATCCTATTACAATTCTAACAGAAAAAAATTACGCTGTCCACTCTCTAGTCGCGGATTTACGCAGAATTCACGCGGATAGCACGGAAATCACAAGTTAGGAATGTGTTTTATTTTTGATTCCCCTGTTTCACTATTAATCCAGACGGAAATGGCGTCAAAACGATAGTTTTCATTTTCCAGATTCTTAAGCCGAAGATATGCGCTAGCGATTTTGGCGAGTTTTTTGAGTTTAGAATAAGTAATGTTTTCTTCCGGATCAGTATCTTTATATTTCCCATATTCTCTAGTTTTAACTTCCACAAAAACAATCTCATTTTCTTTTATATCTTTAGCAATGATATCAATTTCTCCTAAGCGCCGACCGAAATTATTTTGAAAATTGCGGTCTAAAATTTTGTAGCCGTTATTTTGTAAAAATTTGACCGCTTCCTCTTCGCCAAGGTTTCCTAAAGTTGTAGTGTTATTAGTCATGGATATATTATAGCAGATTTATAATTTGCGAACATTAAATTTACGAACTACGAAATGAGCGAAATACGAAATGATGAGGCTAATTTTTTCGTACTTTCGTATTTAGTATTTATTTCGTAGTTCGTAAAAAACAAAAAACACCCCATCCATAAGGTGCCTCTAAAATCTAACAAAATAATAAAATTCTCTAACTTCACCCGCCTGATTACACATTGTATATGGTATGGTAACCAGGCGCTTCAAACGCCCGAAATAAAAATTATAGGCTGGAAGCGCCCGGTGTTTGTCATATACTAACACCATGAGCGGAAATTTTTTCGCCCGGGTGAGAGGCGATCAAAATTATAACTACGGTGTATTTTATGTATATGCCACTTAGTATCTTTCTGACTTTTTATTTTAGATACTTTCCTTCTGCCATCCTCTGGCATTTCGCCTTTGGATTTAAAGAACTTATTTTTTATTTTTGTTTTTATTTTATAAAAAATATTTTTGTTTTTGTTTTGGGTCTCCAAGGTCAGAAATCTTGGAGCGGTTCCGACGCGTTGGTACGGAACACTTGGACAGCAGAACGGTTTTCAATCGCAAATAGGGGGAAATTGCGATTGAAAACTATTCCGCCATCTAGAATAAGTTGTTAATATACTATTCTCATACAACTATTATAGCAAGAAAATTGCCAAAAGTCAATGTGTCTAAGATAAAAATATCTTGTCTAAGCCAAAAAAATAACTTTTTTACTTTTGATTTTTTTTATAACAAATTTCTGGGAAATATAACAAATTTTTTAAAAGAATTTCTTTTTTTAGGTGGATATTAACTGATTTTAGAGGGATTCACCCAAGTTATCCACAGCTTATTCGGATAATTGATCCAAGGCGGAAAAGAGAGTGGTTCGGGTAGTTCCGATAAATAGCTTATTATTACTAATTGCATAATCAATGGCATAATCTTCTGCAGATGTGATATTCAGATAGCGAACAGTGTAATTTTTATAAATAACTGGAGAAAAATTAGCAATTACTGGGGAAGTTAAATTATCCGGATAAATTGGAGCAAGACTTGAAAATAAGGTTTTTTCTTCTTTGAGAAGCGCATTTTTTAATAAATTATCTTCTAAAGAAGTTAATATTAGCCCAAACCTTGTTTTATCGCCGTAATTATAAATATAGAAAGTAAAATCTTGGCCTATTTGGGCGGAAGTTTCGGGTGATAAATTTATTCCTAAGGCGGTGGAAAAATCTTGGAAAGCAATGGGAGCATTTGTTTCATCCGTTAGTAGGAATTTGAAAACACCTATTTCGTTGGTCTTGGAAACTTCCTCGGCATAATTATTTAGCACTTTCCTAAGCTCTTCTGGATTAGTTTGGGTTAGATTGATTTGTAAATAATTTGAATTTTTAGAAGATAAGACGGAAGTTGGTGGGGTTTCTTCTGGCAAAATTGTTTCTGGTTCGTCAAGTGAGATAGTTTGGTCGGAGGGAGAAATCATTCTGGTCATCCAAAAATAATATCCGCCAGCGCCGGCAATTAGAAGAATAAAAATTACCAAAGCAATGGCAACAGCTTTTCCGATGCCGTGAGTTTCTGGGGAAGGTGCAGATTGTTTCGTTTCCTGTTTGGCGGAAAGTTTTTTTTCTTTGATTATTTCTTTGGGCAATTCTTTGGCTTCATCAAAGTAGAGAGTTTCTTTTTTTGGCTGGGCGATTTTAGGCATATAAATATCAGGTTCTTTTTTGATTGGGGGAATTTCTTTTTGTGGTAAAGGCCTATTTTGTGGGGTTTCTTTTGAGAAAAACGGTCCATCTTGCTGGGAAGATATTTTTTTTACAGGATTATTTTGCTCAAAAGTAATTTTTACACTGGCGGGATTTTTCAATTCTTCCAAATCATTTTTCATAGTGTGAATTGGAAAATCATCTAGCTTAAAATTATCTTCACTAAGATTCATTTTTTCATTTTCCGTTGGAGCTTGATTTTTATTTTTCGGATCACTTGATCCACTTGAATTAAATCCAAACATTTTATTTTTACTCTATTGAATAGATTTGTGGAACAAATCAAGATTTAAATTTTTTTTAAAAATTTAAATCTTTATTCAATAGGGTGAATTTATTTTCGCATTTATATTCTACAACAGATTTCGAAATTTGGGAAATGGGGAAAAATAATAAAGGCGACTAGAAAGATTTCTAATCGCCTTTTGTAAAACGGATGTATCTCCATATTTTCATTCTGCATGAAATATGGATGCCAAATCCCAGAGATGGGCTTTGGCTCCATCTGCAGAAACCAAAGTTAAGGTCTCGATAAATGGCGAAAATGTGTTTATTGCGCCACCATTTCCGGAGTTGAATAGTTTTATTTGGGCAGTTTCGATAATATATGGATCGCCAAAGCCGAATTTTGTAGGATAAGTTTTTTCGGGTTTCAATTTTTCGACTCTTTTTGATATATTTTCTCCCGAGTCGGGTAAAATATATCTAACAAAATTATCAAGATTCTCTAACGCTTGTATGGTCGCATATCTTTGAGAATCTTTTTTGGAATTAACTTCATCAAGAGCGTCACGGACTGCCTCTTGAATGTCAGTCATGTCTTCTTTAAGAACTGATTGGCTTCCATCGGCTCCAGTAAGTTTTTTAATCGGAAAACCCTGCTGACATATGAATGTCAATTGGTAATAAGAATATTCATGCCCCTTATCTTGTCCTCTGCGACCGACGCCCTGGATTAGTTTTATTTTTTCCGGTCCGATTTGTAATTTTCCCCAGTCAAATCTGTCATCATCGGTAATAACTATAACCTCATCGCCATCCTTGAAGTCTTTTACAAACAACTCTTGCCAAGTAATTTTTTTGTCATTCATTTTTTGCCTCCCTTCTCTTTGTTATTGTTAGATTTTTTGATCCGATCTAGCCTATTCAAGCTTGCATCAATTGTATTGCAAGCAACTTCGATCGTTTCTATCATAGTTTTTAATAACTCATCTTTTTCAATCTCATCTTCCTTGTATTTTTTGAGAAGGTACCTGAGACGATTAACGATGTTAGCAGAAGCAGGAAATTTTTCAATAAATTTTTCGATATTAATCATTTTTTCATCTCCTTTTTTATTGTATAGTTTTTATAATCTCTCCCACATAAATTCCAAATAAATTTTGATGCTTTTGGCGATAGCTTCATTTTGTATAAGCGTAACAGCCATCGTGTCATAAGACATCAAAGAAACATAATTGCCGAAAACATGAATGTCTGCGGACAATTTTGTTTCTAAATCTAGAAATTTAGTATGAAAACAATTTTTGAAAGCTTCAGCGAGTTTATGATCTATTGGAGTGTCTCTTAGAATTGATCGGTAAACTATTTTTCGCTTTTTCATTTCTTCCAAAAATATTTTTTCATATTTCCAATTACTTGCTCGCATAGCTGTCTCATATGATCCGCAACCTATAACATCTTTATGTTTTAGAATATAATTATCATAGATTTGGTTTATTCCATTTACTCCTTCAAAAAATAAAATTTGCGGTCTTTTTTCTTCGCTAACATTAATGGCTCGAAGCGACGGCAAAATAATATTTTCCAATATTTTTTCTTCCTTAGCCAGGTTTTCTTTTTTCCCTTCCAAAAAAGTTTTGAGGCTTTCTGGATCTTCAGCTACGAAAAGCTTTTTCTTACCATGCCGGCTTTCTGAAAGAAGTCCTTTAGTTTTTAGTTCATCAATGGCCGAATAAATGGAAACGCGGTTAATTCCAGTTTCTCGAGCTATCCCTTGCACACTCATTGGTCCATTTTGCAGAAGTGAAACATAAGTCGTCACTTCTTTTTCGGTTAAATGCAATTGTAAAAGAGCTTTTGTCAGATTTTCAGGGATAATTTGCTTTTTCATAATCTAACGGTTTAGTATACATTAGAATTGATATATAGTCAAAGTAATATATACAAAACTTATTTAAAAATTAAAAATATAACAAAATTAGGCTTAAATTAAGGGTGTAATCGCTGTATAAATGTTGTAAAGCTATTATTTACAAATTAACATAAAATAAGAAAAAAGGCAACAAAAAAACGGATGGCTCTAACCGCGCATCTGTTTTTTTATATTGATAGTTATTTGTCATCCTGAACTTGTTTCAGGATCTATTTTAGAAGATGCTGAAATAAATTCAGCATGACAAGGAAAAAAGTTTATTTCTTTTCTAATCCTCGCATAGTGAGATTGATTCGTCCTTGGGAATCGATTTCTTTGACTTTGACTGCCACCATATCCCCAATTTTGAGGACATCTTCCACTTTTTCAATTCGGCGATCGGCAATTTCCGATACATGGACCAAACCGTCTTGTCCTGGGAGAAGTTCGACGAAAGCGCCGAAAGCCATAATTTTCACAACTTTGGCTTGGAAAATTTCTCCCGCTTTGACTTCGCGAGTGAGGTTATTGATCCATTCTTTCGCTTTCTCCGCCGATTGTTTGTCAGTCGAAGTGATGAAGACGGAGCCGTCATCTTCGATGTCGATTTCTACGCCGGTTTCATCAATAATTTCATTGATTATTTTTCCGCCCGTACCAATAACATTTCTAATTTTTTCCGGATTGATATGCATAACGATAATGCGTGGCGCATATTGTGACATTTCCGGATTTGGAACAGCAATGGTTGCCGTAATTTTCTCTAAAATTTCCATCCGATTTTTTTGCGATTGCTTGAGAACGGCTTCTAACATTTCAATTGTTACGCCGTCTAGCTTCACATCCATTTGCAAAGCAGTGATGCCTTTTTCTGTGCCAGCCGCTTTGAAATCCATATCGCCATAATGATCTTCTAGTCCTTGAATATCAGTTAGAACTTTAAATTTTGTATTTTTTGATTCTTGATCTACGATAATACCCATCGCAATTCCAGAAACAGGGCGCTTGATTGGTACTCCCGCATTCATAAGAGAAAGAGTAGAGCCACAAGTGGAGGCCATTGAAGAAGAACCATTGGAAGAAAGCACTTCACTCATAAGTAAAATTGTGTAAGGAAATTCTTCCTTGGAAGGAAGCACTGGCACCAAGGCTTTTTCCGCGAGTGCGCCGTGTCCGATTTCTCGTCTTCCTGGGCCACGCATTGGTCGCACTTCGCCCACGGAAAATGGAGGGAAATTGTAATAATGAATATATCTTTTTTTCATATCCACTTCCATTGTGTCAATAATTTGTTCGTCTCCTGGTGCGCCAAGAGTCGTTACTGTGAGAGCTTGAGTTTCTCCGCGAGTGAAAAGTCCAGTGCCGTGAGTTCTTGGCAAAATTCCAACTTTACATTCAATGTGGCGAATTTCATCGAGTTTTCGGCCGTCTGGTCGCATTTCTTTTTCTAAAATATTTTTATGTACGATCTCATCAGACACTTCTTCAGAAACAATATCGGCTACCTCTTTGAGTTTATCAACTTCGTTTGGATAATTTTCTTTAATGAAGGCAGAAATTTTTTCGCTGATAATTTTGGTTTTTTCCTCGATAACTTTTTTATCTTTATCATACAGCGCTTCCGCTAAACCTTCGGAAAGCAAAAGTTCTTTGATTTTATTTTCAAATTCCTCTGTGCCTTGAACCAAAGCTGGCGCCGATTTTTCTTTGCCAATTTCTTTTTGGATTTCCGAAATAAACTCGGCAATTTTTTTGATGGCTTCTTGAGCGAATTTCATGGCTTCAAGCATTTCGATTTCTGGAACTTCTTTGGAAGCGCATTCGATCATATTTATTTTATCTTGCGTTCCACTAACTAAAAGATCCAGCGATCCGTCGGTAACTTCTCCATTAACTGGATTTAAAATTAGTTCCCCGCCTCGCGTCGACGAAGCGTCTCCGCGAGTCGAGGCGGGTCCAACTTTTCCGACTCGAACAGCGCTTACGGGTCCATTCCAAGGAATGTTAGAAATGGAAAGAGCGGCCGAGGCAGCGATGATGGCTACTACATCTGGATCATTTTCTCCGTCATAGGAAAGAACAGTGCAAACTACTTGCACATCATTTCGCATTCTAGCGTTGAAAAGTGGTCGGACTGTTCTATCCACGGCGCGACCAGACAGAATTGCGTCGTCACTTGGACGACCTTCGCGTTTGATAAATCTAGAGCCTTTTATTTTTCCGGCGGCGTAATATCTTTCTTCAAAATCCACCATCAACGGAAAATACCCGCTTATTTTTGAAGCGGATTTACTCATCACGGCTGTCGCAAGAACGATTGTTTCGCCATAGCGAGCAGTTACTGCTCCATTGGCTTGACCGGCCAAAAGACCAGTTTCGATTTCCAAAATCCGTCCTCCGATTTGGAGAGACCATTTTTTTTGTTCCATTTTTCGTATTAGCCTTACGCTAATGACGTTATAAACACGATATTGAATTCAATTTTTTAGAAATAAGTTAAAAAGAAAATAGAAATTGGTTCAAGATAATAGAAAGTGGAAAAAAGAAAATTATTTATTCTATTTTCTAATCTCAAATTTCATGAACTACTTTCCAATTTCCAATAACCTATAACTGGATTGACTTCATTATTGTGCCTTTTACGCATCAGTCAAAGGCTTTATTTATTATTAAATTACTATTAAACTCTAGCTTATTTTGGGGGTTTTGTCAATTTTTTTGGCGAAAATAAAAAAGGAACGACCGAAGTCGTTCCAGGTTAAAGAATATTTAGTGGGATTTAAAATAATCTTGCGTGTTTTAAATTGGCATTTTCTTTACCACTCTGCGGATTTTTTTAGTGAATTTTTTAACCGTGCCATCCAATGTGCTCAGTCTCAATTTGATATCATCAAGAATATCATCGTCAAGTCCAAGTTTTTCATCCTTAGATGTTATAAGGTTTCTCGATGGCAATAAAACAATCACTCGATCAATTATTTGTTTTGTAGGAATTAATTTTAATTCCTTTAAAACTTTTCCTAATAAATCACGACTAATAAGTTTCATGAAATGCCCTCCTTTTATTGGTTTTTGTTATATCAAAAACTTTCTTTTATTCTCACTTAAATTCAAAAATTCATCCAGTTCTTCGATTAGTTTTCCGCTGGTGGATTCTTCGAAAGCTACGCCTTCTACGCGACAACCTGTGGTGGATTGGATATATTTGACCAGTGGAATATAGTCGCCGTCGCCGGAAACAATTATAATTACATCTAAACTCTTGGACATTTTGATAGCATCAATGGCAATTCCCACATCCCAGTCGCCTTTTTTGGCGCCACCGGGAAAAATCTGTAGATCCTTGGTCTTGACTTCATAACCGGCTTTTTCTAAAGCTTCAAAAAATTTTTCTTCTTGGCCTTCTAGGGTTTTTATCCCATAAGCAATAGCCCGAATGAGCTTTCGGTCACCCACCGCGTCTTTTAAAATTTGTCCAAAGTTAACTTTCTTCTTATGCAAAACTTTGGCACTGTAATAGAGATTTTGAATGTCTACCAAAACGCCTACGCGTTGCTCTTTATATATGCTCATATAATATAAATTTTAGGAAAATAGTTTTTAGAAATTAGAAAATAGTTTAGGAAATTTGGAATTAGAAAATAGAATAAAAAATATTCTTTTTCAATTTTCTTTTTTCTTGAGCCAATCTCTACTTTCCTTTTTACTTATTTCCTATGATCTATCCGTTTAAATCCAACTTCTTGACCACTGTCTTAAAGGCTTTTTCGTTGGTTTTTTTGAGATAATCCATTAGTTTCTTTCTCTTAGAAACCATTTTCAAAAGTCCGCGACGAGAATGAAAGTCCTTGGCATTTTTTTTGAGATGAGCAGTGAGTTTTTTGATTTTTTCGGTAAAAAGGGCAATCTGATATTCCGGTGAGCCGGTATCTTTTTCGTGTCTCACTACATCTTTAGTGGCTTTCGCCTTTTGTTTGGCATTTAACGCCATATCATTTTTTCGGCACAACACAAGTTCCGTTTTATCTGCGAAATCTGCTCCAAATCAGCTTCATCCGCGTTTTTTCAAAAACCAGTGTCGGCTATTTAGAATTATTATAAACTAACATTACAACATAATTGGAAGTTTGGCAAATTTTTGAAAATATTAAATTACAAAAGAAAAAAGGCGTCCATAATTTTGTTAAAACGCCTTTGTATGCTACTATTTTTTAGTTGACTGTAATTAGCTAGCTCGCCTTGGCTGACAAAGCTTCTTCATGTTTCATATTTGATTTTAGGTGGAATATCATATTCTTTTGCAAGTTTTTCAATTAGAATATCTGATGGTTCATCGATCGGATAATTTTTATCATTAAGTTTAACCCAGTCGCCAAACTTATGAGCATAATATCCGTCTTTGTGTTTCGTCACACGAAATGCAAAGAAAGATGTCTGATTTTTTGCTTGTGAATCGTAGTCGCCACTTATTCCATGTTTTTCTGTAAACCCTTTACGGCAAGCATGACAAGCTCGATGAATTTTTGAAAAACTTCTAAAACCATAAAGGGAACCTTGATAGCCGTGGGAATATCTCTCCTTTCCCTCGATAAGTACGAGGCGGGTTGCTTTTTGAGGGATTATTTTGGAACAGCGGGTGCACCATGTCATTTTCTGTTCCATTAACTTCTGTTTGACAAGCTTAATGCGTTTCTCGCTGTGTTCGCTGACTATTTTTTCCATAGTTCGTTTTTCTTCGAGGAGCCTATCTTCTTCCTGTTCAATTTTTTGCATCTGATTTTCTATGTCCTTTTGCATGGACATAATATCTTCTTGAATTACTTGTGTTTTTTTCATAACCTCTCCCTCCTTACATTGTTGTATTTAGTTTTTAAAAATCTACCTAAAATCTAGCAAGATTATCAATAAAAGTCAACTAGTTGGTTCTATATGTCAAAATTAAATAGAAATGTCATACCTTTGCGTTTAGTTAAAATGTCATACTTGTGGAAATTTATGAATTATGGACTAATTGTCTTTGTTCGAATTGAGCCGATATTTGTTTTCTCCAAGGATGA
>Ga0209417_1001000_pt1 | contig 56097 bp, 58 predicted proteins | sample RifGroF2_FD_184002 | JGI IMG/M metagenome (GOLD analysis project Ga0209417, IMG submission 184002) | Groundwater microbial communities from Rifle, Colorado, USA - Groundwater F2 (SPAdes) (version 2) | ecosystem: Environmental > Aquatic > Deep subsurface > Groundwater | place: Rifle, Colorado... | reverse complement strand
CTTATTACGAGAAAATTGCCCCACATCTTAATGAACCGCTGTATACGAGACCCGTACGTACAGTGGTGTGAGAGGCTCTCCCCGTCAGGTCAACTGTCGGGGCAGTCTACTCGATACTGTTCCTTAAGTGGGTACCCAAAGCCTCCAGGCAAGTATCTTCAAATCCCGCACCTTACCCATTAGCACATTAGCACATTAGCACATTAACACATTAGCACATTAGCACATTAGCACATTAGCACATTATGCGTCCCCATGTACCCTCATGTGCCTTATTTAGCAATGTCCAGTCCCCAGTCAATACCCTTTAAAGTGGCTGGAACACCGCTCTTCATCCATACTGGCATAGGAGCTCCTTTAAGGAAGTGGTCAAAGAACTGAGAGAGTCTTACACTCAGATCCTTTGCGTTCACCCTGTCGCTCAGGTTATGTGATTCCTTATTGTATTGAAGCAACCATGCAGGTTTCCCAAGTCTCTTGAGAGCAGTGAAGTATTCAATACCCTGATACCATGGAACTGCCTCATCTGCATCATTGGACATAATAAGAACAGGAGTCTCTATTTTGTCGACATGGAACAACGGCGAGTTCTCAATATAAAGGTCCAGACCCTCCCAAAGAGTCTTGCCAATCCTGCTCTGAGTATGCTCATACTGGAACTGACGCACAACACCTGTGCCCCACCTGACTCCACCATAGGCACTTGTCATATTGGCAACCGGAGCACCTGCGCCGGCGGCTTTCCATTTGAATACCTGCGGTTGTGTTATCATATAGGCAACCTGATAACCACCCCAGCTCTGACCCTGAATGGCAATGTTATCTTTGTCTACCCATGAATTCTTGCATAACATCTCAACACCGGGAACAATGCAGTCTAGTGCACTCTTGCCCGGATGACCTATCTGATAAGCAATGTCAGGAGTGAATACAAGGTAACCGTTACTAGTGAAAAACGTGATGTTAATTGTTGATTGGCTTGGAGCCGGTGCCCTGTAGTAATTAAGCAGGTTTGAAATCCTTTCGTAGAAGTAGACAATCATCGGATATTTCTTTGAAGGGTCGAAGTTCTCAGGCTTATGCAGAATTCCCTCCATATCCAGACCTGTGGCCGACTTCCATTTCACTAACTCATTTGTACCCCAGATATAGTCTCTCTGTTGAGGGTTGATATCGGTGATTTTGGTCTGTGTCTTGAAGTTGTCCTTAGTTATCCATACATCAGGCGATGTGGTGAAGTTGTGCTTTACATAAGTAATTACAGAACCGTTCTTTGCTCTGTTCAGATACATGATGTTGTATGGCTCGAGTATCCACAGCTTCATAACAGGTTTCTTCTTGCCCATCTCCTTGAAATAGAACCCGTTATTTTTTGTAACATTGTCAAAAACAGAGAAATAAATAGTCTCTTTTGGTTTGATAGGATCCAGTTTGACTCCCGGGGTTCCAGGAGGAAGCAGTACATCGTCCAGTCTTACTATCCTGAACATTTTATTCTCTTTTCTTCCGAGTCCGTCAGTAAGATTAACTGCAGGAACCTCTCCTTTAGGATCAATCTGCCAGATATCATATCTGTCATGAATATAAATTGCTTTATCACCCTCTGCCCATCCGCCATGACCATACGAAGGGGCCATTTCCGGAGTGTCATGAAGTTCGTTTGCAAATGATACCTTGATATCTTTGGTCATGTTCCTGATTTGCTCAGAGGCAACCTCGTATGAGTACCATTGTTGGTCTACATTATTGAACCATACAAGAAATTTTGCGTCATGAGAAGGACTTATACTGCTGATATATACATCTTTCAGTAAAAGTTTGCTGCTGCCGTCCTTAACTGAAATAATGTAAAGATCTGTATGAGGATTAGCGGACCATTGCGACTCCAGTTCATAGTTCTTATCCGATGCACTGTATGCCCAATTGCTTGACCACTCAGCGGGAACCTGAACCAGCTCATAATTTTCCTTCCCCAGTTGTACAAGAGAAGGCTCTCCATCCAGCTCAATTTTGCACACATATGATTTCTTCAACTCTCTTGCCGCATTTGTCAGCTGGTAAGGTTGAATATACGCCTCTTGATAATGCCATATATCCAGTCTTGCAACCTCCGATTCAACAATAGTTGTGTCCTTTTCGCGGAAAACCTTGGAGATGCCAAAAAATAACCTGTTACCGTCCTTGTTAAACTGCAGTGACCTGTTTTCACTAACCTGCCAGTTTTCGGGAAGCCCATTGATATTCTTGTCAATAACCACTTTTGCTGTTTCATCACCATCACGGAAATGCATAATTGATACATTCTTGGCAGAAGCCTTTGCAGTGTCGAGCTTTGCATAAAAAGCAAGGTTCTTGTTGTCTACACTGACAAGAGGCAGCTTTACGCTCTGCTTTGCATTAAATGTGTAGATGGTTTTGAGAACTTTGTTTTTAGGAGTATAAAGGTAAAGGCCGTTCTTAAAAAGAGAGTCTTTGGAGTTTGGCCTTCTGACAAAGAACAGAGAGTCCCCGCCTTTGCTGAAATCAAAGTCCGACACATATTTGATAGTGTCAATTTTACCGGTAGAAAACTGATAAAGCATAAGATCGGAACCTTCGTCCTTATCTTTCTTTACAGGTTTTTTGGATTTTGAAGTATCTGCGGGGGGGGTAGTCTGGAAAACCATGAAATCGGTGCCATACCTCCCAATCTTGAATGATTTCAGGTATGGATACTTTTTAAGTTCCTTTGTGTAAAGGTTATAGATACCCAATGAATCCTTAGGCATTTTGTCTGGTTTAACCTTTTTGTGTTTTGCAGTCTTGCTCTCTTCAAACTTTGGTTTGATTGTAAATACAGAGAACTTGCCATCGTATGTAAGTTTCAACGCCGTTCCTCTCGGAATGAAATCCTGTTCTCCGGTAAGTAGGTTAAGAGCAACAATTTTTCCGTCACCTTCCTGAGAATTAATATAGAACAGCGTGAATTTTGCATCCTCGGTCATGTTGAACCCACCTACATTTTTCCAGCTGTCGTATACGCTGTGGTCTAGAGGCTTCTTCTGACCAAACGAGCAGACAGAGGCTGCCAGCAGTATCGTTATTAATAAAAATCTTTTCATATTGGGTAGTTATTGATATGATTATTGTATAAATGTTTTGTTTGTTTCTAGTTCTATTTGAGCCATTTATCTAGCCATGCATAGAATATTCTGTTCCATAGAATGCTGTTCTGAGGCTTGAGTATCCAATGGTTCTCATCTGGGAAAAGTACCATTTTTGAAGGTACACCCATCATCTGGGCAGCATTGAATGCAGCCATTCCCTGTTCAACAGGAACACGATAGTCAAGCTCACCATGTGTTACCAGAATTGGGGTTTTCCAGTTTTTCACCAGCTTGTGAGGAGAGTTTGCGTAATGTCTTTTTGCAACAGGATTATCATCCCAAGGAGCGCCACCATTGTCCCAATGAGGGAACCAGAGCTCCTCTGTCATCATATACATCTGCTCCTGGTTGAATATGCCGGCATGGGAAATGAATGCAGAGAAAAGGCCATTATGTATTCCTGCAAGGTAGTATACAGAGTAACCACCGTAGCTTGCACCAACTGCACCAACTTTTCCAACATATTTTTCCTTCTTCAGCTCCTTTACAGACGAAATGTAATCCTGCATGTTAAGACCATTGTAGTCCCCCGAAATCTGTTCGCACCACTCCTGACCGAATGCAGTTGTTCCCCTTCTGTTTGGAAGAATTACTATGTAATCGTTTGCAGCCATCAGCTGAAAGTTCCACCTGTACGACCAGCTCTGGCTCAATGTCCCCTGAGGACCACCATTGCAGAAAAGAATTGCAGGATATACTTTTGTTGAGTCGAAATTTGGCGGATAGACCACCCACATATGCATATCCTTATTGTCTACAGTCTTTATCCACCTCTCCTGAACCCGGCCCATCTTAACCTGATCAAGAATAAATTTGTTTTCGAAAGAGATCTGCGAATATGAACCGTCAGAACTGTTAATTGAAACAATCTCATTAGGCATGGACATGCTCTTGTATGTTCCTATAAGTTTGTCCCCGGCAAGCTGAACACCGTCAAAGTCGAACTGTCCATTTGTAACCTGACGGATTGCCTTATCTGCAATATTTACATGGTATACTCCCGTAAGTGCTTTTACACAAGAGGTGAAGTACAATCCGGAACCATCGGCCAACCATGTTATTGTCTCTACATTATATTTGTAGTCGGTGGTTAGTTCCCGCTTCTGCCGGCTTTGCAGGTCCATAACGAAGAGCCTTTTTTTATCTGCCTCATAGCCACCCCTCTCCATGCTTATCCACGCAAACATCTTTCCGTCCGGAGAGAAAAGCGGATCGGTATCATAACCCATCATCCCATCTGTTAGGTTTTCGGCTTTCTTAAATGGCAAGCTGTATAGGTATATGTCTGTGTTTGTAGAGAATGCATATTTCACACTTGTCAGCTTGCGCGAAGAGTAAAGGATATTTTCACCGTCGGGGCTCCAGCTAAGCTGATCGATAGCGCCAAAAGGAAGGGTAGGGCACTCATAGGGTTCTCCATCCAGAATGTCAACAATGTTGGAAATTGAATGACCGTCAAAATCAGCAATAAATGGGTGAGGGATCTCCTCCACGAAGGTATCCCAGTGACGGTACATAAGGTCATTTATCACCCTGCCCGATGACTTGTCGAGGTCGATATAGAGGTCCACAGGTTTTTTAATTGACTTGATTGTGCTGATAAACAAAATTTTGTCACCCTTAGGTGAAACAGTGAACTCTGCTATCTCCTTTTCGTAGTTGCTTATCTGTTTTGGTTCTGAACCATCCTTTTTCATGACCCAGATTTGTCCACCCATGAGATATGCTATCTCTTCGCCGCTGTTTATCCACCTTGCGTTGTTTTCGCTCTTTGGACTCTTTGTAATTTGTGTGTTGTCCGTACCATCGAGATTCATCACAAAAAGTTCCCTGTTGTTTTTGTTGATCTCAATACTTGTATATCCCACACCGTATAGAATTTTTTTTCCGTCCGGAGATACCTGCGGGTCACTAAGCTTGCCAAGATTGTGCATGACTTCGGGTGTAAGACGTCCTTCAGTAGCAATAATCGAACTCTTAGTAATAAGCTCTTCGGTCTGCTTATCCTGTGAGCATCCGCTCATTGAGGCGGAGGCAATAGCAGTTGAAATTAACATACCTGATAAAAATTTACTTTTCATATATTTAGCTTTTATAATTGTCGTTTGTGCAGTTACAATCTAACAAAAATACGGTAAATTTCAGAGTATTTCAAGTAATGACACTACCGGCATCGCAGCTTTCCAGTTTTCTGCGAAAACCTGAGGCTGTTTTTCCGGTAGTGTCATCACTGTTTTAGCCGATGACTTGGTCAAAATATTGCCTTAGCTTACGAATCTCGGAATATTTAATTGACTTGACAGTGTTTATTGAAATACCAAGCAATGTTGCGATCTCTTTGTTGTTGTATCCCGACAAAGCATATCTTATAATACGGGCATTGGATTTAGGCAGTTTGTCTATGGCGCTTATTAAAAGCTGATTATACTCCTCTTCTACCAGCATGTTGAAGATCTCCATCTCTTTATCCGATTCCGAAAGAATAAAATCATATCGTTTCTCCTCCCTTTTTTTCCCTCTGATATAATTAAGAGAGGTATTTCTTGTCATAATAAACAGAAAATCACCAACTGATGCTATTTTGTCGCGATCCGGGTTCTCCCAGAATTTAATTATTACCTCCTGAGCAATATCCTTGGCAATATCAGACGATTTGACAAATCTTTCTGCTACCGCACAAATAGAAGCATAATGCTCTCGGATGAATATGTCAAAATTTTTTATTGGAAAAGTGTATTTATGGATTTGCGAAAGTATAAATAAATTAAATTAAAAATAATCTTTTTTTTTCTTTCATCTACATTACTCCTCTGTGGTGTCTTTATATTAAACAGACATCATGAACTACAATTACGCACGACAGCTAGCCGAGATCATTGTTAAGATATGGCTCAATAAAGCATCTGAAAATGAGCGTGAAAGACTGCTTTCATGGCTTGATGAAAATGAGGAGAACCGACAAACCTATAAGAATATTATAAATGGTGAATCGCTCCTAAAAAGATTGAGAAAAGAAGATAAAATTTCTGAAACTACAGATTTTGAACTCTTGTGCAAAGAGATTGCTCAAAAACTTCTGAAAAGAAAAGCGAGAGAGAGGGCACTTAAGGTTATGTCATATGCAGCAGGTTGTATAATTCTGGCTGTTGGCGGTTTGCTATGGATGACTGGTGATAATTCAAAGGAGGAGTTGCTCTCGGATTCTGTTTCAAAGGTGAGACTTGTAATGTCTACAGGAGATGTTATAAATCTAGACACACAAGTTCCGGATAGCATTAATACAAAGTCAGCACTCATTCTTAAGGATACTCTGGGACTAATATATAAGGCAAAAGATGAATTACTGGAAGGAAGTCACGTTGTGGAGAAGAATAAAATCATTACAGAGGTGGGTGGAGAGTATTCTTTTACATTAAGCGATGGTACAAAAGTGTGGCTGAACTCATTGAGTGAGATAGAGTTTCCGGTAAATTTCACAGGTAATGAAAGAATCGTGAACCTTACCGGAGAGGCCTATTTCGAAGTCACCCCTGATGCAAAAAGACCGTTTATTGTGCATAGTCTCAATCAGTCTGTTCAGGTTTTGGGAACGACATTCAACATAAAGGCATACCCCGATGAAGATATGGTATATACAACACTTGTAGAGGGTAAGATCACTGTTGGAAGTGGGGGGCGCAAAGTAGTACTAAGTCCTGGCATGGAGTCAGTGTGTCAGCGTTCAAAAAATGGAATTGAAACACACAGTGTAAATACAGATTTCAATACCGCATGGAGGACAGGCTTCTTTATGTTCAACAATCAGGATTTGGGAGAGATGCTTAAGGTACTTGAGAGATGGTACGGATATGATTTTAAATACAGTGATTCCGACACAGGAGCTAATACCTTCAGTGGCAGGTTCAATAAGTATTCAGACCTTGTGACAATACTAAGTTCTATCACTTTGGCCGGAGGTCCTGAATTTATTATGAACGACAAGGATAAGAGCATATCCATAAAAAACAGAACTAATTAGTTTAAAAAAATACGGAAAGGTCATTTCTGCACCTTATAAGCAGGAGAAAGTCTAATAATAAAACAAATTATGAAGAAACTTTATTCTCAGAAACTATTTTGCAGATTGCTTTTGAACAGGAATTCAATTTTGTTTGGCTTTATCATGACAATAGCAATCATATGGGAAAATCCGGGATATGGGCAGCAAAGTTTAAAATCTGTATCCATCAACCTGAAAGAGGTCAAGCTTTCAGAAGCGCTCAATGAGATAAACCGTAAAACAAACAACCAGGTACTTTTCAAAGTTGAAGAGGTCTCAAAAGAAACTAAACTGATTACTGTTAATTTAAAAGATGCCAGCGCATTAAGATGTGTAGAAGCTTGTTTGGACGGGACAGGTTTTATGTGCTCTACACAGGGGGACGTAATTGTTGTTCAGCCAAAGAAATCCACTACACAACCCCAGCAACAGATAAAACACATATTGAAAGGATATGTAACAGATATTGCAGAGAAACCACTGGAGGGCGTAGCTGTGATAGTAAAAGGGAGTACCAAGGGTGTGGCCACTGATTCAAACGGATACTATGAGATTGATATTCCGAGATATTGCATCATCGTTTTTTCCTGTTTGGGAAAGAAGAGCCTCGAGGTTACAATCAGAGGAGAACGGGAGCAAAATATAATTCTTGAAGAGGAAGCTGCTGAGGTCGGAGAGGTTGTGGTAACAGGGGTCTTCAATAAAGCTAAAGAGAGTTATACCGGTGCGGTTACAACGATTACTGCACGGGAGATACAGGCATTCAGGGGTCAAAACCTGGTTCAGACACTGAAAAATATAGATCCTGCCATTAATATTACAATCGACAACAGTGTTGGCAGCAATCCGAATGCTGTTCCTCAAATTACCATGCGTGGCAATTCATCACTCCCGATGAGCGTTACGGAATACAATGAAGGAGTGAAGACCAGTATGAATACCCCTTTGATTATCATGGACGGATTTGAAATTTCTCTCACCAGGTTGATGGATTACAATGACGAGGACATTGAATCTATAAACGTACTGAAGGATGCCTCTGCAACCGCCATTTATGGTTCTCGCGGAGCAAACGGCGTTATCGTGCTGATTTCAAAAACCCCTCAGGCAGGTAAACTCAGGATTAACGCCCAGGCCGGTCTTACATTGGAAATGCCTGACCTGACATCTTACGACCTTTTAAATGCCTCTGAATTGTTAACCCTGCAAAACAGGGTGGGGCTGTATAATGATGACCATCATGGTGTAAATGACTATAAACAAGAAGCTTATGAAATGCGCTTAAAAGACATACTGGAAGGTGTCAATACAGACTGGTTGCACTATCCTGTCCGTACGGGTTTCAGCAATAAGTACAATATACGTATGGAAGGTGGCAGCAAAGAGTTCCGTTGGGGGACTTCTGTTGCCTATAACCAGACCGAAGGAGCAATGAAGGGTTCCCAAAGGAACAATTTCAATGGTGCGGTCACCCTTTCATACACTTATAGGAATGTCATTTTCAAAAACCAATTGAGTGTCGGCATTAACAAAGGAGTAGAAAGTCCCTTTGGATCGTTCAGTACCTTCGCTAATACTATGCCTTATTACAGACCTTATGACGAAGATGGCAGTCTGATCAAGAATTTTATGGGATTATACTACACATATACGTATTCCAGGGTTCCTAATCCCCTATACGATGCAACTTTGAACACCAAAGACGAATCAAGATACACAGAACTTATAAACAACTTCTCGATAGAATGGAATATTATTCCCGAGTTGAAAATGCGTGCACAGTTAGGCATCTCAAAAAAGACAACGGAAAGCGATTATTTTCTTCCTGCAAATCATTCAACATTCAACACCTATCGTTCTGGGACAGATTACGAATACTTCCGCAAGGGTCTTTATACATACGGCACAGGTAATGCCACAAATTACGATGGGGAGCTGACTCTGAGCTATTCAAAGACATTCAGCGGCAAACACCAGTTATATGCAGGATTGGATTATTTTATCCAGAACAATGACAGTCACACATACAGTTTCACAGTAGAGGGGTTCCCTGCTGAAAGTAAGCCCTTTCTTGGCAATGCACTCCAATATGAACTTGAGGGCATACCATTGGGCACTCAAAGTACTACCCGTAGCGTTGGCCTCACCGGCAATGTGAACTATACATTTGACAACCGTTATTATGTCGACTTTTCCTATCGCGTTGACGGCAGCTCACAATTCGGCATTAAAAACAAATTTGCCCCATTCTGGAGTTCTGGTGTCGGCTGGAACCTCCACCGTGAAAAATTTCTGAAAAGCAGTAACTTGATCAACAGCCTACGTCTGAAAGCATCTTATGGCCAGACCGGATCACAACAATTCTCAGCTTACCAGGCCCTCCAGACCTATCAATATTTTGCAGGTGACAAGTACCTGAACCGCACCGGTGCTTATTTGATGGCAATTGGTAATGAAAAGCTCAGATGGCAAACGACTGTCCAATTCAATATAGGTACTGAAATCAGCATCCTTAACAGTCGCCTGAACGTTATGTTTGATTATTACATAAAGAAGACCTCAGATCTCCTTTCATCAAAGGACCTGCCTCTATCAACCGGTTATTCCTCTTATATCGAAAATATCGGCGCAGTCAGGAATTCCGGTTTTGAAGCATCCATGAACGGTTATATTTTCCGTAACACTCAAAAGGGAGGATTGATCTGGATGTTAGGAGCTAAGTTAGCTTATAACAAAAATGAAATCACCGAATTGTCCGAAGCCATCAAAGCACAGACAGAAGCATATAAGGCACAGGATGTTGATGTAAGTACTCTGTTCTACGAGGGATACGCTCAAAACTCAATCTGGGCAGTACGTTCATTGGGTATAGACCCCAGCACAGGTAACGAACTTTTTCAGGACAAGGATGGTAACATTACTGAGACCTGGCATCCTTCGGCAAAGATTTATTGCGGAATAAGCGACCCGAGTTATAACGGCAACCTGAGCTCTATGTTGAGGTATAAAAACTTCACGCTGAATATCACTTTCGGCTGTCATTGGGGCGGACAGGTTTATAACCAGACTCTTATCAATAAAGTAGAGGTTACTATAAATACAATTGGAGAACAAAATGTGGACCGCCGTGTATTAAGTGACCGCTGGAGCAAACCCGGTGATATAACGTTCTTCAAAGCTTTCTCCAACAATGCAACCCGTGCAACCTCCCGTTTTGTAATGGACGACAATGTATTCGAACTCCAGAGTGCGAGTCTGCAATATAAGATCGACGAGGCTGCTTTCCTGAAAAGATACAATATGCAGAATATTACATTCAGTGTGAATATGTCTGACTTGTTCTATTTCTCATCCGTGAAACGTGAACGCGGTACAAGCTATCCGTTTGCACGAAGGGCAGGTGTTTCAATATCATTTATGTTTTAATCAAAAGGTACGTTAATTATGAAAAAGATATTTTTATATGGTTTCACTGCACTGTTGTTATTAGCAACTTCGTGTAACAAATGGTTGGAGGTGAAACCGGACAATCAAAAAACCACGAAAGAACTGTTCAGTACATATTCCGGATTCTGTGACGCACTGAACGGTTGCTATATCAAGCTCAAAAACCAAAGCATATATGGCGAAAAGCTTACCATGTCGAACATCGAATCAATGGCCCAGCTGTGGAGGGTTGACCAGACTTCCCGTCCCGCAGATTATGAGTTGATGAATTTTGATTACACCGGTGATAATGCAAAGAGTGCCATCAGAAACATATATGCTGGACTGTACAATGTGATTGCCCAGGCAAACATGATCATCAACAATATTGAATCACGGGGTTCGGTAATTCCCGAGGCATCTACCCGCGCAATGATTGAAGGCGAAGCTTATGCAATACGAGCTTTCTGCCATTTCGACGTACTTCGTCTGTTCGGGCAATTACCGAAGAATGCAACAGTACAGGTTTCATTACCTTATGCAGAATCGGTTTCATCGGAGTCTCTTCCTCATTATTACGACTACACACAGTTTGTCGCCAAAATTGAAGCTGATCTTGAAAAAGCAGAATTACTACTCAAGGACAATGACCCGATATTCAAATATACATTCACTTATCTGAACGATTTTGTTGTAAGTGGAGATATTGTAATTGATGATTTTCTGGGTTATCGCCAGAACCGTTTTAACTACTGGGCGGTGAAAGCGCTCCTGGCTCGTTTCTATCTTTACACAGGGATTACCACAAAAGCATACACAATTGCCAAAAGTATCATCAATGCAAAGGGTGTCGATGGCAATGCTCTTATCACTCTCAGCGGTGCAACTGATATACTTGCAGATTACTTAGCCTGTCCTTCAGAATGTATGATGATGCTGAATGCATACTCTATTATGGATTATTCTCCAAATATACTTGGGGCAGGGTATCCTCCGATCAGGACAAACCACCTGGTTATCACTCAATCTCAACTCAATGAGCTATTTGAAGATCAAAGCCCTGCTTCCAACAACCGTTACAACGATGTTTGGGACCGAAGTACAATGGATGCCAACGGCACTATCTATCCGGTATTGAAAAAATATTATTATGACACAGATGTATTAGTGTCAGACTATATAAATTTGACAAAACGTCAGGTTATACCGCTTATCCGTCTGTCAGAGATGTACCTTATAGTCATGGAAACAACTGCCGACCTAAATGAAGCAAACAGCCTGTGGATGGCATACCAACTGTCGCATGCCGTATTGCCCACCCAGGATGCCTTTGCAAGCCTAGATGAAGTTAAAACAGCGGTTTTCAATGAATACCGCCGTGAATTTTATGGTGAAGGCCAGATGTTTTATACATACAAACGCACGGGAGCAACATCAATGTTGTGGAGAACCATTACTGTAAATGAATCTGATTATATAGTCCCTCTCCCGGACACTGAGTACAATCCTAATATCTAAAGTTTTTAGTTATGAAAAACAAGTTCTTCAAATATCTGACATTGGCAGTCATTGTTGCTGCACTGCCAGCCTGCGAGAAAGACCCGGAAGTATATAATTCCGGCGATGGATTGAATTTCTACTATGAAAATGAAGCTGACACATTGGTAAGTTATTCATTTGTATATGGTCCATCAACAGCAACAGTGGATACTGTATGGGTTAAAGTTGAAACAATTGGTCTCCTCTCGGACAATGACCGTAATGTAACTTTTGAGCAAGTCCAGACCGGAACAAACGATGCCGTTGCAGGAACACATTATGTTGCCTTTAATGATGCTTCCCTGAAAAGTTATTATGTTATCAAGGCCGGTAGCTCAAGAGTTTCTATTCCTGTAATAATTAAACGCGATGCATCACTGAAAACAAAATCAGTAAATCTATCCATCCGCATCAAATCCAATGATTACTTTAAAATGGTAAATCTAGACAGAAACAGAGTCAGGCTAATCTTCACTGACCAACTATCCAAACCAAACTGCTGGGCGTACTATTGTACCAGTTATTTTGGCACTTACGGCCCTGTAAAGCACCAATGGCTGATTGAACAGACAGGCAACAAATGGGACAATGAATATTTGTCCAGTGTCCTCGGTTTTACAAGCAGCAATACAAGTACTGACGGAACTAATTCCAATTATGACAGTGGGTATTGTTCTTATCTATCGGCAGCACTAACTAAGAAACTAAATGCATATAATGCCGCCAGAACGGCCCAAGGCCTTGACATACTTAAAGAAGCGGACGGAACTGTCGTCTCTTTTCCATCCTATTAACAACTTTTAATTGTTTTGATTATGAAAAAGAAAATAAATATACTTTTGGCTCTGTTTGCAATATTCTTTATTACATCATGCTATGTTGATAAAGGCAACTATGAATACACGCCGGTCAGTGATATTGTAATCGGAGGTATTGAAGAGAACTATTCAAAAATCGCCGTTGTAGACACTTTAAAGATTACACCTCAGATTACAAGTTCATATAATGATCGTGACTTTGAATATATATGGCTGGTGTACGATGCTGATAATAAATGCGACACTTTGAGCCACGAACGGAATCTTTCATATTTTCTGACAAAAGCACCCGGTACGTATACCATTTATTATTATGTGAAAAACAAGATAAACGGCTACTATGTACATACCAGAACAAGGTTAACCGTTGTAACGGAATATAGCCAGGGACACTACATTCTTAAAGAGACTGCAGGCAACACAGATATGGACCTGTTGCTTGACGATGGAAGGATGATTCCAGACATCTTGCTTAATACCCAGGGAGCAGCCCTGTCCGGTGCGCCGCGCAGTATGGGGATCCTTTACAAAAGACAGTTAACCGATCCTGGTACACTTACAAAAACAAACAGCAATTGTATTGGAATTATCTCCTATGATAAAAAAACCAGTATTTTGAGGATTTCCGATATGCGATTAATTTTTAGCCACTCAACAATGTTTTATGAAGCGCCTGATGATACACCTTATAAATTTTATACCATTTACCGGATAAATGGATACATGTCAAGTAGCGGCTCATATACAACAAGTGTTAACTCTGCTGGTTCGGGTATACTGGGATTATCGAGCGGGGTATCCGGAGGAAGTGATCATTGGGGAATCTCTAACAAAACTTATGGTATGATATACTGGGATAAAGCCGGTTCCAGGATTCTTTATACCAATAACAATGGTGTGGCATCGATAATAACGGACAAGAATCACGCGACAACAGACCTTAATTACGACTGTTTGTTTATGGGCTCTTATAAAACAACAGTCTATAGCCTGTTCAAAGATAAGAGCACCTCCAAACTGTTTTTATACAGGATAACAACCACCAGTGAGTTAAAACAACCAGAAATAGGAAGTGTCACAGAGGTCGGTACGTCATCAGGATTGCATACTGCAACTCTTTTCGCATCAAATGAGAGGACTGCACAGTTGATCTATTTTGTCAACAATAATAAACCTTATTATTATGATGTCGTAAATAATGTTGAATATGAAATGAGTGCCACAGGCTTGCCAGGTGATGAAACGATCACTTATATATCCAACAGATTTTACAGGAACAGTACTCCACAATTTGATTATCTGACTATTGCCACTTATAAAAACGGAAATTATAAAGTATTTATGTATAATATGGTAGGCGGCCTTCCGTATGGTGAGGCCGTTAGGACAACATCAGGAGTGGGAAAGGTTAAGGAGACTCATTATCTTACTGCAACAGCTTATAGCCATTTTAATGATTTCTTGGCCGGTTATGGAATGGATTATGGTTATTCAAGATAGACAGTGCTGCTGCCATCGCAAATAAAAAGGGCAAGATTGACAGTATGATAGATACATATGAAAGACAATGCCAACACCATTTTCAGCGCAGATGAGCAGAACTCTTTCTTGCTGAATATAATTATCTCATTTAACGATAATTTATCCGCGGCTCAGAAGGAACGACTGGCATCAATGGCGAAAAGCGAAAAAACCAAATCTTTTGTTAAAAATGGTTTTACCATAAAATAGAATCTACTTTACATGATAAAAATGCTATGAAATCAATAAATAGAGGGGAGGATAGTTAATAATTAATGATAGTTTTATAAATCTATCCCTACACCTGCCTTGATCCATCTTCCGGGTTGAGGCAGGTTTCCGATATATAGATAATCTGTATTAAGAAGGTTTGTCGCCTCAACAAACACCTGATACCACCTTTCGCTCCAGAGTAGCTTTATATCTACTAGTGCAAAACTCTTGTACGGAACCTCTCTGCTTTCTGCTCCCAGATATGTTCCGTCCCTCTTCTGAAACGAAATATCCCACCTGGCCGACAACTTAGAAAATATGTCGTGATCAACAAAAAGAGAGGCCTTATGCCTCAGGTAATCTGTAGCATAGAGTGAATGAAGATTTCCTGACTCCTTTGCAACATTCATATAAGCATATGATACTCCCATCTGATTAATCCAGCTGTTTTTCCAGATATATGCAGCATTCAATTCAAACCCAACCGAACTTATATCTGTAATGTTGCCAGCCTGCCACTGGTCCGAACCAGAAGCCCTTGTCCAGTCAATTATTCTGTATCCATATCTATAGAAGGTAGATAACGATGCCCGGATATTTGATTTTGACAGTTTAAGGCCTATCTGAGCAGCAATAGCCTCTTCCGGTTTCAGATCCATATTTCCTGTTTGAGTGGGACTTTTGTAGTAAAGATCTGTAAATGTTGGATTGCGATAACTGTTGTTTATCCAGCCGTTTGCCTCCAGGTACGGGCTTATCTGATATGCAGCAGCAAGACCCGCATAAATTCTTGCTCCGTAACTGCTACCCGCAGAATTGTACGTATCGCTCAGCATAAACCCGGCGGTAAAACGCCATTTTTCAAGATGAATCAGATGCTTTAAATAGAGGCTTGGTATCTCTCTTCCCTTTGCCTTTGTGTATTCAATACCTTCCTCAAAAGGAGCCGGTTTTCCGCCAGTCATTGCGTCACCCAGAACCGTACTGAAAATATGCTCAATCCTGTAGTCGGCACCAATAATTGAGGTGCCTCCCTTACCCCAGCGATATGCAACCTGCGCATTGGCCCCAAGAATATCGTTCTGATGGTAGTTGTGACCCTTATACCATGCAGGGGCCTCATATCTGAAAAGCTCAAAACGGTCGAAGTGCCTTCTCTGGTAGACCGATGCCTTAATCTGCCAGCGACCTCTCATATACTGATACTGTAGGGATGAGAGGAAGAGCATGGTACTCTCAAACTGTTCAGGGTACGCAATTGTATAGAAGCTGTTGGCGCCAAAATCCTTGCTTTGGAAACCAGCCTGCAGTGCAAAAGAGTGACCGCGCCTGTTTGTGATGTTCACATTTGAGAAGAGATTAGTAATACCAAAGTCCGTATTATTGGCAAAACCATCGGAACGGCTGTGACCGCCACCTGCCTGACCACTTATCTGCCACAATCTGTCTGCCGTAATCTTCCTGAAACCTATATTGGCACTCCCTTTAAAATAACCAAAGCTACCCCCCAGCAGAGAGGCACCTAACCCTGTTTCAGAGGGATTCTTAGTAATAATGTTTATGGCACCTGAGTATGCAACCGAGCCGTTGGACCATGCACCCGGTCCCTGAAGAATTTCAATTCGCTCAATTTGTGACAGTTCCACTGGAATGTTCAAGGAGTGGTGCCCTGTCTGCGGGTCCGTGAAGTTTATCCCGTTTATCATGACCATTGTCTGATCGAATGTCCCCCCAAGTATGTTTATATCTGCCTGAACCCCCTCGCTTCCACGGCTCCTGAGGTCCGTCCCCTGTATATATCGTAATAGATCCGTAAGATTCTGAACAGCCGCCCGCTCAATCTCTTTTTGCTGAATAACCGCAACTACGCGTACCAGCGGCTGAAAAGGGGTGGGCCGTCCCGCATCTATGACCAACTCCTCGAGTGTCCTTATAGTATCGTTCCCGCTTTTTGTCTCGCCCTGAGCCAGAAGAGGCTGGCTCTGCATTACCAGAAGCGAGTATGTCACACAAAGAACTCCTATTTTGATTGTTTTGCCCATGGAAGCAAATGCAGCCCATGGAGTTCGTTTCCATCTTTTAAAGCAGATGGGGGCTCGTCTCTTTAGTTTTCTGTTCATAAAATCTTATTTATCTATTACGGGCGGCAAAATTGGACTTAAAATAACAATCACCCAAATTAATTTTCTATTTTTGATTAAAATATGACATGATGAAAACACTTCTTTCATGCAAACTGTTGCTGTTAATTACACTCAATGTTATGTCGATAAAAGCAAATTCCCAGGAACTCATAAATATCAGAAAAGAGCTTCATGCCTGCCCTGAGTATTCACACAAAGAGGTGGGTACGGCAAAGATCCTGCTTAAATATCTGGAACAGACAGCTCCCGACCAGATATATAAAGGAGTGGGCGGATATGGAATAATTGCTGAATATTCAGGCAAAAAGCCCGGCCCTTCAAAAATGTTCAGATGTGAGATGGATGCTATAAAAACCGACAAAGGTTGCGAGCATCTCTGCGGGCACGACGGCCACATGACAATACTGCTGGGGCTAGCCATGAAACTGGGCTCAGACAGAAATTTCAAAGGAAAGGTCTATCTGCTTTTCCAGCCGGCAGAGGAGAGAGGAGAGGGGGCGGCACTTATGGTAAAAGATATTGAAAAGCTGGGTTTGAAGTTTGATTTTTCCTATGCACTGCACAACAATCCAAACTATTCACTAAACAGCATAATAATTCATAAAGGCACCTATGCAGCAGGTTCAACCGGTATGGAACTTAAGTTTGTCGGGGCGCCCTCTCACGCTGCATTTCCCGAACAGGCAAAATCCCCTACAGATGCCATAATATCAACGGTTCAGGAGGTAAAGAGACTGAACTGCATCAAGGGCATCTTCTCTGATTTTATACTGGCAACAGTTGTAAACATAGAGGTTGGCGAGGTGAATTACGCAAAATCACCCGGAGAGGGAAGCCTTAGACTGACCCTCAGGAGCTTCAAGGATCCCGACCTTGACAAACTCTGCAGTATGATAGGTGATTTTGCCAAAGAGCAAGCATTAAGGCAGGGTCTGAAGCTGGAAATCACTTATCACGACAGGTTTCCCGCAACAGTAAACAGTGATGAGGCAAATGACATTGTCATAAAAGCAGCAGGCAAGGGCGGATTAAACATCATATATGCAAAGGAACCCACCAGAGGTTCAGACGATTTCTCTTTCTTTACATTAAAATCGGCTGGCACATTCTTTGATATAGGCAACGGAGAGGGGAACCCGGATATCCATCAGCCCGGATACGTGTTCAATGACAAAATCCTTATACCGGCAATTATTCTTTTTAGCGAAATTATTTACAGACAATAAATATCAGAAAGATGAAAAAGAATTTTTTAACGCTAGTCTCATTCATGTTTCTTCTAAACATGACATTAATGGCGCAAAATCCCACTTTAGAAACAATCCATCAGCGCAAAAGTGTAAGAAGTTTCACCGACCAGCCAGTATCAGTAGAGAACCTTACAACTATCGTCAAGGCAGGAATGGCAGCACCAACAGGAATGAACCGTCAGCCATGGGAGTTTCTCGTAATTCAGGACAGAGAAGCAATGGCAAAGCTTTCTGAAAATCTACCTTATGCAAAGATGTTGAAAGATGCACAGGCTGCAATAATCGTCGTTGGTAATCCCGAAAAGTCGCCATATTGGTATCTGGACTGTTCTGCAGCCACTCAGAATATACTTCTTGCAGCGGAATCGCTTGGTCTTGGTGCGGTGTGGACATTGGCATACCCGTCAGAAGAGAGGATGAATATAATAACCACAGCACTCTCAATACCACTGCCATACAAACCTCTATGCCTTATTCCAATTGGCTATCCAAAAGGTCCTCAGACCCCAAAGAATAAGTGGGTAGAGGCCAAGATGCACCTTAACAAGTGGTAGCGTCGGTATGAGGGTATTTGTATCTTCACTTTTTTTGTTGATTGTTTTTCCTGCTTTTTCACAAATCTTCAGCGGCAGGATTATAGACGAAAAAGGTGCTCCTGTACCAAATGCAACAATATTTATCTACGAATTGAAGTCTGGAATAAGTGCAGACAATCTCGGTGAGTTCCGGACTAACCTCACTCCCGGCAGATATAGTTGCGAAGCCTCATCACTAGGCTACAGACGTGAAAAGTTCTCGATTTCAGTAGAGGACAAAGATTTGAGCAAAATAATAAAGCTACAGGAGACATTTTATGAACTGAAGGAGGTGAAATTCAGTGGCAGGGGAGATAAACGTGGAAACGAAATCATGCGGAAAGCAATCGCAAAGGGACCTTTCTACCGATATCAGCTAAAGGAGTACCAGTCAGAAGCATACATGAAAGGAACAATGAAGATAACCGCCCTTCCATGGATTGTTAAAAATCAGTTAAAAAAGAATAAGGTCAACCTTGTACTTAACAAACTTTTTCTGGTTGAGTCACAATCAGAAATTGCATATAAATCACCCAATACATATCAACAGACAATAAAAGCCTTTTCGAGCACAATACCCGACGAAGTAGACCCCGGAGACTATTCATTGTTGTTGAAATCCTGTATCTATGATCCGATACTGATGGGAATGATCTCTCCATTATCGCCACAGGCGCTTACCTATTATAATTTCGTATTTAAGGGTATTGTAAATGAAAATGGGCGAGTGGTTAATAAAATTCAGATTGTGCCCAAAAAAGGAGGAGCCAAACTATTTTCCGGCTATATCTGTATAGTAGACGAAACCTGGAACGTATCGTATGCAGAACTTACTTCGTCTCAATCTGGAATAAAGTCCGAAAGCAAGATTAATTACAATGAGGTCAGAGAGAATATCTTTCTTCCGACCGGCTATACAATAGACTATACCGTAGACATATTTGGTGTTAAAGGAGTTGGAAAATACTACTCATCCATTACATACAAGAGTATTGAAGAGAATAGTGTCACTCCGCAGGTTATAAAGAAAAAAACCCTGACACAAAAAAAGTGTCTGGAGATAAAGAAAGATACAACGTCAACAAAAGTTATAGTTGATTCAACTGCAAAAAAGAGAGATTCCACATACTGGCTGGCTGTCAGAAAGCTGCCGCTCAGAGATGACGAGATAAAGTCGTACAAATCGGTTGATAGCCTCAAGATAGAGTACAAAAAGATAGAAACGGAGGATTCTGTAAAGAGTCAGAACGGGGGAAAGGGAGGAACGCCGATAGAACAGATAATTTTTGGCCATAAGTACAAACTTGGGAAAAAGTGGTATTTTTCATTCGGTGGTCTAAAGGATGTTGTTGGTGACTTCAATTTTGTCGACGGTTATCAGTTAGGGCAAAAAATCACATTGGGATACATCAAAGACAGTACGAAATCACTGACGATGTCCCCATCTCTGTACTATTCAACAGCAAGGAAAATAGTTCTATGGCAAAACGATTTCACACTCACATACCTGCCGTTAAAAGGAGGAAAATTAAAATTGACTTTTGGTAGCACAACATCAGATATCAGTTCAAACTCTGCAACAAGCAGGGCAATAAATTCGTATTCCTCTTTTTTTTACGGTTACTCCCCTGTTAAAATAATGTCTAAAGATTATCTGGAACTGAACAACAGTATAGATATCGCCAATGGACTCCGTCTTGATCTCCAACTCTCATACCAACGTAGAGAGTATCTTACCAATGGAAATGTAAAGAGCATTTTCGGAAAAGTGTCTGAACCGAATTTACCGCAAAACATATACTCTCCTCAGTTTATCAATCACTCGGCACTCCTGTTCTCTTCCGGTGTAACCTATACGCCGGAATACTTCTACAGAGTGTCAAAGGGTGGGCATAAACAATATTTACATTCCGCATATCCCACTTTTATGCTCAGATTTACTGTAGCACCAGGCAGTAACAACCCGGTTTCTTCCAGGTTTGCCTCTGTTACCCTTGGTGTAACACAAAGCATAAAACTCAATATCTACTCAAAAATTAACTACAACCTTCTCACTGGTATGTTCATCAACAAAGAGAGGCTGTTCTTCCCCGATTACAAACATTTCAGGGCGAATAACATTATGTTGTCTGAGGATGATTTTGACAGATGCTTTCTCCTTCTCGATAACTACAACCTCTCCACACCGGACAGATGGGTGCAAGGGATGGTAAATTACAATTCCGAATATATTCTGCTCAAACATCTTCCCTTCCTTAACTCTTCCCTGATAAACGAGTCTATTCACCTCCACACCCTGTGGTTGACAGAGACTGGCTTGCACCACACAGAAATAGGTTATTCTGTTGGGGTAAATGACATGGTTAGAATTGGCGTATTTGCAGGATTCAGAGGTGTCAGATACCAATCAGTAGGATTCCGAATTGCAGTACCACTACTTAGAAATATCCATTAGGAACTTTTCTATGACCTTAGGGTAATGGTCATATTCTAGAACATGTATTTTTTCCGCCAGTGAATCCGGCGTTTCACCGGGATAAACGGGGCATACTGCTCTAAACAGGATCTTTCCGTTGTCGTAGTGTTCATCAACCAGATGTATGGTTATTCCTGATTCCTTTTCTCCGGCTTCAACAACGGCCTTGTGGACATTCATCCCGTACATACCCTTGCCTCCGTAAGAAGGTAGCAATGCCGGATGAATATTGATAATTTTTGAAGGGAAATTTGCAAGCAAGTTATTGGGTATTTTAAGCAGGAAGCCGGCCAGAATTATATAGTCAATACCTTTTTTATCAAGCAGGTCGTTTACGATATCGGTTTCACCAAGTTCATGGGCAGAGAATACAAATGATTCAACGCCAAGCTGTCTGGCTCTTTCCAACACATAGGCATCGTTTTTGTTGCTTAATATGAGATCCACTCTGCAGAGGGTACTATCCTTGAAATATCTGACGATATTCTCGGCATTTGTTCCTGAACCGGAAGCGAAAATAGCAATTTTTATAGGGCTCATTTATAAACATTTGAGGGGGCAAAGGTAAGAAAAAAAACCAAAAAACAGTACTAATTTTTAACTACACCAATAATTTTTATACACAGACTGTCAGGGGGTTATTAATTCACTTTATAGAAATTTTCATTTTACGATTTTTTTATCTTTCTTTGCAACCTAATTTTGAAATAACAAACACTTTTTTTATTAACTAATTATTATTAATCATGGCAGACATTAATGCAAAGGTTAAGGCCATCATCGTTGACAAGTTGGGCGTTGAGGAATCTGAGGTAACTCCAACAGCTAGTTTTACAAACGATTTGGGTGCTGATTCTTTAGACACAGTAGAACTTATTATGGAGTTCGAAAAAGCTTTCGGTATAACCATTCCGGACGAAGCAGCTGAGAAAATCTCTACAGTTGGAGACGCTATCTCTTACATCGAGAAAAACGCTAAATAAATTTCTTAACACAAGCTTATGCAATTAAAAAGAGTTGTTGTTACTGGTATAGGTACAATAAATCCATTAGGAGACAATATTCAAGAGTACTTTGGTAATCTAGATAAAGGACTGAGTGGAGCTGGTCTTATCACCCGATTTGACACTTCTCTTTTTAAAACTAAGTTTGCCTGTGAGGTAAAAAATTACGAACCGAGTAAATACGGAATTGATCGCAAGGAGGAGAGGAAGCTTGACTTATATTCTCAGTTTGCTTTAATAGCTGCGGAACAAGCAGTAAACGACAGCAACATACTTGAGGGTATGGATCCGGAGAGGATTGGTGTGATAATCGGTTCAGGAATAGGTGGCATAACCACGCTATTCAACGAAGTTGAGGGCTATTTCGAGGGAGGAAAAATCCCTCGTTTTAGCCCTTTTATTATTCCAAAAATGATTCCTGACATTGCCCCCGGGCTCATATCAATGAAGTATGGCTTCAGGGGACCTAACTTTGCCACGGTTTCTGCTTGTGCATCGTCTACTCACGCAATGATAGACGCATTCACTTACCTTCAGATGGGAAAGGCAGACATTATTGTCACCGGTGGCTCAGAAGCAGGAATTTCTGTGCCAAGCATAGGCGGCTTCAATTCGGCCCAGGCACTATCTACAAATAATGACAATTACATGACTGCATCCCGTCCTTTTGACAAAACAAGAGACGGTTTTGTAATGGGCGAAGGCTCCGGTATACTTATATTCGAAGAGTACGAACATGCAATTGCAAGAGGTGCAAAAATCTATTGCGAGGTTGTAGGCGCAGGCATGACTGCAGATGCTTATCACTTAACAGCGCCTCATCCGGAAGGATTAGGGGCAATAAAAGTGATGACAATTGCTATAAATGACGCCGGTTTAAAACCGGAAGATGTTGATTATATAAATGTACATGGTACAGCTACTCCTCTTGGCGACATTGCAGAGCTAAAAGCTGTTAAGGCAGTATTTGGGGCACATGCATATGATCTTAATATCAGCGCAACAAAGTCAATGACCGGTCACCTTCTGGGTGCAGCCGGTTCAGTAGAGGCACTTGCTTGCGTTCACGCAATTGCAGACAGCATTGTACCACCAACAATAAACTTTAATATAGAAGATCCTGAGATTGACTATAAACTGAATCTGACTCTCAATCATGCTCAGAAGAGAGAGGTAAATGTTGCTCTAAACAATACCTTTGGATTCGGAGGACACAACTCCTCAATAATTTTCAAAAAGATAAAATAAGAAACCTTATTTAATTTAAGGCATTACTGCGTAGGTTAATATAATCTGCGGCTTACGTGTGGCGTTTGCACCATTCAGAGTTGCTTTGCTATAGACCAGATTGTCAATATAGTAAGATATGTCGCCAGTATATGAGTTTGTCTCCTGTGCAATTGGCGATATCCATGTTTGCAATGATGTTCCTGTAAGTGTGCCCTTGAATACTTTCTGAAGGTATCCGCTTATATCAAGAGAATAATACATAAGAGACCTGTTATTCATGCCCGTGCTCTGCACCCTTATATCTGATACTGGTTCATACAGAGGCAGTTTATATGTTGTGGCTGCCTGTTCGCGGGTAGATAGATAAATCTGTGAAGGGAATTGCCCCATTGTCAGATAGCTAGCTGGAAACTCATAAGGGAGCCTTAGTTCGGCTTTGGCAATTATAACCTGAGAAAGGCTAATGTTTTGCGATGTCGCCCATGTCGAAAATAAGCCTTTTATCTCAGCAAAATCTATGTATGGTTTGATTCCGGCAAGACCCTCCATGAAAATTTTACCCGAGGGATAAACCGATTCCATGCTTTTTGTTGAGTGACTAATTGAATTGACATATGGTCTTGTAGTAGATATGTAGTAGTACAGAAGACTGTCTTTGTCAATGCTTTCTGCTGCTTCTACATGCCTGTACATAAGTTCCAAATAAACATCAGAAGGGTTAATAATATTGAACCTTCCTCCTTTTATTGCACCAGGAAGGGGTTCTGTAGCCATGAACAGGCCTTTGAATCTCTTCACGAATATGTCTGAACTGTCTCTCTCATCTTGTGTAGCTGTAAGAAGAGATTTTGCAAAGTCAAGTGAGAGATTCATGACAATGCTGTCGCCACCCATGAATACTGTCCCGCCTGTATTTATTGGTATCGGATTTACATCGGAAAGCTTTATTGAGTTGTTGAAGGCGGTTGTTGAGTCCAGATCTTTCTTTAACGTATAGAGGTAGATGTTCTGGGGTACGTTCTTCTCTTCTGTGTTAAGTACAAGAGTCTGGGTAACGGCCATTGATATCCTTATATATGAAGGGACAGGATTATCTCCGAAGTCATTGTCAGTAATATTTGGTATGATTTGAAATGCCGCTCCTGAAATGGTTGTTCCCAGGTCCAGATCCTTATAAGCTCCAACAAGCAGATATCCGGGGAATATTGTCTGAAGGCTGTCCGACATCTTCATCTGGACAGGAACGTTAACCTCTGCTATTTTAATATTGACATTATAATTGTCAGGAATAAGATTATCCCCGAGAGATTTGTCGGTAGTTATGCAGGAAACTGTAATAAGTGAAAATAAAAGTAGTGCCGCAGCAGATTGGAAACTAGTCCTTTTTGTCATTTTTCCCCAAAATTTGATCATAAAATTGAATGTAGTCTTGTATGTAGGTAGATTCTGGTTGTGAAATGTCTTTGTAAGGTAGAGTTGGAACCGAATTCTTAAGCACCATATCTACAAGTTCAGATGAGATGCTCTCACTGCCCATAATTATACCATTTGCATACTGAATAGCTAGTTTAGCAAGATTTATGCCATTCGCAGGAGTTAAAAGTTCCAAATCCTTATTCTTTATGCCCGGCACAATTATTTTAGATCTTGTGGAATCGTTAAAAACCTGGTCAGATGCATCATCGTAAAGAGAAATCACTACTTTGCTCTCTGTAAAAATAGGATCATCGTGATAAACCTTTTTCAAATATATTGGCAACAAGTGAGATACCCAGCCCTGACAATGTATGATATCAGGTTTCCATCTAAGTTTTTTTACTGTCTCAAGGACTCCTCTGGCAAAGAAAATAGCTCTTTCGTCGTTATCTGCAAAATACTCTTCGTTGTCGTCTTTGAATATCTGTTTTCTGAAGAAATAGTCTTCGTTGTCTATGAAATATACCTGCATACGGGCAGCCGGAATAGATGACACCTTAATAATAAGGGGTCTGTCGATGTCATTTATGATAATATTCATGCCGGACAGGCGGATAACTTCGTGAAGCTGGTTCCTTCTTTCGTTTATGCATCCGTATTTTGGCATAAATGAGCGAATCTCACAACCTCTCTCCTGTACTCCCTGTGGCAGGAACCTCCCGATAGAGGAGATACCGGATTCCGGCATGTACGGAAATATTTCAGAGCTCACATAAAGTACTCTTGTTGGTTCACTCATTTTATTGATTGTATTTTCTAGGCAAATTCTCTACAAAGGTAATAAAATTAATTTAATTTAGTAGAAATATCTATCTTTGGCTCTTGATGCATTATGAAAAATAGAGAAAAAAGAAGAATTCTGGGAAGGCTGATTCAGTCCTATCTTTCATCGGTTATCAGCATCAGCCTGGTGCTGCTGCTTGTTGGAATAATTGGTATTCTGGCTGTGAATGCAAAATCTGTTTCGGACTATTTTAAGGAAAACATTAAACTTACTGTAATATTTGAGGATGGAACCCCTGCAGAAAAGGCACAATCCATATCCCGCAATCTGGGATTGAGAACTTTTGTAAAAAGAGCTGAGTTCATATCACAAGAACAGGGAACAAAAGAGATGAAGGAACTTTTAGGTGAGGATTTTCTTGAGATTTTTGATGTCAACCCTATACCCCAATCTGTGGACCTGTATTTTAAAGCAGATTATATGCTCACCGATAGTCTTGAAATCATCAAAAAAGAGTTAATGGCAGATCCTGTGGTAAAGGAGTTGGTATATCAGGAGTCACTGGTGAATATCATCAACCAGAATATGCAGAGGCTTGGAATAGTATTGGCCTTCTTTGTGGCTTTGCTTCTTTTTGTATCTTTCGTCCTCATAAACAACACAGTAAGAATAAATATTTATTCCAAGAGATTCACAATTCACACAATGAAACTTGTAGGAGCTAAAAAGTCGTTCATCAGGAAGCCTTTTTTAATACAGGGAGTATACCAGGGATTGATATCAGGCATTGTTGCAGCGCTGCTGCTCTCTCTTTTACTCTATTTCGTCTGGAAGGATCTTCCGCAGCTATTCCTTATATTTGACCAGAATATGATTCTTATTGTTCTTGGTGCCGTTATTGTCTCGGGTGTACTTATTTGCCTGACAAGTACATTTTTTGTAGTAAATAAACTTGTATCTGTCTCTTCAGACAAAATATATTATTGATAAAAACACAAACTGATAATATGAGTAAAATTAAAATCGAAAATCAAGAGAGGTTTGCAATGCCATACAAGAACCTTATCTATGTAATTGCCGGTATTGCTTTAATGATAATTGGCTATGTGGTTATGACAGGAGGAGGAGCAACCGACCCGGGCATTTTTCCTGAAAAGGAGATGTTCAGTTTCAGTCGTATTGTATTGGCCCCTGTGTTGATTCTAATGGGTTTTGTGGTGGAAATCTTTGCCATAATGTATAAGCCAAAACAAAAATGAGTGGCCTTGAGTCTGTGTTATTAGGGTTCATTCAAGGACTTACAGAATTTCTGCCGGTAAGCAGCAGTGGTCATCTTGCGATTGGAAAAGAGATACTGGGCATAGAGAGTGATAATCTGGCCTTCGAAATTATTGTACATGCTGCAACTGTGACAAGCACTATTGTGGTATTCAGAGATGAGATATGGAAGTTGTTCAAAGGTTTTTTTAAGTTCAAAGCCAACGAGGAGACTTCGTATGTCTACAAGATTATTATTTCCATGATTCCGGTTTTAATTATCGGACTATTTTTCAAAAATTATGTAGAGACAATCTTCGGCTCAGGGCTCCTTATCGTTGGTATTTGTCTCATGTTGACAGCTCTTTTGCTTACACTTTCAAATTATTACAAACCCAAAGAGAGGGAGCTTTCATATAAAAGTGCCTTTTTAATAGGAGTTGCTCAGGCAGTTGCTGTCTTGCCGGGCCTTTCAAGATCGGGTACTACTATATCGACTGGATTACTGCTGGGCGTTAAAAAAGACCAGGTGGCAAAATTTTCTTTTCTGATGGTTCTTGTCCCGGTATTAGGAGAGGCTTTTCTGGAGCTGGTTTCAGGAAACCTTTCGCTGTCTTCATCGGGAATAAGTGCAACTTCGTTAATGTTGGGTTTTATTTCGGCATTCGTTGCCGGACTTCTGGCTTGTAAGTTGATGGTTGCACTGGTCAGCAGAGCAAAGCTTTTAGGTTTTGCCATATACTGTGCAGTTGCAGGCTTGATTTGCCTGGGATATGTAATATTTTAAATGCCATGGAAACTGAAAGCTCGTTATATTACTTTGTCTCTGATGTTCATCTTGGTCTCAGGGCTTTTGGCCCGCAAGAGAGAGAGCTTAGGTTTGCAAAATTTTTAAGGGAGTTGCCTCCTCAGACAAAGGCCCTTTTCCTTATAGGAGATATCTTTGATTTCTGGTTTGAATACAAATATGTTGTGCCCAGGGGTTACACACGTGTTCTGGGCGCTTTGTCATCGCTCTCGGACAGAGGTGTAAAGGTGTATTTCTTAAAAGGAAATCATGACATGTGGACCTTTGGATACCTTGAGAAGGAGATAGGTATTGAGATTTTAGCTGAGTTGACAGTCGTGGATATAGCCGGCAAGAAATTTTGTCTCGCTCATGGCGATGAACTCACATCCAGGGAACCATCGCATCTGCTACTAAAAAAGATGTTCCATTCCAGTTTTCTTCAGTTTATGCTGGCAACTGTTCATCCAAGATGGACCTTTGCTGTTGCCTCAAGATGGTCGGAGAGCAGCAGACTCTCAGGCGGTGCAATTTACAAGTTCAGAGGAGAGGCAGATCCCCTTTACAAATTTGCGTGTGAATATGAGAAGGGTAAAAAACCTGATTACTTTATTTTCGGGCATGTCCATACCCCCGGAAACATCAAAACTCCTATGGGTGCAGATTTCTATATATTAGGAGAGTGGATTCACGGATGCGAATATCTTCGCTATGATGCTTCAGTAGATAAAATGGAATGGCTCTCTGCCAGAGACTGAAATCATCAGTAATAAAGTGAGTAGTACAGGTAATCGAAAGAACCATTCTGGTACATAATCACCAGCTCCTCCGTAAGCTTATCAGAACCAAACTTGTCGTATGGCTGCTTGAGGTCAGAACCGAATATTCTTGCTATTCCCTGCCAGAAACCTGCATTAAAGCCACCTTTGTAATTCTTGATAAGAGAGTACGAACTTTGCCCAACTTCACGGTCAATTAGCTTAAGAAGCAGTTTCCCTTGTGAAAAAGTCATTTTTCGCAGAGGTTTTTCAAAATCCCGGAAAAGCTGCGATTCGAAGCCATGGATGAATTTCTCTCGCTCCCTGCTGTTGAATTTTTTGCTTTTCAATACACTGTCGGCTTCATTAATCTTCTCTTTTGCTAAAAGAGCATATGGATAAGTTTTTTTGAAATTGTAAACAAGCCTGTAATACTCTCTCCACTCTTTATTGTTTTTACGGTTCTTTGGTCTTGAGAAAAGATACAGATCATTAATCTTGATCTGGTATACAGTATCCCTGCCACTGATTTTATAACCAACAACAGAGCCCCTCTCCTGAGAAATGCCTGTTACCTCAAGTGAAAATAGTGCGAGCAGAAGAGCACAGCATTTAAGAAGAAATCTGAACATGAATTATATGGTGCAATAATTATTTTGGTTTGCAAAATTAGCTTTTATAGTGACATGTTCAAGAATCAGACCAAAAACATTATATTTGGATTTAAATTAAGTTATAATGATGAAGAATCTTAGAATAACACTTGCTGCTATTTCTGTTTTTGCGCTTGTATTACTTTTGCCAAAACAGCTCTTTTCACAAAACCATACAGGTGCAGATCTCATAAAAACTGCAGACAAAATCCACAAGAAAGTACTTACTATAGACACACATAATGATTCTGCCCTTCGTCTGAATAATCCCGATGCCAGGCCGGGAGTTAAAATTCAGGTGACATTTCCTTTTATGAAGGAGGGAGGACTGGACGCCGCTTTCTTTGCTATATATATAAAACAAGGTAAGAGGGATTCTGTATCTCTTCTTGCCGCCAACAGCTACACAAAAGCGCAACTGCAAAAATTCAAGGATTATACTCTATCATACAAGGGTACAGCAATTGCGCTCAATACCAAAGACTTACTTAAAAACAAAAGGCAAGGCATTGTCTCTGTGGTTCAGGCAATCGAGAATGGCTATGCATTAAAAAAGGATATAAGTGAAGTTGAGGTTTTTTATAAGATGGGAGTAAGGGCAATCACACTGTGCCATAACAACAATAACGATATTTGTGATGCATCGATGGATACCCTTACAGAACACGGAGGATTGTCGGATTTTGGAGCTCAGATAGTCAAAGAGATGAACCGTCTGGGTATGCTGATAGATTTATCTCATGCATCAACCGCTACATTATATGACGTGCTTGAAGTAAGCAACCTGCCGGTTATTGCTAGCCATTCAGGTGTATATAACATAAAGAATCACAACAGAAACCTCAAGGACGATGAGATAAAGGCAATAGCCGCCAAAGGTGGGCTCATACAGGTTGCCACCGGAGGGTTCTTTCTTTCGGACAAACCCAAAGAACTTGTTACCGTAAAGGATATAGCTGACCATATAGATTATGTGGTAAGGCTTGTCGGCATAAAGCACGTAGGAATAGGTACTGATTTTGATGGCGGAGGTGGCGTCGTAGGCCTTGAGGATGCCTCAAAAATGAAGAATATAACAATTGAACTCCTTAGCAGAGGTTATACAAGAAAGGAACTTAAACTCTTTTGGGGTGGAAATCTTATTCGTCTGATGAAGATTCATTTTTTGTAAATATTTCGCATATTCTTTTGCACATTTAATTTTTTTGGTATATTTGCATCCCGCTAAATATGTGACCAATATGCATATCTAGCTAAGGGATAGGGGTTTAGCCTATTATTTTTTTAGACCAAAGCACCACAAACATATTTACTGTTATCGTTAAACTGTAAAAAAACAATGTTACAACCAAAAAAAACCAAATTCAGAAGGCAGCAGAAAGGTCGTATGAAAGGAATTGCTCAAAGGGGCAATCAACTTTCATTTGGATCATTCGGGATCAAGACCACTGAGTCTTGTTGGCTCACAGGCCAGCAAATTGAGGCTGCCCGTCAGGCCGTAGTAAGATACATGAAACGTGAAGGTCAGATTTGGATCCGCGTTTTCCCTGATAAGCCATTTACAAAGAAACCAGCTGAGGTTCGTATGGGTAAAGGAAAAGGAGCTCCAGAGGGGTTCGTATGTCCTATTACACCGGGCCGTATGTTGATTGAAGCAGAAGGAGTTCCGTTGGAGATTGCCAAAGAGGCACTTCGTTTAGGTGCTCAGAAACTTCCTGTAATTACAAAATTTGTAGTTCGTAGAGATTATACTGAATAATTTAATGCAGAAGTAAAATGAAAACTAAAGAGATACGCGAGTTATCCTTAAATGATCTTAGAGAGCGCATTGAGACTGAAAAAACAAATCTGTTGCGCACAAAGATGAATCATTCTATTTCTCCGTCAGATGATTTATCTCAGATTAAAAAAGCAAGGAGAAATATTGCCAGAATGCTCACATTGTTGGGCCAGTCTGAAACTAAGCAGGACAAAAAATAGTCATGGAAAGAAATCTTCGTAAAGAACGAGTAGGAGTAGTGGTAAGCAATAAGATGGATAAGTCTGTTGTTGTTGCAGTTAAAAGAAAAGTAAAACATCCTATTTACGGTAAGTTCGTAAATAAAACCACTAAATTTGTTGCTCATGACGAGAATAACGAATGTAGCGAAGGGGATACCGTTCGCATCATGGAGACTCGCCCTTTGAGTAAGTCAAAATGCTGGAGACTAGTAGAAATCGTTGAAAAAGTTAAATAAGCCATGATACAGCAAGAATCGAGATTATTGGTGGCAGACAACAGTGGTGCAAAGGAGGTTCTTTGTATCAGAGTTCTGGGGGGGACCCGCCGCCGTTATGCCGGAGTTGGCGATAAAATAGTAGTTACCGTAAAGAGTGCAATACCAGGAGGCGATGCTAAGAAAGGTTCAGTGTCAAAAGCGGTAATAGTTCGTACAAAAAAAGAGATCCGTCGTGCAGATGGTTCATACATAAGATTTGACGACAATGCATGTGTGTTATTAAACAGCCAGGGTGAGGTTCGTGGTACCCGTATTTTCGGACCAGTTGCCAGGGAGTTGCGTGAGAACTATATGAAGATTGTATCTTTAGCACCAGAGGTGTTATAATTTAAGGTATAGAAAGGATATGAATAAGAAACTACATATTAAGAAAGGCGACACCGTGTATGTAAATGCCGGGAACGACCGTGGAAAGACAGGTAAAGTTCTTGAGGTTATTACTGAAAAGGATCGTGCCATTGTTGAGGGAATCAACATGGTAAGCAAACACACCAAGCCCAATGCAAAACAACCACAGGGTGGTATCGTTAAGCAAGAGGCTGGCATTCATGTATCAAACCTGCAAGTTGTGGATCCTGTCAAAGGGGGCCCAACTCGTATTGGCCGTAGGATGAATGATAAAGGAAAATTAGTTCGTTACGCGAAAAAATCTGGAGAGGAGATTAAATAATGGCAAGTACTAAACCAAGTGCTGCACCAAAGGCAGCCACTAAAGTAAAAGCAGCCAAAGTCGAGAAGGCTGCAAAAACGGAAGGTGCTCAAGTAGTAGTTAAAGGATATATTCCAACTCTACAGAAAATGTATAAAAACGAGATTATCGGCAAGCTTATGAAAGAGTTTGGCTATACCTCTGTAATGCAAGTGCCAAAATTGACCAAAATCACAATTAACCAGGGTGTTGGTGCTGCTACAGGCGACAAGAAGCTTGTGGAAATAGCTCAGCAGGAGTTAACTACTATTACCGGTCAGAAGGCTATGTTGACTTACTCTCGTAAGGATATCTCAAATTTCAAACTTCGTAAAGGTATGCCGATAGGTGTAAAGGTAACTCTTCGTTCTGCAAAGATGTATGAGTTTCTTGAAAGACTTATTGCCATCTCTTTACCTCGTATCAGAGATTTTAAAGGTATCAGTGAGAAATTTGACGGAAGAGGAAATTACACTCTTGGAGTAAAGGAGCAGATTATCTATCCTGAGATTGACATTGACAAGATTACAAAAATCCTCGGTATGGAGATCACTTTTGTTACCACGGCAGGTAAGGATGAAGAGGCATTTGCTCTTCTTCGTGAATTTGGTTTGCCTTTTAAAAATATTAAGAAATAATCTATAAAAAGAGAGATAGATAATGGCAAAAGAATCAATGAAGGCACGCGAAGTCAAACGCGCTAAACTATGTGCCAAATATGCAGAAAAACGCAAAGCTCTTAAAGAGGCGGGCGACTATGCAGCTCTTGACAAACTTCCAAAGAATGCAAGTCCTGTCCGTCAGCACAACCGTTGTTCACTAACCGGTCGTCCTAAAGGGTATATGCGCATTTTCGGTATAAGCCGTATCCAGTTTCGCGAAATGGCCAGCAAGGGACTTATCCCAGGCATTCGCAAAGCTAGCTGGTAGAATGAAAGTGGCGAATGCCACCTTATATATATAATTAATTATTGGATATCGGGCATCCGCAAGGGTGTCGGTTAAAAAACAAAAAAAAACTAAAATGACTGATCCAATTTCAGACTTTTTGACAAGAGTTCGTAATGCAGCTCTTGCAGGACACAAGATTGTTGAGATTCCTTCTTCAAAGATGAAGCTCGAACTAACCCGTATTCTTCACGAAAAGGGTTACATTCTGAGCTACAAACTGGTAGAAGGTACACCATTCAACACAATTAAGATAGCACTGAAGTATCATCCCGATACAAAAAAACCTGCTATTAAAAAGATATCACGAGTTAGTTCACCAGGTCTCAGACAGTATGTCGGCGTTGACGATATGCCTAGGGTACTGAACGGACTGGGAATTGCCATTATTTCTACATCTAAAGGTGTAATAACAGATAAAGAGGCAAAAGATCTCAATGTTGGCGGAGAGGTAATCTGCTACGTATACTAAACAGATAGTAAAGTAATAAATTAATAAAAGATAACAGATGTCACGAATAGGAAAATTACCTGTAAACCTTCCCGCCGGTGTCACCATAAAGGTGGAGCCCGGAAACGTGGTTAAGGTTAAAGGCCCACTCGGTGAGTTAGTTCAGAAAGTTGATGCTGACATTACAATCACTATAGAGGGAAATGTAGTTACAGTCACACGCCCCACAGATCAACCCCGTCACCGCTCACTGCACGGTCTTTACCGTTCTTTGATTCAGAACATGGTTACCGGAGTATCAACAGGGTATACTGTAAAACAAGAATTAGTAGGTGTCGGATACCGCGCAGAGGTTAAAGGACAAATCCTTGAACTAAGCTTAGGTTATTCACATGATATTCATTTGATGTTACCGACAGAAATAAAGGCTTCGGCAGAGGTTGCCAAGAAGGGTGCCAACCCGGTATTGACTATGACCTGCTTCGATAAGCAGCTACTTGGAATGGTTGCTGCAAAAATACGCTCATTGCGTAAACCTGAACCATACAAAGGTAAGGGTATTAAGTTTGTAGGTGAACAACTTCGTCGCAAAGCCGGTAAGTCGGCCAGCGCTAAATAATAAGTGGAGGATATATGGCTTTAAATAAAATTGAAAGAAGAAAAAGAATACAGCATCGCATTCGCAAGGTTGTAAATGGTACTCCCGAGAGACCAAGATTGGCTGTGTTCAGAAGCAACAAGCAGATATATGTTCAGTTGATAAACGATATTGAGGGTCTTACCATTGTCTCTGCAAGTTCCAGAGATAAAGCTATTATTGAGATATGCAAAGGAAAACCTAGTATCGAAGTTGCAAAATTAGTTGGTAAACTGGCAGCAGAACGCGCTATAGAGAAAGGTGTCACTGAGGTGTCTTTCGACCGCGGAGGTTATCTTTACCATGGTAGAGTAAAATGTTTAGCAGATGCCGCCCGTGAAGGTGGTCTTAAATTCTAAGATAGAGTATGACAAATACAAACGTAAAAAAAGTTAAGACTACCGATCTTGAATTGAAAGACAGATTGGTGGCAGTTCAGAGAGTTACTAAGGTTACAAAGGGCGGGCGCCACTTTAGCTTTGCAGCTATAGTTGTTGTAGGTGACGAAAAAGGTGTTGTTGGTTTTGGTCTTGGTAAAGCTAATGAGGTAACAACCGCAATCTCTAAAGGTATAGAGGATGCTAAGAAAAATCTTGTAAAGATTCCTCTTAACAAGAAAACCATTCCACACGAACAGGAAGCTAAATTCGGCGGAGCAAGAGTGTTTATGAAACCGGCTGCAGAAGGAACCGGAGTTAAGGCGGGTGGTGCGATGCGTGCAGTGTTTGAATCGGTGGGCATACATGATGTCCTTGCCAAATCTAAGGGGTCATCTAACCCTCACAATCTGGTAAAGGCAACAGTTGCTGCACTTTTAGAGATGCGTGACGCTTATACCGTTGCCGGTCTTCGTGGTATTCCAATGAACAGAGTATTTAAAGGTTAAGGAGGATTAGTAATGTCAAAAGTGAGAGTCACTCAAATTATAAGTAAAAACAGTGCTACGGACAGACAGGCGGCAAATCTTGCCTCTTTGGGAATCCGTAGGATCAATCAGTCTGTAGAACTTGAATTGAATCCTATTAACAAGGGTATGATACAGAAAGTTTTACACCTTGTAAAAGTTGAAGAAATAAACTAACAGGAGAATTTACAAATGAAATTACATAATCTAACACCATCATCAGGAGCTCTTGGAAGAGAAAAAAGAATTGGTCGCGGCGAAGGTTCGGGACACGGTGGAACATCTACCCGTGGACTAAACGGAGCCCAGTCACGTTCGGGATACTCTCGTAAGGCAGGTTTTGAAGGAGGTCAGATGCCTCTTCAGAGACGTTTGCCTAAATACGGATTTAATAATATTAACAGAGTCGAGTATAAGGCAATAAACTTGTCTACATTACAGGCTCTAAGCGAAAAATTGGGAGAGACAGTTTTTGCGATAGATACATTGATAGAAGCTGGCTTGGTTTCAAAAAATGACAGAGTAAAAATATTGGGTAACGGTATCTTGACAATAAAGTTGGATATCACTGCTCACGCTTTCTCCAAATCGGCTATAGCGCAGATTGAGTCACAGCAAGGTAAGGCGACTAAAATCTAATTTATCTGATGAAAAAACTTATCGAAACTTTAAAAAACATTTTCAAGATTGAAGAGCTGCGCAAGAGGATAGTTTATACTCTGCTTTTGCTGCTGGTTTATCGTTTAGGAAGCTACGTGGTTTTACCGGGTATTGATCCTACTCAACTTGACAACTTGCAGAATCAGGCATCGGAAGGTCTGTTAAGCTTGCTTAACATGTTCTCCGGTGGTGCTTTTGGCAACGCCTCAATTTTTGCATTGGGTGTTATGCCTTACATTTCTGCATCCATTGTTATTCAGCTCTTGGGAATCATGGTTCCTTATTTCCAGAGACTACAGCGCGAAGGCGAAAGTGGTCGCAGGAAGATGAACCAATGGACTCGTTACCTGACAATTGTAATATTGGCACTGCAAGGTCCTGCCTATATGGCAAACCTGCATGTTCAGTTACCTGCGACAGCATTTTTATTTCCTGGATTCACATTTAACATTTTTGCCACTATAGTACTAGTAGGAGGAACCATGTTCATTATGTGGTTAGGTGAGCGCATTACCGATCGCGGCTTAGGTAATGGTATATCCCTGATCATAATGGTGGGTATTGTTGCCCGTCTGCCATTTGCCCTTCTTGCAGAAGGAGGCGCAAGAGTAAACCAGAGCGCAGGAGGCGGTATCCTTATGCTGATTGTGGAATTGATAGTCTGGTTCTTTATATTTGTTGCTACAATAGCTCTTGTACAAGGAACTCGCAAAATTCCTGTTCAGTATGCCAAACGTATAGTAGGAAACAAACAATATGGCGGTGTCCGTCAGTATATACCTTTGAAAATAAATGCGGCTGGTGTTATGCCCATTATATTTGCACAGGCATTGATGATGTTCCCTCTTATTTTTGCAGGCTTTGATGCTACTCGTGGATTAGCAGCTGCTCTTACAAATCCGAGCGGCATCTGGTACAATCTTATCTTTGGTCTCATGGTTGTTGCTTTTACTTACTTCTATACAGCAGTAACAGTAAACCCGACAATGATGTCCGAGGATATGAAGAAAAACGGAGGTTTTATTCCCGGCATCAAACCCGGAAAAAGAACTGCCGAGTACCTTGATGCGATTATGTCTCGTATAACACTTCCAGGTTCAGTTTTTCTGGCTCTGATAGCTATTATGCCGGCATTTGCTACTATGCTCGGAGTCAACAACCAATTTGCACAGTTTTTCGGTGGAACTTCGTTGCTGATTTTAGTGGGAGTTATTTTGGACACGCTTCAGCAAATTGAAAGTCATTTGCTTATGCGTCACTACGACGGCTTGATGAAGACTGGACGTCTTAAGGGCCGTACGGGAATGTAACCTGATTTCATAGTTCTTTTTAAAAATGATAAAACTAAAAACAGAGGATGAGGTTGAGATACTCAGAGAGAACGCTCTTTTAGTATCAAAAACCCTTGCGGAGGTGGGAAAGCACATTTTACCTGGTATAACAACCATGGAGCTTAACAAAATTGGCGACACCTACATCCGTGACAACGGAGCAATTCCGGCATTCCTCGGTTATAATGGATTCCCTTATTCTCTTTGCATCTCGGTCAATGATGTTGTGGTCCACGGATTCGCTTCTGATTACCGGCTCAGGGAGGGAGACATTATCTCGGTAGATTGTGGTACCATATACAAAGGCTACTATGGTGATTCTGCTTACACCTTTCCTGTTGGGGAGGTTACTCAGGAGACTGCGCAGTTGTTGAAGGTAACAAAGGAATCTCTGTATAGAGGCGTTGAGAAAGCGGTGACAGGAAACAGAATTGGGGACATCTCCTTTGCTGTTCAGAATTATATAGAGAGTTTCGGTTATTCTGCAGTCAGGGAGATGGTAGGTCATGGAATTGGAAAAAGACTCCATGAATCTCCGGAAGTACCTAACTACGGAAGCAGAGGACAAGGCAAAAAACTGGAAGATGGTCTGGTTATTTGTATCGAACCGATGATAAATGCCGGAGGAAAATCGATCTACATGCATGAAGATGGATGGACGGTCAGTACCTCAGACAAGAAAAATTCCGCACATTACGAGTTAATGGTAGTAGTAAGAAAAGGGAAGCCCGATGTTTTATCAACATTTGAGTACATTGAAAAAAATAATAATAAGTTATAAGGATTGAGATATTTGATAAATGGCTAAACAATCAGCAATAGAAAAAGAGGGCGTTATAATAGAAGCCCTGTCAAATGCGATGTTTCGTGTAGAATTAGATAACGGACACGTAATTATTGCTCATATTTCAGGCAAGATGAGAATGCATTATATCCGAATTTTGCCAGGAGACAGAGTAAGAGTCGAAATGTCACCTTATGATTTAACCAAAGGAAGAATTTCTTTCAGATATAAATAAAAAAATTGACAACATGAAAGTTAAAGCATCCATTAAAAAGCGTAGTGAAGATTGCAAAATAGTAAAACGCAAGGGTCGCCTGTATGTAATTTGCAAAAAGAATCCAAAATTCAAGATGCGCCAAGGATAATTTTTAATAGAAAACAATAAAGAGAAAAAATAAATTATGGCACGTATAGCCGGAGTTGATTTACCAAACAACAAGAGAGGAGAGATAGGTTTGACCTACATCTTCGGAATCGGACACAGTTCAGCAAAAGCGATCCTTACCCAGCTGGGTATAGATTTCAATACTAAGGTTAAGGACTGGAATGACGATCAGATAGCAGCAATCAGAGCACTTATTTCCTCTGAATTCAAGATTGAAGGTGAACTTCGTTCATCAGTTCAACTTAATATCAAACGATTAATGGATATCGGATGTTACAGAGGTATTCGCCATCGTATCGGTCTGCCGGTTCGTGGCCAGTCTACTAAAAATAACGCCCGTACACGTAAGGGTAAGAAGAAAACAGTAGCTAACAAGAAGAAAGCAACTAAATAGAACCTAGATCATGGCAAAAAAGACAGGAACAACAAATAAGAAGAAAGTTGTAAAAGTTGAAGCTTACGGGCAAGCGCACGTTTCATCGACTTTTAATAATGTTATAGTAACTTTGACCAATGCTACCGGACAGGTAATAAGTTGGTCATCGGCTGGAAAGATGGGCTTCAGAGGTTCTAAAAAGAACACTCCGTATGCAGCACAAACGGCTGCCGCTGACTGTGCAAAGGTGGCTTTTGATATGGGACTACGTAAAGTGAAGGCCTATGTTAAAGGACCCGGAGCAGGACGTGAATCTGCTATTCGTACAATTCACGGAGCAGGTATAGAAGTAACTGAGATTATTGACGTTACTCCATTACCTCACAACGGTTGTCGTCCAAAGGGACGCCGTAGAGTTTAACCCTTATAAATTCATTTTAAATTATTTAATATGGCAAGATATACAGGGCCTTCTACAAAAATTGCCCGCAAATTTGGAGAGCCGGTTTTTGGCCCCGATAAAAGTTACGAGAAAAAAAACTATCCTCCGGGACAGCATGGTCTCGCAAAAAAACGCAAAAAAAGTTCTGAGTACGGTATTCAGCTAAAAGAGAAGCAAAAAGTAAAATATACATATGGTCTTCTTGAAAGACAATTTCGTAATCTTTACGAGAAAGCTTCAAGAATGAAAGGTCGTAAAGGTGAAAACCTTATTTTACTTCTTGAAACACGTCTTGACAATCTGGTTTTCCGCATGGGCATTGCTCCTTCGAGAGCTGCTGCCAGACAACTGGTTAATCACTGCCACATTGTAGTTAACAGCGATATTTGCAATATCCCATCTACAATAGTGAAACCTGGTGATTTAATAGGAGTACGCGAGAGATCAAAGAGCTTAGAGATTATTCAGGATAATGTTTCCCGTAGTGCAAGCAGGTTCTCATGGATAGAGTGGGATGGAAACGATTTGACAGGTAAACTGTTGAACCTTCCTGACAGAACAGAGATTCCAGAGACAATAAACGAGCAACTAATAGTTGAGTTATACTCTAAATAAAAAATAAAATGGCAATATTAGCATTTCAAAAACCCGATAAGGTAATAATGCTTGATGCTACCGAGACATTCGGTCGCTTTGAGTTTCGTCCGCTGGAGCCAGGTTATGGTATTACAGTAGGTAACGCTTTGCGTCGAATTCTTCTTTCTTCTCTTGACGGATATGCTATTACTGCAATAAAAATACAGGGAGTCGATCATGAATTTGCAACAATTCCCGGTGTTATTGAAACAGTTGTAGATATTATTCTAAACCTTAAACAGGTTCGTTTTAAACGAATGATTGAGGGAGAAGATTCGGAGATTGTAAATGTAACGGTTAGTGGCAAGCAGAACTTTACCGCAGAAGATATTTCCAAACAACTATCTTCATTCAAGGTACTTAATCCAGATTGGCAAATATGCTCTATGGAGCCATCTGTAACGCTCGCAATTGAACTGAGAATAGGGAAAGGCAGAGGTTATGTGCCGGCAGAGGAGAATCGTATAGATGAAGCACCATTTGGACTTATTCCTATTGACTCAATTTTCACACCAATCAAGAATGTAAAATATTCTGTAGAAAACTGGCGTGTTGAGCAAAAGACCGACTTTGAGAAATTGAATTTAGAGATAACTACCGATGGGTCCATTCATCCTAAAGAGGCTTTAAAAGAGGCATCAAAGATTCTTATTCACCACTTTATGCTATTCTCAGATGAGAAGATAACACTTGAGACCCCGGTTGAAGTTATCAGCAATGAGCTTGATGAAGAGTCGTTACGTATGCGTCATCTTTTATTGACCAAATTAGCAGATATGGAACTATCCGTGAGAGCTTTGAACTGTTTAAAGGCAGCGGATATTGACACATTTGCAGAATTGGTGTCTCTCCAGAGGTCTGAACTTATGAAGTTCAGGAACTTTGGAAAGAAATCCCTTTCAGAGATAGACAACCTGGTTGAGCGCTACAGACTCAGCTTTGGAATGGATGTTACAAAGTATAATATTGAAAAGAAAGTTATAAAAAATGAGGCATAATAAGACATTTAACCACTTAGGCCGTAAAAGTGGACACAGAAAAGCGATGTTGGCAAATATGGCATCATCTCTGATTCTTCACAAAAGGATTGAGACTACAGAAGCTAAGGCTAAGGCCCTGCGTGTGTACATCGAACCTTTGATCACAAAATCAAAAGATGATTCAACGCACTCACGTCGTACAGTTTTCTCATACTTAAAGCAGAAAGAGGCAATTACAGAACTTTTCAGAGTGATTGCTCCAAAGATTGCTGAACGTCCGGGTGGATATACCAGAATACTTAAGCTTGGTTTCCGTCTTGGTGACGCAGCCGACATGGCAATGATTGAACTAGTTGACTTCAGCGCTACAGCAGCAACAGCTACAGACAAGCCAGAAGCTAAAAAGGCAGCTACAACCCGCAGAAGCCGTGCCAAGAAAACTGACAAGCCCGCAGAGGCCGGAGCAGCAACAAAAGCTGCCCCTAAAGCTAAAGCAGCTCCAAAGAAACAAGTAGATTCCAAGACCAAGGCAGTTCCTCAGAAAGGACGCACAAAGGTTTAACTGACAATCAATAATTAGGAAAAAAGCAGCTTTATGGCTGCTTTTTTTGTGTAATTTATTTTATTTTATTTGTATTTTTATATAATGCAAAATCAAGATTAAGAAGGGCTTATTAGAGGGTACGTGTAATTATTAGTTAAGATATTGCTGAAGGATATTGATAAAGTGTAGTTAAGATTTTATAATAAGGTAATCAGAAATATAAAACTAATTTAATTCAGAATGAAAAATTTACTTTATTTATTGCTTCTGACCGTATTTTTCTCATATGGAAACACATTACACGGCCAGTCTTGGTTTGAGAAATACACCAAACAGAAAACTCTTTATGAAGGTGACGATGAAGAGCTGGTAAGGAATATTTCCAATAAGAAATTCAGGGAAGAATTTTCAGAAAATATTGAAAAAATTATCCTTTGTCATTACGCAATTGATATGAATAATAAATACTGCGAAAAAGACAAATACTATCGTGAAATTATTGGCCTGGCAAAAAAGGACCTTGAGAAGAAAGGATACATAGTTGAAGTCGTGTGGTATAATAAGGACAAAAGCCAGTTCAGAAATTCAGAGACAATCAGCAAATCATCTTTCTCTGACTTTGGAAAAGTTGCAGTCGTGGAGATTGCAGTATGTTGTGACTACTCAAATGTCTTACGGTCAGAGACAAATGACAAGACAGTAGGAACTGTCAAAGATGCTAGTGGCAAAACAGTTGTTGAATACACAACACCTTCCAGGTATTCCTATTATGAATATTATTACGATACATATACATATATGTGGGTATGGGTATACCATCAGTATGCATCAGTTATGAGCAACAATGAAACTAATCGTAGCAAAAGTTATTATAAATTGTCTGCTTGTCTTAAGCCTCTCCTCAAAGATATTCCCAAAAGAAGATAAACTGACATTACGCAGGTTTAGCGACATGTTTATACCTGAAGAAAATTGCAAACATGATACCGATTACCAATGCGTAGCCCGCAAAGACAAACCAGATGTTCTGCCAGTCCTTAATGCCATCTGAGCTTGTGAAATAATCTACAACCCAGCCACTCATCCAGCCTCCTACAAAAGCACCTATACCATTTGTCATCATCATAAACAGCCCTTGAGCACTGGCTCTTATTTCAGGGGCTGCCTCAGTTTCAATAAAAAGAGAACCCGAAATATTGAAAAAGTCGAATGCAATACCATATATGATCATTGACATAATCAATAAAATAAGACCTTCTGCCGGATTGCCAAGCCCAAACAGACCAAAGCGCAAAACCCATGCAAATATACTCATGAGAACTACTGCCTTGATTCCGAAACGTCTGAGAAAGAATGGAATTGCTAGAATAAACAATGTCTCTGAAATTTGAGAGACCGACATGAGGATTCCAGGATGAGTGACTGCAAACAGTGATGCATAGGCCGGAGTTTTTGCAAAATCATGCAGGAATGGAGTCCCGAATGTATTGGTAATCTGGAGAGCCGCTCCAAGGAGCATTGCAAAAATAAAGAAAACGGCAATTTTAGGATTTTTGAACAGGACTAAGGCATCCAGCCCCAGTGTAGATATAAGTGACCGTTTTTTCTCTGATTTGGCCGGAGGGCACGCAGGCATTGTAAATGCATACACACCAAGTAAAATTGCCGCCGCAGAACCTACGTAAAGTTGAAGAGGACTCAAGCCCCATCCGCACAAATCAACAACCCACATTGCCATGATAAAACCAATGGTTCCCCAGACACGGATAGGAGGGAAGTCTTTAACCACATCCAGCCCCTGTTGTTTTAATATAGTATAAGATACAGTATTATTAAGTGCAATAGTGGGCATATATACCATTGCATTGAGAAGCATTATCCAATACATAAGGTCAGGATCAGAGACTGTAGATGCCCAGAACAGCATCATTCCACCAACTATGTGACAAAGTCCAAGAAGTCTCTCGGCATTGATCCATCTGTCCGCAAGGACACCAAGCAGTCCCGGCATAAACAGAGAAGCAAGACCCATAGTGGCATAGATGCCACCTACCTGTCCCCCGGTAAAATTTAGTTTAACAATCATATATCCTCCTAAAGAGATGAGCCATGACCCCCAGAGAAAAAACTGGAGAAAATTCATTAATGTGAGACGAAGTTTTACATCCATAAATTCTATATTTGATTAAAGATTTGAAACTCAAATATAGGTATTAAATTATTACCTTTGAACGCTCAAAAGTGATAATGAAACCGATATTTTTTGCGAATGAAATTTGAAAAGACAGCGCAGGACACAGATACATCTGCCAGTTGTGGCTTATTACATACAGATCACGGGGTAATTGAAACTCCCATTTTCATGCCCGTTGGAACATTGGGTACAGTAAAGGCAGTGTTCCACAGAGATTTAAAGGATGATATAAAGGCGCAGATAATATTAGGCAACACTTATCATTTATACCTCAGGCCCGGGACGGACATTATAAAAAAGGCTGGAGGACTTCACAAGTTTATCTCGTGGGACGGACCCATTCTGACAGACAGCGGCGGATATCAGGTTTTCTCACTTGCTGCAAACAGAAAACTGACAACAGAGGGGTGCACCTTCAGGTCTCATATTGATGGTTCAAAACATCTTTTCACACCTGAAGGAGTAGTTGATATTCAAAGGACAATAGGGGCCGACATTATAATGGCTCTTGATGAATGCCCACCAGGTGATTCTGACCACGCATATGCAAAAAAATCACTTAAACTTACTCAAAACTGGCTGGAGAGAGGGGCGGCACATTTCGATCAGACAGAATCGCTCTATGGCTACAGCCAGGCATTCTTCCCTATAGTTCAGGGGTGTATATTTTCCGACTTGAGGGTAGAAGCAGCTGAACATGCGGTCAAACTTGACAGGGAGGGTTATGCGATAGGGGGGCTCTCGGTTGGAGAACCTGTCGAACTTATGTATCAGATGCTGGAGGTACTTGACCCTGTTTTGCCTCGAGATAAACCAAGGTATCTGATGGGGGTAGGGACACCATCAAACATACTGGAGGGTATTGCCAGAGGGATAGATATGTTCGATTGTGTAATGCCTACAAGAAATGCGAGGAACGGCATGCTTTTCACTTCTGAGGGGGTAATAAACATAAGAAACAAGAAATGGGCCGATGATTTGTCGCCAATTGACCAAAATGGAACGTCTTTTGTTGACACAGTTTACACAAAAGCCTATTTAAGACACCTTTTTGTTGCAGGGGAGATATTAGGGGCGCAGATAGCAAGTGAACACAACCTTGCCTTTTATCTGTGGCTTGTAGGGGAGGCAAGAAGCCATATCAAAGCCGGAGATTACAAGACGTGGAAAGACTCAATGGTTAAAAGACTGGAGACAAAACTTTAATGGATAGAAAACTGAAAATTGGCACACTTGACAAGTATATTATAAAGAAGTTCATAGGAACCTATCTTTTTATACTTGTTCTGATAATTGGTATCATCATTATTTTTGATATAAGTGAAAAAATAGACGATCTTATCCAGAAGAATGCCTCTCTTAAAGCGATAGTATTTGATTATTATGGCAATATGTTGCCATACTACATCAATTTATTCAGTCCGTTGCTTGTTTTCATTTCAGTTATATTCTTTACATCCAAGATGGCCTCTAACAGTGAAGTTGTGGCCATACTGGCAGGAGGAATCAGTTTTAACCGCTTTTTGTATCCTTATTTGTTGTCCGCTTTTTGTATAGCTCTGTTCAGCCTGATTCTGAATCTGTTTTTTATTCCGACGGCAAACAAGGTAAGGCTAGACTTTACGGAGAAATATTTAAAGGAGAAGTATTATAACTCCGGCAGGAACATTCACTTCCAGCTATCACCGGGCACCTATGTCTATATGGAATCCTTTAACAGTATAAGTAACAGTGCATCCAGGTTCACTCTGGAAACCATAGAGGGACATAACATTACATCAAAACTGTCGGCAGAGAGTGCTGTATGGGATTCGGTAAGGCAAGGGTGGAAGCTTTATGACTATTATATAAGAAAGAGCGAAGGAAACAGAGAGACAATAACAAAAGGTGCCCAGATAGATACAATCATAAGTCTATCTGTAAAAGATCTTAACAGGAGGGACAATATTGTAGAGTCGTATACCTACAGTGAGTTGAATGATTTAATAAAGACTCAGAAACTACGGGGAGACATGCGGGTAAAGTTTGCACAAATTGAGAAACATACCCGTTTTGCTGTACCGTTTTCAGCATTTATCCTTACGATTATGGGAGTGGCACTCTCGTCAAAGAAAAGAAGAGGAGGTATAGGTCTTAATCTTGGAATAGGATTGGCCCTGAGCTTTACATATATATTGTTTCTGAGGTTCAGCCAGATGTTCGTACACAGTGGAATAATGCCTCCATGGTTGGCGCTTTGGGTACCGAATCTGGTTTTTGCCGCAATAGCACTGTTTCTCTACAGGATTGCTCCCAAGTAGCAGGTTAGAGGTTTTTCTTCCTGATAGCGCAGATCATATCATCGATCATCTCCTGCAAACCCCATTTTGGATTCCAACCCCACTCTTCTCTTGCACATGAATCGTCCATAGAATCTGGCCATGAAGAGGCAATCTCTGCCTTTACAGGATTTACATTGTAGTCAAAAATAGCTTCAGGTATACGTTTTTTTATCTCATTAAAAAGAATTTCGGGAGTAAAGCTCATGGCTGTTACGTTAAAGCTGTTTCTGTGCCTGAGCTTTGAGGGATCTGCATCCATAAGCTGTGTACAAGCATCCAGTGCATCCGGGATATAAAGCATATCCATAAATGAGTTTTCAGGAATAGGAGATGTATAGTGTCCTTTTTTGATAATATCATAAAAGACCTCTACGGCGTAGTCGGTAGTTCCACCGCCCGGTAATGCTCCGTTTGATATTATACCGGGGAACCTGACACTTCTGGTATCAACACCAAACCGGCTGTAATAATAGTCGCTCAGAAGCTCGCCTGACACCTTGCATACACCATACATGGTATTGGGGCGCATTATAGTGTCCTGTGGAGTGAGATTATGAGGAGTGGAGTGTCCGAATGCACCAATTGAGCTTGGAGTGAAAACAGAGCATTTAAATTCCCTTGCAAGCTCCAGCGAGTTTAGAAGAGCTCCCATGTTTACGGACCAGGCCAGCTGAGGATTGTTTTCTCCGGTTGCCGAGAGGAGAGCAACAAGGTTGTAGATACGGTCTATTTTGTATTTTTTAATTGCTTCTGTATAATTTTTTATATCCAGTGCATCCAAAGTGATTGCAATTGAGCCTTCCTTAAGCCTTTTTACAACATCTTCTTTGAGGTCTGCGGCAATTATGTTATCTTGTCCATACTGTTTTTGTAAATGAGGGATAAGCTCTGTACCGATCTGTCCTCCGGCTCCGACTACTAAAACGTTCATATATTATTGAATTTTGAATTCTGTAAGAAAAAAGTAGGCAAATGTATAAAATTTACAGTAAATCTCTAATTTTGCTTTATGAATATTGATGAAATTCACAAAACAATTGAAGGTTTGTCCCGGGAACATGGGTTTCTTGAATATGGATCAGCACCATACAGAAAAATGATACCCGAGATTGAAAGGCTGAGGGAATATCTTGACAAATCTTACAATGCCGGCATGGATTATATGGCGAGGAACGTAGAACTCCGGGCAGATCCGGAACTGCTTCTCAAGGGCACAAAATCAATAATGTGCTTTCTTGCACCATATAAGCCGGAACAGGAACAGAGTGAGGGAGTACCGAAGATTGCCTCATATGCATTTGGAGAAGACTACCACAAGGTTGTCAAGGACAAACTCTATACAATAGTAGAGAGCTTAAAGCCTCTGATGCCAAAAATGAAGGCCAGGGTATTTGTAGACTCTGCTCCAGTCATGGAGAGAGAGTGGGCGAGGGAGGCTGGTCTGGGGTTTATTGGAAAAAACAACTTTCTGATAAGTAAAAAATTTGGCATCCACACATTTATAGGTATTATTCTGATTAACCAGAAGCTAAAATACTCAACAGATATTGTAAGGAATGGCTGCGGAAACTGTAATTCATGCATAGAGGCGTGTCCGACAGGAGCCCTGATGACCCCTTTTTGTCTGGATGCAAGAAAGTGCATCTCTTATCAGACAATTGAAAGTAAGTGCGGACACTACTCGGAAGAATTCCAGATAAATCTGAACAACAGTATTTTTGGATGTGATATATGCCTTAAGGCCTGTCCGTGGGCAGCTAAGGGAGAAGCAACTACATGGAAAGAGTTCAAACCTGTCTTTTCTGAAAAACACAATAAACCTATAACAGACTTTTCAAGAGAGGACTGGAAGAAATTAAATAATGAGAGTTTTTTGGAGATCTTTAAAAATTCTCCAATTAGAAGAGCCGGTATTTTAAAAATTCAGGATAATCTATGAAACTACAGACAAAGATTGAGATAAAAAAAAGCGCCTCCACTATATCTTATAGTGATAAGGTTTTATTTATTGGGTCGTGCTTTGCAAATGAGGTTGGTTCAATAATGAAGAACCTCAGGTTTGACGTAATTGTCAATCCATTTGGAGTTTTGTACAATCCGGCTTCAATAGCGGAGTCACTGGAGAGGCTTGTTTCGGGAAGACATTTTGAAAATGAAGATTTTATAAAATGCGACGATATTTATAAAAGCTTCAGTCACAGCAGTGATTTTTCAGCTATGTGTCTGGATGAGTTAAGATCAAATGTAAACAGACAACTAGATGAAGCGAGCATACATTTCAAACAATCAAAATGGATAATTTTAAGCCTTGGTACAAGATGGATTTATCGTCTCTGCTCCAACGGAAAAGTTGTTGCCAATTGTCAGAAGCTACCTCCAAACAGGTTTGAAAGGGAACCTCTGGATGTTGACGATGTAGTCAGGCTACTTTCACCCTTAATTGCCGAGAATCCCATGAAAAACTGGATATTGACCGTAAGTCCAGTCAGACACTGGAAAGATGGTGCCCACGGGAATCAATTAAGCAAGGCAGTGCTTCTTCTCTCTATAGAAAAGCTGCAAAACTTGCATGAGAACGTACATTATTTTCCGGCTTATGAAATATTGCTGGACGAACTGAGAGACTATCGTTTCTATTCGGAAGACATGTTGCACCCGTCTGGGCAGGCGGTAAATCATATATGGAACATTTTTAGCGACATATTCATGGATTTGCCCTCTCTGGAATTCATGAAAATTATAAGCAAACTCAATACCATGGACGGACACAGGCCTTTTTTCCCTGACAGCAAAAGTTATGTGATGTTTGATAAAGAGCGCAAAGAACTGGAAAAAGCTGTAAAGGAGAAATTGGAATATTTCCGTTCACTTACATCTTCTAACAATGTATAAGAATTATTACAAATACCCAAGTTTTGTAACCATAATGCAAAGAGGGTTAAAACATAAGGGATATTTCTAATTAACATGGGCTGTTGCTTATAAAAGATAAGAATTTTGTTTGTTTTTTGAATTTATTAACTTACATTTGTATCAAACACAAGAAACTCAACATCCTAAAAAACTAATTATGAACAAGGCAGAATTGATATCAGCAATCGCAAGCCAGGCCGACCTTACAAAAGTCGATGCAAAAAAAGCATTAGATGCATTTATTAATGTAGCTAGTGAATCGCTAAAGAATGGAGAGAGACTTACATTGGTAGGTTTTGGCTCTTTCTCAGTTAACCAAAGAAATGCCAGAAATGGCAGAAACCCTCGCACAGGCAAGAAAATCAACATTGAAGCTAAAAAAGTAGTGAGATTTAAAACTGGAGCAGAACTTAACAAGTTGGTTAAATAGCATCCCTTCTTCAGAAAAATTAAACAGGGCGCCCTTTAAAGGTGCCCTGTTTTAATATGCAATATACAGGATTACCCTTCCTGATTCAAAATCAAGGGATATTGATTCTTCTGTTGTTTCATTGAGAGTGCCTTTCCACCAGGAGTCAAATACTACACTGTCAAGCTTATACTTAAGTCCCTTCGATTTTATCCGGATATTTGTGTCAATTGCAAAAACAGATATCTGGCTACCGACTGGTAGCATAAGAGTTGTTTTTTTATTAATTGCAATGAATTTTCCAAAGTTGGTGTGCATTTCTACTTCTGCATCTGACATCTTAATGTAATCTGCAATTAGTGAAATGTTGCCTAATGTATGATCTTCCCTTGCGCCTGTAGCTCCCAGAATTGTTATTTTCCCGGGATTTAAAGAGAGTGTATAATGAAATGCCTTTGTTAGGTCGTTTGTCTCCTGATCGCTGTCTGCATGAATCAGTGCCTGGTATTTTAACTGCATCTCCGTGCTCAGGCTGTCCATATCACCGACTATTGCATATGGAACTATTCCGAAAGTTATCAGGTTTTCAGCGGCACCATCGCAGCAAACTATAGCATCGGAACTCTCAAGTAATTTCACTACTGAAGGATGTTCAGGAAATTCTCCATCTGCAAGAATGACTACATTGTTCATGACTGGAAACAATAATTACTTATATTTCTGAATCCTGCAAGAAATTCTTTACAGGATAACCTTTTTTTGCCGGCAAGCTGAAGATCTGTAATGTCTACAAAGCCGCCATTGCAGGCTACTTTCAAACTTTTTTTCCCGTCTGATACGATGGTTCCGTATGGAAGATCATGATCTTCATTTAGAAACTGGCTCTTGAAAATTTTGACAGGGAAAAAACTATCACCCGAGCCTATTACTGATTGAGCTGCAGGGTGTGGGCTCAAACCTCTGATTAGATTATGAATATCCTCAGGAGAGTTGTTCCATGAAATCTTTCCGGTCTCCTTTGTAAGTTTGGGAGCAAGGTGAGTCTCTCCCATCTGTGCTTCCAGACCTGATTGCAACATTGGCTTGTGGTTTCCATCTGCCAGGCAGTCAACGGTCTTAATGACAAGGTCGGTGCCAATTGTCATCAGCTTGTCGTGAAGTGATCCAAAGTGGTCCTCCGGTTCAATAATGCAACTTTGTTGAAAAAGGATATCTCCGGTATCTATCTCTTCGTCGAGCAGGAAGGTAGTAACACCTGTCTCTTTTTCTCCATTTATGATTACCCAGTTGATTGGAGCAGCACCTCTGTAATCGGGGAGCAATGATGCATGCAGATTGAAAGTTCCAAGTTCTGGCATTGACCATACTACTTTGGGCAACATCCTAAAGGCAACAACAATAAAGAGGTTGCCATTCAGAGCTGCCAACTGTAACAAAAACGACTCATCCTTTAATGAAATGGGTTGCAGGACAGGGATGTCACGGCTTATTGCAAAATTCTTTACATCGCTGCAGGTCAATGACAGACCCCTTCCACTAGCCTTGTCGGGAGCTGTAATAACTCCGGCAACGTCGTACCCCTTGTCTAAAAGCTCTTTAAGGGGAGCAACTGCAAACAGGGGGGTACCCATATAAACTATTCTAGGCTTTGTTTTCATTTTCTGTGGATGCTGCACGTTTAAAGGGTTTTAAAAGGTGTTTGAAGAAGATCAGATAAGCATCTGCATTAAATATGGATGAGTCGCGGGTAGATTTCCATGTGAGGTAGACACCCATCGGAAACAATACCATCGAAGATATAAGTGTTCCCATTGCTGGTGTGATTACTCCGTCCGTGGCCAGTTTCTTCCCGCTAATATCTATAACCCAGTACACAACAAAAAAGAACATTGATACAACTACCGGGGTTCCAAGCCCTCCTTTCCTTATTATTGCTCCCAGAGGGGCACCTATAAAGAAAAAGATAAGGCAGGCTATGGACAATGTGAATTTTCGGAATCTCTCAACCCGGACTTTCCTAAGCGGGTATGCATACTGATGTTCGTCAATCTGATAGTTGTCGAGAATAGTAATTGCATTTTCTATCTGAGACAAAGCAGACCTGATGTTCGCCTGCTCCTCTTCAGGTGTCTTGAATGTCAATAATGTGTCGGTGTTCAATACAGTGTAGTACTTTTTTGTAAAAAGGGTGTCAAGTTGAACCGGAAACCCGAAACCTCCCGAATATATTAAATTCCTGAACTGATACTCTTTTATGTGCGTATATGCAGAATCGAGAGAGTCTCTGGCATTGCTTAGCTGCTTAAGATTCTGTGACATAACCTCTTTGCTGAATCTGCTCTCGTCAGATCTTTGAAAAGCGTAGTTTGCCAGTGATATTATCATCTCCTGTTTTGTAAAACCTATACGCTGAAGGGCATATCCGGTATCATCCGGAGCCCTTTGAGGTTCCTCATAGGAGTATCCGTCATACAGTGAGAAGACAAGGTTCTGCTTATCCTTTGTTAACATGATGGAGCCGGAGTCTGCAATTGTGAGGCTGTTATTTCCTCTTTTCTCTTTGTGATTGTATACCATCACACCAAAGATAGCTCCTGTTTTGTCGTCCCTGCTATTAATACGTATTATATAATCCTCTATCCCATCATAAAAAACGCCGGTAGGTATTCTTATCTCCTCTTTAGTCTTTCCTATGTCTTCCCTTAAGGAGTAGATGTTGTTGTATGCAACAGGGATAAGATTATTGGCGGCAAAGAATGCGCCGATGCTTATAAAAACAGAGAGAACGATAAGTGGGGTCAGAATTCTTGGAAGAGATATTCCAGCAGCTTTCATTGCAAGTAGTTCATTGTTCTCGCCAAACCCGCCCATTGTCATTATTGAGGAAAACAGAGTTGCCAAAGGTAAAACAAGCGGTATTAGGGTTGCGGCACCCCAGCCAAGGAATTCTGCAATTACGGAGAAACTTAAGCCTTTTCCTACCAGTTCGTCTATGTAAAGCCATAGGAACTGTAACAAAAGCGCAAATGTTACAATAAGAAAAGTCAGCACGAATGGCCCTAAAAAGGACTTAAGGATAAAATGATCAATTTTTTTCAAGGTGCTCTATTTTGTTGCCAGTTCGGTTAGTTTTGCAATTGCTGCCTGTATCCCGTCAGGATTCTTTCCTCCGGCACTGGCAAAGAAGTTCTGGCCTCCCCCTCCGCCATTGATATGGACCGATGCCTCCCTTATCTCTTTGGATGCCTCTTTTCCCTTTGCAACCAGGTCGTCCGAATATAAAAGTGCCAGATGTGCTTTACCTTCAAATGTGCAACCTGCAATGAAAGCAGTGTTTTTAACTTCGTTGCGGATAAGGAAAGCAATGTTTCTGACAAAATCGGCAGGGAATTCACCCCTTAAAATAACAATATTTATACCATTTATAACCTGAGTGTTTTTTAGCAACGTCTCCTTAAGTGCAACAGCCCTCTCTTTCATGGCCTCCTCGATTGTTTTCCGGAAATCGTCATTCTCTTCTATAAGTTTGTGGATGCTGCTTACAACATTAGGAGCGTAATTGAGGATCTCCTTAACAGATCTGATAGTATCTTCCATGCCCTCAACAATTTGTCCGGCATATTCGCCCGTTGCTGCCTCGATTCTCCTTACACCTGCTGCAATTGCAGATTCGGATATTATTTTGAACAGTCCTATGTTCCCTGTTGCAGAAGTATGAGTGCCACCACATAATTCTATGGAATCATTGAATTTGATGACTCTCACAGTATCCCCATATTTTTCCCCGAACAAGGCCATTGCTCCAAGGGCCTTTGCTTTGTCGACAGGCATCTCCCTGAACTCATTAAGTGGTGCATTCTCACGAATCAGCTGGTTAACCCTCTTCTCAACTGCTCTTATGTTTTCATCACTAACCTTTTCATAATGCGAAAAGTCGAACCTGAAGTAATTGAAGTTGACGAGCGACCCCTTTTGTTCAATATGATTACCAAGTATCTCTCTGAGGGCCTTGTGCAGAAGATGTGTAGCAGAATGGTTGTTTGCGATAGATTGTCTTCTTGGCAGGTCTATGCGGGCAGTAAAGAGAGCCATAGGATCTGCAGGTAGCTTATCTGCAATATGAATGCTCAGGTTGTTCTCTTTAACAGTATTTGTAATGAGAATCTTCTCTCCGGATGGTGACTCCAAGTAGCCTGTGTCTCCAACCTGTCCACCACTCTCAGCATAAAATGGGCTTTTATCAAAAACAAGCTGATAATAATCTCTGTTTTTGGTTTTCAGACTCCTGTATTTTACAAGTGAAACCTGTGCCTCGTTCTTGTCATAACCGACAAATTCAGCAACGTTGTAAGGACGAACCTCAATCCAGTCTCCCTCTTCGCTTGACGCAACGTTTCTGCTTCTTTGCTTTTGTTTGCCTAATTCAACCTCGAACGACTGTAAGTCAATTGTATAGCCGTTCTCTCTGGCTATCAGTTCGCTAAGGTCAATTGGGAATCCGAATGTGTCGTAGAGTGTGAATGCCTCCTCACCTGAGATAATCTTACTCTCCTTATATTTAGCCATTAGAACATCCATCAACCTGATTCCTTTGTCCAATGTTCTCAGGAAAGCCTCTTCTTCTTCCTTAATAACCTTTTCTATGAGAGACTGTTGTGATATTAGCTCAGGGAAGGCTTTTCCCATATCTTGCGCCAGAGTAGGTACAAGCCTGCATAGAAACGGCTGATCTACTCCAAGGAATGTATATGCATATCTTACTGCTCTCCTTAGGATCCGACGAATAACATAGCCCGCTTTTACATTTGAAGGCAATTGGCCGTCAGCAATTGAAAAACTGATGGCACGGATATGGTCGGCAATAACCCTCATAGCAACACCTATCTGGGGACTTTCGTTGTAATCCTTGCCGCAAAGCTCAGATATTCTGGAAATCATGTTAGAAAAAACATCGGTGTCATAGTTGCTCTTCTTACCCTGCATTGCCATGCAAAGCCTCTCCAGTCCCATTCCGGTATCGACGTGCTTTTGCGGAAGTGCTGCAAGTTCTCCATTGACTTTTCTGTTATATTGGATAAAGACGAGGTTCCAGATCTCGATAACAAGGTGATGCCCTTGATTTACAAGCTCGGCTCCGTCTTGTGCCTTTCTCTCCTCATCGCTTCTTATATCAACATGAATCTCACTGCAAGGTCCACAAGGTCCGGTATCTCCCATCTCCCAGAAGTTGTCCTTTTTGTTTCCGTAAAGAATCCTTTCTGCAGGAAGATACTTGAGCCATTGTTCTCTGGCTTCGTTGTCGGCTTCAGTTCCATCTTGTTCACTCCCTTCAAAGACAGTGGCATATAGTCTCTCTTTGTCTAATTTATATACATCAGTAAGGAGCTCCCATGCCCAGTCGATAGCCTCTTTTTTAAAATAATCACCAAAACTCCAGTTACCGAGCATTTCAAACATTGTATGGTGATAAGTGTCGTGTCCAACCTCTTCAAGGTCGTTATGTTTGCCACTCACCCGTAAACACTTTTGAGTATCTGCTACTCTGGGATACCTTGGGGGGGTGTTCCCTAAAAACCAATCCTTGAACTGATTCATACCGGCATTTGTAAACATGAGGGTAGGATCATCCTTTACTACCATGGGAGCCGAGGTTACGATGGTATGGCTTTTGCTTGCAAAGAATTCCAAAAAGCTATCTCTTATCTCTTTTGATGTCATATGTGTTATATTCTATACCGATTTTAAAATGATTCACAAAAATAGGTTTTTTTACTAAAATTAGTTAGATTTGCATGAAATATAGCTCTCAATTTGCTTATGCCCAAAAAAAGAAGATACAAATTTAATCCAGAGACTTTAGCATACGAACTTCATAAAATCCCAATCAAGGCAAGGTTTTCCAAGGGTTTTATAATTTTTCTGCTGAGTCTTGTCACCTCTCTGGGTTACTATTTTGGATACACAAAATACCTGAACCTGGATACACCAAAAATGCTTGCATTACTGAGAACATCAGATGAATTGTCAAGCAAACTGGAGTTAATGAACAAAAGGTTCAATCAGGCCAACAGCTCATTACTCTCTCTTCAGATGAGAGACAATTACATATACAGACCAATTTTTGGTATGGAGGAGATTCCTCAGGATATCCGGGATGCTGGCTTCGGCGGTATCGACAGATATTCGTACCTGAAGAGTTTTGACCGTTCGGGGATTTTAAGCAGGACTGCTATAAACATGGATGTCTTGTACAAAAAGGCCTTCATACAGTCAAAATCCTTCGACGATGTAGTTCTTCTTGCTAAAAATGCCGACGAAATGTCACTTTGCGTTCCGGCTATTCCTCCTGTAAATATATCAGCATCAAGAATAAGATACTCAAGCAGCTTTGGTTACAGACCGGATCCATTTAACGGACAAGTAAGAATGCACTCAGGTGTAGATCTTTCCGGACCTGTCGGAGAACCAATCTTCGCTACCGGAAACGGCAGAGTTGTAGAGGTTGGATTCGATTTCTTCGGTTATGGAAATTTTGTTATTGTTGACCACGGGTTCGGATACAAGACAAGATATGCTCATCTCAAGACCAGTATGGTAGCAATGGGCAGAGTTGTCAAGAGAGGAGAACAAATAGCTATAATGGGCAACACTGGCAGGTCAAAAGGGCCGCATGTCCATTATGAGGTCATTTATAGAAATCGTCCGGTAAATCCTCTGAATTACTATAACAGAGATATCGAACCCGAAGATTTCAAAGCTTTGATAAGTCCCCGCGGGTAGTCTGTTATTATGAGTAAATATAAATTCAACAAGGAACAGCTAAGTTTTGTAGAGGATAAATTAGGGATAAAAGGTAAGATACGGGTTGTCTTTAATTACATTTTCACCAGTCTTCTGCTTGCTATACTCTATTACATAGTTTTCGCACTCATTTTTGATACCAGCCAGGAGGAGAGGTTAGTCAAAGAGAATAAACTTATGGCTGATGAGTATAAGAGAGTCAGCAAGAAGATGGATATTCTCGACAATGTAATAGCGGATTTACGAGACAGGGACAAAGAAATTTATAGAAGTATTTTCAAATCTTCTCCACCTGATTTTTTTTCACATCAGTATAACTCTCAGCTTTATTCCCAGCTTGATTCCTCTGCCGACCTTGAGTTGGTAAACTTTTCCACA